>WNFP01005641.1_pt1 | contig 10055 bp, 9 predicted proteins | sample 5400201 | NCBI WGS metagenome assembly WNFP01 (sample SAMN13153355, study PRJNA577476) | soil metagenome | isolation source: 115 cm saprolite under Madrone tree | place: USA:California | collected 2016-06-14
CTGCACGCTTTATGCGACTAGACGAGCTCGACTATCACCTGCCGAAAGAGCGGATCGCTCAGCGGCCTCTCGATGGGCGCGAAGCTTCGCGACTTCTTCTGTTGGACCGCGCCGCCGGCCGGTTCGAAGATCATCGCTTTCTTGAATTCTGCGAACTTCTTCAGGGTAACGAACTCCTCGTCCTCAACAATGCGCGCGTCATCCCTGCCCGGCTCTTCGGGAGGCGCGCCGGGATTCATTCCCAGCCTCCGTCCCGGGCCTCGCGCTCCGAGCATCTTAGCGGCAAGGTGGAGGTCCTTCTGACTCGCCAGCTCGCTTCCGACACCTGGGAAGCGCTGGTGCGGCCCGGCAGAAAAATGCATATCGGAGAGCGTGTTTTATTTGGTGATGGTGAACTCGAGTGCGAGGTCCTGGAGCGTGGCGAATTGGGGCTGCGCACGCTGCGATTCGTTTCTCACGGCCAACACGCCATTGGAGAACATCTCGAGCGCCTCGGCCACGTGCCGCTCCCGCCGTATATCGATCGTGCCGACGAAATCTCTGATCGCGAGCGCTACCAGACCGTGTTTGCCAAAAATCCTGGCGCCGTTGCCGCACCCACGGCGGGTTTGCACTTTTCAAATCAAATGTTAGAGAAAATTCGCGCGCGCGGTGTGGAGATTTGTGAGCTGACGCTTCACGTGGGTCTTGGCACGTTTCAACCCATTCATAGCGAAACTCTGGAAGGCCACGTGATGCATGCCGAAGCGTATGAAATTCCGCCGGACACTGCAGCTCGCATCCAGTCCGCACGCGTTGCCGGCAGGCCTATCCTCGCTGTCGGCACCACCGTGGTCCGCGCGCTGGAAGACTCCGCGCGTCGCGCTGCCGATGCGGGCTCGTTAAGTCTTGTAGTTGCTGGAAAGGCCGACGCACAATTGTTCATTGTCCCGGGTTTTCCGTTCCGCGTGGTGGAAGGCCTGCTTACAAACTTTCATTTGCCGCGTTCGACGTTACTTGCTCTTGTGGCTGCGTTCGCGGGACACGAGCATGTTCTTGCCGCCTACCGGCATGCGGTCGAAGCGGGCTACCGCTTTTACAGTTACGGCGACTGCATGTTGATTCGCTGATTCGCGCGTGGAAAGGGATGTTTCGTGGTTTACCGCGAGGCGACAAGCAGGGAGGCCGCAGAAGAAAGCGGCCTCCCTCTCGTCCCAAGGAAAGGAGTCACGGAATCTCCCCGGCTATTCGCTGAAAACAAAAACACGGGTCTGGCCCGCGAAGCGAACTTCCTTCACTTGCCCGTTCTCGCTGATCAGCAAGGAGTCGTAGGAGGACTTGGTGCTGCGGTCTTCCCAGCGGCCTTCGGATTCGGCAACGATGTCCTTGCCCTTCTGGACCGTGGCTTTCGTGCCTTCGATCTGCAAACGGTATTCACCGGCTTTCAGTTCGGACTTGCCGAGCTTTGCGTTTTGGGAAACGGTGATCGTCTTTGCAAAAGGCTTCGCGAATGCCGGTACCGTCAAGGCGATAGCGGCCAGTAAAGCGATGCTGCGGAGGAACAATTTGGTTTTCATGCGTGTCAACTTCCTTTCGGTCAGGATCGAGTCAGCCGCACAGCAGGCTGCCGCTGGCTAGATGGAGTTGACACGCGCGCTGCGGGCGAGTACTCTCGCCCGGAAGACACCTCTTCTTCCTGGACTAACGGCCGGAAAGACTGCGTGTCATAGCCCCGCGGCTGCCACCGCGGGGTTTTTTCTGAATCTCACCTAGAGCAGCCGCATAACGGTCTGCACCTGTATAGACGAATGCCGCCTCGCGAATGTTTCGTCGCTTCGGCCACAAATTTTCTGCCGCGCCTCTCAAACGTAAGCTTCCGCCATCCTGGCGTCTTTCGGCAGCTCGCGTGCCCTCTTCTAGCTCTAAACATCTCGTAAAATAATCGCTTTTCAAGACGACCAATTCCCGCGCGCCGCGTCGCAATTCGAGGCGGCCTTCTTGTAATGCTCCGTGCATCGCCTCGCTTGTTCATCTATACTCTGTCCCCGATACTGAACGTCATTTTCTGGATACCCAGGATGCGGATTCTCGTTCTCAGCGACCTTCACGCAAACGTTACAGCACTGGACGCCGTACTCGAAGCCGCCGATGGCCGCTGGGAGCGCTCCGTTTGTTTAGGCGATGTTGTCGGCTACGGACCGGATCCCAACGAGGTCACTGCAACGCTGCGCAAAATGGGTACGCAAACCATCCGCGGCAATCACGACAAGGCGGTAACAGGCGTTATGCCCACGGACGATTTCAATCCGGTCGCGAAAGCCGCCGTGGACTGGACACGCGCACAGCTTAAACCCGAACACTTGTCCTGGCTCGCGGGGCTTCCACCGGGCCCGCTCGCCTCCGACGGCATCGTACTCGTTCACGGTGCGTTTCAAGACGAAGATGAATACGTGTTCACGCCCGCGCAGGCGCTTGACGGGCTCCTGGATTCCGCCGCGGAAGTCACTTTCTTCGGTCACACGCATCACCAAGGCGGCTTTTCTTATCAAGACTCGCAGCTTGAAGTTCTTCAAATTCATCCGCGCCCAACCGAATCTATTGCCGCGCTGCGCGTTGAAATGCCGCGCCGCTATCTTCTGAATCCGGGCTCGATCGGGCAACCCCGCGATGGCGATCCCCGCGCCGCTTTTGCGATCGCGGATCTCGAGCACCAGACCGTGGAATTCTGGCGCGTGCCCTACGACATCTCTTCCGTCCAGGAACGCATGCGTCAGGCCCGTCTTCCGGAACCTCTGGTCCAGCGGCTGATGGTCGGCCGCTGATTCCCATTTTTTACTTTACGTTAGAATTTCCTGAAATATATAGTTGATGAGATATATATATCTACTATAATTCGGCGCGTGGAATTCGCCGCCGAATTGCAAGCCAGCCTCCAGGAGTTCACCGCCTCCGGCATCGTGGAGGTGCATGAAAACGGCGGCCGCGTCGCGCCGTTCTCTGGAATGTCCTGGGAAGTGCGCGGCGCGGGCGAAATGCCGCTTCTTCATTTGTGGTCTGAACAATTCAATCTCACGCGCCGGGTCCTCGCCATCACCGATCATTCCGAGAGCCGGCTGGCGCTCGCGGTGGAACGCTTCGGCCGGTCAAAACCGGATCGTCTGGAATTCATCCGCAGGGATGTTGAGCGCAGCGCGGGCGAATTGTCCCGCGCAGAATTTCGTGACCGGCTGGCGTGCCTCCTTGCCGAGCAATTCCCGGATGAAACGCTGGAGTCGCTCATGGTTTCTCCGGATCTGGAGCATTCTCTCTCCGGGAACTATTCCCGCGGACTTCTCCGGCGCGGTTCCGCTTGGATCGCCCTGCTGGCGGTCCCGGACGGCGAGTCCGCGGACACGGCCGACAACAGCCTCACGTTTGCCCTGCTCTGGTTGGCGCGAGCGCGCCAGTCGAACCGGCGAGGAACCATTGGAGCGCTGCGGGTGATTCTTCCCAAGGGCGCCAGCCGCACCGTTGCGCGCCGTCTCGCCGCACTTGAGCCCCACTGCCCGGTCGAACTGTACGAGCTGGATCCGGCGCTCGAATCCCTGGAAAAAATCGATCCACGGCGTGCTGCAAATCTGGATGCCTGGCTCGTGCCGCACCGCGAATCGGAAGCGCTCCTGGACCGGGCGCGTCCAGCCCTCGCGGAGATCGCTGCTCTGGCCTCGCGTGCCGTGACGATGCATCCTGTCACCCAATCCCGCGAAGTCTGGCTCCGTTTTCGCGGTCTGCCTTTTGCCCGCTGGGACGATGGACGCATTTTCTTCAGCATCTCCGATGCCCGCGAAGAACTTTCCTCGACCTCTCTCCCCGCCCTAAAGCATCTTCTTCACGAACTCGAAGTGCATCGTCACCCGCTCGCCAGCGATACCCGCCATCCCCTGTACCGCGCGCAAGCCGAACGCTGGCTGGAATCCCTCGTTCGTGAGGATGTCACCCGCGTGGATGCCGCTCTCGATCCGCGATTCGTCTATGCTCAAGTTTTTGCCAACGCTGGCGGCGAGCACGGGATTCTCGATCTCCTCACCGTCACGCGCACGGGACGGCTCGCCATCATCGAATTGAAAGCCAGCGAGCACATTCACTTGCCCTTGCAGGCCGCCGACTATTGGTTGCGCATCCGGCGCCAGTTGCAAAGCGGAGAAATCGCTCGTTACGGCTATTTTCCCGGCGTCGCTCTGCAGCAAGCCCCTCCGCTCGTTTATATGGTCGCGCCCGCGCTGCGATTTCATCCCACTACCGACGAGCTCTTGAAATATCTCTCGCCCGATCTGGAGATCGTTCGCGTGGGCCTCGCGGAAAGCTGGCGCCGCGGACTCCGCGTAGTGATGCGCCAACTGCAAATTGCCGCTCGGCACTCGCCGTAACTGGACCAACATTTCTTTCACAATCTTCTGCTTCTTTGGAATATTGCTCGTCCCTCTCCGGTTCCACAGGTAGAATGGTTTCCGCCCGCCAGATAAGGCCTGAACCGTGACCATTGCGGATTTTTCCATCAAGATTCGCCAGTCCGGCCTCGTTTCGCTCGTGGATGTTTCGGGCCGGCTGACCTCGTTCGAAACCGGAGCGCTGCGCGATTCCATCTCCAGACTCTTGAAGCAGGGTCACAAGGACATCATCCTGAACCTGACCGATTTGCAGTATCTGGATAGCTCTGGAATTGGCGAGCTTGCTCGCGTTTACGTTTCCGTAGTCAAACAAAGTGGGCAGATGAAAGTAATCGGCTTGTCGTCCAAGATCGAGGAAGTTCTCAAAATCACCCACCTCTATCAGGTCTTCCCTGAATTTCCCGATGAGGAAGCGGCGTTGCAAAGCTTTCCCGAAAATCGTCCGAAGCAGTAATAGAAAACCATTAGACGTGAAATTTTCCGCTGAAAAGGAGAGAAGCGGTTAGAGCCTTCGCTCTAACCGCCTCCCGGGGTGTGTCCTCGAAGTGGTATTGTTAAGTTAGATGTACGGGAACAAAAAAGGTTTCCTTCTATCTAAAACTTTTTCACAAAATCGATTTAGCTGCGGAAATCCTAGTAAAACAAATACTTACGCCACCGCTCGTCCCGGTGCCCGATCAGCCGCATCAGCTGCCGGGAGGTATGCAGAGTAAACGGCCGGGGCCTCCGCGCCAATTTCAGGCCGGCCTCTTCGGGTGTCCGGTCGCCCTTCCCGTTGTTGCAGCGGTAGCAGCAAGCCACCAGATTCTCCCAGGAAGAGCGCCCGCCCCGCGACCGCGGCACCACGTGGTCCAGCGTCAATTCCGAACTCGCAAACACTCCCCCGCAGAACTGGCACGTATTCCGGTCGCGCAGCAAAATATTTTTCCGCGAAAGCGCCCGGCTCTGCTGCGGAATGTGCCGGTACGCCAGCAGCCGAATCACCGACGGCACGCGATGCGCATGCGACGCCGAATGCACTTCCGAATTGTGCAATTCTTCCGCCTGCGCCACGCCCTTCAGCATCAGCACCATGGCCCGCCGCACCGCCGTCACGTTAATCGGCTCATACGTCGCGTTCAGCACCAGCACCGGCTCCTGCATCAGCGATGCACGCCGTCTCAAAAGCAAGTTGTGGGATCTACTGCCTGCGGGATCTTCAGCCCCGGACACAGCCGCGCCGGCCGCTTCGGGGGTATAGCGCCCCCGGAAATCCACCGACTTTTGCCGGTTTGCGCCCATCGCGCGTTTCTCGGGTTACCACTCACTGGAGCTTGGCAGGGGGTTCCTCGCTGCCCGGGCTACCGTCAGCCCCACTACCGATTTGGCGCCCGCTTCCAGCAACGCTCGGGCACAGGCATCGAGTGTCGCTCCAGTGGTCAATACATCATCTAACAGTAAGACGCGGAGGTTGTCAACCTGGCTGCCGGGACGTGTGGCAAAAGCGCCACGCACGGACTCCCATCTCTCCTCCAAGGTGAGGATTTGCTTCTCCGGCCGGGCTCGCGTCCGCATCAGCAGGACGGCTTTATGCGGCAATCCCAGCCGCTTTGCCAGCGGCTTGGAGAGCAGGGCCGCCTGGTTGTACCCCCGCTCGCGCTCCCGCTGGCGGTGCAGCGGTACCGGCACCACCACGTCCGCCGCCAGCGCGCTGCCTTGCTCCTTCACGACCTCCGCCAACCGCTCCGCGAACCACGCCCCCAGCGGCTCGATCTGCTCGTATTTCAGTAGAAGGATCGCCTGCACCAGCGCGCCTTCGTAAACCGCAAAGCTTCGCGCCCGTTCGAACGCATACGTCTTGTCCCGGCAGGCCGGGCAGAGCAGCGCCCGCCCCTCGTCCCGCACGGATGCCGGCTCGTTCACAAACGCCGGCAGAGGCCGCCCGCAAACCTCGCAAGCAGGTTGCGGCACGGGAACAAATGACGCCAGGCACGCTCCGCAAATCGGCACGCGGCTCGCGCTTGTCAGCAACTCGTCAAAAATGCGGCATCCCGCCGGGAAAAACACGCTCACCAGCGCATCGCCGATGCTCGCCAGCCACCCCCGTCCCGCCGCATCCGCGCCACGCGCACGAGACCGCTCTCCCGCATCCGCACCGCGCACACCATGTCCCTCCGCCGCCCGCCCTTCCCGCAATGGACTCGCTTCGGCCATGCGAGCAGAACTTTACTCCTCTACGTTTTCTAATTAAAGTAAGAATGTACAGGTAAGTAATTTCTCTGCGGGTTTCGTAGCGCCGTCCCTTTAGGGCGGCATCTTGCTTTTTCTTTTCTTTTTGTAGTGGCGGGTCTTCAGACCCGTGCTTTTGATTTCTCTGTTGCGTGCCCCACCCTTGGTTTGTAAGGGTGGGGAATTTTCCGATTACTGCAACAATCCCTGTTCCATCTTTTCCTGGCAACTGATGCAATGCTTCGCCCACGGCACCGCTTCGAGCCGCTTCTGCTGCATCTCTTCCTGGCAATTCGCGCAGACGCCGTATTCCTCCGCCTGAATGCGCTTCAGCGCTGCATCAATCATGTTAAGGATCTTGCGGTCCGTATTGGTCATGCCAAAGAGGAATTCTTTGGTGTAGGAGTTCGCCGCCTTGTCCGCCAGATCCACCGTGGGATCTTCGTCCGCCGTGCGGCCTTCTTCCTGCGTGCGTGCGATGGTCTTCATCAGCTCCTCGCGGCGCGCCAGCAGCTTCTTCTTATAGTACTCGAGCCTTTTCTTGTCCATGACTGCCTTGGTCCTTGTCCCCGACATCAGTATCTCTCGTTTCTCCAAGCCTCGCCTCTCAGCGTGCTTTTCTCGCCATCTAAAAACTCCGTAGTGTAGGCCGACTCATCGTCACTGTCAAGCGGCGGTGGGCGCGCCCGCTTGCAGCAGAAATCCGCCCATCCCTCAAGACGCTGACTCAGTGGAACTATGGCATCTTGCGCTCGGGTATTTTGCTCTAAGGAGTTCGCTTTACCGACTTTCAGCAATTGCACTCTGCCAAATTATGAATTTCACCGGATTGTCAACAGCCAGCGTCGAGATTAGTTTTCCAGTGACGCGCCAGGAAGCGCACTTCACTGTCCTGAAGTGAGCCAGCCATCTTACGGTGTCCGGTTACTTCCGTTTCGTTATCAGATGTGCGTCAGATGCCAATTCAAGGAGGATTGCATGCATCGAACTATATCTCTCGGGCGCTGCTCCATGGCAGTCGCTCTCGCAACAATTCTGCTGATATATCCCGCGGCCGGCCTTGCACTGCTGCCTTTGCCGCTGCCTTTGCCATCTCAGACCGGGACCACGTCCTCGACGGTTGTCGGAGACGCGAGCGCGGCACGAGTCTCCGTTCTCGGAATTCTCGGAACGGCAACGACCACTGCGCTCGCCGATACCGGGACTCTCAGCGGCGTCAACGACGCCAGAGATGCTTCCACGGTTATAGGCAGCGTCCCATCAACGCTTAGCGCGGAAACGCTGAGCGCTGCTACGTTCAGTTGGGTCGATCAGGTTGACTCCGAAGCCTCACTCACAAACTTGAGCATGACCGTAGCCGGGATTGGCATTACCGCCGATTCGGTTATAGCACAGGCCTCGCAGGTCTTAGGCGCTGCCGGGAGCGGCACCTCATACATCGACAACCTTTCGATTAACGGGACTCCGATCGCCGTGACTGGGGCCCCGAACCAGGCGGTCTGGATTCCCGGCGGTCAAGTCATTATCAACGAGCAATCGGTTTCATCAAACGGCACCGCCGTAGTGAATGCCCTGCACGTCGCTATTACTGGCGTTGCAGATGTTGTGATTGCTTCGGCGACCGCGGGTATTTCTTAACCCACCATCGAGTGACCTAATGCAGAAGGAGAAGGAAAAATGAGCAAAAAAGAAAGAAAAATAGGCCAGCTATTAGTACTCGCACTTTTGTCAGGCGCACTGTTGGTGGGTCTGCTGACGTTGAGGAGCACCCCCGTCTACGCTCACATGGTTCCGAGCCCATGTGACTTCACGACCGGCGGCGGATTTGTGTTCAAGGACGACGGCAACCGGGTGAACTTCGGCATCGTGGGTGGATGCAAGAATGGGGGATTCTTCGGCCATGTGAACGTCGTGGATCACGGCTTCAATCCCCCTGCCCATCTCAACGGTCCCGTGACGGCATATTTTGACCCGGCCCCACCAAACTCAGGCTATCGCGACCTCTGCGGCACGGGAAGGCTCAATGACGGTTCGACTGTCCAGTTCCGAGTCAGGACGAAGGACAACGGCGAACCGGGCGGCAATGATCGCTTTGGGGTCAAGGTCAGCAACGGCTATCTTCTTACGACACGCGAGTTGGGTCCCCCGGGACCTACGGGCGGAGGAGGCAACATCCAGTTGCATAAGCATAATCCCTCTAACACTGGACCGTACCTAACCGAGGATCAGATCACCGCTGCGTGCGGCGGCGACGACTCTGGATTGGGATTCTGATCGCCCGGAGTTCGTCTGAACGGCACATCCGCCGTTGGGACTTGACTGGCCAAACGGAACTTGGCGCTTTCGCATGGATAGACCCGCATCGCTTCTCTCTTCGCAGATGGCGATGTGGGTTTGCGTTCTCTTGCCGGGCGGAAACATCCAGCTCCATAAACCCAATCCGTCAAGCTCGGGGAGCTTCGGAGGTTCGTGCCCAGCGTATCCTGACTAGGTCATGTCGTGATGCTGCCCGCGGCTCCTGGATTTGTACGCCAGCGCACCTGCGCTCGCGGCATTCAGGAGCCGGACGCGACAGTTATTTCCCGCCGGACCTTCCCCATTGAACTCTCCCGACGCGCCAGCCCAATTCGTCCAACTCTCAAACGTTCTTGGTCGTTCCATTTGCTCATTACGATATTCACCTGATTACGCGCTAGGGTCCTCTCTGTATGATCTATATTTTTCTCCACCCTGCGCTGTCCTTCTTCCACGTGTAACGCTGAATGGACCCATCCTCTGTGCAGCGGAATGAACCATAGAAAGGGTGAATGGGGGGAACGAAGATGAAGCACTTTAAAGTTCTGGAATACAGTGATCTTGTGAACCACGCGGCTTCCGATATACGGCGAAGGGCGCTAGGGCAGCACAGGGGGACACTTCGTAAACGTTATGTGGAGGCAGTCGCGCCATGGCAGAAATTAGCCAGGGCGGCGGCCTTCGAGGCTAATTACCAACCTCCCTCTGAAACAGTTCAAGTGGTCAAGGCGGCGTTCACAACGGCTGGCTTCGCCGCCAGGCGGCACGAAACCCGCGGACTGATCCAGCTATACGACAGCTTCTCCCACCCGGCCCCGGCAGGAATACGATCGGCTGGCATGAGAATCCGGCAGATGCTTTACCGGGCTGAGCCTTATCAGATCGATTTGCACATCGAATTGCAGCAGGAGCAAAACCGCTTGCTCGTCTCTGGACAGTTGATGGACCTTAGCCATCCGGAGATGGTTGGCCGCGACGTGCGGGTCACGCTCTCGGACGGCCGCGAGAGTGTTGCCAACACAGTCACAAATCAGTTTGGCGAATTTCGCGGTGAGATTGAAAACTCCGGCGATTTGGAGCTTTCCCTCCTTCCCCCCACTGGAAAACCCATCGTCATTTTGATCAGGGGGGCGCTGAAACGATTGT
>WNFP01005642.1_pt1 | contig 10055 bp, 9 predicted proteins | sample 5400201 | NCBI WGS metagenome assembly WNFP01 (sample SAMN13153355, study PRJNA577476) | soil metagenome | isolation source: 115 cm saprolite under Madrone tree | place: USA:California | collected 2016-06-14
GTGATTCCCTGGGTCAGTTTGCTGACGGCCTGTTTGTCGATCAACAGGTTCCACTCCGATTGCTCCAACATGTCGATGAATCCCGGAGCGACAATCAGTCCCTTGGCATCGATCACGCGTTTGGCTGTGGCATTGGCCGGCGTCCGGCCCAGCAGTGTGATGCGGTCGCCGGTGACGCCAACGTCGGCATAGATCCACGGGTTCCCGGCGCCATCCACCACGCGGCCGTTACGGATAAGAATGTCGTACTGCTGACCAAAGACAGTCAAAGACGACAACATCAAGACGAACCGAACCACCCACATTTTCATGTCTGCTCCGCAAAACTGAGTTAGTTTCAATCGCTAAACCTTTACGAAGATTTTCTTCCGATAGAACCACCACGCCACCATCGTCCACAGCGCCACATAGCAAAGCGCGAAGGCAAGGGACGCGTTCTGCGGCTGCGCAAACGGCGCGAATGCGTGCCGATAGATCCATGCCTGCACCCCGATCATCCGCCCACTGTCCGCTACTTTGAAGACGAATCCCTCTTTGGCAAAGAACGTGGAGAGCGCGTATGCCAGGATTGCATTCGACCCCAGCCAGAGGAACGGCCTGTCCCACGCGCGCCAGCCGCGCATCTCGATCAGCCACAAGCAGAGCGCCAGCAACAGACATCCAGTTCCAGCGGTGAACAGCACATACGAACTCGTCCACAGCGGCTTGTAGATGGGGAAGAATGGATGCCACGCGTAACCCGCGACCACGCCTGTGACACCAGCGATGGCAAGTACGCGGACTTTGTAGGATAACGTTCCGGCGCTACGCAGAAATTCGCCGGCCAGCGTTCCCAGAAGGGCGGTTGCGATTGCCGGCAATGTACTCAACAATCCCTCAGGATCAAAATCCGGCCGGTAAAGGTGCCCGAGCATCAGCTTGCGGTCTATCCATCCGGCGAGGCTGCAATGCTGCGTCATCCATGCAGTCTGATCACATCCCGGCACCGGAATGAAGCGCATGGCCAAGTAGTAGCCGGCGAGCAGTGCGGCGATCCACACGATCCGTCCGCGTCGCGCCGTCCACAGCGTGATCACCGAGGCGCACAGATACACCACCGCGATCCGTGACAGCACGCCCGGATACCGCATCCGGGAAAAATTGAAATACGGCTGAAGATGGATAAACCAGCCGATCAGCAGGATCAACGCGCTGCGTCGGGCCACGTGCTTCAGCAGCTCCCACCGCGAATCGCCACGGGCCTGCCGCGCCGCGAACGACATCACCATCGAAGCGCCGACGATGAACAGAAAGAACGGGAATATCAGGTCTGTGGGCGTCCAGCCGTTCGTCTCCACCCACAACTTGCCGGGATACCAACCCGCCGTATGTTCACTCATCAGCTCGTCGGCGTGCGCCAACGGCCAGTAGACGGCGCTCCATGTTCCTGGATTGTTGACCAGAATCATGCCCGCGATCGTCAGCCCGCGAAAGACATCCAGCGATTCCAGCCGCTGCGGCCGGCTGACTTGCAGCGCCTCTCCCTGCATGGCGATCGCTCTGTCAACTTCGGTGGCCATGGCGTCACGTCCGGCCATCCTTATATCAGTTATTTCCAGGAGTTGGAAGAACCCACTGGTCCTGACAATGCCGGCGTAAGTTCAGCTTCCAGCTCGTATTCGAACCAGCGGATCTTTGCTGCATATTGTTCTTGGGTGGGTAACGGCAGCGATATAAAATCATTCCGGCAATTTTTATCCTTTCTTTCGAATTCCGCTCGCAATTGAAACGGAGAAAACTTATGGAAGTCCCGAACGCTTTGAAGAGTCTTCTGGCCGCAGCGCTCGTTGCCTGCACCGCGTGCTTACCTTTGGCAGCGCAGTCTGGATATGACAAACCGCCGCAATACATTCTGGATGTAATGCATGCGCCGTCGCTGTCAGTTCCCGAGGTGAGCCCGACGCACGACACGGTTCTCCTTGTCTCCTGGCAGGACTATCCGCCGATTTCCCGCGTCGCCACGCCCTTCCTGCGCCTGGCAGGCGCGCGCGTCGAGCCACGGAACCACAGCAAGCACGACACGCCGGGCGGTTACGGTATCACGCCCTGTGCCACGAAGTTCGATCTGGTGCGCGTCGCCGATGGGAAACAAATCCATGTCGCGCTTCCCGCGGGCGCGTGCCCAGGCAGCCCGATTTGGGCGGCCGACGGAAAGCGTTTCGCATTCGTGAATATCGTTCAGGAAGCCGTCGAACTCTGGACCGGCGATGCCGGCGCCGGCGAAGTCCATCGAGTGCCCGGAGTCCGCCTGAACCCAATGTTCAACGACGAAATGCAGTGGATGCCTGACCAGAAAACGCTCCTGGTCAAGCTGGTGCCGAAAGACATTGGCGCGCCTCCGCCGGAGCCAATCGTTCCCATTGGCCCAAGCATCCAGGAGACGGAAGGCCAAAAAGGACAGAGCAGCACGTATGAAAACCGCGACACACTCGGCAGCAAGCATGACGAGGACGTCTTCGATTACTATGCAGCCTCGCAACTCGCGTTGGTCAATACCGCCAACGGGGCGATCTCGCCTGTGGGAAAGCCGGGAAATTATGAATCGCTCGATCCCGCGCCGGATGGCCAGCACATTCTGGTTACAGCGATCCACAAACCGTATTCGTACATTACGACCTATGACCGCTTCCCCAGGGAGATCGAAGTTTGGGACGTGTCGGACCGCTCCCATGTTTCGGTTCACACCATTGCCTCGCTTCCACTGGCCGATCGCGTTCCCATTCACGGTGTTCCGGTCGGTCCGCGTGATTTCGAGTGGCGTCCCACCGAACCGGCGACGCTCCTCTGGGCCGAAGCCCTGGATGGCGGCGACTGGAACGTAAAGGTCCCGGCCCGCGACAAAGTCATGCTTCAGAAGGCGCCATTCAACTCGCCCGCCGTGGAAATCACACGGACTGAGCAGCGTTATGCCGGCTTCTTGTGGAGCGAAAAACCAGGCGTTGCGCTCTTAAACGAATACGATGAGAACCGGCACTGGAGAAGGAACTTCATCATCAACCTTGATGACCTGCAACAAAAGCCGCGCTTGCTTTGGGACCTCTCGACTCAGGAGCGGTACAAGAACCCCGGCTCTCCGGTGAGACGCCGGCTTGCAAACGGGTTCCCGGTGGTTCGCCAGGATGGCGATACGATCTACCTGTCAGGATCGGGCGCTTCACCGGACGGGGACCGGCCATTTCTCGACCGGCTCAATCTCACCACGCTGAAATCCGAGCGGCTGTTTCGCAGCGACAAGGTTTCCTTGGAGCGGTTTCTTGCTTTTACCGGACCGGACACACAGACATTTCTCACGTGGCATCAAACACCGGCCGATCCTCCCAATGTGTTCAAGCGAACCCTGGGAAAGTCCCTCGATGCGCCAACCGGCGAAGCATCTTTTGATTCAACCAGTGCCGCGGTCACGCACATTCCCGATCCGGCGCCGGCGGTGCGCGCCATTAAGAAGCGCTTGATCAAATACAAGCGCGCCGACGGGCTTGATCTATCGTTCACTCTCTATACGCCGCCCGGCTATCAAGAGGGCACACGCGTCCCGACCATTCTCTACGCCTATCCGCTGGACTATGCCGACGCTGCTACAGCCGGCCAGGTTGCGGGCTCGCAACAAACCTTCACGACGCTGCGCAATTACAGACTGTTGCTGCTCGCAGGCTACGCGATCATCGACAATGCTTCGTTCCCCATCGTCGGCGATCCGAAGAAGGCTTACGACACCTATATGGAACAACTCGTCGCGGACGCGAAGGCCGCGGTGGATGAGGCGGTGCGCCTCGGAGTTGCCGATCCCGACCGCATCGGAGTCACCGGACACAGCCACGGCGCCCTCATGACCGCCAATCTGGTGGCGCACTCCGACTTGTTCCGCGCGGGTGTTGCCACCAGCGGCTCCTATAACAAGACGCTTACGCCTTTCGGTTTTCAGAGCGAGCGGCGATCGGTCTGGGAGGCGTCCGATGTCTACATGAAAGTTTCCCCATTTTTCTTCGCCAATAAACTCAATGCGCCGCTCCTCATTATGCACGGCGCGGAAGACGCGAATCCCGGTACTACGCCCATACAGGCGAACAAGCTCTACGAAGCGATTCGAGGCAATGGCGGTACCGCCCGCCTGGTGCTGCTGCCGCACGAGCCGCACTGGTATACGGCCATGGAATCGAACGAGCAGCTGATTTACGAGATGATTCGCTGGTTTGACAAGTACGTGAAGAACGCGCCCAAACGCACCGAGACCGCAGCTCGATAGCGTCAGGTCGATTACTCAGCGAGGCTGCTGGTCTTGGCGTTCTTTCTGTTTGCTTAAAACCACCTGGTACGTGACGGCGTCCCACGCATTGCGGGCCGGGCTCCAGGATTATTTGCGATAGTGTTCCTCGCTGACCTTTTCCATCCAGTCGACAACCTTGCCGTCCTTCTTTTCCTGGACGGCGATGTGCGTCATGGCCGTGGTCGGCGTCGCTCCATGCCAGTGCTTCTCTCCGGGCGAGAACCAGACTACATCACCGGGACGGATTTCCTCGATCGGTCCGTCTTCGCGCTGGGCCCAGCCGCAGCCGGCCGTGACGATGAGAGTCTGACCGAGTGGATGCGTGTGCCATGCCGTCCGCGCGCCCGGCTCGAAGGTCACGCTGGCGCCTTGAACCAGCGCCGGATCGGGCGCCTGAAAAAGCGGATCGATGCGTACAACGCCCGTGAACCAGTCTGACGGTCCCTTGGCAGAGGGCTGCGAGCCCACTCTTTTGATTTCCATTTTCTGAACTCCTTCGCTTGCAACCTGCTCTTCCGATCTTGCTCGAAAACATGCTGCCGGAAAAGCGAAAGTTCTTGTTCATCGGGGTCACGCAGATTTGAGAGAAGCCATGTCGATGGAGAAGCGGTACTTCACATCGGATTTGAGCAATCTCTCGTAGGCTTCATTCACTTTTTGGATTGGGATGACTTCCACATCGGAGGTGATGCTGTGCTTCCCACAGAAATCGAGCATCTCCTGGGTTTCGGGGATGCCTCCGATGGGCGAGCCGGAGAGACTGCGCCGGCCCGTAATCAGGCTGAATACGGAAACCGCAAGCGGCTTCTCCGGCGCGCCGACCAGGGTGAGATTGCCGTCGCGGCGCAACAGATTGAGGTAGGCATTGATGTCGTGGTCGGCGGAGACTGCGTCGAGAATGAAGTCGAAACTGCGCTCGTGCTTCTGCATCTCGTCGGCATTGCGCGAGATGACGACCTCGTCTGCCCCGAGGCGCATTGCGTCGTCTTTCTTATTCGGCGAAGTCGTGAACACGACCACGTGGGCTCCGAGCGCATGGGCAAACTTCACGCCCATGTGGCCGAGTCCGCCGAGCCCCACCACGCCAACTTTCTTGCCTTTGGTCACACCCCAATGGTGCATGGGTGAGTAAGTGGTGATCCCGGCGCAAAGAAGAGGCGCGACACCGGCGAGATCGAGATTTTTGGGAACGCGGAGAACGAACCTTTGATCGACGACAATCGAGTCGGAGTAGCCGCCGTAGGTGACGCCTCCAAGATGCTTGTCGGGAAAGTTATAAGTAAGGGTGAAGTTGGGGCAGAATTGCTCCTGGCCGGCGCGGCACTCGGGGCAGGTGCGGTCCGAGTCCACCATGCAGCCGACGGCAGCAAGGTCGCCGGGCTTGAACTTCGTGACCCCAGAGCCAACCTTCGTGACGCGGCCGACGATTTCATGACCCGGGACGCAGGGGTAGACGGTGGGCATCACTTCCTTCCACTCATTGCGAACCGTGTGGAGGTCGGAGTGACAGATGCCGCAGAAGAGGATTTCGATCTGTATGTCCTGTTCAGTCGGATCGCGCCGCGCGATCGTGGTGGAGGCCAGCGGCGATGTTGCACTGGCAGCAGAGTAGGCTTTCGTCTTATTCATGTACTTACTTTAGAGGTTTGCCGGGTTCTCTGCTATGCAAAACACGCCAATGTGCACGCAGATACGCCAGGATGTGCCGGGCTTATTGATAGTGTCTGGAAGTGTTGCAAAAGTGGGCTACGAATAGAGTTACGTCCGCAGACTGATGCCGATGGACCAAGACCGTTAGGAGCTGTCGGTCGGAGATCGCGAAGCGCCTGCGAAAATATCTCTCAGGCAGCTCTGAGTTGTTCTTTGTTGGGCAAGCTATGAATGGCGCCGGCGAAACCGATCAGGGCTGCACCGTCAAAGATAAGGTCGATGCCGACCGCCATACCAATGAAGTAAGTGCTGGCTGTAGTCCAAGTGGTCAAGAGGTAGACGCCCAGAGCGACAGAGACTAATCCCGAAAAGACCGTCCATCCCCACCTGGGGAATCGAATAGCACCCGCCCCGGCTGCGCGGAACAGCCCTCCTACGATGAACAGTGAAGCGAGCACCATGGTCACTCCTGCCGCGCCCGCATCCGGATGACGAAGCAGAAGATATCCAGTCACTCCGCGGATTAGCCCGTTCAGCAGGTACAAGAGGAACCCGAGCCAACTGAAAGCGCGAAATGCATTTAGGAGCCACAACACTCCGCTGATTGCGAGAACCCAGCCGAGAGCCAGAATTGAAAACGTCGTTGCGCTCTGCGCTTTTCCCACACACACTGCGCCAAGAATCGTCAGCAGAATGCCGAACACGAAAAACCAGCCCCAGGATCTCCTGACTTGCTCGAGGCCAGCGGCGAAGAAATCAGAAACGCTAGACATTGTCTTTCCTCTTTTTAGGACTGCCGTTATTTGTTTTGAGCAGCACGGTTTAATCGATCTCAGCGCATGAAAGCCTCTGGGGCATTCTTCGGAACAGAGAACGGTTGAGCCGCCTTCGGGTCGGGGCTGAACTTGCCGAAGGCTGAGGGATTCTCGCGGAAATGCTGCTCCAGAGCATTGACCCGGTGCTGATCGTCGGGATGATCTGACAAGAGCTGCGGTAATTCGTCAGGTTGGGCATTTTTGAAATCCTGGAAGAGCCAGATGAGTCCCCAGGGATTGTAGCCGCCTGCGGCACAGATATCGGAGCCGGTCAGGTCCGCTCGAGACTCCACATCCCGGGAGTAGCTGAGGGAATGGAGTTTGCCAAAGAGAAGGATGGCCAGGATATGCGCACGGGAAGGACCCAGAAGCACGGCAGCTCCGACTTCCCGCTTCTCGAGTCTCTCCTGCTTTTCCATCAGGGTTACAGTGTCGTGATGGATGGTGTGTGAGACTTCATGGCAAAGAGTTCCTGCGAGCTGCTCAGTGTTCTTTACGAAATAGAGGAGCGAATCCACGACGTACACATTGCCGCCCGGGGTCGCGAAGGCGTTCGGCTGAGTTTCGTGGACCAGGTAGAACTTGAACGGATGGTTGTATCGGGGCTGCGCGACCCGGGTGATGGCATCCGCGATCGGCCGCAACTGGTCGTACAGAGGGGAAGATTCGATGATTTCGCCCTTGGCCTTCAGTTCGTTGAAGACTTCCTGGCCCATTTGCAGCTCGTCGTCCTGATTCTGTCCTGCGGCCGCGGACTGGCCGCCGGCGATTACACCGGCGACCAGACACAGCACCGCAATTACATTCAGAAATGATGATCGAAGCGTTTTGTGTCCCATCGCTCATCTCCCTGCACAGAACTGGGCGGTTTTGGGAAAAAGGGGAGCCCTGGCTCCGTGTTCAGCTAGCTTGCGCGCGCGGCTCAAACTTGAGCTTTGTGCCGAGTTCCGCCAACGAGGTTTTTAACTTGGCCACTTCCGCGTCGATCTCAGCCTTGACTTGCTCGACCTTCGCGTCGCCCACTGTCTTCAGGTCTTGACGCTTTTTGTCAATCTCCTGGTGCTTGGTCTTCAAATGGTTGATGGTGTCGATCTCCGCCTGCGCCATCTTGCTCTTGGCACTGGCTTCGAACTCCCCGAGTTGTGCTTTGACTTGCTGCAATTGAGCGCTGATTCTCTCTTCGTATGCTTTTACCGTTACACTCTGTGTACTCATGCTCTTGCTCCTTTCTATGTTTATGGATTTCTCTCGGTCTTTTAGTGAGCACCAATGATGGCCTAAGCCGCCTTCGTACTCAGAACGTTCTCCACCTTCTTCTGCTGGTCCCGGTTCAACGTCGTACTGAGGATGTTGCCGCCATAACCGCGGAACTGGTTCGTCACGACGTCAGGATTGGACGTGCGCAGAAGCGCGTAGACCGCCGAGTCACCTGGCTGGATCATCGCCCCAACGTCCTTGACAAAGTCATCGGGGATACCGAATTCATCCTTCCACCACGAAGCGTCGACGGCGCCTGCTCCGGCTCCGAGGGCGCCGCCACCGAGAGCCCCTGCCGCAATAGCCCCTGCCGCCACCGCAGCACTTGCTCCACCCGTGAAAGGAATGGCGAGGGTGGCCCCGATCAGAGAGCCCCACAGACCGCCCCAGCCCGCGCCTTCGCCGGTGGTCATCTGGAAGCTCTGGTCAACCCGGAGCTTACCGTTAAAGTCACGATAGACGGCGACTGCGTCGTGGAGGTCCACGGCCCAGTCCTCGTTCATCCTCTGCAACTGGTTGAGCACGTCCGATGCACGGTACATGTCTTTCTTGAAGCCAACGACTATCAGTTCCGCCATGATTGTTCTCCTTTCAGTGTGTTGTCTGACTTTTCGTTTGAGTGCGAGTTTGTTCCATCATGCCTGTGACTTTTCGTCCTTCGCTTCCACGCGCGCAACGAAGCGCCATAGATACAAGGGCTTCTTCCGCAGCCGCTTTTAACTCCTGAGGGTTTTGAATCCCGCTGGCCTCGGGAGTCATGAAACTAACGCTAAACAATTGGACGTAGCTGCCACAATTCTTCGTGAGAATGAATTGGAGTTACGACTTTCGAGGTAAGCGGCATTCGATTGGCCATAACGTCCCCGAGAAAACTGGGGAGATTCCTGAAATCGCGATAGAACCCGAAAACCTTCTCTACCGGACGCCTGATGGTTACACGTGCTTCGATCACATTTTCGTCCCGCCGTAGTGATGAAGGCGTCCGCATGATAGACAGATAGTGTACCGTATGTGGTACACTAATTTGTGGCAGATAAGCCCAAGCAGTCCCAAGCCGAAGAAAGCCCCGAGGCTGACCTGCAAGGCAAGCGTGTCAAGGCCGTCTTTTACCGGACGGAGGCCGGCGGGGAGCCAGTTCGGGTTAGATCTGGCACAACGGAACAAGAAGAAACATGAGAGGTCGCAATGAAGGCAAAGAAAAAGAATGGCGTAGTCGAGCATACAGGTTCGACTTTTGACAGTTTCCTGGAAGAAGAGGGCATCCGAGAGGAAGTCGAGGCAGTTGCGGTCAAGCGTGTGATCTCGTGGCAGCTTGCAGAAGCCATGCGGAAAAAGAGGACAACAAAACAGGCCCTCGCCAAAGAACTGCGTACTAGCCGCTCTCAGCTTGATCGTTTGCTCGATCCGGAGAATACTGCAGTTTCTTTGGACACAATTAGTCGCGCTGCTAAAGCCCTTGGCAAGAGACTGATTATTCGGATTGCTGATGCTAAAGCAGGCTGAGATTCCCGAGCCCAACTCCATTCAAAAGTTTTCGCAGTGGGTAGTTTGAATTTGGCAGTTTCGCTGGCTTGCTGTCATCATTGCCCAGATGCGATCGAATGCACCGAACTTTGAAGCGTCGTGGTCTGCTGTAACTTAGCTGACTTTTGCGCATCCGATAGCCAGAACAGGAAGGATCGCTTAAGATGTGCACTCTACCTGCTTCGGTCAACGGCTGGCAGGACATCCATTTGACACGGAGTTCACGATGACAGCGAACGCATCCTTATCGCAAAACGCGGCCGGCCATTCGCCTGCGGCCAACGGGTTGGCACTGGTTCGCGTGACGATCGGCGCAATGTTTGTGTGGGTCTTCTTCGAGAATCTGGGAAAGGGTCTCTACACTACAGCGGGCTACGCAGGGCTGATCAACTATTACATAAAGGCGAGCCACGCACCGGCAGCGTGGAAGGCGATCATGGGTTTAGCGGCGAGTCACGCCGCGATCGCGGCCCCTATGCAGGCAATGACCGAGATCTCTCTCGGGA
>WNFP01005643.1_pt1 | contig 10054 bp, 9 predicted proteins | sample 5400201 | NCBI WGS metagenome assembly WNFP01 (sample SAMN13153355, study PRJNA577476) | soil metagenome | isolation source: 115 cm saprolite under Madrone tree | place: USA:California | collected 2016-06-14
GTACTACGAACCTCTCCGCCACCCCAGGGCGCCCAGCCTGTCCCTCACGGGCTTCCGGTTGGTCACCGCTGACCACGCCTTGGGGCTTCCCGTGTTGCGTACGCTTTCCTTGTGTACATGCTGCCGCCAATACCCCGGTGTAGCGGATGGGCGTAATCTTCGCTCAACGCGCCCAGCCATTTCAACCTTCCCCGATATGGCAGTCGGGTCGGCCTACACATCGTCCTTTTCGAGGCTTGCTCAACGTTCACTCGCGTTGCGGCCTGCACACTCGCGCTGCCACCAATTCGTGACACGCTAATCGAAGCCTTCAGCCACTTCGTTACCTCCGTGACTGCTCCGATTGCTTCCGGCTGGAGCGGTTGCCGGGCGGGGCTTGCACCCACTGGAAAGCGCCGCCTTGTCACGGCGCACGCCAAAAGCGGTCATCAGGGACAATGTCGCAACTGGACCCACCCGTCTCGTCGATGCTACGAGGCGCAAGTAGCTGATCAGGCGAGATCATTTCTGCATCCACGTTTTCCGACAGCCTTGTTCAGTAAAGCCAGATGTTTGGTTTTGCTGTGCATAGCCGCCAGCATCACCGACCCGGTTGGGTAGTCCGGATAGGAGCGTCCGTTTCTTCATGGAGAATGCGTTCGGCAGCCCCGTCAAGATCGTCGTACTGCCCGGCCTTGAGCGACCACATGAACGCTGTGAGAGCCGTGAGGCCGAGACCGAATGCGATCGGTATCAGGTAAAAGTAATCTTTCATTCGGCGGCCTCCAGAATGGCTGCCGCCGAAATGGTGCCCGGGGCAGCGCTGGCCGCGATCCCCTCCCCGCCTTTCAAGCGAAGCGCGTTGGCAACAACCAAAATTGATGATCCCGACATCGCGACAGCGGCGATCAGCGGCGTCACAAGGCCCATGATTGCGATCGGCACCGCCACGACGTTGTAGGCAACCGCGAGCGCCAAGTTTTGCCGAATCAAACGTCTAGCCTCGCGCGCGACGGACACCGCGAGAGGTATTGCGAGTAGGCTTTGTCGCAGGAAGACAAAGTCCGCCGCGCAACGTCCGACGTCCGAAGCGGAGGCTGGGGCCATGGACGCATGCGCAGCACCGAGCGCCGGCGTGTCGTTAAGTCCGTCTCCGACCATAAATACCTTTTGACCAGCGGCAGAGAGCGCCTTGATGCGTGCAACCTTTTCGTTGGGCGTCACCCCGCTACGATATGGAACGCCAAGCGCGGCGGCAACAAGTCCGACCGGTTCCTTGCGGTCGCCAGAAACGATCTCTACTCGAAGGCCGCTTTGCTTCAGCTTTACGACGGCAACGGCCGCGTCCGTTCGCAATTTGTCTTCAAAGCAGAAACCCGTCATCCACTGGCCATTCTGTGTCAGAGCAACCGACGCAGCTCCGACAATCGATTCCGGACTCGCGAGCGCCCACGACGGTTTCCCCAACCGATAGACTGTCGCGCCTGATTGCGCCTGCAACCCGAAGCCCGCCTGTTCGGTGATGTCGTCGAACACGACCGGCGACGGCGTAAGGCCAGCGGCAGCTTCGACGAGCGCCTGTGAATAGGGGTGCCGGGAATGCAAGGCGAGGGCGGCCGCGAGACTCAAAGACGCGCTGTCAATGTGTTCCGCCGAGACCAGGCGCGGCGCGGCCGACGTCAGCGTTCCCGTCTTGTCAAATATGACCGCGTCAATCTCTGCGAGACGCTCAATCGAGGAACCGTCCTTGACCATGATGCCATTCTTGAACAACCGTTGCGCGGCCATCACCTGCACTATCGGCACCGCAAGTCCGAGCGCGCAGGGGCACGTGATGATGAGGACAGCGATGGCGATGGTGATGGCGTTGTGCAGATCGCCGGTTGCGACCATCCAGCCGATGAACGTAAGAAATGCCGCGACATGCACGACTGGCGCGTAGAGCGCCGCGGCGCGGTCAGCGATCCGCCGATAGCCGGACCGACCTTGCTCGGCCGCTTCCATCATCCGTATCATTTCAGCGAGGAATGAATTGCCGGCCTTCGCCGTCGCGACAAGCGTTAGCGGGCCGGTGAGGTTCAGCGTACCCGCGCGGACCGTCGATCCCACAGTCGCACGTAGCGGCACGCTCTCACCGGAGACCAGCGCAACGTCAAGCTCGGAATCACCCTTGCTCACGGTCGCATCAACGGGCACACGTTCACCGGCGCCAAGCATAATGCTCATGCCGGGCAGGATCTCCTCGACAGGAAGATAAACTTGCGTGCCATCCGCCTGCACCACGAAAGCACCTCGTGCCGCGAGCTGGACCAGACTTCTGACGGCCAGCCGGGCTCGTTCTCGCATCATGTAATCAAGCGTGCGCCCGATCAGCAAAAAGAACAGCAGCGAGATCGAGGCGTCGAAATAGGCGTGCGGGCCATGTTGCACCGTCTCGTAAACGCTCATGCCGAAGGCGAGCAGCACACCCAGCGAGATCGGAACGTCCATGTTGGTCCGTCCGTGCCTGAGGGCTCGCCAACCCGACCGGAAAAATATCCGACCGGAATAAGCCAGCGCGGGCAGCGCAATCGTCATAGACAACCAGTGAAAAAGGTCTCGAGTGTCCGCTTCGGCGCCTGACCAGATCGACACCGAAAGCAGCATGATATTGCTTGAAGCAAAGCCCGCGACGGCAAGCGCTCGTATCAATTCGGACAGCGCGCCGTCTTCCTTGTCCGACTTAACGTCGAACAAATAAGCCTCGAAGCCCGCCCGGCTTAAAGTCTTTACAAACGGGGGCGGGCCGTCGTCGAAGTGCCACCTGACCGTCACGCGTTTGGTCGAAAGGTTGGCCCGGGCGCTCTGGACGCCCGCTAGCCCGCCGAGCGCCTTCTCGATCGTCCGAACGCATGCGCCGCAATGCATCGTGGGCACCGATAGGTCGGCCTGGCGCATGCCGTCAGCTACGATGCGACTCGCGAGCAAGACCTCCTCGTCGCTTGAGCGCGCCTCCGGCAGCGCCGCCGTCAATTCTGCTTCCGAACCGCAACAACCCATCGGAGAGTACTCCAGGTGCCTCGCGCTACGACACGGGCCGCATCGTCCGGTACGCGTGCCAGCTTCCATGTCCCAGCACCGGGAAAATGACGATCATTCCCAAAAGTCCGGTCGCGATGCCGATAACAATCAGCACCAGCATGATTGCTGCCCAGGTCAACATGACGGGCAGATTGTTCCAGACCAGCGCCATGCTCGTTCCCATGGCGGTCAACGCATCTGTGCGCTCCGCCAACAGCATCGGAATGGCGAAGGCGCTGATGGCGAATGCAAACGCGGCAAACAAGCCTCCGACGGCGCCGCCCACCACCAGCATGGCCCAGCCGATCTCCGTCGTGAACAACATGGGAACGATGTGGTCGAGACCGGGAAACGGGCGCAGGCCGAAGAACAGCGCATAGAGGATGACAGCGGCGCGCATCCACAACAGCGTCAACAGAAAGAGCAGCACGCCTGCAAATAGAACCTGGCCGCCAGACTCCGGTCTAACGAAGACCATCTGCCACAGGTTGACGGGTCTACCTTCTGCGATGCGCCGGCTTTTTTCGTACAGTCCGATTCCGATCACCGGCCCGACGACCATGAAACCGGCAAACGCGGGAAGCAAGATGTAGTCGAGGCGGAGCGCGAACATGCCGACGACGGTGACGACGGAGACCAGAAACACCAGGAGCCCGTAACTGATGCTGGCTCCCGGATAGATTGTGAAGTCGCGCCAGCCGGCCGAGAGCCAATCCAAAGCGGCTGCGGGAGCGACGTTTCGCTTCCAGGTCTGCTCTCGCGGCAGAGGTGGAACAACGGCCGGTATCGGCGTCATCACTGGTCTCCCTGCTATCTCATCGCGGTGTGCATGACGACCTTGCCGCGCTGAACCTTCCATCCTTCGCAGAGCCCTCGCCCTGGCGCACATGCGCGACGCATTCCGGTTGCGACACGATGGCTACATAGACGAGGTGCGAATTGGCGATCAGTACCAGCAACAGCCCGGCGCCGACCGCGCCCCAAAGAGCGGCCTTTGTTCTGACACGCCTCGTCGCCGCGCTGGCCCCCTTCATCGTTCCCCCCGGCGAAAGTCGAGCAGATAGAGCGCAAGAATTTTGCGGTCGAGCGGAGAGAGTCTTCCGTCCCAACTTGGCATGTGGCCTTGCCGGCCGCCCCACACCGTCGTGTCGATCGACTCGGCGTCGCCTCCGTAGACCCAGAATCGATCCGTCAAGTCCGGTGCACCGAGATCGGCTTTGCCCTTGGCGTCGTCACCATGGCAGGTGACGCAATTAGCAGCGAAGACCGCCTTGCCGGCGTCGATTCTCGCCGCGGGCAAATCTTTCGCGACAGCGGGGTCGGAAAGGCTGCGCACGTAAGTCACGACGTCGTCGATCTCGCCCTTTTTGAGCATCTGGTCGCGCCCGAATGCCATCATTTGCGATGTCCGGCTTTGCGGATGGGCCGAATTGATGCCGACGCGGATCGTTTCGGCGATGCTTTCGGGATCGCCGCCCCAAAGCCATGACGCCGTCGTCAGGTTCGGGAAGCCCTTGCCACCCTGTGCGTTCGATCCATGACATGCCGCACAATTGTCACCGAACAGCGTCCGACCGGTCTGCCGCACGTTTTCCATCAAACGGGGGTCGGCCTGGATTTCCTTGAAGCTCTCAGCCTCAATGCGCTTGGACCAGGCGCCGCGCTCAAGTGCGGCCTGCGCCAGGCTTTCGCTCACCGTGGTACGCTGATCGATGCCGAGCAGGCCCTTGGTATAGGTCACCCCGAGCGGCCATGCCGGCATCAGCACCCAGTAAATGACGGAGAACAAGGCCGTTGCAATCAGGAAGAAATAGACCGGCCGGGGTACCGGCGAATTCAATTCCTTGATGCCGTTCCATTCGTGACCGGTGGTCATATAGCCGGTATGGGGATCGCGTTCGCCTACCGCCATGGCTGATCCCTGTGCGGCTTGTCCTCGTCCCCGAGAATCGACTGCGCCGCCTCGTCGAACTGCTTCTTGTTCGACGGCCAGTACGCGTAGGCGACGATGATGATCGAAAGCGCGATCAGATAGAACAGACCGAATGACTTCGAGAACCAGACCACAAAATCATTGTCCATGATCAACCTCCCGCCGCAGCGACCGGTTTTTGCGCAGCGTCAGTCAGCTTGCCGAGAATTTGCAGGTAAGCGACCAGAGCATCGAGTTCGGTGAGTTCGCCTGGTTTGCCGTCGAAGGCCCGCACATTCGTCGCCGCGCCGTAACGCTTGGTGACCCCCTCGGCGTACGGCGTATCGGGCGCCGCCTGTCCGTAGGCATCGGACTTCGCGTTGGCAATCATGTCATCGGTGTAGGGCACGCCGACCTTGCGGAGCGCAGCCAGATGCGCGCCGAGGTCGTCGTAGCGCAGTTCGGTGCGACCGAGCCAGGAATAATGCGGCATCACCGATTCCGGCACGACGTCCCGGGGGTTGTTAAGATGCCTCACGTGCCATTCATCCGAATATTTGTTGCCCATGCGCGCGAGGTCCGGCCCGGTGCGCTTCGATCCCCAGAGCATGGGATGATCGTATTTGGATTCAACGGCGAGCGAATAAGGGCCGTACCGTTCCACTTCGTCGCGCAACGTCCGGATCATCTGCGAATGGCAGGCGTAGCAGCCTTCCCGGATGTAGATATTGCGGCCTGCGATCTCGAGCGGCGTGTAAACGCGCATGTCCGGGGCGTCTTCGACGGTCTGATGGATCGTGAACAACGGTATGATCTCGACCGCACCGCCGATGCTGGCAACGCCGATGATGGCGAGCAGAAAGCCGATGGTCTTGCGCTCAAGCCGGTAATGCAGGTTGAACATGCCGGGTCACTCCGCCGGTTGAGGCGCGGAAACGCCTGCGAGCGCGGGAACGGGACGATCGGCAACCCGCTCATCGACCGGCTGATCGGCCGTCCGTATCGTCATCCAGATGTTGTAGCATGCGACCAATGCGCCGATCAGGAACAGCAGGCCGCCGATAGCGCGAGCGATATAATAGGGACGCATCGCAACCATGGTGTCGACAAAGGAATACGCCAGCGTTCCGCTTTCATTGTAGGTCCGCCACATCAGCCCCTGGATGATGCCGGAATTCCACATCGCGAAGACGTAGATGACCGTTCCCGCAAGTGCGAGCCAGAAGTGCACTTCCACCAGCCTGGCCGAATACATCCGTTCGCGCTTCCAAAGCCACGGCACTGATGCATAGATCGCGCCGAAAGTGATCATTGCGACCCAGCCGAGCGCGCCAACGTGCACGTGGCCGACGGTCCAGTCGGTATAGTGCGACAGCGAGTTGACGGTGCGAATGGCCATGAACGAGCCTTCGAAAGTGACCAGGCCGTAGAACGCGGCCGCGGCCATCATGAAGCGCAGGGTCGCGTCGTCGCGCACCTTGTACCAGGCGCCATTCAGCGTCAGCAGCGCGTTGCCGGCCGACGACCATGAAGGAACCAGCAGCATGACCGAAAACGTCATGCCGAGCGTCTGGACCCAATGCGGAAGCGCGGTGTAGTGCAGATGGTGCGAACCCGCCCACATGTACATGAAAGTGATGCCCCAGAAGCTGATGATCGACAGCCGATAGGAGAAGATCGGGCGGCCGGCACGCACTGGAAGGTAGTAGTACATCATGCCGAGGAAGCCGGCGGTCAGGAAGAACGCGACCGCGTTATGCCCGTACCACCACTGCGTCATCGCATCCTGCACACCGGAAAATGCCGAATAGCTCTTGGCATGACCGATTGAAACCGGGACGGCGAGGTTGTTGACGATGTGGAGAATCGCCACGACCAGGATGAAGGCCATGTAGTACCAGTTCGACACGTAGATATGCGGCTCCTTCCGGCGAGCCAGTGTGCGCAGATAGATGATGAAATAGGTCACCCACACAATTACCAGCCAGATATCGGCATACCATTCCGGCTCGGCATACTCCTTCGACTGCGTAACGCCCATGAGGTAGCCGGTTGCGGCGATGACGCAGAACAGGTTGTAGCCAAGCAGAACGAACCACGGACTCAACTGGTCAGGCAGGCGCGCACGCGAGGTTCGTTGCAGCACATAGACGGACGTAGCGATCAACGCATTGCCGCCGACGCCGAAGATTACGCCGGAGGTATGCACCGGACGGAGGCGGCCGAAGCTCGACCAGGCGGCGTCGAATGTCAGGTTCGGATTGACAAGCTGCCATGCAATCCAGTCTCCGACAAAAAGGCCCGCGACGAGCCACACCATGGCGAGAACTATCCCCATTCGGCTGGGATCGTCGAAATAGCGGTCGAGCCGGCTGTCGTCGGGCTCGGGTGCGTAGTAGCCGGAAATGACGCCGAACGTACCGGCGATGCCGGCAAGCAGCACGATGGCGCCATGAACGCCCAGCGGGTCGCCGCTCCCGGCAACCGCCATCGCGAGTCCAAATAAGGAAATCGCGAGTAGAATGATCAGCGCAAGTTGCCGTTCGTGTTTTGTGAGCTGGGCGACCATCCTAGATCTCTAAGCGAAAGGGGATACCAGCAGTTTTTACTAATCCCAGAAGTGCCGCTTGACAGCTATTTCACAACAACGAACTGTAAATTATCCCAACGCTGCAATACAATCCAGAGGCAACATCCGGACGCGTCAGCACATTCACACATACGCTTTGTAATGACCGGGGACAGACTCGAAGGGACTTCCGAGGCAAATCTTCGGAACAGCGACTTGCTGCGCTTGAACATGTCCTACCGACAAAAAATGGCGATCGCACAGGCAGTGAGAGATTGAGGCATTGCAAGGCAGGCTTCATATCCCTCTCCATGATTGGTTTGGCCAAGCCACACTCGGCGGCAGCCACTCGCTCTAGCCGGCCAAGCTAACAGACAGGGGGGAGGATGCTTATTGGCCTAAGGGGCAGTACCTCGCCCCTCAAGGAGCTGCATCGTAGCCCGCCGAATGTCTGAGATGGGTCATTCGCGTCGTTCTGACCGTGCGTCGATCACTTCCGGTCTACACCGATAAGCAGACGTTTTCTGAGCCCGTCGGCCTGTCTCAAAGGTGCCATTCGGACATCTCAGCACAACGCGCATCTTGATCAATTCGAAAAGCCGCTGCAGCAGGTCGCGACGACCGCGATAGCAGTCGGGGCTTGCTCTGGCCGGCAACCCCGATCATGCGAATGGCTTAGGGACTGAGCGGCGTGAGGGCGTTGCGCAGTGGCGCGCTGGAAATTTGCATCAAACCCGCAAATGGCTGACCCAGCTCCAGGACTAGGTAGATCGCCCCGGCAGCCGACAGTGCAAAAACGAACAGCGAGCCGAAAACGGTTGCGCTGGGTTTGGCAAACAGGCCGAAGCTTCCAAAGATGATGGTGAGCCAGAAAATCAGCACCACCAGGAACGGCATAGGGATTGAGTTGTTCGTCTGTGCGAACAGCAGCAGGCGGGTTTGCGCAATGTCGGTGGCGATCTGTATGGCCCTGGCTTGCAGGGAGCGCTGGGAATCGTTCTGCGGCGAAAGCTGCTGAAGCTTCGCAAAGAATGCGTCGCTTGCGGCGCTCGCCTCGAAGGGGTTCGCGTTGGCAACCTCGGAACTTTTCTCGCGCCACATTCGATCGGCTAAAACAACGATGCCGCGCCGTAACAGATTGCGTACGTCGTTCGTTTCCGGTCCGTATTGCGCCAGCAGATTGTCGAGCAGGACAACATTACTCGTCATCTGCGTGACTTGAGTGCTCTGCGTGTCGTAGGAGCCCTTCGCCGAGGCGATCAGCAGGCCGAGGACAAGCGCGGCTATCGTCCCGATGAGGCCCGTGCCCAGCCTGACCACATCCTTGTCATCTGTGCTCAGGTGATGCCCAGGAAGGAACATACCGAGCAGGGCGCCGCCTGAGATGCATACAAACGTGATGCACGATAACGCGATTGCATTCATGATTCACCAGTGTCGCGAGGCAGCGGCCGTCTCTCTGTTGGTCGTCCAGTTTAGCAACAGAGCGACGAGCTTGATAGGCCGTAGCTTCAAGCTCGTTCGCCTGAGCGCAGCCTCGGTCTCTGCCGCGTATCGTTGACGGGGCATCCTGATGCGTCGTGGCCTGTCAGTACGCCCTGCGCCGAACAACGGGCGCCCGCGCTAAGGGCGATGAGGCTTCGTGCCAACAATACGGGGAATCATCAGATGTTTCATGACGGCTCTCCTTGGGTTGTTATTCTGTGGTTCCGGCAATCGCGGTACCGCGGCGTGTCGCGACTTAGCGCTGTGTCGCCTTCGCCGCGGAGGCAACTGCGGGTCCCCTGGCGATCAATGTGCGTCGGTCGTGAATCAAGCTCTCCAGCCGGTGGGCTGCCACGTTCAATGTGGCATCATCCACCGCGCTCTCGTCTCCAGCAGCGGATTTGGCGCGCTCCGCCTTTAGAATGCCGTCGATTTCGTCTTCGATATCCGAAAGTTCAGCCTCTATATCGACTTTCCGAATCCGGCGCGCCAGGGCATAGAGAGAATCGAGCGGGCCTTCGATTGCGCGGTTGCCGACGCCCAGGAATTTCCACGCCGCCGCAAGCATGGTGGCAGCGCCACCCAGTATCATCGGCGTCAAATAGATCCAGTTGCCGTATTCATCCATGAAGCTCTGCGTGGTGCTGTTGTAGACGGCTGCCGCGCCAGGGTGCAGCGGAAGGTAGGCATCCTGGTCGGTGCTGGGCGCGGTGATCTGCGCGAAAATCGGCTGCTCGCGCAGAAGATTCCTGCGCGCGCTCATGATCGCCTGCGTGAGGCTGGTTACCAGATCGGTGCCGAGCTTCTTTTGAGCAACTAGGTATAGTGAGGTCCTCAGGGTCGTCAGGTCATCTTCCGGGACCGGCGGCGATCCCCGCAGCGTGCCCTTCGGGACGTCGAAGCTTTCGAAGGCGCGTTCAGTCTCTGCAATTGCCCCCGCGGACTCGATTGGGATCAGTACCGGGACCTTTTTATGGTCGAGCTGAAAAAATCCGCGAACGAGCGAGAGGTATTTTTCGGCGAGCGGGATCGTGACAAGCAGGGCACTG
>WNFP01005644.1_pt1 | contig 10054 bp, 7 predicted proteins | sample 5400201 | NCBI WGS metagenome assembly WNFP01 (sample SAMN13153355, study PRJNA577476) | soil metagenome | isolation source: 115 cm saprolite under Madrone tree | place: USA:California | collected 2016-06-14
CATCAAGCTCTCGGCCCGTCGCCCGATGACCGCCAGCCCGGCCTCCACGTCCTCCGGCGCCGCCCCCTTCAGGCTGCTGGAGATGCTGTGGATGGGGGCGAGCGAGTTGTTGATCTCGTGCCCCAGCACGCGGACCAGGCGCTGCCAGGCGAGCCGCTCCTCCTCCCGCAAGGCGCGCCGCAGATCGGCGAGCACGAGCAGCTGATGAGGAAGGCCTCCCATCCGGAAGGTGCTCCGGCGCACCTCGAATCGCCCGCTCGCGCCGGGAAGGTGCAGCTCCATCACCCGCGGCGAATCCGCGGCCAACGCGTCCGTGAGCCGCAGCCGCTGGGCATCCAGGCCTCCCGATTCGAGCAGCCGGGAGAGGGGGATGCCGAGCAGCTTCTCCGCGGCCCGATTCGCCAGCACCGCCCTGCCCTGCCCGTCGAAGGCGAGCACCACCACGTCGATCTCGTCCATCACCCGGCGCAGCAGGGCGCCGGCCTCCAGCGATCCCACCCGTTGCGCATGCAGCGTGTCCGCCAGTTGGTTGATCTCCAGGAGCAGCTCGCCGAGCGGATCCCCGCTCCTGGCTCCACGGCCGCGGACGGAGAAGTCCGCCTCCCGCAGCGCCGCGAGCAGGTTCGCCGCCGTCTGCAGGGGCCGGAGCACGCGCTCGCGCAGCGCCACCGAGGCGAACAGCCAGACCAGGACGATCAGCGCGCCCACGGTCCAGCGCATCTTCCCGTCGTCGACGTACACCGACAACAGCACCAGGGTCGCCAGCACCGCCGGCGCGCCCGCACCCAGCGAGAGCAGGAAGACGTGCTGATCGTGGGCCAGCCGCTTCTTGCGCCGGGTCACGAAGCTTTCAAACCATGGTGTTGCAGCCGGCGGTAGAGGGCACTGCGGGAGACCCCCAGCTCCCGCGCCGCCTCGCTCACGTTCCCGCCGCAGCGCGCCAGCGCCCGCTGGATCAGATGCCGCTCCGCGTCGTCCAGCGTCATCCGGTCGATCAACGCCGGCCCCTGCGCGGCGGCGCCCAGGAAGAGGTCCTCCGGCCCGATCTCCTCGGCGGAGGCGAGCAGCACGGCGCGCTCGACGGCGTGCTCCAGCTCGCGCACGTTCCCCCGCCAGGGATGCCGCACCAGCGCCTCCAGCGCGTCGGCGGAGAAGCGCCGGGCGGTGGTGGCGCCCCGGTCGACGATGCGCTTGAGGAAGAACTGCGCCAGGTGGGGGATGTCGTCGAGGCGCTCGCGCAAGGGCGGGAGCTGCACCTCCACGGTGTTCAGCCGGTAGAGCAGATCCTCGCGGAACCGGCCCTGCCCGACTTCGTCGTGCAGGCGCGCGTTGGTGGCGGCGATCACCCGGACATCCGCCCGCTTCACCTTGCTCGAGCCCACCGGAGTGAACTCTCCGGTCTGCAGCACGCGCAAAAGCTTCGCCTGCTGCTGCATGGGCATGTTCGCCACCTCGTCGAGGAAGAGCGTCCCTCCGTCGGCCACCTCGAAGGCGCCGGCGCGGTCCAGCTTCGCGTCGGTGAAGGCGCCGCGCACGTGGCCGAAGAGCTCGCTCTCGAAGACTCCCTCCGCCACGCCCCCCGCGTTCACCGTCACCAGCGGCTTGCCGCCCCGCTTCGAGGAGCCGTGGATGTACCGGGCCACCACTTCCTTCCCGGTGCCGTGCTCGCCGGTGACGAGGACGTTGGCTTCGCTGGGGGCGACCTTGTCGAGGACGCGGATCACCGCCTGCATCGCGGGAGAGCGGGCGATCATCTGCGGCGCGCTGCCCCGCAGGCGCGAGTTCTCCTCCTCCAGCCGGCGGCTCCGGCGCAGCGCCCGCCCCAGCTCGATCTGCGTGCGCAGGGTGGCGATCAAGCGCGCGTTGTCCCACGGCTTCTGCACGTAGTCGCGGGCGCCGCGGCGCATCGCTTCCACCGCTCCCTCGACGCTGCCCCAGGCCGTCATCACCACGATCGGCAGGGTGGAGTCCACGGTCCGCAGCGTGGAGAGCAGGTCGAGCCCCTCGCCGCCGCTGGTGGTGTCGCGCGCGTAGTTCAGGTCGATCAGCGCCGCGTCGAAGTCCTCTTGCTCGAGCGCGGAGAGCACGCCCGCCGGCGAGGTGGCTGGCACCATGGCGATGCCCTCGCGCTTGAGCAACAGGCGCAGCGCCTCGAGGACGTCGGGCTGATCGTCCGCCGCGATGATCCGGGTCACGTCTCCAGCCACCCGTCCCGCAGCCGCACGATGCGGTTGCCGTAGGCCGCGTTCGCTTCCGAGTGCGTCACCTGCACGATGGTCGTCCCCTGCCGGTTCAGCTCGCGGAAGAGGCGCATGATCTCCTCTCCCTGCTCCGAGTGCAGGTTGCCCGTAGGCTCGTCGGCGAGCAAGAGCTTGGGCTTGGCGATGACCGCGCGGGCCACCCCGACGAGCTGCTGCTGCCCGCCGGAGAGCTGCGTGGGATAGAGGTCCTTCTTTCCCACGATGCCGAACCGATCCAGCGTGTCGGCCACCATCGCCTGCCGCTCGGACGACTTCATGTCCCGGTAGCTGAGCGGGACCTCGAGGTTCTCGGCGACGGTGAGCGAGTCCAGCAGGTGGTACTGCTGGAACACGAACCCGACGGTGCGCTTGGCCAGCTCGGCCCGGTGCTTGACGTTGAGCTTGTGCACCGGCTCCCCGAACAGCTCGAACTCTCCGGTCCAGCCGTGATCGAGCAGCCCGAGGATGGCGAGGAGCGTGCTCTTCCCCGCCCCCGAGGGCCCCATCACGGTGACGAACTCGCCGGAAGCGACGTCCAGGTCGATGCGTCGGAGGAGGAAGAGCTGCCCCGCGCCGTGTTTGACCGCCTTCTCGATGTTGCGCAGCTTGATCATCGCAGGCTCCTCGCCAGCAGCACGCCCAGGGTCAAGAGGACGGCGGCGCCGGCTTGCGCCGCGGCCAGTCCCAACAGCAGCATGCCCAGGACCTCCATCACTCCGCCTTCAGGGCGACCGCGGGATCGACCCGCGTCGCCCGGCGCGCGGGCAGCCAGCTGGCCAGGACGGCTACCGCCGCCAATACCGCGGAGATGCCCGCATAGGTGAGCGGATCGCGCGCGCTCACCCCGTAGAGCTGCGAGGAAAGAGCTCGCGCGCCGAGGAGCGCCGCGCAGAGGCCGAGCCCCACGCCCGCCCCCGCCAGGCGCAGCGCGTTGCCCATCACCATCCGGATGACGTCGGCCGTCTGGGCGCCGATGGCGATGCGGACGCCGATCTCGCGCGTGCGTTGCGTCACCGCATACGACGTCACCCCGTAGATGCCGAGCGCGGAGAGGACCAGCGCCAGCGCCGCGAACGCGCCCAGGAGCTGGAGCGGGAAGCGCCTGGGCGCCAGCGCCGAGTCGACCCGCTCGTCGAAGGACTGCGCCCAATCGACCGGCTGCGTCGGATCGATGGCCGCCAGAGCTGCGCGTAGCTCCTGGGCGAGGCCCGGACGCCCCGCCGAGGCCCGCGCCACGACCACCATCTCGTTCTCCGGCAGCTGCGATTGCGGCAGGTAGTAGACCGCCGGCGAGGGGAGGTCGAGACCGAAATCGTGCGTGTCGGAGACGACGCCGACGACGGTGCGCCATTGGCTGAACGCGTCCTTCTGCTCGTCTCCTCCGAACCGCAGGCGCTTGCCGATCACGTCCTGGCCGGGGAAGTACTTGCGCACCCAGGCTTCGTTGACGATGGCCACGTACGGCGCCTTCTCGTCGTCCGCCGCGGTGAAGGCGCGGCCGCGGTGGAGCGGGATCCGCAGCGTCTCGAAGTAGCCGGGCATCACGCGGCGCAGCTCGTCGTCCGGCGCCGCGTCGGGCGTCTTCGGCTCGTATCCCTCGAGCGTGAAGCTCCAGTCGGATCGGCCTCCCACCAGGGGAGGAATGTTGACCGCCGCGGCCGAAACCACGCCAGGCAGCGCGCCCACGCGGCGCATCGCTTCGTTCCAATAGCGGATCTGCGCTTCGCCCTTCCGGTACGCCTCACCGCTGAGGGAAACCTGGGCCGCGACCACTCCCTCCGGCGTGAACCCGGCGCTGACCTCCAGCACCCGCGCGAAGCTGCGCAGCATCAGCCCGGCCCCCACCAGCAGCACCAGGGAGAGCGCGACCTGCCCGACGATCAGCCCCGACCGCAGCCTTCCTGCCCTTGGACCCGCGGTGCCGTGGCTGCTTTCCTTGAGACCGTCGCCCAGGTCGCCGCGGGTGCTCTGCAGGGCGGGAGCGAGCCCGCAGACCAGCGTGGTCAGGATCGTCGTCGCCAGCGCGAAGCCGAGCAGCGTCCAGCTCACCCGGACTTCGGCGAGCTGCCGGATGGTCCCGGGCGCGGCCGCGAGCAGGAGGTCGAGCGACCAGAACGCTATTCCGATCCCACCGCCGGCGCCCACCGCGGCCAGGATCGCGCTCTCGGTGAGGAGCTGGCGAATCAGCCGGCCACGTGCCGCCCCCAGCGCGGAGCGGACCGCGATCTCCCGGCTCCTGGCGGCGCCGCGCGCCAGCAGCAGATTCGCCACGTTCGCGCAGGCGATCAAGAGGACGAAGACCACGGCCCCGAGCAGGATCAGCAAAGGCTGACGCGCGGTGCCCACGAAGCGATCCCGCAAAGGCGCGAGCGTCCAGAACCAGCTCGTCTCCGACGACCGGTACCAGCTCGGATTGGCCTTGCGGACCTCCGCCGAGAGCTGCAGGAGCCCGCGCGAGGCGCCTTCCAGGGTGATGCCGGGCGCGAGCCGGGCGACGGGACGCAGGTAGCGGCTTCCGCGCTCGCTCACGAGCTCGTCGGGAGGGAACGCGAAGGGCAGCCAGATCTCGTTCTCCACCTCCCAGCGGAGTCCCGGGGGCAGGACGCCGACCACCGTGCGGGGCTTTCCGTCCACCGTGAGCGTCCGGCCGAGCACCGCCGGGTCGCCCCCGAAACGCTTGCGCCAGACTCCGGAGGAGAGGATCACGGTGTCCGCGCTCCCTTGCTTGTCCTCGTCCACGCTGAAGACGCGGCCCAGCGCGGGCTGGACCCCCAGGCTGGTGAAGAAGCTCCCCGTGGCGCGGCCGGCCTTGATCCTCTCCGCGCGGTCGCCCTGCAGAGCGGCCGTCGAGTTCGAGTAGATGCCAACCGATTCGAGGAAGGAAGCCCGGCGCAGGTCGTAGTACTCCGCCGCGGAGATGGGGATGTCGAATAGCCCCTGCGGGGGAAAGTTGCCGGCGACCGAGATCAACCGGGTCTCTTCCCCCCAGCCCAGCGAGCGCAGCAGCACCGCATGCACGACGCTGAAGATCGCGGTGGTCGCGCCGATGCCGAGAGCGAGCGCGAGGACCGCCGCGGCGGTGAATCCCGGCGTGCGCCAGAGCCCTCGGAGCGCAAAGCGGAGATCCCGGATGAGCTCGTCCATGCAGCGTTACTCCGTTCGCAAGGCAGCCATGGGATCGATGCGCGTCGCGCGAAAGGCGGGGATGCCGCTGGCGGCGAGAGCGACCACGGCCAGGAGCCCGGCGATGGCCAGGTACGTCGCCGGATCGCGCGCGCTCACTCCGTACAGCTGCGAAGCGATCACGTGCGCGCCCGCCAGCGCCCCCGCGGTGCCGATGCAGAGACCGAGCCCCACCGTCCGCAGCGCGCCGAGCAGAACCATACGCATCACGTTCAGCGCGGAGGCACCGACGGCCATCCGCACGCCGATCTCGCGCGTCCGCTGCGCCACGGCGTACGAGGTCACGCCGTAGATGCCCACCGCCGAGAGCAGCAGGGCCAAGGCGGCGAAAACGGCGAGCAGCTGCAAGGGGAAGCGGCGGACCGTCAGCGAGCTGGAGAGGAGATCGGAGACGGTCGAGACGCGGTCGACGGGCTGCGCGGGGTCGACCCGCGAGAGGGCCTCCCGCAAAGCCCCCGGCTTCACCCGCCCCCGGACGACCACGGTCATCTGCTCCGGAGGAAGCTGCGCGGCGGCGAAGTAGTAGATGGGCGGCACGGGACGATCGAGACCCGCTTCATGCGCGTCGGCGACCACGCCGACGATGGCGCGCCACTGGCCCTCCCGCTTCGAATCGAGCCGGATCCGCTGGCCGAGCACGTCCTTTCCGGGGAAGTACCGGCGCACCCAGGCTTGGTTCACCAGCGCGACCAGCGGCGCCTTCGCATCGTCCGCGGCGGCGAACTCCCGTCCGGCGACCACGCGCTGCTTCATCGCGGCGAAGTACCCCGGCATCGCCCGCCGGATCTGGTTGCTGGGCTGTGCTTCGCCGGGGCGCGGCTCGTACCCTTCGATGAAGTAGCTCAGCCCGTAGTTGCCGCGCGTCGCGATCACGTCGACTCCGCCAGCCGCCTCCACCCCCGGTGTCGATTGCGCCACCCGCAACGCCTCTTCGAAGTAGCGCATGCGCGCCGGATCGTCGCGGTCGTACGCCGGACCCGCCGGAGTCAAGCTGGCCGTCACGGCCCCTTGCGGTTCGAACCCGGGCGCTACGTTCAAGAGCTGCGAGAAGCTGCGCAACATCAGTCCGGCGCCGGCGAGCAGGAAGAGGCAGACGGCGACCTGCGCGACGACGAGGGCGGCGCGAAGGCGGGCCGCGGGAACCCCCGCGGTTCCCCGGCCGCCGTCCTTGAGCGAGGTGGCGAGATCGATGCGGCTGGCCCGGAGCGCGGGCACCAGCGCGAAGACGAGCGTGGTGGCGACGGTGAGGCCGGCGGAGAACGCGAGCACCGTGCGGTCCACCCGGATCTCGGCCAGCTCGCGGATCTCCCGGGGGGCGAGCACCAGCATGGCGTCCAGCCCCCAGGCGGCGAGCAGCACGCCCAGCGACGCTCCCATGGCGGCGAGCAACAAGCCTTCGGTGAGGAGCTGCCGGACGATCCGCGCGCGGGCCGCCCCCATCGCCGCGCGGACCGCCAGCTCACGCTCGCGCGCAGCGGAGCGCGCCAAGAGCAAATTCGCCACGTTCCCGCAAGCGATCAGGAGCACCAGGAGCACCGCCCCGAAGAGGACGACGATGGCCTGCCGCGAGGGTCCCACGAAGCGGTCCCGCAGCGGCTCGAGGTTCAAGCCCCATCCCTTCGGGTTCTCGTACTGCTCGGGGTGCGCCGCCCGCACCCGGGCGACCAGCTCGCGCAGGCCCTTGCGCGCCGTGTCCAGCCCGAGCCCGGGCCGCAGCTTGGCGACGGCCTCGATGTAATGCGCTCCCCGCTGCGTCGTGAGCTGGTCCTGGGTGAACCCGAAGGGCAGGAAGAAGTCGTGGGGACCGCCGTAGCTGAAGCCCTCCGGGAGCACACCGACGATCCGGTAGATCTGGCCGTCCAGCGTGACCGACTTGCCCACCACGGCGGGGTCGCCGGCGAATCGCTTCCGGAACGCCGGCGCGCTGACCAGCGCGACTCCGCTGTTGCCCTCGAAATCCTCCTCCGGCAGGAATGCGCGCCCGAACACAGGCCGCGCGCCCAGCACGTCGAAGAACCCGGCGGTGACCAGGGCGGCCGGGACCCGCTCCGCGCGATCCGCGCCCTGCAGCGCCGACGTCCCGTCGCTGTATCCGCCGAAGGCTTCCAGGAACGGCGCGTCCTTCAAGTCGTACAGCTCGGCGGCGGAGAGCGTTCCGCGGGCGATCCCCAACCCGGTGAATTCGGTGGTCACCGAGACCAGCCGGCTCTCCTCGCCCCAGCCGAGCGAGCGCAGGAGCACCGCGTGCACCACGCTGAAGATGGCGGTGGTGGCGCCGATTCCCAGGGCCAATGCGACGACGGCGGCGGCCGTGAACCCCGGCGTCCTCAGAAGCCCCCGGACCGCGAAGCGCAGATCGCGAAGGAGCGCGTCCATGGGAAGTCAGGCCGCCGAGCTGCCTGTCTCCTCGACGATGCGCCCGTCGAACAGCGACACCGTCCGGGTGGCCAGGCGCGCGTAGGCGGGATCGTGGGTGACCATGATCAGGGTCGAGCCGCCCTGGTGCAGCTCGGAGAGCAGCTTCATCACCGCCTGGCCGTTCTTCGAGTCCAGGTTTCCGGTGGGCTCGTCGGCGAGCAGGATCAGCGGATCGCCGGCGACGGCGCGGGCCACCGCCACGCGCTGCTGCTGGCCACCCGAAAGCTGCCCGGGCATGTGCCGCGCCCGGTGGCTCATCCCCACCCGGTTCAGGGCGTCCTCGACGCGCTTCTTCCGCTCGGCGGGAGGCATTCCCCGGTAGGTGAGCGGCAGCTCCACGTTCTCGAAGACGGTGAGATCGCCGATCAGGTTGAAGCTCTGGAAGATGAACCCGATGTGCCGGTTGCGCACGTGGGCCCGGTCGGACGGGGAGATGTCCTGCACCGGCCTCGCGTCGAGCAGGTAGCGCCCGCCGGTGGCCGTGTCCAAGAGCCCGAGGATCGCGAGCAGCGTGGTCTTCCCCGACCCGGAGGGCCCGACGATGGAGACCCACTCGTTCTTGCCGACGGTGAGGTGGATGTTGGAGAGCGCGTGCGTCTCCACCTCGTCGGTGAGGAAGACCTTCTCCACGTCCTGCATCTCGATCAACGCTTCGCTCACCGGAGCCTCACGCGGTCGGTTGAATCCCACTGCGACATGTCGGAGAGGATGACGGCGTCGCCTTCGGCCAGGCCGTCGACGATCTCCACCGTGCTGACGGAGCTGCGGCCCAGCTTGACCTTCACCCGGTGCGCCTCGTCGCCTTCCTTGGTCAGCCTGAACAGCTCGGCCTGCGCGCCGGGCTGCGCGCCCGCGGGCCGGCCGACGTACAGCACGTTCTGGAGCTTCTCGATCTCGATGGTTCCTTCGACCGTCAGGTCGGGGCGGGCGCCGCGGGGCAGCTCGTCGGGCAGCTTGACGTCCACTTCGACCGAGCCCTGGTTCGCGGACGGGGAGATGCGGGAGACCTCGCCCTTCACCACTCCATTGCGCGTGTCGACCACCGCGGAGAGATGGAGCGCGAGATCGCGCGCCTGCGTCTCCGGGATCCGCAGCACGGCCTTCAGCCGCTCGGGCTGGACGACCTTCGCCAGAAGAAAGCCCGGCGTCACCCATTGGCCGAGCTCCAGCGGCAGCTCGGAGAGGACGCCGCGGTCGATCGACCGGACCTGCATGGAGTCGACCTGCTTGCGGCGGAAGGCAACCACCGCCTTGAGGCGCTCGATCTGGGCGCGCTGGGCGGCCACCTGCTCCTGGCCGCTTCCGGAAACCACGCCCAACCGCTTGCGCTCCAGGTCGAGGCGGTTCGTCAGCTCTTCGGCGCGCTCGAGTTGCATCCGCGCCTCCACCTCGCTGATCACGCCGTCGTCGGCGAGCTTCTTGTCGGCCTTGGCCCGCCGTTGCGCGTCCGCCGCCTGCGCTTCCAGCGTGGCGAGCCCCGAGCGCGTGGTCAGCGTGTTGCCCTGGGTGGTGGCGCGCAGGTTGATCAGGTCCGCTTCCGCTTGGGCCAGCTGGCGCTCGGCATCGAGCGCCTGCAGCATGACGTCGGGGTTCGAGAGCTCGAGGAGGATGGTCCCCTGCTCCACCGGCGCGCCCGGCCGCAGCGGGATGCGCTCGACCCGCCCGGCGGTGTCCGCGGTGATCAGCCGGATCTGCTCCGGCACCAGCGTCCCAGGTCCCTTCACTTCGCGCAGCATCGGCCCGCGCTTGACGCTGTCGGTCCAGAGCGCGCCGCGGTCCACGACGGGCGCCGCCGCCCGCAGCCGGGACAGCGCGACCGTGATGAGCACCACGCCGCCGACGACGCAGGCCGCGACGATCAGGTTCCGCTTGCGCGTGTTGCGCGGCTTGCGGGGGATGTCGACCACGCTCTGGCGCGGTTCCATTCTGGAGATCTCGGGCTGCATCGGACTGCCTGTAGGTTCAGCGAAGTTCGTGCCAAGCCTCTCCCGAGGGAAAACCGGGGTCCGGATGACCGGGGCGGGGATCGGCCGTCCCATTTCCGAACACCTCTCCTACTCTGTCCGGAGCGCCACTGCGGGGTGCAGCCGGGAAGCGCGGCGCGCCGGGAGGTACAGGGCGATCGCCGCCACGCCCGCCTGGACGAGCACGACCGCCACGAACGTGCCCGGGTCCGTCGCGGACACTCCGAAGAGCAGAGCGGAGATCAGGCG
>WNFP01009465.1_pt1 | contig 10053 bp, 10 predicted proteins | sample 5400201 | NCBI WGS metagenome assembly WNFP01 (sample SAMN13153355, study PRJNA577476) | soil metagenome | isolation source: 115 cm saprolite under Madrone tree | place: USA:California | collected 2016-06-14
TGGGCGTCATGCGCAGCCTGGCCAATAAGGAGATCGCCGCCACTCTGAATCTTTCCGAGCGCACCGTGAAGTTCCACGTTTCTTCCTTGCTCGCGAAATTCGGCGTGCGCGGCCGCATGGAGCTTGTCCGCGAAGCCTCGCGTAAAGCGATCCCGTCCGCTCCGATGCCCTTGGCGACTGGCGCAAATGACGCCCGAAACTTTACGCCGCGACCGCAGAGGTACGGCGTCACCCCCCGCAGGGCATCGGTCGTTTCTCTTGCGAAGCCGCAAATGATGGCCTAAGCCAGCTTCTGCGACAACATGGTTTCAAAAATGGAAGGGCCCGGTCCGAGGGAGTCGGACCGGGCCCGCGGTGTTTGCGATCGTTTACCTCGCTCGGGCTTCTACTTTTTCGCGGTTGCAAAGAGATCGCTGGCTGTGTCCCAGTTGACCACGTTCCACCAAGCCTTGATGTAGTCGGCACGGAGATTCTGATACTTCAAATAGTAGGCATGTTCCCAGACGTCCAGTCCGAGCACAAAGCGCCCCAGGCCGGCCGCTGTAAATTTCGCCTGAAATTCCGCGAACGATCCAAACGCAGAGTTGATCGCAGCAGCCAAGTCCCCCTTCGGTTCACCGCCGCCGCCTTTCTTCATCAGCGGCCAGAAGAGGGAATGATTCCAATGGCCCCCGCCGTTGTTACGCACGGCCGTCCTGATGTTGTCGGGGATGGAATCAAGACCCTTCAGAAGATCATCGATTGATTTCGCTTGCAGGTCGGCGTGGCCTTCCAGCGCCTTGTTCAGGTTGGCGACGTAGGCGCCATGGTGTCCATCGTGATGGACTTGCATTGTTTTGGCGTCAATATAGGGCTCGAGTGCGTCGAACGAATAGGGCAATGGGGGCAAGGTAAAAGCCACAGTTTTTTCTCCCAGTTTGAGATTTGAATCTGAGTTGATCTTAGTGCCGGCGCGCAAAATACCGGGCGCGGAGTTTCAACTGGCGACAACCTGCGAGTCCTTAAGAAAACGCCGGGCTGAGCCTGAGGGCGCAACTCACAGCACACTGGTTTCTGGCGATAGAGGCAGAGCGTCAGAGACATTTCGATATTGCTGGCACCACCTTCGCTCGGTGGGTATAATGGCGCATCGCTCGCAGACATTCGGTGCTAAAGCGCTGAACTGGGCCAATCTTAACCCGCGGCCGTCAGGGTCAAACTCAAAAGGAGAAGGTCATGACCAATCTGAGTGGTTGGGACCAAGTTTTCCGCTGGCTGCACGTTTTTGCCGGGATTGTGTGGATCGGGTTGCTCTATTTTTTCAACTTCGTAAATGGACCGTTCACAGCAACACTCGACGCGGATTCCAAGAAGAAAGTCGTGCCGGAATTAATGCCACGCGCGCTCTTCTGGTTTCGCTGGGGTGCGGCCTGGACTTGGGTTACGGGAGTGCTGCTCCTCGGTATCGTCTTCTACAATAACAAGACTGTTCTTCTGGATAATCCGGACAAGGGCTGGGGTTTGGGAGCAATCGTGATGGTAGCCGTCACCTTCCTTGCTGTGATCCTTTATGACATCCTGGCAAAGTCCGCGCTGGGAAAGAACATCAAGGTGCTCGCTACCGTCGGTTTCGTCCTCGTCGCGATTGTGCTTTGCCTGATGGCTGGATGGGCTCACTTCACTTATCGCGCCTACCTGATCCACACCGGGGCGATGTTCGGTACGATCATGGCCTTTAACGTCTGGTTCAGGATTTGGCCAAGCCAGCAGAAAATCATCACGGCCATCAAGAATGGCCAAGCGCCTGATGCGGCAGTTGTCGCACTTGCGGGTTCGCGGTCACGGCACAACACCTACCTCTCGCTGCCGCTGATCTGGGCGATGCTCAATACCCATTCGACATATTTCGCCGGGGGAAATCTCGGAATTCGATCAAGCTGGGCATGGGCCACTATGCTGGTCGTGATACTTCTGGGGTGGCACATCATTTGGCAATGCTATAAGAAGGCGGGAAAAGTCAAAGGCTTCTAGCTGATATTGTCCGCCACTTGGTAGCTCCGCCGAAGAGAGAGCAAAGCGGCTAGCTCGGCAGAATTACGGGCTTCGTGCCCTTATTCGATGCGCGAGAGCGCCCATCGGGCAGATTCGGAAATCAACGGCTCGGCCGAGGCCGACAATCGCTCGAGGAGAGCGAGAATCCGCTCATGACCAGGGGTGTTGCGCCGCAACGAAGAATTGCCCAGCGCAATGCAAGCATTTCTCACCAGCCCTCGCCACTTCGCTCTCTTAATCGGGCTGCCCTTGAAAAACTGCCGAAACTCTTTTTCGCTCATTCCTGCCAGCCATTCCAGCGCCGGCAAGTAGAGCGACTGCTCTTGCGCCTGCTCGCTGCCGGGTGAATCAACCGTCCTGGTCCGTCTCTCTTCATCGGCAGCGAAAACCCGGGCCTGAAATTGTGCTGCTTCCGTCACCGGCGCTCTGCGATTCCACGGACAGACGTCCTGGCAAATATCGCAGCCGAACACTTGCCACCCCATTGGCTCGCGCAACTCCTCAGGAATAAAGGTCTGGAGGAGGAGCTTCGCCCGCCGCGAGGGTTGGCGCGAGTTCAAGCGTGGTCAATATCACGCCAAGAAAAAAGAAGGAGCCGAGCCCTTGATTCAGCAGTAGCGTGTTCTTCCCGATCCACCCCAGCCCCGCGTATTTCGCAAGGATGCGCTCCTGCAGCGGCCCGGTGTCCGCGTACACGCGCGCCTCGAACGGCGCCTGATATTGTCCCCGCATCGCCGTCACAACAGATTCAAGCTTCTCCCGCAGCACCTCGTGATAATCCTGTCCCCAGGCGTAACGCGATATCCAACCGCGTGGCTCGCCGGATTCTGCGTGGGCCGTTGCGATTGTCGAATAGGGTTTCGCGGTGTTGTAATTCAGCGCGCACACAATGACGCTGCGAATCCCTTTGAGGACGCTCTGGGGATCACTCCGGCGAGGGTCGCTGAGATAGTTCATCTCTCCGGCATAGCCGCGCTCGAGCCACTCCGGCGTGTGAGCCAGTTCCGGAAATTTCTCCGCTCGCACCACGCCACAAAGGTCGAACCCCTCGGCCTTCGCGCGGTCCACAATCCATGCCGTTTCCGCACCGCTTCGCGTGAGCACGTCCATCAGCAAGATTGTGCCGCAATTTGGCTTTCTCCGCGACGCGCACAGATAGAAAAGGGCCCCGCCGCCCAGCGGGGCCCTTGAATCCATCTCAATTATTGAATTAGCTGTGGGGAGTCACATTTTCCGCTTGCAAGCCCTTCGGCCCTTGCTTCACTTCGAATTCCACCTGTTGCCCTTCATTTAGTGTCTTATAGCCGTCCGACTGGATGGCGGAGAAATGAACGAAAACATCTTCGCCCGATTGTCTCTGAATAAATCCATACCCTTTGGACGCGTTGAACCACTTCACTACACCTTGTTCTTTGCTCAACTTCGGTACTCCTCTGCCGTTGGAATAGCGTCGAGCCGGAAGGGCCGCTGGCGGGGTCAACTGCTCCGCGGTTACCCATTCAAAGAATTGCCCGCAAAGGCCTTCGATAGGGCGCGGTACTTCTGTGTCTGCAAACGCGGGCGTATGCTGCCATAAAATTCGCGGCTAGTCCAGACTTGAATATTAGATTGGAAAGCTGAAACAATCTGGATTCTTCTCGCCCCGTGGGAGTTACTGGAAACTGCGCACTGCAGCATGCTCGTCGGAATGCACCTCGAACACAGTATAGAGCTTGGTGATCTGGAGCAGATCGTGCACCTTCTTCGTCAGGTTCAGGAGCTTTAGCTCTCCGCCGCGGTTCTTTACCGAGGTATAGCCGCTCACTAGTTCGCCGATTCCCGAGCTGTCGATATAGTCCACGTCGCCGAGATTCAGAACGATTCGCGTGCGCTGGTCTTCCAACAGATCGCGCAGCGTCTTCCGCAGCAGCGCGCTGCCATCGCCCAGTGTGATTCGCCCGCTGAAATCAACGACCGTTACCGATCCGGCGTCACGGTAGGTGGCACGCAATGTCATGACTTTACTTTCTTCTAGCTTCGCTGGCGCCGTGCGGCGTTCTGGCCGCCGCTTCCGCCCTGACCATTGGGAGACGCGGGCAGTTTCTTTGACATGATGATCTCCGCCCCGCCCGTGCGCCCGGGCACCACGTCAAATTCATCCATGAATGCGCGCATCAAAAATATGCCCCGCCCCGAAGTGCTGAGCAGGTTCTCTTCCGCCAGCGGATCCGGCACATCCCGGAGATTGAAGCCCCGCCCCTCATCCACGACATGAATCGTCATCTTGTCTTGGGTCAAATCGACAGCAAGATAAATTTTCTTGTCCGGGCGTTCCTGGTTTCCGTAGTGAAATGCGTTGATCACACCCTCGCGCACAGACATTCCAATGCGGTAACACTCATCTTCCCCGAATCCCGCCGCTTCCGCCACGCGCAGACACATCTCCTCGGCGAGGTTGACGCTTTCCACCTGCGTCTCCAAGGTGACTTCGAGATGTTTGCGTTCTGGGGTCACGCGTTGCTCCGTCGCGGCCCGTAAGGCCGCCTTTCAGGAGCAGTTATGCGTAACATAGCACATAAACACGAGTCAATGGAGCGCCGGACAAGGCAGGCCGTCAGTCCTACTTTACGCCCAATAGGAGCGGTCGAGCGTGCGGTACTGAATGGCTTCGCTCAGGTGCCGCGGCTCAATGCTCGCTGCCGCATCCAGATCGGCAATCGTGCGCGCCACTTTCAAGATTCGGTCATGCGCGCGGGCCGAAAGTCCCAGGCGCGTAATGGCATTTTCCAGCAGTTTTTCACCCTCCGCCGTAATCGCGCAGTGCTTCCGGAGCATCTTCGGCACCATCTGCGCATTGGAGTAGATCTTCTTTTCACTGCTGTAACGTTCGAGTTGCCGCTCCCGCGCTAGCAGCACCCGCTGCCGCACCGCTGCAGAGTCCTCCGCTGAAGATGGCGCTCGCAGCTCTTTGTATTTCACCGCGGGCACCTCGATGTGGATATCGATGCGGTCGAGCAGCGGCCCGGAAATCTTCGACACATACCGCTGGATCATCGGCGGCGTGCAGTGGCAGTCTCGCGTCGGATCGCCGAAATATCCGCAAGGACAGGGATTCATGGCCGCCGCCAGCATGAATCGCGCCGGAAACGTCACGGAAACCGCCGCCCGCGCAATCGTTACGGCTCCGTCCTCAAGCGGCTGCCGCATTACCTCCAGCACGTTGCGCTGAAATTCCGGCAATTCATCCAGGAACAATACGCCGTTGTGCCCCAGCGAAACCTCTCCCGGCCGCGGCACAGCGCCTCCGCCGATCAAACCGGCATCGCTGATGGTGTGATGCGGTGAACGAAACGGCCGCGTGCCCACCAGGCCGCGGCTGTCCTCCAGCGTCCCCGCGACGCTGTGAATTCGCGTCGTCTCGATGGCCTCCTCGAGCGACATCGGCGGCAGGATCGTGGGAATGCGCTTCGCCAGCATTGTTTTTCCGGCCCCTGGCGGCCCAATGAATAGAATGTTGTGTCCGCCGGCGCACGCCACTTCCAGCGCACGCTTGGCCGCTTGCTGCCCGTGAACGTCGCGAAGGTCCACGGAATACTGCGCCGCTTCCGATAGCATCTGCTTGGCATCCACGCGCACCGGCGCAAACGATTCCGGCGAATTCACCCAGTCCACGGCTTGCGGCAGCGACTTCAGCGCAAAAACATCCACGCCGTCCACGACGGCCGCCTCGCGCGCATTTGCTTCCGGCACTGCGAGCGCCTTGAGTCCGAATTCTTTCGCCGCCAGCGCAGCGGACAGCGCACCGCGCACCGGCCTCACGCTTCCATCGAGAGACAGCTCTCCCAGGAACATGCACTTATCCAAGATTTTTCCGAAGAATTGCCCCATGCACCCGGCCAGTCCCAGGGCCATCGGCAAATCGAATGCCGAGCCTTCTTTCCGCACGTCCGCCGGCGCCAGGTTGATCGTCACGCCCTGCCCGTGCGGAAACTCAAACCCGCAATTTCGCAGCGCCGACTTGATCCGTTCGCGGCTCTCCTTCACCGCGTTATCCGGCAAACCCACCACGTTGAAGTCCTGCATCCGCGCCGAGCCCACGTCTACCTCAACTTCGACGAGGTAAGCGTCGATGCCATAGACGGAAGCGCTGAGCGTCTTGAAGAGCATAGTCGAGGGAAGCCGAGTGGCCAAACGACGCGCGAAGCATAAATCAATCGGCTACGATACACCAGAGATACTCCTGCTGCAGCAGGTCGCGGCGCAATTCCGCAGAGTTCGGCGGAGGGCCTGCCTCACGAATTCAATCGGCAATGCGCAAGTGGTGCTTTTGTGGCAGTCTTCTTGACTGCCAAACCCGGTGAGGGCAGAATGCCCGGCAATCGATCCTTCGAACTGATCCAGGTGTGGCGCAAGAATCGGAAAACGACAGGAGAACGCATGAAAAGCTCTTTCTTGCAAATCAAAGATCGCCGCAGGTTTTTGCGGATGCTAGCGGCCAGCCCTTTGCTGGCTTTGCCGGGACCCGCGCACTTTCTCTTGCAAGAACTATTGGCATCAGGGCATGCAGGAACGAAGGACGCACTCACTTTATTCGAAAGCCTCGAGCAAGGTGAAACTCTAATTACCAGCGCCGAGCAAGCGTTTGACGTGATGGATTTCGAACCGGTCGCGCGCAAGAACCTTCCTCCGGCGCACTTCGGCTTCCTGGCGACCGGGGTGGATGACGATGCAACGGTGCGCGCCAATCGAGAAGGCTTCACGAAGTTGCAGATTCGCTCGCGCCGATTGGTAGATGTGAGCAACATTGACATGTCGGTGCGTTTGTTCGGTACCGCCTGGGATAGTCCCATCGTGCTCTCTCCAGTTGGGGATCAAAAAGCATTCCATCCCGAGGGCGAGATCGCGGTTGCCAAAGCTGCCCGAACCAAGGGACACCTGCAAATTCTGTCCACGGTCACGTCTTATTCGGTGGAAGACGTTACAGCCGCCCGGGGCGCGCCCATTTGGTTCCAGCTCTACGTAAACAATGTCTGGGACATGGTGCGCGCGATGATCAAGCGCGCCGAAGCGGCCGGCTGTCCGGCACTTGTGCTGACGGTGGACTTAAAGGAAGGGAGCAACCGGGAGACGCTGTTCCGAGCGGAGCGCGCGGACTCCCGGCAGTGCAGTATGTGTCATACAAATGGATTTAGCGGATTCGGCAGGGTCGCGGCCCGCCCCATGTTTGCCGGCCTCGATATCTCAAAGGCCACCAACTTGATCTCCCCGGCATTGACCTGGGATTACGTGAAGCGCCTGAAGGATACGACGATCATGAAACTTGTCCTCAAAGGCATCGTCACGCGCGAGGACGCCCAACTGGCAGTCGAGCATGGAGTCGACGGCATTATCGTCTCGAACCATGGCGGCCGAGCTGAGGAAACCCTCCGCGCGACGATCGAGTGCGTGCCGGAAGTGCTGGAAGGCTCCGCCAGAAAGATTCCCGTGCTTGTTGATGGAGGATTTCGTCGCGGCACCGACATTTTCAAGGCTCTGGCGCTCGGGGCCACCGCCGTGGGCATCGGCCGGCCGTATGTCTGGGGACTGGCTTCCTTCGGCCAGCCGGGAGTCGAAGCGGTGCTTAGCATACTCCGGCGCGAGCTGCAGACCATCATGCGTCAGGCCGGCACAACATCTATCGATAAGATCACGCCGGCGTATCTCGTGGGCCGCGCATGAGGACACCAATCCCAAGAATGACGCCCGACACCTGCGATGAGCGGAAGGGAAACGCTCGCAAGTCTTTTCGAGTGCATGCCTCTATGCGGCTTGGCTTTACACCCAGGCCACTGCCACGTATATTGGCCCTACCGGAAATGAGCACGAACTCCATCACGCGTGAGGTTGTCCGATGATTGGCTGGATTATTCTGGGCGTCCTCTTTCTGATCGTCGTGTTTCTCATCGGCATGTACAACGGACTGGTGCGGCTCAAGGTCACCTGCGACAACGCCTGGGCCGACATAGATGTTCAGCTCAAACGCCGTTACGACCTGATTCCAAACCTCGTCGAAACCGTGAAGGGCTACGCCGCTCACGAAAAGGGCACCCTCGAAGCGGTCATCAATGCCCGCAATCGCGCCATGACCGCCACCGGCCCCGCCGACAAGGCCCAGGCGGAGAACATGCTCTCCGGCGCGTTGAAAAGCCTCTTTGCACTTGCAGAGGCTTATCCTCAACTTCGCGCCATCGAGAGTTTCACTTCGCTGCAAAATTCGCTGACGCAAATTGAGGACACCGTCCAAAACGCGCGCCGTTATTACAACGCCGTTGTCCGCGACCTCAACACCAAAATCCAGCAATTCCCCTCGAATATTTTTGCCGGGATGCTCGGCTTCAAGACCCGCGAGTTTTTCGAAGTTTCCGCCCCTGCCGAGCGCGAAGCGCCCAAGGTCAGCTTCAACGCGCCCACTGCGTAAGCGCGGGACCATGGCCCACACCATGCGTCTGTGCCCCAATCGGCTTCGCTGGCTGTTCGCTGCCGCCCTCCTTGCGGCCGTTCTCTTCCCGCCCGCATCGGCGCTCACGACGCGCGAGCTGCGCATCGAGAAGTTCGACGCCGAGATTACCGTCATGCCGGACAGTTCCATCGACGTAACCGAAAAGATTCAGGCTCACTTCATCGGCGCAAATTGGCACGGCCTCTACCGCACAATTCCCGTCGAGTACGTCAGCCCCCAGGGCTTCAACTACTCGCTCTTCCTCACCGTGCAGCGCGTCACCGACGGCAACGGCAACAAGCTCAAGTTCGATTCCAGCCGCGAACGCCACTATCGCAAGCTGAAAATCTACGTGCCCGACGCCGACAATTCCCAGCAAACCATTTCCATCGAATACACCGTGTCCGACGGCCTGCGCTTCTTCGAAGATCACGACGAGCTCTATTGGAACGTCACTGGCGACGAGTGGGACGTCCCCATTCAAGAAGCCAGCGCCCACATCGTTCTTCCCACCGGCACCACGAACATCCGCACCAATCTCTTCACCGGTGGCTATGGCTCACGCGCGCAAGAAGCCGACGCCGAAGTCGCGGGCAACGGCGTGGATGTCCACACACGCGGGCCTCTTCGCTATCACGAGGGCCTGACCATCGCCGTGGCCTTCGACAAGGGTTTCGTTCACGAACCGACCGCAGCAGACAAAGTGAGTCTCTTCCTCCGCAGCAACTGGGCTCTGGGTTTGCCCATCGCTACTTTTTTCCTGATGTTCTATCTGTGGTGGACGCGAGGCCGCGATCCGCGCCTCCGGCCCATTGCGGCCCAATACGAACCGCCGGACCAGCTCACGCCCGGCGAAGCGGGCACCCTCGTCGACAACTCCGCTGATCTACGCGACATCACCGCTTCCATCGTGGATCTCGCGGTCCGCGGTTACATCCTCATCGAAGAAAAAAAGAAAGATCACCTGATGGGGCTGATTCACGACAAGGACTATGTGTTTCATCTGCGCAAGCCGCGCACGGAATGGTCGTCGCTCAAGCCGCACGAACAGGAATTGCTCGGCGGAATCTTCGCCACCGGAGTGGACACTGTAACTCTCTCCGACTTGCACAATCAGTTCTACCAATATCTGCCGAGCATCAGAAGCAGCATCTTCGATTCCCTGGTCACGCACGGCTACTACCGCCGCCGCCCGGACAGCGTTCGCTCCACCTACATCGGCATGGGTCTCGTGATCGGTTTCATTGCAGTATTTCTCGGCCTCAAGATGGCGAGCAGTCTGGGCATGGCGCCTCTGACGTTCGTAGTCGCCGGGATCCTCACCGGCGGAATCATTTGTGGATTCGGCTGGTTCATGCCTGCGCACACGGATCAGGGCGCGCGCGCCCTCGAAGGCGTCCTCGGGTTCGAGGATTTCCTCGTTCACGTCGAATCCGACCGCTTCAATCGCCTGGTGAAAACGCCCGAAATGTTTGAAAAGTTTCTGCCGTTCGCCATGGCGCTCGGCGTCGAGAAAAACTGGAGCAAGGCCTTTCAGAACATCTACACCCAGCCGCCGAGTTGGT
>WNFP01020101.1_pt1 | contig 10053 bp, 8 predicted proteins | sample 5400201 | NCBI WGS metagenome assembly WNFP01 (sample SAMN13153355, study PRJNA577476) | soil metagenome | isolation source: 115 cm saprolite under Madrone tree | place: USA:California | collected 2016-06-14
CGCTCGCGTGCAACTCGCGCAGAATGGCTCCGTCACCGAGGCAATCACTCCGATATCGCCGCGTCCATCGACAAACCCATAGTCCACCGACGGCGCGCTTCCCTGGGCCCGACCGATTTCTTTAAGCGGATATCGGGAATGGATCGTTGCGATAATTTCTTTCTTGGAAACCAGCTTCTCCGATGTCCAGTTATTGGAATTGCCGACATCCATGTACTCGATAAAGCGCATGGCAAAGCCGTGCTCCCGGGAAAACTCCACCAAGGGGAGGATATCGTCGTCATTCACGCCCCGCTCGATCACCGCATTTAGCTTTATTGGATGAAGGCCATGACTCCTAGCGGCAAAGATACCTTCGAGCACCTTGTCCAGGTCGCCCCTCTTGGTCATTCGCCTAAACTTGTCATGATCCAAAGAGTCTAAGCTCACGTTGATCCGCCGCAAACCGGCCTCTTTGAGGGCTTCAACCTTCTCGGCCAAGAGGGCTCCGTTCGTCGTTAAGCAGAGATCTTTGAGCCCTTCGATGGCAGAGAGTTTCCCAACTAGACGATCGAGATTCTGCCTTACCAATGGCTCGCCCCCGGTTAACCGGATTTTCTCGACGCCGAGTCGAACAAACAAAATCGCCAGTCGCGTGATTTCCTCAAAAGTGAGGATTTCTTTCTTGTTGATCCATTCGTACTCATCGAGCGGCATACAATAGGTACAGCGGAAGTTACAGCGGTCGGTTACCGAAATTCTTAGATCGCGGAGAGGTCTTTGGTAAACATCAACTAGCATCATATTTACTATGCAATAACAACGTCTTAGGCGCAAGACGGGGGCTTCAGCAGGCGATCCCTCAACTTTGCTGGTTTACAGGGATCTGTTATCCTGTTGCGGCAATGAGCCTGCGCCAGCAGCAGATAGCAGTTTTTTTTGGAACCGTCGTAGTTATTTTCGGTATCTTCGCTGGAGGTGTTTGGCTTATTGCCCAGCGTTTGACTACGGAGGCTACCCTGCAAACAGCCATACTCATGGCGCGCCAGGTTGAGATCGCCTTGGCCGACAGCCTGCGCCAGCGTCCGGCCCCCCAAGGGCGGATTGTCCAGTCACAACAGTCTTCCTCCTTTTGGGACTTCTTGGGTAACATTTTCCCCGGCCGGGGACGGGCGCCTAAGACGCAATACATCCCTGGACGCCCGGTCTCGCGGCAAGCTGAAGTCAAAGGATTGATGGAGGCATTCGTTAACCGAAGCGGCAGTATAGAAGCAATGTGGGTCCTGAATGCGGACGGCAAAGTTCTCTATAGTTCATCGGGCCAAGAAAAGGGCGAAGCCCTCACCGACCCAAAGCTCCTAAGCAGTCTGCGGCGCGGCGATACCACGATCAACTCCAACCGCGAGGGCAAATCGATCTATTATGACGTCCTGGTGCCACTGCAAATGCCAGCCGGCGTGCAGGGTCCGGGCGGTCTCAGGCTATGGATCAATCCGGCGGACTGGACGGAGATGCTATCGGGACTATGGCGTCAACTTACTCTGTTATTTGCATTGGGCGGTGGCGTGGCTTTGTTGAGCGCTTTCCTAACCACTGCTCTTTATACTCGGCGTTTTCGTTTGATCAGCGAAACCTTGCGCCAAGCTGAAGCCGGCACCTACCAGGCGCGCCCCCGATATAGGAGCCAAGACGAAGTGGGAACGACTTTGGATTTGATCGACCGCCTCGTGATGAAACAGCGCAAAATCGTCGGCGCGCCCGCACCGATGCAGCGCCTGGCCATTGCCGCACGGACATTAGCTCACGAAGTCCGAACGCCGTTGAACGCATTGGCGATTCATCTTGAGCTTCTCCGTAGTACGGCCCAGACGGATAACGGTCCGCACAGTCAGCAGCAAAAATCTATCAGCGCATTGGACGCCAGCGTCCGACAAGTCGATCGACTGGTGCGCGAGTTTAGCGATTATTCCGCTCCAGTCACCATGGAAAGGAAACCAACCGACGTGGCCGAGGTGCTCGCTACAAGCCTCGAAGCAGCGACGGCACAGTGCGCAACGAGGAATATCTCGCTGATGAAAGAGCTAGCCCCCGGTCCATGGATGATTGAAGGCGACGGTGCGCGTCTGCGCCAATGTTTTGACAACCTTTTGCGCAACGCCATGGAAGCGCAACCGGACGGCGGCACGATTCGCGTGATAGCCACTAAGAGTGCCAAGGAGCTGGTGCTGCGCTTTGCCGACTCCGGACCCGGCATAGCGCCAGAGTACCGCGCCGAGCTATTTGAATTCGGTAAGACAACAAAAGTCGGCGGCAGCGGCATTGGGCTGCCCTTAAGCCAACTGATCATTGAGTATCACGGCGGCTCGCTGGTTTACGAAGACCAAAACGGGGCGAGCGCAGGCGCCACGTTTCGTCTCACTCTTCCCATGGAGGCAAACTGATCATGTCGCGTACCCGAGCCCATATTCTCGTCGTTGACGACGATGCTTCCACGCGTGAAGGTCTTACCGCGCTTTTGGAAAACTGGGGCTACAGACGATGCTTCCACGCGTGAAGGTCTTACCGCGCTTTTGGAAAACTGGGGCTACAACGCTACTGCGGCGGCCGATGGTAAAACGGCTCTTAAGCTCTGCAAAAAGGACCTGCCTCACGCCATCGTGACTGATCTGATGATGCCCGGCATGACCGGACTTGAATTTATCGAAGGCCTCGGCGAACAAACGCAGCAAGTCGCAGTGGTGATGATAACGGGGCAGGCAACCATCGAGACCGCGGTCCAAGCTATCAAGCTGGGCGCTTACGATTATCTCACCAAACCGCTCGAGCCGGAGAAGTTGCGAGCCGTGCTCGAAAAGGGACTCAAACAAGTCTCGCTGGCGCGTGAAGCGACCGTTTTGCGGCAAAAGTTGGAATCGCCACTGGGTTCCTATGGAGCACTGATCGGAAAATCGGCGCCGATGCGCCAGCTTTACCAGCGTATCGGTCAAATCGCAGCGACCGATGCAGCCGTGCTGGTCAACGGCGAAAGCGGCACTGGCAAAGAACTGGTCGCGCGCACGCTCCATGATCTTTCACCGCGGCGCGAGGAAACTTTTCTCGCGCTCAACTGCGCGGCTATTTCCCCGACCCTCATGGAGAGTGAACTTTTTGGTCACGAAAAGGGAGCCTTCACCAACGCCATCGAGCGACACTTGGGCTGCTTCGAGCAGGCTGACGGTGGAACGCTCCTTCTCGACGAGATTACCGAGATGGCGGCCGAAGTCCAGGCGAAGTTTTTGCGCGTTTTAGAGGAAGGGCAGGTGCGCCGTATCGGTGGCACCGCTAATATACCGGTATCAGTGCGAGTCGTTGCCGCTACCAACCGTTCGCCCGCGCCCGCCGTTAAAGAGGGAAAGCTGCGGGAGGATCTCTTTTATCGCTTGAATGTTTTTAATTTGGAGTTGCCGCCATTGCGGGAACGCGGCGAAGACATCGCCCTGCTCGCGCGCTATTTTCTTGAATCGTTCGCCGAGAAATACCAACGTGCTACATTGCCATGGGCAACTGACTTCATCGGCGCTCTCCAATCCCACTCGTGGCCAGGCAATGTACGCGAGCTGCGCAATGCCATGGAGCGGCTAGCGGTGCTGGCGCCCGGCCCGAGCCTGACGGCGGCTGACGTGCAGCAATTTTGTCTCGGCGCTGTAGTGGCAGACTCCTCCGACCCCGGGCCACTATCTCTGGCCGAAGCCGAGCGACAAGCCATTGAACGCGCTCTGGCAGCCAGCGGCGGCAATAAGACCCAATCTGCGCGCATTCTAGGCATCACGCCTAAAACCCTAAACGCCAAATTGGCCCTCTATAACAAAGAGTAATTTCTCCCTCTAGCATTACTTTTTTACTCGCCCTCGTTACCGCCTTGCTAAATCTAACTCATTAATTTTAAACATTTTTCCTCTGGCATGGGCGTTGCTCCAGTCCCTTTCCAAATGGGCAAGGCAAAAAGAGAGGTAAAAATGAAATCACCTAACTACGTTGCCGTCTTAGCGATCCTGAACGCAATGTTACGTCGCGTATCCGAGTCACTGCCTCAGATCCAACAAGCATCTCGAGAGTTGGGGTACAGTGAGATCCCAACGAAGGCTCGCGCCGGCAAATGAGGTTGTGTCTAATCACCTAGCAGAGGACTTATGAAATCTAGCAAATATATAGCTGTCTTTTCACTCCTGAACGCCTTGGCGTTTTGCCTAACGCACTCGCCTGCACACGCAGGACAAGAGAACAAGGGTTCACAGCCCGGCGGTCAAACAAAGTCTCATATGAGCGACAAAGGATCCTCGAACACAAACGCTCAGTGGTCAGCAGACCCGGAGCGAGGCTGGGTGCGTGCGGGTGAGCGCCATCAACAGCATGAAGAGTCTCAGACAAAAGACAAAGCCAAACAAAATCGCGGCAAGCAGAAAGCTAATGGCGCAAAAGAGAAGACGAACAATTAAGAGCCAAGTAAAAAAAGAGATTAGAACTGCGAGATAGCATCGGATTGGTAAGAAAGAAGGGAGAAAACGATAATGAACGTTAATACAAAAGTTATGGGTAAGGCTCCGGTTGTTTTTTTGGCGGGGGCGCTATTGTTAGCAGGTTGCGCCGGTGGACCATTGAGCACACGTGAGAAAGGCGCCGGCATTGGCGCTCTCGGCGGCGCGGCGGCGGGTGGTTTGATCGGGGCAGCTGTCGGTCATCCAGGTGTGGGCGCCGCGGTCGGTGGCGGCCTTGGCCTTGGGGCGGGTGCTCTAGTCGGCGACCAATTGCAAGGGCAGGAGAACACCAATTATCAACAGCAACAGCAAATTAATCGAAACCAAGCTGAGATCAATCGCAGCCGCCAGGACATCGAACGGCTAAAGCGTCAGCAGAGTGAATACTAATGAATGACAGGAAATTATTGTGACCCATATCTGAAAAGACAGGCCGGGGAAGACCTGTACGTAAAAGAGATACAAAATGTGCCTGTTGGCTTCACTCGTTCGATGGCGCCGCCCGCTCAGAAACCCGACTGAATTCAAAAATTTAAATTTAAAACAACTAATTAGCCGGCTTTGGCGCCGACCTCTTAGCTGTGGTATGGTCGTTGCTGATTGAGGATCTGGCTATGACCATTGATGGCTAAACCCAAGTGTAGTCAAACTTAGCCGATGGATCTTTGGCAAGCTACTCTGAATCAGCTTTGAGAAAAAAACAGGGTGAACAGAAGAAGGGAGATCTCATGACTAGTCTTTACAAGTTGGCAGTTGTAGTTGGACTCGGGACTATCATAATCATCGGAGCAGATCGAACGCGGCTTTGGGCTTCGGCTGCTGGCGAGCAGGTTAAGGCAACGGTCGATCAGGTGATGGAAGTACTCAGGGATCCAAAGCTCCAAGGCACGAGCAAGAACACTGAACGAAGAGAAAAGTTACGACAGATTCTTCTACCTCGATTCGACTTCGCCGAAATGGGCAAGCGCGCGCTGGGAAATAACTGGAACCGGTACCCCGAGAAACAGCAGGAATTCGTCGCTGCGTTCAAGCAACTGCTTGAGGAAAGTTACGCCGATCAGATCCAAGCCGCTAATGGCGATAAGGTCGTTTACCTGAACGAACGAACTGACAAGAACTATTCGGAGGTGGATACGAAAGTGATTTCTTCCAAGGGGGAGGAAACGCCGATGACTTACAAGCTTCACTCGGTGGATTCCGATTGGAAGGTTTACGACATCGTGGTTGAAAATGTAAGCATCGTGAATAACTATCGTTCCCAATTCAATCGCATTCTGAGTAACGCGTCCCTGGATGAACTAATCAAAAGGATAAAAGAAAAACGATTTGAGAAGAGCAGTTAAGCAGGGCTAGTCAGCACCATTACTCCCAACCTGTGCTGGGACGCTGGTCGATTTCCGTTTTCTATCGGAGGATTAAAGGCGTCCCAGCTCCCGAAAAGAGTTTTCCTGCATCTTTCAAAGCCTTCCCGGGATAGGATCCGTCTTTAGGCAAGTCCAAGGACGGAAAACCATGAACCGATTCGACAAAGACGCCAATAAAATCAAAAAAACTCTTGTAAAATAGATCTCGCGGTGGAAAACTGGCATGAATTCCATTCCTTAGCTTATTTTTCGACCGTTATCGAAAGCACGTGGATTTGATTGTCGAGACAAAACGGTTCACCACTTGGATAAGAAGACGACTATTCGAAACATGGAGTCAAAAAGAATCGTAGTAGTTTCCAATCGCCTCCCTTTCACGGTCGTACAAGATGGTGAACGGATTCAATTTGACGAAAGCGTCGGAGGCGTAGCGACTGGGCTGAGAGCGTTACTGACCTCTTCGCAGAGTGGCTTACCACACGAGTCTGAATATCTCTGGGTTGGCTGGCCGGGAAGCACGATCAAGGATGAAGTGCGTGATGAAGTCAGATCCAGAGCGATGGCCGAGTTTAGCTCTTTCCCTGTTTTCCTGTCTGAGCAAGATGTCGAAAATTTCTATCAAGGATTTTGTAATGAAACGATTTGGCCGCTGTTTCATTACTTTCCTACGTACGCCCGATTTGACGAAGCCTACTGGGAGCAGTATCGGAAGGTTAATGAATCATTTAGTGTATCGCTCCTGGACGCGATCCGCCCGGACGACACGGTATGGATTCACGATTATCACTTGATGCTCCTGCCGCATCTCCTCAGAAAAAGCTTGCCAAAAATCAGGATCGGCTTTTTCCTCCATATTCCTTTCCCTCAGTTTGAGATTTTTCGACTGCTTCCCGGGAAATGGCGCCGGGGGATTCTCGAAGGACTGCTTGGGGCGGACCTTATTGGGTTCCACACGCATGATTACGGGGAATACTTCGTCCGATGCGTTCAGCGCATTCTCGGCTGCGCCCACCACATAGGGCAACTCACCGTAGGCGATCGCCTCGTGAAAGTTGGCACCTTTCCCATGGGTATCGATTTCAAAAAATTCCACGACGCGGCAAATCATGCGGACGTCCAAAAGGAAAAAGAAGATCTACAAAAAACTCTGGGAGACTCTAGAATTATTCTTTCCGTCGACCGGCAAGACTATTCCAAGGGGATCCTTCATCGTTTGCAAGGCTTTGAAGCGATGCTCGAAACGAATCCAGAGTGGCTCGGTAAGGTGACATTAATCATGCTAGTTGTCCCCTCCCGGATCGGCATCGCAGATTATGAAGGGATGAAAAAGCGGATCGAAGAGCTCGTCGGGAAGATTAACGGTCGATTTGGTACGATCAGCTGGACACCTATTATATATCAATACCGATCGTTGCCCTTTCAATCCTTGGCGGCGATGTACGCCATGAGCCACATTGCGCTGGTCACTCCCTTGCGGGACGGGATGAATTTGGTCGCCAAGGAGTATGTCGCAACGCGTCACGACAAAACGGGGGTCCTGGTTCTTAGCGAAATGGCGGGAGCATCAAAAGATTTACCGGAGGCGATTATAATCAATCCCAATAACCGGGAAGAAATTGCGGATGCTTTGAAAACGGCATTGGAAATGCCGCGCGAGGAACAAATACGACGCAATGCAATTATGCAGGACCGGTTGCGTCGCTACGATGTCACCCGCTGGGCCATGGGCTTTTTAGTCGAGCTGCTTGCTGCCAGTCCTGGCGATAAAGAATCTCATGTGCAATGGCTCGAAGCGGCGGTGTGGGGTGCGCTGACGGAGCAATATCATCGCAGCGCGCGTCGTCTCTTGATTTTCGACTATGACGGCACATTGGTTCCGTTCGCGGCTTTTCCAGAGCTCGCCAAACCGACCCCGGCATTACTAAGAATACTTCGTTCTCTCGCGGATGATTCTCGCAACGAGCTGGTTCTCGCGACGGGCCGCGATCGCGCCACTCTCGACCAATGGTTCAATGGGGTTCCGATGGGACTTGCAGCAGAACACGGAGCCTGGATTAAAGAGTGGAACGGCGAATGGAAGGTACAGCAACCTTTGCCTCTGAACTGGAAAGCAAGGCTCCTTCCGATCCTTGAGATGTACGCTGACCGCGTTCCCGGCGCGTTCGTCGAGGAGAAAGATTTTTCCGTTGTATGGCACTATCGCGCCGCCGATCCCGAGCGAGGGCGCGAAGCGGCAAGGGAATTAGCGGATCATTTGCTCGTATTCACAGCCAGTATCGATCTCCAGGTGTTGCGTGGCAACAAAGCGATTGAGATTAGAAAGGCCGGGGTCAACAAAGGATCGGCAGTACAACAATGGCTGGCTAAGAACGACTTCGATTTTATCTTGGCCATCGGAGATGATTTGACCGACGAGGACATGTTTGCAGCACTGCCCCAGTGGGCTTTTTCTTTTCGTGTAGGAGCCGCTCGGACCCGCGCTCGATTCCGCTTGCGCAACCCGGTAGAGGTCTTGCAATTCTTGACGCAACTGACAGTTGCTCCGGATAAGGTTGCCTCATTGGAAAGAGTCTCACCGGTTTGACCTGCCGCAAAAGCCATTGTTATAAGTTTTAGCGATATCCGACGAAACCGGAGGTCCTCACAATGCGCGTAATCGATGCTGACGGCCATCTCGAGGAAAGCCCAGCCACTTTTAGTGACGCATACCTTGATCCCGCCTACCGTTCCCAGCGCCCGAAGGTTGTGAACATAGATGGCATGATTTATTGGATGCTCGAAGAGCAACTGTTTCCGCGGCGGTTGGGAAAGGGCTGCCACAATTTAGGAACGCCGGCAAGTTTCAACGGCCAGCCCTCACCCCATGCCAAGAAAAAGGTAGATACGATCCCCAGCATGGAGTTGAGTGATGTCAATGAGCGCCTTCGCTTGATGGACGAAGAAGAGATCGCTGTCCAGGTGGTTTATCCCACTCTCTTTCTCGCTTATCCGTTGACCCCAAATGTAGGACTAATGAACGCTCTTTGCTCCTCCTACAATCGCTTCCTAGGTGACCGCATAGGCAAACATGAGCGGATCAGGTGGGCCGCCGTCGCGAATTTAGACGACGTACCCGCCGCGGCCAAAGCAGTCCACCAAGCCAAGCAGTTGGGCGCTTGCTCGATTATGGTTCTTGGCACGGCTGGCGATCACATGCTCGATCATCCGCGGCTCCTGCCATTCTACGAGGCCGTCGCTGAAGAGAATATCGCTTTGGCGGTTCACGTCGGTTGGGCATGTCCCTCACTGAGCAACATGTTTACTCACATTTATCCCTCCTCGGTAAACGCTTTTTTGCTGCCGGTGTTGATGGGATACTCGGCGGTGATTAGCGGCGGGATACTCGATCAGTTTCCGAAGCTGCGCGTGGCTTTTCTCGAAGCAGGCTGCCAGTGGATACACTTCATGACGGAACGGCTGGAACACCGCTTCAAACACTCGAAAGGGTATCTTTCAACGATCCTCACCGAAACCATCCCGAAGGCCAAACTCTCGCCCACGGAATATTTAGAACAGGGAAATCTCTACTTCAGCGCTGAAGTGGAGGATGTACTGTTGCCGCAAGTGATTGAGTTGGTGGGTGAGAAACAGATGGTATTCGGCACGGACATGCCTCATGGTGATCGCGAACGTTTCGCCGGGCAAGGATTGGCAAAGAGGAAGGACATCAGCGACTCGGCAAAAGCCGCGATCCTCGACGCAAATCCGAAACATTTATACGGCCTCAGCTAAGATTTCACCGCGATACAACGTTCGCAAAAGATCGCCTAGGACGATTTAGGCTTCGCGTTCCAGGCTTCAGCTGATTAGCAAGAAAAAAACTCCATCAGCGAACTTCAAACAACAGTATCGTATGGTCGTGCAGGAAGTCGCCTTTTATTCGTTCAACCTTGTCCGGCACCCACCCCTGAATTTCGAAGTCATGCGAAACCACCCTCGAACCGGGTTTCAGTTCCTTGTCGAAAATGGGTCTTAGTTTAGCGTTGAACTCGGGGAGCATGTAGAGCGTTACAACCGTCGCCGGCGAGACGTCGACTGTCAGTGCGTCTTGCATACGAAATTCGACCAGGTCGTCTACTTTTTCTTTAAAAGCGTTGTCCTTAGCTTTTTGTACCAGGTCGGCATCGATTTCAATTCCAACCCCTTTCACACCATAG
>WNFP01005648.1_pt1 | contig 10052 bp, 8 predicted proteins | sample 5400201 | NCBI WGS metagenome assembly WNFP01 (sample SAMN13153355, study PRJNA577476) | soil metagenome | isolation source: 115 cm saprolite under Madrone tree | place: USA:California | collected 2016-06-14
CGGATGAAGCGCAGCCGCTCAAGCTCGGCCTCACCGTAGGTCCGGTAGTTGCCGGAACCGGAGCGTGTTGGTGGCCGCAAGAGCCCGCGCCGCTCGTAGTAGCGCAGTGTCGTCGTCGGAACGCCCGCGGACCGAGCGAGCTGCCCGATGGTGAAGGCCGTGGTCATCAGCGAAAAGCCTACGCCGACCTTGCACCTGAGTGCAATCTGGACTCCGGAACAACGTGCGGGGAGAGTGGCGCGTAGCACTCTCCCGCATTCGCACGCTACATCTTCTTGGGTTCGACGACCTTGCCGCCCTTCTTCGCGCACTCGTCGGCGCTGCTCACGTTGACGAAGCCTTTGCCCTTGCACTCGTTCTTGCCCTTGCAACTGTTGCCTGCGCCCGCACAGCTGCCCTGCCCTTTGCACGCGTTGATGCCGGCGCAGTGCACATCACCGCCAGTCTTCTCCCCTGCGCGGACTGTGACGTTGCCCGCGAGTATCAACGCGGCAGCAGCGCTCGCGATCAACATGCCCTTTCCGACTGTGGTTCGCTTCATGGTCTCCCCTTCCTTGGTTCCGGTTCGTCCAACCGGCGACCGGGACAGCGTCTGCCATCCCGGGGCGAAGTGCCTACTTCATTTCTTTCGCCATCTCCCGCTCGCCTTTGGCGAGCGCTTCATACGCTTCTGCGGCGGCGGTGTAGGACTTCACGAGACCGTCGCAGTGTTGGTCGAAGTGGAGCTTCTCGACCCACGCGCCGCCTGCCTTGCGATACGCTTCGGCCATCTTCCGGTGCGTCTCGGCCGAGGCGCGCGCCTTTGCAGCTTCGGCGTCGTACATCTTCGCGAGCTTCCCGTGATCAGCCGGAGTCTTTGCTTCGGTGACCATTTGGTCCATCGAGTGCCTGGCCTCTCGGGCGGGCAGTCTCTCGGGCGAGAACGCCGTCACTGCGGTGAGAGCGAACGCGAGTGCGAGAACAATGCGAGTGGCTTTCATAGGTCATCCTTTCCTGGTCCTGAGTTGTAGAACCGCCGAGCTGTGGCGGTGCTGAGAGTCTAGGCAGTGCTGCCTACGTGCCGAGCATCTGCCGGTGCTGCCCCTGAGGAAGATCTAGAAAACTCATCTGCCTGAGCGCGGCATGTGGCTTGCTCGATCGTTCGGCCATGCGAACCCTAACGGCGGTTTTGCTAGCGCTCAGTCTCGGGGTCGGCGTCGCCAGCGCAGCGAGGGCAGATGAACCCCGCTGCGGCGAATACGTCGAGCAGCTTCGCCAAGCCCGGATCGATCTCGAACGGGGCGACCGTGACGGAGCGCTCGGCGCCTTGCGCCGCGCCAGGGCCGCGCTGCGCGCGTGCGGCCAGGAAGGCTCGAGCGAACGAGGCTCCGGGTCGCACGCGCACAGCGATCAAGCGGTTCTCGGCTGAGCTAGAACGAGCCGCGGTTTGCCCGCTCGAGGACGCGGTCGATTTCACGCGGATCGACCGACCGACCCCGTTCCAGATCGTCGATGAGCGTGTCGAGCTTGCGCCCGTCGGATCTCAGGTTCTCGCTCTGGATGCCCTTGCTGTTCTGGGCGCGCCACGCAAGCGTGTCTCGCGCAGCGACAACGTCCGGACGTACGGGATGGGCCATCTCCGCCCGGGCGATCTGCGCGGTCGCCGCGAGCGCGAGAACGGTCAGCATTGCGATGCGATTGGTCTTCATAAATCCTCCCTTTCGAAGTTGTCATCCTCTGATGCACAGTTGATGCACGGTGCTCGCGCGAGTTACGCGCGAGAGTGACGGTGGACACTACCGTCACCGTTGGATGTGGTGAGTGCTCAAGAAGAGAGGTGGTCCCAAAGCGCGAGAATCGATGGCTTCTATGAGCCCCGCGATCGCAAAAGCTTGCGGGCGTGCCCGTGGAGCGTTGAAGAGGATCGGCTCGCCGCCGACTGCCGCGGGAAAACGCGTAAAGAGAAGTCGCTCGTCGATCTGCTTCTGCTGACAGCACTTACAGCGGTCCGGTGTCGCCGAAAACCGGTTGGGACAATGCCGAGCGCAGCACTGACGCGCCTTCAGCTCAGCAAACACTGCCGGGTAGCCGACGGTCGCTCGAAGCCCGATGCTCAGGACCGCAAGAAGAAGCACGAGCGTCTTACGCGAGTACCTCAAACGTGCCCTCCCGCGGCTTGGATGCCTCCCGCCTGAAACGGTCTCATCATCAGCTTAGCTCGCGACCGCACCGTCAGCGACTCTTTGCCGGACTCGCATGGCGCCCGCGACGCCGCAGAGCGCTCCTACCGCAGTACCCGCGATCCAGCTCACGACCACGCCAGAGGTAAACGGTGCGGACTGCAGATAGATGACGGGGCTGGCGAGGAGAAATACGACCGCTCCCGTCACGAGGCTGTTGGCGACAGGGCGTTCTGCAAGAAGGTTCCCGCCGAACAGCGCGGCAAGAAATCCCGGAAACAAGCCATAGCCGAATCCGAAGACGAGGGAGCTCCCGCCGGCGCCCAGTCGTAGCGTGAAGAAGCGTCCCAGCGCAGAAGCGTCCCACAAGGCGAGCACCTGGAACTGGGGACATGCCGTGATCGCTGCGACCGTGATCGCGAGCGACAGGACCCCGATGCGCGCCGCAACGTCGAGGTGCACTCCGTTGACGGTTGTGGCGCTATAGATCCACGAGAATGCGCCGACGAGGAGTCCCGTATACATCGCCGCGCAGAAGAACAGGTGTCCTTGGGGTAACGCACTCCCCCAGATGAGGCCGCTCAAAAGAGAGAGTGTCGCTCCCGCAACGAGCAGAGCGGAGACAACGGCAAGAGGCGCGCGAGTCACCTCGAACCACTTGCGGTCGGCGGCTGTCGTCTTCTCGGTCGCCATGAGCTGTAGGACGACCGCGCGTGTGCGTTCACGAAGGGCCGATCGCGGAACGGGTGCGTTAAGCTCGTCGAGCATGTCCCAGCTTGCGCGGAGTTCCGCAGATGACGCCTTGCACGCCGGGCACTGCTCGAGATGCTTAGAAAGGAGCGTCTGTTCAGCGCCCTCGAGACGTCCGCTGAGGGACTCCATGAGCAACTCTTCGTAATCCGAGCACGTGTAGTTCTTGGTCATCGGGAAACATCTCCATGGCCCGTCGCGGTGAGGTCAGCGCGCACGCGTTTGAGGGCGCGATAGGCGAGTTGCTTTGCTGCGGTTGCAGAACGACCGATGACAGACCCGATGTCGTCGTAGGACAAGCCCTCGAAACGCGCGAGGATCAGGACCGTCGCCTCATCCGAGGGGAGCGCCGAGAGAACCCTGAAGAGGGCGTGTGTCGATTCGTGCGCGGCAAAGACTCGCTCGGGCGACTGCTCGTCGATCGGACCTTGGAGATTCACGTGCGCTTCGATGCGAGGCGATTTGAGCGCATCAAGGGGTTCTGTAACGGGCGCACGTCTTCGGCTCCGAAGAGAGTCATTCACGAGGTTGTGCACGATGGTGAAGAGCCAGGCGCGAAATGGCCGCTCCGGATTGTAGGAGTCTCGGGCGCGGTGAAGCCGAAGAAACGTCTCCTGGTGGAGGTCTTCGGCGGTCGCGACGTCGCCCAGCCGCCGAACGAGAAAGCCGTACACCCGACCTGCGTAACGGTCGAAAAGCTCACCAAAGGCGTCCTGATTACCCGCTTGATAGGCTGCCATCAGTATCTCGTCACTCGTGCTGTCAGTCACACGTCCCCTTCGACTAGGCACTACGCCGGTCATGCTCGAGCGTAACAAACAACGCCGTCCGGTGTCTCTCCTCCGTGTTACGCGGCGCGACACGGGACGTATTGCAGAAGAGGAGCCCTCGAGTGGCTCTGCATTTGCACGGCCGCGACAACAGCGCGGGGTCCACATCCAAGTTGGAGACACGAGGCTAGGGCTAATGAGAGAGTCGCTACGAAAATGGAGGGGGGAGTCGGGCTTTCAATGCCTGCGAGCCGGGATCGTGGCTGTCGGAATCCTGACGGCCTCGGGTGCAAGTGCGCAAGTGGCGCGTCTTCGTCTTGCTGACCTGATTCAAGAAGCGAGGGAGCACAGTCCGGACCTGAGTGCGGCCGAGGCCCGGGCGCGCGGCGCGGCCGCAGTGCCTAAACGCGTCGTGGCGCTCGACGATCCGGTACTCAGCTACGAAGCGTGGAACACGCCCGAATCGCTTCGCCTCGATCAGGCAGACAACAACATCTTTCGTCTTTCACAAAAAGTTCCGTTTCCCGGGAAGCGCGCTCTTGCCGCAGAGGTCGCGACTCGCGATGCGGAGATGACGGCGAAGGAGGCGCGCGGAACGGAGCTCGATATCGTCGCCGGCATCACGAAAGCCTACTACGAGTTGTGGCGAGTGCATCGTTTGATTGCGGTCTACTCGCGCGAGAAAGACCTCGTGCAACGTGTGGCGCGCATCGCCGAGCAGAAGTACGGGACGAGTGAAGTATCGCAGTCAGACGTGCTTCGGGCCCAGGTTGAGCTCACGCGTCTCATCAACCGCGTCCACACCGAGACCCTTTCGGTCAGGAGTGCTGAGGCGGAGCTTCGGGAGATGCTCAGCCGACCGGGAACAGACTCGTTTGGGATTCCGGAAGACCCCTCTCCCCCGCGGCTCGCAGCAACCCTCGACGAAGTCACAGACGTCGCACTGAACGAGCGTCCTGAGATCGCCGCACAGCGCGTCGCCGTGTCGCGCGAAGAAGCCGCTGTGCGCCTTTCAGAGCGTGCCCGACTCCCGGATTTCGAATTCTCCGTGGGACGCTTCGAGAATGCGCACGGCCGAGACGGCTTCGGCGCAATGGCGTCAGTCACGCTGCCGATTGCACAGCGGGGCAAGTACGACGCCGGCATTAGCGAAGCCAATGCTCGGCTGTCTGCGCAGAAGGCGGACCTTCGGCGCACGGAGAACCGGATTCGCCGTGAGGTCGCTCAGGCATTTGTCCGGGCCGAGACAGCTCTCTCGCAGTACCAGCTCTTTACCACCACACACATCCCTCAGGCGGAGCAGGCGCTGTCAGTGACCGAGAGCGGTTACCAAACCGCAGCTGTGGATTTTCTCTCGCTGCTCGATTCCTTGCGTCAAATCGAGATGGTCCACACGGAACACATTGAGGCGCAAGTAGAGTTCGAGAAGGCATACGCGGACCTGGAGCGGGCGGTCGGCAGGGAACTGCCGCGGCCGGTCGACAGCTCGAAGCAAAAGGACTGACGACATGGGTAGAAGGTTACTTCTCGTCGTCCTCCTCCTCGTGGCCGTCATTGCGGCGTGGGCGTCTGTTACAAAGCCTCTTCTCTGGTGGGCGAGCGAACCCGCGGCCGCTCCGCAGAGCGGATTCTATCAATGCGCGATGCACCCGCAGATCGTTTCGGACAAGCCGGGCATCTGTCCCATTTGTGGAATGAAGCTCGAGCATGTCGATGAGGTCTCGCCTCAGGAGCCGAACGCAGCCGGCAAACCGGCGCCGGGGGAACGGAAGATCGTGATGTACCGCCACCCGATGCGCCCGGACGTGACGTCGCCGAACCCCGGGAAGGATGAGATGGGGATGGATTACATTCCAGTCTACGAGGACGAGATGACGGGCGATACGGGAAACGTTCCCGGGCACGCCCCGTTTACGCTCAGTCCGGAGCGCCAACAGCTGATCGGCGTGACGACCGCGACGCTCGAGACCCGACCTCTCACGCTCGACATCCACGCAGTCGGGCGCGTCGCGTACGATCCAATGCTCTACCAGGCGATCGTCGAGTACCGAGAGGCGATGAAGTCGCGCTCGGCGACGAAGGATAGTCCGTGGCCGGAGGCGCGACAGGGCGCGGAGGGGATCGCTCGGTCTGCGGCGCTGAAGCTCCGTCAACAGGGCCTCTCTGAGACGCAAATTGCGGCACTCGCGCGCGAACGAGGTGAGCCCACGAACCTCCTTCTTCCGGAGAAAGACGTCTGGGTCTACGCGCAAGTCTATGAGTACGAGGCTCCGCTCGTGGAAACCGGTCAGCCCGTCGAGATTTCAGTCCCCTCCATCCCTGGGCGGATTTACACGGCGAAGGTCACGGCAGTCGATCCGATTCTGAACCCTACGACGCGGACCGTTCGTGTGCGGATGCTCGTCCCGACACCGGATCGAAGCCTACGTCCGGAATCCTTCGTGAAGGTCGCCATCCATGTTCCCATCGGGGAGAAGCTCGCCGTGCCGCGTGAAGCCGTTCTCGATACGGGAGAGACGCAGATCGTGTTTGTGGTGAAAGGGAGCGGGACGTTCGAACCGCGCTCCGTGACGCTCGGCCGCGCGGCGCAAGGGTACTACGAAGTGCTGGCCGGCTTGTCGGCGGGCGAGAACGTCGTTATGTCCGCGAACTTTCTCATCGACTCCGAATCGCGCTTCCGATCTGCGCTCGCGTCCTTCAAGAAGTCGCCCCACGAAACCCAGCACCAGCACTGAGGGCGCTCCGTGATCAACCGCATCATCGCCTTCAGTGCGACGAACAAGTTCCTGGTGCTGATCTTCACCGTCGTCGCCCTTGTCGGTGCCACCTGGGCGGTGAAAAACATTCCTCTCGATGCGATTCCGGACCTGTCCGATACGCAAGTCATCATCTATTCCCGCTGGGATAGAAGTCCGGACATCCTCGAGGATCAGGTCACCTATCCGATCGCGACCGCGCTTCTCGGTGCGCCGCGGATCAAAGCGGTGCGCGGTTTTTCCGATTTCGGCTACTCCTACGTGTACGTCATTTTCCAGGACGGGACGGACCTCTACTGGGCGCGCTCGCGCGTGCTCGAGTACCTGAGCAAGATTCTTCCGCGGCTTCCCGAAGGAGTGCGCACTGAGATCGGACCCGATGCGACGAGCGTCGGATGGGTCTACCAGTACGCGATCGTCGACCGTTCCGGCAAGCAAGACCTCGCGGCCCTCCGAAGCCTGCAGGACTGGTATCTCCGCTACCATCTCCAGGCGGTACCCGGCGTCGCCGAAGTCGCCGCGGTAGGCGGGTTCGTCAAGCAGTATCAGATAAACGCCGACCCCGACCTTCTTCTCGCCTACAACATTCCGCTTCCTGATCTCATTAACGCGGTGAAGAAGGGCAACGCCGATGTCGGCGGGCGCCTGCTCGAGTTTGCCGGCACGGAGTTCATGGTCCGCGGCCGCGGCTACATCAAGTCCCTCGGCGACATCGAGAACATCGTCGTCAAGGTCGACGAGAAGACCGGCACGCCGGTTCTCGTGAAGCAGCTTGCGAAGGTGACGCTCGGCCCTGACCTTCGTCGAGGCGTGGCCGATCTCGATGGGCTCGGAGACACCGTCGGCGGCATCATCGTGATGCGGCAAGGCGAGAACGCGCTGAATGTGATTCGGCGCGTGAAGGACAAGCTCCAGGAGCTTGCTCCCACGCTTCCGGACGGCGTCGAGGTCGTCCCTACTTACGACCGCTCGAACCTCATCGAACGGTCCATCGACACGCTCGTGCACTCGCTCAAGGAAGAGATGCTGATCGTGAGCGTCGTCATCCTCATTTTCCTCTGGCACATTCCCTCGGCCGTGATCCCCATCATCACGATTCCGGTGTCCGTGTTCCTCGCGTTCATCCCGATGTACTTCATGGGCCTCACGTCGAACATCATGTCGCTCGCCGGGATAGCGATTTCAATCGGCGTCCTCGTTGATGGAGCCATCGTCGAGGTCGAGAATGCATATAAACGCCTCGAGGAGTGGATCGCCGGCGGCCGCCGCGGCGACTACCACGCGGTCCGTCTCCGGGCACTGCAGGAGGTCGGGCCCTCAGTCTTCTTCTCGCTCTTGGTGATCGCGGTCGCCTTTCTCCCGGTCTTCACGTTGGTCGACCAGGAGGGGCGCCTCTTCAAGCCGCTTGCCTACTCGAAGAACCTCGCCATGGCGATCGCAGCGGTGCTTGCGGTGACGCTCGACCCCGCGATGCGGATGATGTTCACCCGCATGGACAACTTTCGCGTGCGCCCCAGATGGCTCAGTGGCGCGGTGAACACGGTCGCTGTCGGGCGTTACTACCCTGAGGAGCGTCACCCGATCAGTCGGCTGCTCTTTGCGGTCTACGAGCCCGCCTGTCGTGCGGTGCTTCGGCATCGCGCGCTCACGATCGTGCTCGCCGTCCTGCTCGTCGCGACCACGGTACCCATCTACCTGAAGCTTGGCTCGGAGTTCATGCCGCCCTTGAACGAAGGCGCCTACCTCTACATGCCGACGGCTCTTCCGGGCATGTCCGTCACGCAAGCGCAGGAGATTCTTCAAACGCAGGATCGAATTCTCCGCGGGTTTCCGGAGGTCGCAAGCGTATTTGGGAAAGCCGGCCGCGCGGATTCCCCGACCGATCCGGCGCCATTCTCGATGGTCGAGACGACCGTGGTGCTGAAGCCTGAAGCGGAGTGGCGCGAGGCTCATCGATGGTACTCGGACAAGCCCAGGTTGATCCGGTGGATCGGCTCGCGGTTCACGTCAGAGCACATCACCTTCGACGAGCTCCAGACCGAGATGAACGAGAAGCTTCGTTTTCCGGGCATACCGAATATCTGGACGCAGCCGATCAAGAACCGAATCGACATGCTCTCGACGGGCGTCCGGACGCCGATTGGACTGAAGATCTTCGGTCCTGACCTGAAGACGATCCAGGGCATCGGGGAGCGGTTAGAGAGCGTGCTTCGCGATGTTCCCGGCACCCGCAACGTCCTCGCCGAACGCACGGCGGGAGGGTACTACGTCGATTTCGTTCTGAACCGGGAGGAGCTCGCCCGCTACGGCCTCACGATCGACGATGCGCAGATGATCGTCACGTCGGCCATTGGGGGCGAGAATGTGACGACGACCGTCGAAGGCCGGGAGCGCTATCCGGTGAACGTGCGCTACGGTCGCGAGTTTCGCGACAACATCGAGCGCTTGAAGCGGACCCTCGTGCCAACGCCCTCGGGTGCGCAGATCCCGATGGCGCAGATTGCCGATCTCAAGCTCGTCGAGGGCCCATCGATGATTCGCGATGAGAACGGCCAGCTGGCGGGCTACGTCTACGTCGACATGGCAGGACGAGACGTCGGTAGTTATGTCGCTGAAGCCAAAGCACGTGTTCAAGAGCAGCTCGAGCTACCGAAAGGCTACACGCTCACCTGGAGCGGCCAGTACGAGAATATGCTGCGGGTGCGTGAACGGCTCAAGGTCGTTCTGCCGCTGACGATCTTCTTGATCGCGCTCCTCCTCTACATGAACACGAAGTCGGGCGTGAAGACTGCCATCGTGCTTCTTGCCGTCCCGTTTTCCCTCATCGGTGCGGTGTGGCTGCTCTACGCGCTCGGTTACAACGTCTCGATCGCGGTCTGGGTCGGGATGATTGCGCTCATGGGACTTGATGCAGAAACGGGGGTGTTCATGCTCCTGTTTCTCGATCTCGCCTACGAGGAACGCGTGCGCAAAGGCGAGATGCGGACCGAGGAAGACCTCACGGAAGCGATCATCCACGGGGCGGTGCGCCGCGTCCGCCCGAAGATGATGACGGTGAGCGCCGCCTTCATGGGACTGCTTCCGATCATGTGGTCGACTGGAAGCGGCGCTGATGTGATGAAGCGCATCGCCGCACCTATGGTCGGAGGGCTCTTCACTTCCTTCGCGTTGGAGCTCTTGGTCTATCCGGCGATCTACGCAATCTGGAAGTGGCGGTTTGAGATGAAGAGCGGGCGTGCGGTCCCCGCGCCGAGAGTGCTCGGCCAGCCGGCAGCCGCCTGAGAACTTCGCCGAAGAGGGATCCTCTTGAGTCCGACCGCCGCCGCCGAGGCCGGCGTCCCGGAGTGATCGGACGAGCGTGAGGTCTTGCGCACTGGTGTCGATTGCGCGAGACCGGGTCAGGAGGTCGCGTTGATGATGCGCCAGCCGCGCACGCGAACGGTCGTCGTGATTTCACTCGCGCTGGCAGCCGCGATCGGCTGGGGCGTCGCCGGCCACTATATCTATACGGCGTTCATCGGCCTCGATCCCGGCGCATTTCCTGCGGGCTGGTTCTTCGAGCGCATCGGCGCGCACGTCTTCCCGCCCGTCGGTTTCACGGTCGCAGGCGTGACGCT
>WNFP01005650.1_pt1 | contig 10052 bp, 6 predicted proteins | sample 5400201 | NCBI WGS metagenome assembly WNFP01 (sample SAMN13153355, study PRJNA577476) | soil metagenome | isolation source: 115 cm saprolite under Madrone tree | place: USA:California | collected 2016-06-14
GGCCGGCTTGGAGGCGATTTTTCCATCCGCCGCCTTCGGCGTGATGCCGTTGGGCAAGGCCTCCGACATCACCCGGCCCAGAAGTCCGCCCGAGGCCGCCGCGTGAAGCCCCATGAGTTGCGCAATGGTGATGCCGACGTCGGCGTTGCTGACCGGTAACGCATCGACATAGCCGGCCTTGAAGTCCGGGCCGATCGCCGCCATGAAATTCATGGTGTCGCCGCGGCCGAAACTGCCGTGCATGCCCTGGCCCTGCCGCAGCACGGTGTCGGCGACTTCGACCGAACAATTGGTCGGCTCGTCGCAGCCGGCCACATAGGACCGGAAATTGACGACGATGGAGGGAGTTGGCGTCACGGCCTTGCCCTTCAGGTTGATCTGGGACATCGGCAAGGTTCCCGGAAATTTTCCAAGCGAATCGTCGACAAAAAGTCCGCTGACATAATCCTGGTCGAGCAGCGCCTTGACCGCGCGGTCAGCGAGCTTCTTGTCCTTGTTCGGCAGATAGATCAGGTCCGAGCCGCCGTTGGTGGCCACCACCAGGTCGGGCTTGGCCGGATCCTTGCCGAGCACGCCGTTGCCAGCCTTGGGGTGGGCATTGTTGGCGACAGGAGCGTTCTTGTCATTGGGATCGAACAGCGGCAGCTCCAACGCCTTCGCCAGGTCGAGCGCAAGGAAGCCCATCGGCAGGAAATCCTTCGGCGTGTCCTCGTAGCTCACCTTCGCCGCGGGGCTGGTCTTGCTTTCTTTCGAGATCGTCGAGAAACCATGATCGGCTGAGACGATGATGTTCGTGCTGGCGGCGAGGCCGAGTTCGTCCAGTGCTTTCCGTAACTGCGCCAAGTTGTTGTCGGCATTCTTGATGCTGGCCATCGTGGACGGCCCGTTGATGCCGGGCGTGATCGTGTTGAGGCTGTCGCCCTGATTATGCTGGGTACCGTCCGGATCGCGCGACCAGAACACCAGCACGAAGGGCTTGTTGCGCGCTTTCAGCATCGGCAGCACGACCTTGCTGGCGACATCGGCGAAGTAGGCCTGCTGGGACGTATTGGCGACCGTGGTGCCCGGCGTCTTGGCGTCGCCGGCCTTGCCATTGTCGCCGCGCGACGGCGCGGTCAGCGGAAGCCCTGCCTTGGTCAGCGCGTCCTTCATCTCGTCCGACAGCGGGAAGCCGTTCTTGGCGCCGGTTGCGTCGTCGACCACGATCGAATGCAGGCCGGGCTTATCCAGACGGTCGCCGTGATCGAACAACAGGGTCGGGCCGACCTTGCCGATCGCCGCGGTCGAGAAGCCCTGCGCGCGCGCCATCTTCAGGATGGTCTCTTCGTTCAGATAGTTGCCGCTGAAATGCTCGTCGACGTCGCCGAGCACCGCGTCATTTTCGAGGAAGGGGACGACGGTGTCGCCGGCCGGCACCGAGCTGAAACCGGTGTAGATCGTGTTGCTGAAGGTGCCGCTGTCGCCGAGGAAGTGGCCGGTCGCCATCGCCGAGCTGTTGGCCATGGTGAAGGTCGGAAAGATCGAATGCGGGTTCTTGAAGTTGACGCCCTTGTCGCGGATCGCCGCCATCGCGGGCGCGGTCTCCGGCGTCACCTTCAGCGCGCGCAAACCATCCGGCACGAACAGGATCAGATTGTGGGGCGTGGCGTTGTCGGCGGACGCCGCGCCCGCGGCCAATGTGAAAAAACTAGCAGATAGCAGCACGATTGCGCGGTGCATGAAAATCTCCCCCGGAAGAAACGGATTCGCAGCTTGTGGACTGGTAGTCACTGTCTAGTTTTGTGATGTGACAGATTTGTTACACCCAGAAAGGCCCAGAAAGGCGTGAACTGCCAGCTCACGCTACCATATGGCCGCTGCAAGCGCCGCCAGCAGCGCCGGCGGCGTCACCAGTGCGCCGATTTTGAGAAAGAGCCAGGCGCTGACGTCAATCTTTTCCCGGCGCAGCGCCACCAGCCAGAGGATCGTCGCGAGCGAACCCGTGACGGACAGATTGGGTCCGAGGTCGACGCTGATCAGCATCGCGCTGACGACCTGTTGCGGAAGATGGTCGTTGGCGGCGACCGAGCCGGCAACCAGTCCGACCGGAAGGTTGTTCGCGATGTTGTCGGCAGCCGCCGTGATCAGGCCGGCGCCCCAGGCGGCCCCGGGCACCGATTGCGCCACGGTCGCGTGGAGCATGGCGCTCAGCCGGCCGATCGCGCCGATCCGGATCAAGGCCTCCACCATGACGAACAGCCCGGCCACCAGCGGAATCACGCTCCAGGAAATCCGTTTCACGACCGGCCATGGCGACTGGCGGCTGAGAGCAAGCACCGCGGCGGCCGTGACGAGGCCGCAGATAAAGGTCGGCAGGCCCAATTGCACATCAAGCGCGGAGGCGCCGATCAGAACGACGGCGATGGCGCCGATGCCGATGGCGGTGAGCTTGCCGCCGTGGCTGAGCCGAGGCGGTTCCGGCACGCGGCTTTCGATCTGCTCTTGATTGAGCGCGCGTCGCTGCGTCAGCCGAAGCACGGCGTAGGTCACCACGATGGAAGCGACCGAGGGCAGCGCGAATTGGCGCAGCCATTCGGTGAGATGCGGCATGCGCTCGCCGAACACCACGAGATTGGCGGGATTGGAGATCGGCAGCACGAAACTCGCGGCGTTGGCGATGAAGGCGCAGACGAAGAGATAGGGCAGCGGTGCCGCGCCGGCCGCGCGGGTCGCGGCGTAGACCGCGGGCGTGAGCACGATCGCTGTCGCATCGTTGGACAACAGCACGGTGACCAGGATTCCGACGATGTAGACCAGAAGGAACAGCCGCTGCGGCGAGCCTCGCGCGTGCTCGACCGCGAGCGCCGCGAGATAGTCGAACAGACCCTCGCGCTGCGCGAGCTCGGCGATCAACATCATGCCCGTGAGAAACAGGTAGACGTCGACGCCCTTGCGCATGCCGCCCAGCGCATCGGCTATGGGGAGCAGCCCGAGCAGCACCAGCGCCACGGCTCCCGCCATGGCCCAGATGGCTTCCGGGAGACGAAAGGGCCTGATGATGACGCCCGCGGTAGCCAGAATAATGATGCTCCAGGCCAGAAAAGTGTCGTGTGGCGGCATCGTCAGGTCGGTCTCCAAAATCAATTCGATCGCTATTCCGCAGCGATACCGGAAGCGGGCTGCGCTGTCTGCTTCAAACGAGCCGCGTCCGGACTGGAATGCTCGCCGGTCTCGGGCAGCGCGAACCAGCAAACGGCAAGGCCGAGCGCGGCCACCGCGCCGAGGGTGAGGAAGGCGGCGCTATAGCCGGCCTTGACGACCACCAATCCCGCCAGCGTCGTCGAAAGTGCAGCGCCAATGCTCTGCGCCGTGATCACGGCGCCTTGCGCGACGTTGAAGCGGCCGGTGTTGCGCATGAGGTCGGCCACGATCACGGGAAAGATCGCGCCGAAAATGCCGGCGCCGATTCCGTCCAGGAGCTGCACGCCGACCAGCCAGGCCTTGTTGTCCGACAAAGTATAGAGCGCGCCGCGAATGGGAAGCACAAGGAGGGCGAAGAGAAAGAAGCGCTTGTGACCCCACGCGTCCGCCCGCGCGCCCACCAGCATCGCCATCGGCACCATGACGAGTTGGGCGGCGACAATGCAGGCCGACATCAGGCTGGTTCCGAGATTCTTGTCCTGCAGCGCCAGCTTCTGTCCGACCAGCGGCAGCATCGCCGCATTCGACAGATGAAACAGCATCACGCAGATTGCAAAGATCAGGAGCGGGCGGCAGGTCAAAAGAATGTCGAGGCCGGACGGCCGGTCTCTGTCTTGCTTGACCTCGGTCAGTTCACCGGCGTGTTGCAGCCCGCGCGCGAGATCATGATCGATGGCGCGCTCGGGTATGGCCAGAACGCTGACGAGACTTGCCGCCGACATCAAGGCCAATAGGTAGAACACGACCTGCGGGCCAAATTTGTAGGCCGCTCCGCCCGCGATCGCCGCGGCCACCGGGTTGCCCGCGTGATTGAAGCCCTCGTTGCGTCCAATCCGGGCGGTGAAAGCACGATGACCGACCACACCGAGCGATACGGCCGCGATCGCCGGCGGAAAGATGACGCCCGCCGCGTGCGCAATGCCTTGCGAGATCGCGACCGGCCAGAAGGATGGGAAGAGCGGAAGCAACAGCGAAGCCAGCGTGACGATCAGCGCAGCGCCGACCATCACGAGCCGTTTTGCCCGGGTCGCGTCGACCAGCGCGCCGGCCGGGGTCTGTGCGAAGATCCCGGCGATCGTGGCGACCGACATCAGGATGCCGATATGCGCCTCATCCCATTTCTGCTCGGTGAGCAGATAGACGGCGAGGTAGGGCCCAAGCCCGTCGCGGACATCGGCGAGGAAGAAGTTGGCGGCGTCCAGCGCGCGGCTCGCTTGCAGCTTCGACGTGACATGTTGCGACTTGACGAGTTGAGACATTCTGGGCCTCGAACCTTGCTGGGCTAGCGCCGCCCCTTCGTCCCTGCGTCAGGCATGGGCCTCGTGGTCGCGTTTGTGTTTCGGCTTGTCTTTCGGCTTAGGCTTGGCAGGCTTGATCGGCCGCAGCTCTGGGAGGCCACTGCCGGCTTCTTTCGCGTGGATGACGCGGCCATTCCTGGTCTCGAGGCCGTCTCCGCGGACCGCAAGCCGAGCGCCCGGTTTCAGAAGCTTGGCAACTTGCTCCGCTTCTTTCGGGCCGATCCTTACGACAGTGGCATCGGTCAGCAGCGCGCCGCGAAGTTCGCCTTTCGGACCGAACAGCGAGAGCCGCACGGTCCCCTCGGCTTGCATTATCTTATGATCCACTTTGGGGTGCTCGCGGTGATGGTCCGGCCCCTGATCGATGATCTGTCGGCCGGTCTGCGCGGTGACCGCGACTGCTGCGAGCAGCTCGGCGCCGCGTGGCCGCACGCCGCGGACGGTGATTGTGTCGCCCGCCTTCACCTGCTTCGTGAGTTCGACTTCCATGCGCGGCGGCGTATGAACGAGGGTAACTTCGCCTTCTTTTCCGGTCATCACGAAGCCGTCGACCTCGCCATGGGGATTGAGGACGAAGCGTTCGAGCGTGCCTTTGACTTCCGGCAGGCTGTCAGGGTCAATCCAATGCATGTTGCTCTCCTGTTTAAGTTGATTGAACGAGATAGGGTGCGCGCTCAGCCGCGCGGAGGCGGCGGGGGAGGAGGCGGGCTGCGCCAGTCCGGACCGCCTTTCGGGCCGTCCTTAGCGCCTTCCTTGGGACCGCGCGGCGGGCGAGGTCCGGCGAGTTCGGTCATCTGATCGGACGAGCGACCAATTGCGCGGAGGTCGATGACCTTGCCCAGTGCGGTATCGAGCATGTCGCCTCGTACGGAAACCGTCAGTTCGGCCTGCAACCAGCCTTCCAGGCGCTCAGCCTCGGGCGGGGGAAGCCGAAGCTCGGTACCGTCTTCGAGCAGGGCTCCGTTCACTTCGCCGCGTTTGCCATGCAGCGTCGAGACGATCCTGCCGCTGAAGGTCTGCTCGGACGTCCCGCGCGCCGGACCGCCCGGCGGTCCGTCGTCGACTACGCTCTTACCGGTCGCGACATTGGTGATCGAGGCCGCGTCGATCAGTGGAAGCGCACGGGCGTGCAAGCCTCGGATGGAAACAGTGTCACCCGGATGGATGGCAAAGACGATCTGCGCCGTAAGATGCGGCGGCAACTTGACCTCTGTGCCATCGCTCAGGATCAACCCGTCCACGTCGCCGCGCGGGGTGAGTGTATATTGCTTGACCGTCCCGCGCGTTTCCGGAAGCTGCGACGAATCCCATACGGCGCCGGGCGTTTGCGAGTAGGCCGTGGCGCCTGCGCCGATCGCGGTCGTGGCGAGCAGCGCGCATATCAGCATTTGCGTTCGTGTCATTGTCATTGAGGAACTCCTTCGTGATCTGCGAGAGATCGCTGACGCCGGGAGTTCAGCAACCACCGTGCCAACCACGAAATGATTGAGTTTGAAGGAGTTAGCGCCAACCGCGTTGGTTCAGTCGTCGTCTTTACGGACGGCGGGCGTCGGATTTCCTGACACATCGGCGGCGACGAGGCCGTAGCGCTGCATCTTGGTGTAAAGCAACTGGCGATTGATGTTGAGACGACGCGCGGCTTCCGCCCGATTGCCACCGCATTCGTCGAGCGCCTTGCGGATCATGGATTCTTCGAGCCTCGCCACGGCGCTCGGCAAGTCGGTTGCCGGAAGGGCGCGATCCAGTTGCGACCGGTCCCGATCGCCGCTGATGTCGATGTCGCTCGCTTCGATGATGGGGCCTCTGGTCATCACGCAGGCGCGTTCGATGACGTTACGGAGTTCTCGAACGTTGCCCGGCCAGTCGTGACGGCAGAGCTTGTCGATCGACGACATACTGAGCTGCTTATTCGCACGGCCGGGTGAGGCGGAGAGCGTCAAAAAATGCTCGGCCAAGGGACGAATGTCGGACGTCCGCTCGCGCAAGGGAGGCACGACGACCGGGACCACGTTGAGACGATAGTAGAGATCTTCGCGGAACTCTCCGGACGCCACAAGCTTCGCCAGATCGCGATGGGTGGCCGCGATCACGCGGGCCGAGGTCCGGACCGGTTTGCCGCCGACCGGCGTGATGGTCCGCTCCTGCAACGCCCGCAAGATCTTGGCCTGCATCGCAGGCGGCATGTCGCCGATCTCGTCCAGGAACAGCGTCCCGTCCCCGGCGTCGCGGAAAGCCCCTAGGCGATCGCTCGTCGCCCCCGTGAAAGATCCTTTCACGTGGCCGAACAGTTCGCTTTCGAGCAGGTCCTCGGGGATCGCAGCACAGTTGACCGCGATGAACGGGCTTTCCCTGCGCTGGCTGTGAACGTGCAGGGCGCGTGCGACCAGTTCCTTGCCGGTGCCGGTCTCGCCGAAGATGAGAACCGTGGCGAGACTATCGGCCGCAAGGCCGATCGCCTTTTGCACGCGCCGCATGCCTTCGCTCGATCCGATCAGCGTGTCCACGCTGCGTTTGCCTACGCCCGCCGTCGCGCGCGTGCGGGAGGGCAGGCGGTCCAGCAAGGCCTTGAGTTCGTCTCTTCCGATCGGCTTGGTGAGATGATCGAAGGCACCGAGCCGCATGGCTTCGATCGTGTTCTCTGCGCTGGCAAAGGCCGTCAGGACCACGACCGGCGGCGCGTCGTCGTGGGCGCGGATTCGCCGGAGAACCTCGATGCCATCAATCCCTCCGGGCATTCGAAGGTCGAGCAGCACGGCATCGACCTCGTCCGAGAGCGCAGCCAATCCTTCGCGCCCGGATGATGCCATGCGCACCGTATGGCCGAGGTCGGTCAGCGACTCTGCCAAGCCCTCCCGCAGGGCCGCGTCGTCATCCACGATCAGGACGGTTGCCATGTCAGCCCAATCTCGGTAGCTCAATCTCGAAGGTCGCGCCGCACCCGGTCTCCGCAAGACGGGCATCTCCCCGGTGAGCTCGCGCGATTTCACGCACGATGGCAAGTCCAAGGCCAGTCCCATCGGACCTCGCCGTCACAAACGGCTCGAACAGCCGGTCGCGAATGTCTTCACCAACGCCCGGACCGGTATCGCTCACCCGGAATAGGAGCCTCTCGCCCCGATGAAGCGCATCGACGACAATGCGTCCCCCGGCGGGCGTGTTCTGGATGGCATTGATGATCAAATTGTCCAAAGCTCGCTGAATCTGATGTAGGTCAAAGCGGCATAACGGACCATGGAGCTCTTCGGTTCCAGCCTTCAGAGCTAGGCCCTTCGCGGCGGCGAGTTCCCGATGCGTCTCGATCGTATTCTGCAGGAAGGATGAGAGCTCGACATCCGAAAGCTTAGGCGCGCCCGTTTGCGTCATTTCAAGCAGGTCGCGCAATAAGGCGTCTAGCCGCGCCACCTGCTGGAGGATAGCTTCAAGCGCGGTGCGCTTGCGGGCGTCGTCGTCGGAAGCAAGGGCGTTTTCGGCCTTCAACCGCATGGCCGCGATCGGATTCCTAATCTCGTGCGCAAGGCCAGCGGAAAGCCGTCCGACGGCTGCGAGACGCTCGGCCGCACTCGTTCGCCGGCGCTCGAGCGCGAGCCGTTCACCTGCATGGTTGAGCGCGTCGACCAGCCGGTCGAGCTCCTGCTCGCCGGTGTGCGGAAGCGTCGGAAGGTCGATCGCGCCGTTGTTACCCTTGCCCAGCGCATCCTCGATCAGCGCGATTTTGCGCGACCATGAAAAAAGCAGGCGGGCAAGCCAAATCGCCGAACCGAAGATGGTGAAGGCAAGGACGAGCAGCCCGGTCAGCAACTGATTGTAGGCTGGCCCTTCGGCCGTGAACGCGCGCGTCATGGTCCATGCCGTCAAGCCCGGCAACGGCCCGTGCAGCGGACACGCCTGCAGCAGGAGGATTTGCGACCGGCCGGACTGGCGCAGGACGGCGGGCCGGCCGGAGCGCAACGCTTCCTCATTGACCTGGTGGATTGAGTTCAACTCCGCCGCCGGCAGGTCAGTCTTCGGCCCTGTGCCCTCGTAGGACGGAAAAGCATAGGCGAGAGAGCCGGCGTCGGCCAGCCAAATCCCGCCTTCGACGCCGATGGCGTTCGAAAGCACCCCCTGGACCAGTGTTCCGAGGTCCTGCTTCAGCCGATCGTCGATGGGCGCGCCGCCCCACCCCGAAACGAAGAACTGGTAGCGGTCTGCGATGTCGCGGCAGGCCCGCGCCACCAGTTCCTCGGATCGCGCAACACGCGCGTTCGAGGTCTGCTGAAAGGATTCCACGAGAAGATATGCGGTCGCCGCGCCCGAGGCGACGAGCATAATCCAGAGAGCTAATAGTCGGGATCGAAGAGATCGCATCGGCGCTTTCGTGTTGATTCCTTTTCTTTGGTGGCGATGCAGGCCCGCCGCCTATCCCGCCGCTGACGTTCGATCCGCGATCGCTTTCCTGACGATACGCGACAGCAACTCCACTGAATAAGGCTTCTGGATGAGTTCGAAGCCGCGGTGGGCGTTCTCCGCCAGCACATGGCTGTAGCCGCTGGTCAGCACCACCGGCAAACCAGGATAGCGCTCGCGAATGATGCCGGCGAGCTCGACGCCGTTCATGCCGGGCATGATGACATCGGAGAACACGAGATCGACGGCAAATTCGTCGTTCGACAGGATTGCGAGCGCCGCGTTGGCGTCCGCGACCCGCCTGACCTTGTATCCCAGGTCTTCCAACAGCTCGGTGGAAAACATCCCGACATCGTCGTTGTCTTCGACAACGAGCACGCGATAGCCGCGCCCGGTTGTCGCCGGTGCGCTCCCCGCCTTGGCGGCTTCCGCTTCCTTCGGCGCGGCGGCTTGCGGCAGATAGATCGTGAACGTGGCTCCCTGTCCGAGCGTGCTTGCGACCACGATATCGCCGCCAGACTGTTTTGCGAAGCCGAAGGCCTGGCTGAGACCGAGGCCGGTGCCCTTGCCGACTTCCTTGGTGGTGAAGAACGGCTCGAAGATCGCGGCGAGATGTTCAGGTGCAATGCCGGTGCCGGTGTCATCTACCGAAACAGCGATGAAGTCGCCTCTGCGCGCGGGCTGGCCGCGCAGGGCAGGGATCGCGCCGACTTTCCTGACCGAGATTTTCAACAGGCCTTCGCCGTCCATCGCATCGCGCCCGTTGATGGCCAGGTTGATCAGCGCCGTCTCGAACTGCGCGATGTCGGCGATACTGAACGTGCTGGAATCGTCGATGTCGACGTCGATCTGAATGCGGTTGCCGACCAGTGGACGGATGAGTTGCGCGACGTTCTCCACCTGCGCGCCGACATTGAAGACTTGCGGCTTGAGCGGCTGGCGGCGGGCAAAGGCAAGAAGCTGCGCGGTCAGCTTGGAGGCCCGTTCCACGGTTTCGGAAATCGCATCGACATAGCGGCGCCGCCGTTCCTCCGGGAGTTCGCGACGGCGCAGGAAGTCCGTCGCCGAACGGATGATGGTCAGAAGATTGTTGAAGTCGTGCGCCACGCCGCCGGTGAGCTGTCCGACAGCCTCCATTTTTTGCGACTGGCGCAGCGCCTCCTCGCCCTGACGGCGCTCGGTGATGTC
>WNFP01005651.1_pt1 | contig 10051 bp, 11 predicted proteins | sample 5400201 | NCBI WGS metagenome assembly WNFP01 (sample SAMN13153355, study PRJNA577476) | soil metagenome | isolation source: 115 cm saprolite under Madrone tree | place: USA:California | collected 2016-06-14
GTTATCGCGTACTGCAGCGCCTCATGCACCAGGCTGAAAATACTGTCCACGCCCGTTTTCCAATCGTGATGTCCGTGGTGCCCTGCAAGGTCGGCTCGCGCATACCCTTCGCGGTAGCCGCGGTCCTGTGAAACAATCACGGGCGTCGCGAATGGGTTCGATGCCAGCGTCGCGCCCGAATCCCGCACGCTTCCCGAAAAGCTCAGAAACAATTCAGGCGAAATCGCGTGCTGGAAGTAGATCTGTCCGCTTGTTTCCGTGTTCTGAATATCCTGCCGCTGGCCGGCATGCTGCTGCACGAGCTCGCTCGGCACCAGGAAGCGGACCGCATTGTGCATGACGCTCACGCGCAAACGATCGCTCGTCGAAAAATCCAGTTCGTAGGAAGCCGAGAACCCGGCGGCATTTCCCCGGTTCGTGTAATTCGCCAGCACCGGAGGATCCAGATAACGGTCCGTATGAAATCCCTCGCCACTCGCCGAAAATCGTTGTGCTCCCCGTGCATAGGAAATTCCCGCCGCGCCATTCGTCGTGGAGAAACTTCCGCCGCCCGCGTCGAGCCGCCCGTGCCATCCTGCCTGGACATCTTTTTTGGTGATGACTTCGACGATGCCGCCCAGTTTCCGCCCATATTCGGCCGGAAAACTTGCCGTCAGCACGCGCAAGGATTCAACTTCGCCCGCATCAAACGAAGGTGCAAACGCCGGCGAGCGATTCTGCGTCAGCGGCAGCCCGTCCACCACGAACTGCACGTCGTATTCCGATCCGCGCGGGTGAAGCACGCCGTTGGCTTCATACACCCATCCCGGTTGTTCGGACACCAAGTCCAGCAATTCGCGCCCCGGTTGCGCCGAGTCATGTTCCTCGATCGTTTGCCGCCCGATGGAGTACAGCGATCCGGTGGAATAGGGATCAACCAGCGTCGCCGAATCATTCACCTCCACCCGTGTCGTCAACGGCGCAACACCCAGCGTCACGGCCACGCGCAAGGGCACCTCGGAGCGAATTTCGACCAAATCGCTCCACGGCGCGAATCCTTCCGCCTGCAAACTCAGCCGGTAAACTCCAAACGGAAGATCCTGCGCAACGTAGCGTCCTTCGGGCCCCGCTACAAAAGTTCTCCGAAACCCATTGGCCTCGCTGACCAGCTCGCCGGCTGGCGACACCGCGGTCCCCTGCGGGTCATGCACCTCAAGGTGGAGTTCGCCTCGCACGCGTTGAGCCCGCGCGCTCACCGCACACAAACACAAAAGTGCGGCGATTCCGGCGGCACGCATTGATTTCCCGGGAAACATTTCTATCGGTCGCTCTCGGCAGCCTTCTCAAGCCGTTGTCTTTGCACCTTTGCTTCTGAAGAGTCCCATCCGGCCCATTGATTCACCTTAGCATGGAGTGTATTTCACTCTGCGGTCCCCGGCTGCCGTCGCTCGCAAAATGCCAATACGCCTCGCCGTCCAGCCGTGCTTGCCGTCTCTCCGGCGTTCCGGCAGAATACGCTTGGCCCCGGTGTAACTTTCATGAATACCCACTCCGCCCAACCCAATCTTCTCTTCACCATCGGCCATTCCAATCTCGAAATCGCCGATGTTCTGGCCGTCCTGGCCACTCACGGCGTCCGAACTCTTTGTGATGTCCGCAGCCGCCCCGCCAGTTCTCGTTTTCCGCAATTCAATCGCGAGTCGCTCGAGAGCGATCTTGCGCCGGCCGGAATTCGCTACGAATTTTTCGGTGAGAGTCTGGGTGGCCGGCCCTCTGATCCGCGCGTCTACCGGGAAGACGGGCACGTTGATTACGCCGCGCGCCGCCGCGCCCCCGATTTCGCCGAAGGCCTCGATCGCGTCCTCGCCCTCGCCCGGACCAACGTCACTGCCCTCATGTGCGCCGAGGAAGATCCGCTGCAATGCCATCGCTTCCTGATGATCTGCCCCGCGCTCCTGGACCGCGGCGTCACACCCGCTCACATTCGGCGCGGTGGCGTCCTCGAATCCCAGCGCGATGCCGAGGATCGCCTTCTCGTCCTTCACGGCTTCGAAGACGTCACCAGCACTTCGCTATTCGTCTCAGGCCGTGATGCTGCTCTCGCGGACGCCCTGGTTCTCCAGTCGAAAGACTTTGCATTTCGCGCATCTCCCGAAGCCATCGAGTATTTTTAGATCTCATGCAGCGCCTTCTCTGCACCATCGGCTTCACCGGAAAAACCGCCGAGGAATTCTTCACTCTGCTCTCGGACGCCGGAGTCCAGCAAGTCATCGACGTCCGCCAGAATCGCAGCGGCCAGCTCTCCGGCTTCTCCAAGCATCCGGACCTCTCCTTCTTTCTGAAAAAAATCGGCGGAATTGAATACCTCCACGAGCCGATGCTCGCCCCTCCGCCGGAATTTCTCAAGACTTATCGCCGCACCAAAGACTGGCCCGCCTATGAAGCGGACTTTCTCGCAACCATGAAAGAGCGCCGTGTCCCCGCAGGTCTCGACACGTTTTCGTGGTCCCCCAAGGTTTCTCTTCTCTGCTCCGAACCCGGCCCGGAGAAATGCCATCGCCGCCTCGTGGCCGATCTTCTCGCCGGGTACTGGAGCCAGCAAGGCGACGCCGTCGAAATTCGCCATCTCATTTCGTCACGCCAAAAACTTGCAAGGCCCCGGCGCAAATCAGTAGGTCCTGCCTCATGACCAAACTGCTCATTACCGAAATTACGCGCATGGGCCCGGCCTTTTGCGTCATCGGCCTTCAGCGCGAACACGAAAAAATTCAATCGATCCGCCGCATCCCCTCTTCCGGACATAGCTGGTTGAATTTCCCGCATCAGCGCGGCGACATCCTCGAATGTGCCCTCACCCCCTTTCTCGGGCCTAGCCCTCACGTCGAAGACCGCGTCTTGACGCGCGGCTTCCAGAAGTCCGCCACAATACCCGAACCTGAAATTGTCACCTATCTCCGCAAGGCGGAGGTCTCCCGCTCCCTGCCCGATTTTTTCGAATGCTCCGTTTACGAAAACAAGACAGGCAGCGGCCTCTACGCGGTTCCCGGCGAAGCCAAGCGCTCGATTTGCGGCTGCGAAACCAAAAATCTACGGCTGGAACTTTGTGCCAACCAACTTCGCGCCACCCTGGCTCTCCCTTCCGGTGAAGTCCTGCGCGACCTTCCCGTGGTGGACCACGATTGGCGCGGCTTCGTCGACGCCGCCCTCGCTCCCAATCGCGGCGTCAACCGCGCTGCCCGACTTGAACGCTTCCTGAATTCCCACTTTCACTACAAGCTCATGTCTTGCCCGCATCATTTCATCCGCCTCGGCCGCACGCGCCCGTATCAGGATTTTTGCTGGCTGATGTTGGACACGCTTTTTCCCCTTCCACAGCTTGAATGGCTCGAGGAGTTCTGATGACGCCTTCTTCCATTCCTCGATTTGACGAGAAACATCGTCGTCTCCTGGAAGATTGTTTTCGCCGCGAAGCCGGCTCCTCGACTCCGATCCCCGGCGACGACGTGGATCTTATCGAGACCGGCATTCTCGATTCCATGGGATGGGTCAGCTTTCTTCGCGCCGTTGAGACGGCAAGCGGAACTGCTGATCTCGGTTCCAATCTCAATGAGCGATCCGCGAGCTTCGCGGTTCTGTTGTCCGCGTTGCGCGATTCGAATTCCACTCCCGGCGCACCCGAACGTTTAGATTCGTCTCGCGGCATCGCTCAAACCCCAGCTCTTGCCGTCATTGCAGCCTCGTCATTCACGGTGGGTTCGCGCGTCATACCGTCCGAGGAGGTCGATCGCGCCTTCGGCATGCCTGCCGGAAAGTTACGCAGCCGTGCCGGCATCGAATCTCTCGCCTACGTTGCCGAAAGCGAGAACGAGCTAACGCTCGCCGCAAAAGCCACGCAGGAAGCGTTGGGCGCTGCCTCCTGCGGAACGCAAGAGCTGGATTGGATCGTTACCACCAGCGAAACGCATCACGATTACCCTTCGCTTTCGGCTCAACTTCATTCTCGATTACTCGTCCGTGAAAACTGCGGCGCACTGGATGTCGGCGGCGCCTGCCTCGGTTTGCTCAACGCATTGGTGTTCGCACAATCTCTGATCGGATCGGGACAGGCTCAAACCGTCGCCGTCGTCACCGCCGACGTCCACAGCCGAACACTCACTCCCGGCCGGGTCGCCGGCGAATTTGGAGGTTTGTTTGGCGACGGCGCCAGCGCTTTCATTCTTCGAAGCGCCGCTGGCAACGATTCCAACGAAGGCTATCGCCTCGGTGAGTTCCTCTTCGGCTGCGCGGGCCAGTACGCTGCCGCCATCCAGGTCAGCGATACGAAGGATGGCGGCCTCACCGTGCAGTTCGACGGCGAAGCCCTTTCTCGCGCGGCGATCACCCGCATGGAAAAAGTTCTCGCTTCCGTCGAGCTGCGCAGCGGCATCCCGCGCGGCTCCGTCGGCGGTTTTGCGACGCACCAACCGAACCCTCGCCTCGTGGCCCTGCTCGCCAAGCAGTGCGGCGTTTCCCCCAGCACTTTTCCGCCGGTCGCCCAAGTATCCGGCAATCTCGGCTCGTCCACGTGCGGCGCGGCCCTGCATGAAGCTTTGCGAAGTGCTTCGAAGCAAGCACGCCACGATCGCCGGCCGATTTTTCTTGCCTCGCTCGGTCCCGGCCTCTTGTTCGGTGGAGGCTGGCTTACTCCACACGATTGAGCTTTTTGTCCTACTTCATGATCAGAGCAGAAACCAAAACACGCGCGCCACACTCACAACCCTCAAGACGCAAAACTCAATACGATGAAGCAATAGCTAGAGAAGAGAAACCAAATACGAAATATCAAATACCAAAGACTAAAAACTAAAACTGAAAACTGAAAACTGTCCTCAAGGCCCGGGCCGCGTCCGAGCAGTGAAGCTAACGTCCACAGCAGGCACCACGCATCCTTGCAGCGGCGGCCACCCCGGATCGCTGACCGTATTGCGACACAGCGAGACAATCGCGTTTACGAACTGCGAAGGATCAACCGCGCCGTTCAGCGCTTCCGCGTAAACAGTGTAACTGTGCCCTACCGCCAGACCATCGATTTCATACGCGCCGTCAAATTGCACGGGGCCAGGAGCCGTGCAACTCCACCCGCCGATCGTCGCTCCCACAACTGCGCCGCTCGTCGCATCCACGGCGACCACTTGCGCGCCGAAAACGCCCGTCACGCCTGGAGGCGAGGCCGGGAGCGCCAGTGGATTCGCGGGAGAAATGCGCCCGCTGATCGATCCTCTGTGCACCGCGTCCGCCGGGTCGGCATAGAGAACGCGCCGATCCGTTCCGGTCATCGTCCCCCAGCGGCGCGTCGGGCTGCTGCATTGTCGGCCGCATTCCGCTGAATGTGCCCGGCGCCGGCGCAAAAGGAAACATGATTGCGCCCCAAGCCGCGGAATGGCTGAAGCCGAGAAAGTGCCCAAGTTCCTACGTCAGCACAGATTCGAAATCATAAGCTGTGGGAGCTGCCGCCAGCGCTTGCCGTGTCGCAAATGCGGTCCGCGAGTCGCTAGGGTTGAAATAACTGTCCGCGTCGAGAATTTGCCCCAACTGGGTTGAAACAGCGCTGCTCCCCACCTGAACTCCCAGGCGGTCTGTTGAGATCACTCGTGTGAACGCCAGCACACCCGGCGTAAAGGCCATGTCCGCCTGATCGAAACAGATGGAATTCACCCCATCTGGGCCGCAGGCGTTCTGAGTTGCTGTCCGCGTCAACGGTGTGAGCGTTACCGGAGGAGTGTCGTCCCGCTCACGCCGGTCCACACCGCCAGTGCCTGTGCAATCACCTGCTCGATCTCTGCTAGTCGTCCGCTCGCCGTCTGGTTCGGCGTCACGATTGTTACTGGATTTGTATTCAGCGTGCTGCTCCATCGAACGGCAAGACTCCCCGCCGCAGTCAGCCGATGCGTCCGCACGGGGCAGGCCGACCCGCCAGATATCCCCGCCGGCTGCCGAACATCCGGCACGATCATGTCGAACGAATACGCCTGCCCCATCGGGGCAAAACAAATCGCGTAAAACAACACGAAAACACTCGTGCCGATTTTCTTGACCGTCCCTTTCATCACCTTTCTCCTCACGCTCATCCGGGACGGTTGCCGTCCCGCAAGCTGCATTGCGGGATTCGGCGTCAAGCTCAGGGTGATGTCGCTCGTGATCGCCAACGTGCCGGTGGCGGATTTTGTCGAGTCGGCATGGCTCGTGGCCGTGACTTGCACCGTCTCGGGAGATGGCATGTCTGCGGGCGCGGTGTACACGCCGGCTGGCGTGATCGTTCCCAGCGTCGCATTTCCGCCCGGCACGCCGTTTACGCTCCAACTGACGGCGGTGTCAGTGGTATTCGTTACCGTCGCAACAAATGTCGCCTGGCCCCCGAGCACAACCGATCCGTTCGTTGGCTTCACGATCACTTCTATCGCTGGAGGAGGTGGAGGTGGCGGCGACAGCGACGAGCCTGCTGCCCCGCAGCCAAGCGTCCACGCTCCCTCGCTAAGAAGTGCGATGAAGACAATCGTCGTTGTCCTGGACCTTTTTCCGTTGCTCCGCGAGAGGGACCGCATGCCCTCCCAAAAGCAGGCGAAGGCCCAGCGAAAAAAGGGAAATCGAAAATGAGGATTACGCAGACCGCCTCAGAAAACCTCCGCTAAGAAGCAGCATCGAATCAGTAGATTGCCGCCTTCCAAACGCCGAATGATTCGCGCCGGAGCAGCGCGAGAACGATTCTCTTTGTTTCACCTCGGCCAAAATTTGTTCTGATTTGGAACCGAACAGCCGGAGAGCTGTTTCATATTGGGAATACCTCTCGGCGAAAATTCCTGCATTGACTTCCCCCGCCCACCCTCCAATAATCCGCCCATGCCTCGCCCCGATGCCGTCCGCCGCGTCAAGAGCTACTCTGCTGCCGACGGCTACGTCTATCAGTACTATTTCTTCGAAGGGAATCGCGCCCAACGGGAGGGCAGTCCCGGTGGCGAATTTACTTACGTGATCTCCGCCGACAGGCGCTCCGCGTTCCCCCTCAAAATCTTCGTCAAGCAATCCGCGCTGGACGCCTGGGCAAAGCAAAACGGCCGCCCGCTAACGAGCAGCGAGGAATATGCCGTCGCCAAGATGCGTCTCTTTCGGGCTTTCGATGAAGGTTCCGTCCAAGCTCCGCTGGAGGGCCAGCCAGCCGGGGAAGTGCTCGTCGACGAATCCAACCTTGAAGAGCTGCTCGGACAATTGGGGATCTAGCCGGGAATATCTCGATCATCCGGAACGGCCGTTCGGCTTTGAACCAATCCTCAGCTGGCGGCGTCCGGTTAGGTGTCTTTCATCAGTACGGTATTCAGCGCGGAGGGCAGATCCGCACGCAGAAATCGATAACCGAGTTTTTCTAACGCCACCGGCAGGACGCGCTGGCTGGACAACAGCAGCGCGTCGGTCATTTCACCCAGTGCGAGCCGCAGCGCAAATGCTGGAGCAGGAAAGAGGGCCGGCCGGTGCATCACCTTTGCAAGCACCTTTGTGAACTCCGCGTTTTGCAGCGGCTGCGGCGACACGATATTAATGGCGCCTCTTACCGAGGCATTCTCAATCGCCAATCGCAAAATCCCGACGACGTCTTCGAGCGTCACCCACGACATCCACTGTTGCCCGGAACCCAATTTTCCGCCAACGCCAATTTTGAATGGCAGCGTCATCTTCGGCAGCGCACCGCCCTCGCGCGCCAAAATAATCCCGAACCGCGCCAGCACCACGCGAATTCCCAGCGCCTCGGCCTTCAACGCTTCCTCCTCCCACTCCTGCGCCACGCCCGCTAAAAAATCCGCTCCCGGCTTGCTCTCCTCCGTCAGCGTTTCGCGGCCGCGATCGCCGTAATAACCAATCGCGGATGCCGACACCAGGACGCTGGGCCGCGCATTCATCCTAGCCAGCGCGCCCACCAGTGCGCGCGTCGTATCAATCCGGCTAGCGCGCAGCAGCGCTTTCCTTTCATTTGTCCATCGCCCATCCGCTATCGATGCGCCTGCCAGGTTCACAACCGCATCGGCTCCGACGCCCGCGCCGCCCAATTCTCCCGTTGCCGGATTCCACGCCACAACAAACCCTTCTTTCGCCCCCTTGCCGCCCGCACTCTGCGGTCGAACCAATCGGCACACCGTATGCCCGCCCCGCGCCAACGCGGTCACCAGCGCGGTCCCCACCAGCCCCGAAGAACCCGTTACCAGAATTTTCATCGTTTTCCTCTTCGTTCTTCTCTGGATGCCACGGACAAAAGCGCAGCTCCTTGCACGCTACGCAACCCACACTCAACGGTCAAGCAATGGAAATGTTCAAATCCTATTCCGCGGATGAAGATGTTGAATCTTCCGTCGTCCTAATCAGATCATGTGCTGCAAGATGCGGGATTGCACGGACTGAAGCCCCTAGGCTCAGGGCAAGCCGATGCTACTGGCCCCCTCACCCACCGCGGGTTACAATTCTCCTGTGCGACCTGTCTCACAAACGATTCGCGTCACGGTCCTGTTTTTCGGCCGCCTCAAGGAGCTAGCCGGCCGCGCCGAGGACTCCGTCGAGTTCTCAGATGCCACGACGATCGAGCAACTTTTCGCTCTCTATGTCGCTCGCCATCCCGAGCTCGCAAAATACCGTTCCTCGGTTGTCGCTTCGCGCAACCAGGAATTCGCCCCCTGGGATACGCCTCTCCGTTTCGGCGACGAAGTCGCGTTTCTCCCGCCCGTGAGCGGCGGCTGACGCATCAATATGGCAACGCTCCCTCACGACGATATCTATCAATTGGTGCGCGAGCCCATCGACATGGTTGCTCTCGTCAGCCACGTGCGCGCGCCCGAAGACGGCGCCATCGTCACCTTCGACGGTTTCGTCCGCAATCAGTCCCACAATCGTCCGACTCTCTACCTGGACTACGAAGCCTACGAATCCATGGCCCTCGCCAAGATGCGCGAAATCGGCGCCCAGCTCCACGAAAAATACCGTATCCATTGCGTCGCCATGGCCCACCGGCTCGGGCGCCTCGAGATCGGTGAGACCAGCGTATTCATTGCCGTCAGCGCGCCGCACCGCGCCGCGGCCTTTGACGCTTGCCGCTTCGCTATCGACACCCTCAAGCGCACCGTGCCCATTTGGAAGAAGGAATACTTCGAAGACGGCGCCGTCTGGGCCGACGGTGAACTACCCCCCGCGCCCGCGGCGACGTCGCGCGCGAAACCTGCATCTTAACTCCCAATGTTGATGACACGCTTCCGCTCCTACTCCCTACCTCTGCTGGCCGCCCTAGCGGTTCTCTTCGCTGGGATCGCGTTCACCCAGGACAAGCCCGACCGTCCTCCCTGGGCGCAGAAGCCGAAGTCCGGCCCTAGCGCCAACTCGACTCCCAATTCGCCTTCCGGCTCGGGTTTTCCTACTTCGTCTCCGGTCGGCGAGCCTGGAAAAATCGTCCAGCCAACGCCGCCGGCCCCGACGAACGATCCACAAGATCCCGCTGCCCAGCGCGGCCGAATCCGGATCGACGTCAATCTCGTCAGTGTTCTCGTCAGCATCCTCGACGAAAAGAACCGGCCGGCGCCGGACCTTCCCAGGGAGGCCTTCCAACTCTTTGAAGAAGGTGTTGAGCAGAAGATCGACAGATTCGAGTCCCAGACTTCGCAGCCGCTGGACCTGGCGATCATGATTGACTCCAGCCTGAGCGCCCACAAGGAAATCGGCTTCGAGCAGGAAGCCGCCGCCCACTTTATCCGCCAGGTGCTGCGGCCCGGCGACCGCCTGTCCGTCTTCGCGTTCGATGAAAACGTGACGCAGCTCGCTGCGTTTTCGGATAACGTCGGGGATCTGCAAGCGGCGATTCGCAGGATTCCGGCCGGTGCCGGCACTTCGATTTACGACGCTGTGGTCCTCGGTTCACGCACGCTCGGACGCCGTGCAAACGACCGCCGTCGCGTCATCATTCTGGTTACCGACGCGGGCGAAACCCCCAGCCGCTCCGACTTCGACGTGGCGCGCAAAGAGGCCGTACGCTCCAACGCGTTGCTTTACACCATCGTCATCCGCC
>WNFP01005653.1_pt1 | contig 10050 bp, 10 predicted proteins | sample 5400201 | NCBI WGS metagenome assembly WNFP01 (sample SAMN13153355, study PRJNA577476) | soil metagenome | isolation source: 115 cm saprolite under Madrone tree | place: USA:California | collected 2016-06-14
AGATGGTCCTGGCCGGCGGCATGGAGAACATGACGCAAGCGCCTTTCGTAATTCGCGGCGCCCGCAGCGGGCTGAAGCTCGGCGGCGGCTCACTGGAAGATTCGCTGATGGCCGGCTTCACGGATTCCTACTGCGGCTTGCCCATGGCGCTAACCGCGGAAAAATTGGCCGAGCAGCAAGGCATCACGCGCAAGGCAGCCGACGCCTACGCCCTCCGCAGCCAGCAGGCAGCCGACGCCGCCTACAAAGCGTGCCGCATTCGAGAAGAGCTGGTGCCCGTTGAAGTGAAGCAGGGAAAGAAGACCATCGTGGTCAGCGAAGACGATCATCGCCGCCCGGAAACCACCATGGAGATCCTCGAAAAACTGCCGCCCTCCTTCAAGAAGGACGGCATCGTCACCGCCGGCAACGCCAGTGGCATCGTCGATGGCGCCGCGGCCGCCGTCATAACGCGCGAGCAAACGGCGAAAGAGCACGGCCTGAAGCCGGTCGGCCGAATTATTTCCTGGGCCGTCGCTGGCGTCGACCCCAGCATCATGGGCATCGGGCCGGTGCCCTCCTCGCAAAAAGCGCTGAAGCTCGCCGGCCTCACTCTCCAGCAAATGGATCGTGTCGAGGTCAATGAAGCCTTCGCCGCGCAGTATCTCGCCGTAGAAAAAGTTTTGGGTCTGAATCGCGACAAAACCAATGTGAATGGCGGCGCCATCGCCCTCGGCCATCCGCTCGGCGCATCAGGAACGCGTCTGGTCATCACAATTTTGAATGAACTGCGCCGCAACAACCTCCGCTACGGACTTGCCACCGCCTGCATCGGCGGCGGCCAAGGCATCGCCATGATCGTTGAGGCCCTTTACCACTAGTTTGCAGTGTTTCTGCTACACTTTCGCCTGCTGAAAGACGGTATTCCTGCGGGTGTTTGGCCGCTTCCGGCGACTACGCGGCATCTCCTACAGAGGAACAGAATGGCGATTCAAAAAGTTGGCGTCGTAGGGTGTGGCTTGATGGGCTCGGGAATCGCGCAAGTCTCGGCGCAAGCCGGCTTCCCCACCATCGTGCGCGAGGTCAGCCCTGAAATTGTCGACAAGGGATTGAAAAGCATCGACAAAAATCTCGCTCGCCTTGTGGAGAAGGGCACTTTCACCGAAGCGCAAAAAAATGAGATTCGCGGCCGGCTGAAGGGCACAACTGCGCTGGAAGATCTGAAGGACTGCGACGTGATCGTCGAAGCTATCATCGAGCACCTTCCCGCCAAGCGCGAGTTGTTCGGCGCGCTCGATGCCCTCTGCCCGGCCTCCACGATTTTTGCCAGCAACACTTCTTCCCTGACCATCACTGAAATCGCCGCGGCCACTAAGCGGCCACAGCGTTTTGTCGGCCTGCATTTTTTCAATCCCGTTCCGGTGATGAAACTCGTCGAAGTGGTCAGAACCATTGCTAGCGACCCGGCGGTGTACGAGGAAATGGTGGCGTTCGGAACCAAGCTCGGCAAAACGCCGGTGCGCGCCCACGACAGTACCGGGTTCATCGTCAATCGCCTTCTCGTGCCCTACCTGCTCGATGCCATTCGCGCGCTGGAAGAAGGTGTCGGCTCCATCGAAGACATCGACAACTCCATGAAGCTCGGCTGCGGACATCCCATGGGGCCGCTGACGCTGCTCGATTTCGTCGGCCTGGACACGACCTATTACATCGCGAACATCATGTTCGACGAATTCCGCGAGCGCCGCTTCGCCTCACCTCCGCTGCTCAAGCGCATGGTCCTCGCCGGCTGGAATGGCCGGAAAGCTGGGCGCGGCTTCTATGACTATTCCGATCCGCAAAAGCCAAAAGCAATGAAATTTTGAGATTATGACCAACATGGCTTACGAGAATATTCTGTTCGAAAAGAAAGACGCCATCGCCTACGTCACCTTCAATCGCCCGAAGGTGCTAAACGCGCTGAATCGCAAAACAGTGGAAGAGTTGCGCGACGCGCTGCTGGATGCTCGCGACGATTCTTCCGTGCGTGTGCTCATTCTGACTGGCGCAGGAGAAAAATCTTTCGTAGCCGGCGCCGACATCGGCGAACTGGCGCAGCGCACGCCGGTCGACGGCAAGGACTTTTCGCTCTTCGGCCAGAGCGTCTTCCATCTCCTCGAAACTCTGGGAAAGCCTTCGATCTGCGCCATCAATGGATTCGCCCTGGGCGGCGGTTGCGAACTCGCGCTTTCCTGCACCATTCGTCTCGCTAGCAAGACCGCCAAGCTCGGCCAGCCCGAAGTGAAACTCGGCATCATTCCAGGGTACGGCGGCACGCAGCGCCTCGCGCGCCTCTGCGGCAAAGGCGTCGCCCATGAGCTCTGCCTCACCGGAGAAATGATTACCGCCGAAGAAGCGCAGCGCATCGGCCTGGTCAATCACATTTACGAGCCGGCGGAGCTTCTGTCCGCAGCGGAGGCGCTGGCGAAAAAAATCATCGCCAGCGCTCCACTCGCCGTGAAGTACACCATGGAAGCCATCGAGCGAGGCATCGAGATGCCACAAGAAGAAGGCCTGTTCCTGGAAGCCACTTTGTTTGGCCTGTCTTGCGCAACCGACGACATGCGCGAAGGCACAAAAGCTTTCCTTGAAAAAAGGAAAGCAGACTTTAAAAGCAAGTAGCGAAACTTGTGATGCCCGAAAAACTCCAGCCCCGCTCGATCAACGGCGAACTGACCGCATCCGGTCTGCGCCTTGGCATTGTTGTGAGTCGTTTCAACAGCTTTATTACCGAGCGCCTGCTAACTGCAGCCCTCGATGCCCTCAAGCGCGCCGGTGCAGCGAATGAAAACGTTGATGTGGTTCACGTCCCTGGCGCTTTCGAGCTGCCCCTCGCCGCGAAAAAACTCGCTGCTACCGGCCGTTACCATGCGCTCATCGCCATTGGCTGTATCCTGCGCGGAGCAACCGCGCATTACGATTACGTTTGCTCTGAAACCTCTCGCGGATTGCAGCTCGCGCAGATGGACACTGGCTTGCCCATCATCTTTTGCGTGCTAACCTGTGACACCCTCGAGCAAGCCATCGACCGCGCCGGCCTCAAAGGCGGCAACAAAGGCTTTGAAGCCGGTCTCGCCGCCATCGAAATGGCCCATCTCTCGCGAAAGCTCGCCGGCGGAAAATCTTCCTCCGCGGCGCCGAGAACGACTTCCTCCCGAAAGCCGCGCCGCAGGTAACATGTCCCTCCGTAGGAAATCCCGCGAGTTTGCCATGCAGATGCTCTTCCAGTGGGACGTGAGCCAGCAGGATCCCACCAAGTTGGAAGCAAAATTCTGGCGTAGCGCCAAAGCCGCCGACACAACCCGCGAGTTCGCCAACCGCTTGTTCGAGGGCGCCGCAAAAGAAGTGGCCCTGCTAGACGAAATCATCGTCAAGCACGCGGAAAACTGGCGCTTCGACCGCCTCGCCGCTATCGATCGCGCCATCCTGCGCCTCGCCATGCACGAGTTGCGCTCCTCTGACACCCCGCCCAAGGTCGTCCTCAACGAAGCGGTAGACCTCGCCAAAAAGTTCTCCGGGGAAGACTCCGGCGCGTTCGTAAACGGCATCCTCGACGCCTTCCGTAAATCCTTGATTCAACAGTAGTTTAGCCTTAGCCAACCATCCAGCAACATCCACCGAAACTTTCCTGCCCTGTTTGTGTTTTTCCGGAAGAATCCGAAACAGGTCTCGGAGAGAGTCCTCAAAGGAGAGAGATGATGAACGCTCAATCATTACTGAGACGAAGTGCGCTCGCGCTCGGCGTTGCCGGATTGCTTGCCGGCGGTGCCTATGCGCAGAGCACGGATCCGACCCCGCAGCAGCAGGACATCCACAACGATAAGAAAGACATTCGCCAGGACAAGCGGGACCTGACGAAGGATCGCGCCGACCGCAACGCCGATCAGCGCGATATCAACCACGATCGCCGTGATTTGAACAAGGATCGCGTTGACCGTAACCAGGACCAGCGCGACATCAACAAAGACAAGCGTGACCTGCGCAAAGACGACGCAAAATATGGCGTCAACAGCGCGCAAGCGCAGGCCGATCGCAAGGACCTGCACACGGACCGCGTCGACCGCAACAAGGATCAACGCGACATCAACAAAGACAAGCGCGACCTGACCGCCGACCGCGTTGACCGCAACAAGGACCAGCGGGACATCAACAAGGACAAGCGCGACCTGCACAAGGACCGCAAGGACCTGCGCAAGGATCGCAAGGGCAAATAAGAAACTAGAGCAAGGAGCAGTTTGGGCGGGGTCGGCGTGCACAATGCACTTCGACTCCGCCCTTGCTTTTACAATCCATCGCGGGACGAGTCTTGCGGCTGCCTCAAAAAACGAAGCTTGAATTCATTTCACAACGTTCAGAGTCACTTCGACCTTCACGGTATGACCGTTCAACGGATCAGTCGCAATTGTGCTTTGGGTTGTCTGCCCATCGCGCAACATCACAGCAAGGTTGGCTCGGAATTGCCGCACCAGCGGCTGACGCGGCTGCTCCTCGGATTTCGAGGCTGCGGGATACTCGTCTTTCCCGCTGGAACTCGGGTAGATCGAAGATCGCTCGAGTGACAGGTCGAGCATGTACTTACCATCTTCCGCGGCCTGTGCGGAGCAATCCAGGTTCGAGCCGACATCTTGATACTGGATTGCTGAATCCTTCCCACCCGTCCAGATTGGCACCCGCACACCCATCCGCACCCTTCCCACGAAGCGAGAGCTTTCGTCTACTTTCAGGAACAGCGCATACGGCAGGCTGCTTAACTTCTTCTCTCCGTCAAACTCGCTGAACGTCACACTGACTTTCAGCGGCACTATGTTCTTACCCGTTTCTGCGATTTTGGCGTCAGAAGGTTTCGCCGTTTTCAAAGGCTCAGCGCTTTTCGCGTCCTGGGCGCTCGCCTGGGTCGCTAGAAGCACAAACACTGTAGCCACCATGAAATGTTTCAACATTTTTACCTTTCCTCCGGATCCGCAGTAAGCGTTCATTTTGTACCCGACTGCGTAAACCCCGACTCCTCGTCCAGGTTTTCGATTCTTAGATCCTTAACTTCGATCTGTTCGATGACTAGGGGCTTAGGCGTTATTTCATGTTCATCGGCGACCGCTCTCACGTCACCTGCCGGATTGCGCGCTGCGGCGTAGAAGCGTTTCAGAAATTCCTCTTCTTCCGGTTGTATGAGCACTTCTGGTTCGTGGCTCGCGGTATCGGAAACATTCTGTTGCTTGGAGGCTCTCGCGGAGTGACTAGTCTTGCGCTCAGGTGCGAAGCTCAACTCGCCCGCGCCAGCCGGCACCTTGCTCCGTACGGTGATCACCTCTTTGCGCGCTTCATCGTGAGCGCCACGCGGCAAACTGAGAAAAGCAGCGGCAAGAGCAACTGCTCCAGTCGCGCCCAAGAATGCCCAGCCTGGAATGGGATTCCGGGTCGGAACTGCTTCGGTCGCGAGGTTTGCCTTTACGTTAGGAAGAAAACAAGAACGCACTCTTCCGTTGGCAGCTCTGCGTAACCCGGCATCGACTGCAGCGAAAAGACTCTGTTCGCCGGCTAGCGTGGTGCGGCAGTGCGCGCAAGCCTCCATGTGTTCGCGCAGCACATCGGGCAGCGCAGGGCCGCTCGCCGCGGCCTCCATCAGGCTTTCTTTGTATTTGTCACATAACATTGCAACTTCTCCGCTAATTTCTTTCTGCCCGCGAACAACCGCGACTTGACTGTTCCGACCGGCAAGCCCAGCATCGCAGCAACTTCCTCCAGCGTGTGGTCCTCCATGGCCGCCAGCAGCAACACCAGCCGCAGTTTCTCCGGCAGCGCGTCCAGCGCACGATCGAAGTGCGCTTGAAATTCGCTGGAAGCCGCCAGTTCCTCGGCCGTACGCGGCGCAGGACGCCGCGCTGGTTGCGCCCACTCCGTTTCGCGCACCTCGCGCCGTTTCGCCGAGCGGGCTCGGTCCAGCGCCAACCGAAACACGATGCGCACCAACCATCCGCGGAACCGCTGCGCATCCCGCAAACGATCGAACCGTCGGTACGCCCGCAGCAACGCTTCCTGCGCCACGTCCTCCGCGTCAGCGTCGTTGCGCAAGACACCGCGCGCCACGCGATAGGCAAGCGGGCCGCACTCCGCTAACCGCTCCTCAAACTCGCGTCGCCTAGCCGGGTGCGCCGCCTCCCGGCTCCACTGGTCTTCCGCGGCGCGAATTGGCTGGATCAGAACCAGCTCCTGCATTCGTTCTCACGTGCGAGCCGAAAGCGCTCGCCCTCCCGGTTCAACTACTAGACGCCGCGGCACAGCCCGCGGTTCGCTTGGACCAGAGCTTTAACATAAATCACATGCTCAACCCAAAGTTCGCTGAAGCGCGGAGTTCACGAATGGAACAGATCTCGTTTGGCCAAGTCCCAAAACGGGAGCCCATTTGCATTCTCGTCCGGAGTTCCACTCTGAGAATTGCAACTGCCACCTTCCGCGTTTGTGTCGACACCTAATCTAACACTCCCAATTCGAGCAACTTACAGGGGCGCTTCCGCCACGCGGGCAAACCGGCTTCCACGCCACGCTCGCTCGCTCCCCCTGGCCCTTCGCCTGCATTTCGCCGCACCATGCGGCCCCTCCCGCAAGACGCCTTCACCGAATCTCACAGCGCAGAGCAGCCGCGTCTTGCCACGCTGCCAATTCTCGCTCTCCTCGCCACGGCCGCATGCGCCGTGGGCTGCGCCGGAAGCAGCGGAGGCACAGGCGCAAGCTCGGCGGTAGCCCCGCCGCCGCCGCCGCCGCCGGCTCCTTCTTCGATCACCGTCACCATAACGCCCGCCACCGTCTCGCTTCTCTTGGGAAATATCCAAAGCTTCGCCGCGGCCGTCACCGGCTCTACCGACACGACCGTCTCATGGAGTGTCAACGGCATTGCCGGTGGCACTCCGGTCACCGGAACAATCACCTCCGCCGGCGTCTACACCGCCCCCATCGATCTTCCGCTTGCCACCACGGTACAAATCACCGCTACCAGCAACAGCGACCCAACAAAATCAGCCACCGCCGCGCTGACCATCGCCAGCGACGTAGTCATCGCGCTCACGCCCAGCGCCGTTGGCGTCGAACTCGGCGCTATCCAACCGTTTCGCGCAGCAATCAACAGCGCCGGACGTCCGGATAGCACGATTCGCTGGAGCATCTCCGGCCCTTCCTGCCCCACCGCCTGCGGCTCGCTCGACGCCAACGGCGACTACACTGCGCCGCAAATCCTGCCCGCGCTTGCCACCGCCACTGTCACCGCGCAAAGCGTCGCCGACCCTGCTAAGCAAGCTTCCGCGGCAGTCACCATCACCAGCAATTTCTCTCTGCAGCTTTCCGCGCCCTCGAGCGTCCCCTCCGGCGGCTCCGGCGTCATCACCGCTACCTTCACCCCGGTTCCCGGCTCAAATCCCAGCACCGCGCTGTCCTGGACACTTTCTGGCGCGGGATGCACCGGAACAAGTTGTGGACTCCTGGTGGTAGCAACGACGCAAGCCCTGGGCGCTGGCGCAGTGTCCACCTCCGCGACATACACCGCGCCAGTGACGCCGCCAAGCCCCAACACCGTCACCGTCACCGTGACGCCGCAGGCCTACCCCTCGAAAAAAGTACAAGCCAATGTGACCATTCAGCCCGGCGTCGGCGTGACTCTCTCGCCAGACACGGCCACGCTCGCCGCCAATCACCGTATCACGCTGACCGCCCAGGTCTTCGGCAGCGCCAACAGCGCCGTGAGCTGGATGGTCAACGGAATTACGAACGGCAATGGCACCGTCGGCCAGATTTGCGTCGTCGCCAGCATTCCCTGCCAGCCGCTAACCCCCGGCAATAATTTACAGGTCGACTTCCAAGCTCCCGGCGCCATCCCCGCTCCCAATCCCGTCTCCGTGCTCGCCACCAGCCTCGCCGACACCACGCGCAGTGCCACCGCGCAGATCACCGTAATCAATCACGACGTCGTAACCGTTCTGCCCTCCACCGCCACGCTTGCTCCGCTGGCCGTTCAGCAATTTTCAGCCACCGTCCTCGGCACCAGCAATCAAAGTGTGGTCTGGCAAATTCAAGGTACCGCGTGTTCGGTGGCAGCCGCGTGCGGCTCAATTGACGCCAACGGCGTCTACACCGCTCCCGGCTCCACTCCTTCCCCAAACGCGTTCACCATCGTCGCGATCAGCAACGACGATCCATCGCAATCCGGCTTCGCCAACCTCACCATCGCCACCGGCGCTAACATCCTTGTGCTGCATCCCGCGAGCGTCTACGCCGGCGCGGCCAATGGCTTCACTCTCCGCGTAGACGGGGGCAATTTCGTCGCTTCCACTCCCGGTCCCGGCTCCATCTTGTTGATCGCCGGTGTGGCGCGCACCACCACTTGCATCTCCGTTACGGAATGCACCGCGCCCGTCATCGCCGCGGATGTCTCCGCCCCGGGCAATCTCTCCGTCCAGGTTCGCAATCCCGACAACACTACTTCCAACAGCCTTTCCCTGATAATTACCGCACCCAATCCCTCCGACGAAATCATCTCTCTTACCAGCGCCGCGCCCTCCGCCACAACAAAGGACATCGTCGTCGTCGACCCCACCACCGCCGGCGTTTCCCTCCCCAACGCCGATGTCGACCTCAACGTAGCCGCACTCGGCGTCTTTTCTACCGCCAACAATTCCTGCTCGCTCGCCGGAAATCCTGTTGCCTTGCAGCGGCCTGCCACCGGACTCGCCGCCGCTGACCTTTGTCTCTTCTCCGCCAGCGGCCTCGACGCCAGCATGATCTACACCGTCACCGGCCCCGGCGACGTCACCGTAATCGCCCAGCAGCCCGCCGGCCTCGGCATCATCCATCTCACTCTGCAAATCTCCGCCGCCGCCATTCCCGGCGCACGCACGCTCTTCATTCAGAACACAAATCTCGACAAGACCGCAGCCACCGGCGCCCTGGAGGTGCAATGATGAATTTCGTGCAGCGCAGGCGATTTCTCTGGATCTGTTTGCTGATTGGCTTGCTGCTCCTTGGCCTCACCGCGGCCTTCGCCAACGCCACCACCTTCGCCCGCTTGCGCTTCGAGGATCTCACGCAGCAGTCCACCGCCGTAGCCCGCCTCCGCTGCCTCGGCTCCGAATTTCGCTGGGACCGCGGCGAGCTGTGGACCGAAACCCGCTTCGAGGTCCTCGAGCGCAACAAAGGTCTGCTTTCCGGAATCGTCACCGTGCGCACCATCGGCGGCACCTCCGGCCACTTGCATTCGCGCGTCGACGGCGTCCCCGTTTTCCGCCCGGGCGAAGAGGTCTATCTATTCTTATGGGAGCGCCCCGGCGAGCCCTATCGTGTCCTCGGCTGGGCGCAAGGCACGTTTCGCATCGCCCGCAATGCCGACACCGGAACCGAGACCGTCACGCAAGACTCCGCGCTGGCGCCCATCTTCGACCCGCGCACGCGCACCTTCCGCCACGGTGGCATCCGCAATTTGCCCGTGGGAATTTTCCAGTTGAAGCTGCGCAAAGCATTGCAGCAGGAGAATTGAGGCACGGAGCGCAAAAAGACCTCTGCGAACCTCCGCGTCCTCTGCGTCTCTGCGTTAGCTGTTTCTTTTGCCGGGAGATTTGTTTTACCTGGAGATTAAAGATGCCAACGAGACTCCGGACATTCCTTTTCAGGCTTTCTTCCGCTTCCGTTTCCGCGCTCTATTTAGCCGCGACCGCCCAAACCGCCGCACCCTACGCCTTCAATCAAATCGTCCCCGACGTGCGCCAGCCCGTCGCGGTCTCCGGCGGCTCCGCCTGCCCCGTCCGCGCCCATCAACTAACCGCCGCCTCCAGCATCGCCGTTCGCTGGAGCACCACGCTGGGCGCCAGCCCGGTCTCGATCCTCACGCAAGACCAAACCGCCACAGGGCGCCTAACCGAAATCGAGCAAGTCATTTCCCAATCGCTCGCGGTCTGGACCGCTGTCAGCAGCACCACCCTGCTGCCCGCCAGCGTCGCGCCGCTGGCGCGCACCGCAACGCAAAACGCTTGCGGCTCCGACGGCCTCAACTCC
>WNFP01005657.1_pt1 | contig 10049 bp, 7 predicted proteins | sample 5400201 | NCBI WGS metagenome assembly WNFP01 (sample SAMN13153355, study PRJNA577476) | soil metagenome | isolation source: 115 cm saprolite under Madrone tree | place: USA:California | collected 2016-06-14
ATGCAAAATCTGCCCTACGTGCAGGAAGGATTGAAAGCATCGAAGAACGGCGAGGTGAATCTCGGCGATTATCAAGAAATCCGCATTCGCCAGTTCCACCAGACTCTCGACAAATATTTGAAGGCGTGAGCAAAAATGATCTTCGTCGCCGGCACCATGACCTTAAATCCGAGCGTCCTCGTGGATTTTCAGCGCGACGTCGCGGCCATGCTCCCCCAAGTAAAGACAGAAAAGGGATGTCATCACTATTCGCTGCTGGTTGAGGATGCCTCGAGCGGGCTCGTGAACGTCCTCGAGCAATGGGACGACGATGCGGCGCTGACGACGCACCTGGCGCAGCCGTGGATCGCCGCGTTCTTCAATCGCTACAGCGGCCACATGCGATCGCACACGCTGAAAATCTACGAGATCGCGGGCGCGCGATCGTTGCCGGGGATGTAGGACGCGTTTCGGCGATTACCGGTTGTATCGAAAGGTCGCGCCGAATTCACAACTATCAGCTCTGTTTCGCGTCGCCCCTAGAACTTGTATCCGATTCGTACGCCGTATACCCGCGGCTCGCGAGCCGTCGCGAACGACCAGAGTCCCGCAACGGTAAAGGCGGATGCAGTGCCTCGGTTGTCGGTGAGGTTGCGTCCGAAGACGGCGACGGTCGTTTCACCGTGCTCTCCAGGGATCGCCAACCCAATGCTGGCATCGAGCAGATTCTGCACGTTGGTCCGAACGCGCGCGTCGTTCGACGTGAGCACGGTGGTCCCATCGTTCAGCGGCACGGGAATGCTGTCGTCGCGCGCGATTTGCTGATCGTAGGGCGCGATGTAGCGATAGCCGAGGGTGGTCGTGTATTTGCCGTAAGGCACTTCGATTTGGTAGTCGGCGGACAGCGCACCGGTCACCTTCGGCGCATAGATCGGATCCACATTGGAATAGTCGAACAGGTGCAAGCCGCTGGTGCCGGCGGCCGGATTCGTCCAGGCCTCGGCGTTGGTGAAACCCGAGAAATGGGCATTCAGGTAACCCATCGAAGCGCGTAGCGTCAGCGCATCGATCGGCTTGGCGGTCAAATCCAACTCCACGCCCTTGATTTTTGCGTTCGCGGCATTCTTTTCGATGGTGATATTGCCGGTCGAACCGCCGGACTCCGTGATGGTCTCTTGGATGTCCTTGTAATTCGTGTAGAACAAGGCGATGTTGGCCAGCAGGCGCCGGTCGAACCAAGCCGTCTTCGCACCCACCTCGTAGGACCAAACGGTCTCAGGATTGAAGGGCGTTACCGCGGATACCTGGGTTAGACCGCGGCCGTTGAAGCCGCCTGACCGATAACCTTCGGAAGCGCTCGCGTACAGCATGTGGTCTTGAGTCGGACGGTAGTCGAGCGACACTTTCGGAGTAAATTTGTTGAACGTCTTCGAATGATTGCCGAAATCCGTCAATGGGCCGAATAGCGCACCGAGAGGTACCCGCGTATCCAGTTGCTTCTTGTCGCCCGTCTCGCGGCCGCCAAAGTTCAGGCGCCACTGGTCGGCGAATTGCCAGTTGAAGTCGGCAAATATGGCTTCGCTGGTCGAGATGCCGGTGGTGACCTGCGAATTGTACAGGACGGTGGGATACACCGTACCCGGGAAGAGGCCGCCGCCTGTGTGTTGGCTCAACATGTAGTTGCTGTCGAAGAAATAGAGCCCGGCGACGTAGTCGAGTGACTTCACGATATTTCCGCTGGCCCGAATTTCCTCGGAGAGTTGATGGTAGACACCCCTGCGGTCGACGCCGTACAGCACAGGATCCGTCGAGCCCACGTTTTCGATCGAATGATCGGCCTCGCTGCGATAATTGGATAAAGACACGAGCTTGGTGAATCCAAGATCCCAATTCAGTTCCAGAGTCGCGGCCGGCGAACTGTATTTCGAGGAGTTCACGGGGCCAAAGACCGTATACAGGTCCGTCGTGGTGTTGCGATTGCACTGACTGGGCGACACGATTGCGCAGAACACCTCGCCGGTCTTCGAGATGTTGGAAACCGCATTGTCGTACGTGCTGGTCTGCTTCTCCAAAGTGAGCAAGGCGTTGAACGCATCGCTCGGAGTCAGCAGGAACGAGGCGCCAAAGTTCGTGTTGTCGCCGCCGCCGCCATTTTGGCCGGTATTGGCGTATTTCAAAAAGCCGTCCGTCGAAGTGTGGAACAGGAAGACCTTGGCGTCCAACAGACCCTTGATGAGCGGTGCGTTGAATACGCCGCGTCCGGTGATGGTGTTGTAGCTGCCGCCCTCCAATTCGAACTTGCCGGTGTACTCGTCCGCCGGGCGAGTCCGCTGCACGTTGATGACGCCGCCGATGGTGTTTCGCCCGAACAAAGTGCCCTGCGGTCCGCGCAGCACTTCGATCGACGCGATGTCGAAAAAGTCCAGCAGCTGACCGCTACTCGTGCCGATGAACGCGCCGTCGACCACCACCGCTACCGTCGGGTCGAAGGACTTCTCGATGTCGGCGAACGATAAGCCGCGCAGCGACATGTTCAACGCCTGACCGCCCGTGACTTGCTGTGTCATGAGCAAGTTGGGGACCATGCCTTGTATATCGGACATTTTGGTATTGCCCATCGCCTCCATCTGAGCGGTCGTTACCGCGGTGATGGCGATCGGCGTATCTTGAATGGTTTCTTTGCGGCGGCGAGCGCTGACGACGATTTCCTCGATTCCTTCATGAGCATTCGCCGCGGGCGACGTCTCAGTTTCTGTGTCCCCGGCCGCGTTGGGATCCGGATCCGCCTTCGCGCTTTGCGGCGCTAGGGCAAAAAATGACGCTGCGGCCACGAATAGCGACCCGATGAGCGTTCTGACTGGCAATTGCATACGCGACTCCCTCGATATACGTTCGAGATGCCCCCAACTGTCGGTCAATCGCCTTCGCGGCGTTTGAACAACAAGTGGGGATTTATTGTTCGGAGAGTCGGATAGTGCGGCTTTATTGGTGGTTCGCGAACTAGGACATTAGATAGGTCGGCGCCAAATCCTCGAATAATAGGCGCTTCTCCGAGGTTCCCATGACGGGTCAGGCTCTCGGCCGCGCTGGCCTTTGAGGCGGCGCAATTTCTCTGTGGCCGAGATAACCGAGGAAGTCCTGCTCGAGGCCCGCCGCGTTCACCCTGATCGGCGCTACCCCTGTTCCTGAAGCAAATGGCGACGTGATGTCCTATCACAAGTGATGGTTGCGACGGGCGGCTGCCTGCCCGAGGATCGATAACGATCGATCTATAACGCAAACGATTTTGAGGGAGGCAAGCAAGTATGGGTTGCAAACGTTCGTTAGCCTTGATGGGTGCGTTCGGCTGCATAGCCATGTGCGGCACAGCGTTCGCGGCAGACAGCGATCAAACTGAGACATTGGAGACCATCATCGTGACGGCTCAGAAGAAGGCCGAGAACTTACAGACCGTTCCGATCGCGATTACGGCTGTCACGGCGAAGTCGATCGAGGATTCACACACGGTCAATCTGGAAGCCTTGACCGGCGCGGTCCCCAACGTGCAGATCGGACATTTTTCGAACACGCCGACCTCGGCCACGTTCAGCATTCGTGGCATGAGCGTGGTCGATCCCGATCCGTATGCGGGCCAGACGGTCACGGTTGTCATGGACGGCGTGCCGTTGGTCTTCAACATAGTCTCATTGCCGGATCTGTTCGACATCGACCGCATCGAGGTGCTAAAGGGCCCGCAGGGCACGCTGTTCGGCGCCAATACCATCGGCGGCGTCGTGAACATCGTGACCGCGCAACCGACGGGTGAGTTCGGCGGCAAGGCGGATGGCACGTTTGGCAATTACAACCGTTTCGACTCCGACGTCGCGTTCAATTTCCCGATCTCGAGCACGCTGGCCGGCAAGATGACGCTGATGCATCACAGTCAGAGTGGCTACGTCACAAACATCGTCAACGGCCATTCGATGGGCGACCAGAACGACACCGACGGCCGCCTCTACCTGAAGTGGACGCCGAACGATAATTTCAACGCGACGTTGATCACAGAATACGATCAGCTGCGCGATGGCAGCCCGGTCGTCGTGGCCGGCGATTTGCCGACTGACGTCGAGTACGTGCCGGCTGGCACGGTCTTCCCGAACTCCCTGCTGCCGATGTATCAGTCGCCCTGCATGCCTGCCGGCCAGCCCTGCCATGCACCGCGCACCTACTATTCGGCAAGTGACGGGGTACCCGACCAGGAGTACGTCGATATCTACAACACGACGTTGACCATGAACTGGGCGAGTCCGATCGGGGATGTCGTGTCGATAACCGGCTTCCGGCGCTTCACCGACAACAACTTCACCGATCAGGACGGCACGCCGAAGTTTCAGGATGCAACTAACAGGATCACGGACGGCCAACAGATCTCGGAGGAAGTCCGCGACAGCTTCAAGCCGACCGACAAGCTCCAGGTACAGGTCGGTGCGTTCGGAATCTACGATCATTACCATCACGAGCAGAATTTTCTAATTCAGTTCGCGGCGCCGGGATTGCAGCAGATCATACGGATGAACGAGCAGAACCGATCCGAATCGGTGTTCTTCCAGACCTATTACGACATTACCGACAAGTTGCAGTACCAATTCGGCGCTCGTGGTACCTCGGAAACGACCGAGATGAAGGTCAACGTCTTGTACTTCGCCCATCCCGATGGGATCGCTGCGTTCTATAACGGTGTACCGGTCCCCGCGCTCTCTTTCCCAGCCCATGGCGAGAAGACATGGAACAATGTCGGCGGCAAGACCGGGCTGGACTACAAGTGGAACAGCGACGTGATGAACTACATCTATTACGCGCGTGGCTTCAAGTCGGGCGGCTTCACGGGCCGGCTTGCGCTGCCGACCGACATCGGTCCGTATGACCCGGAGTACGTCGATACGATCGAACTCGGGCTGAAAGGCGATTGGCTCGATCACAAGCTGCGCACGAATGTCGCGGCCTTCTACAACGCGTATCATAACTTGCAATTGGCCGAGATTTATTTCGTGAAAAATGCGGCCGGCCAGACAATCAACGGCAACTCGGTCGTGAACGCCGCGCAAGCCAAGACTGAGGGCCTGGAGCTGGATATAACCGCGCTCCCGGTCGAGAACCTGAAGATCAACGCGTCGTTCGGGTATTTGCATGCGGTCTATACGAAGTTCCCGTACAAGGTAACTGCGACTCAGACCCTCGATCTCACCGGAGCACCCCTGGAGGATGCGCCAAAGGTCTCCGTGAGCGGCGGCATCTCGTACACAGTCCCGACCGGACCGGGCAAGACCACGCTCGGCATCCAAGATCGATACGTGGGCAGAACCTTTGAAAATACCATCATTGAAACCCCACGCTCGCAAATTCAGCCGACGAACTTTGTCGACGGCACGCTCGACTATACGCCGGAGGACAAACGGTGGTCCGTCGGCATGTGGGTCCGGAATATCGCGGATAAACGCTACATTGCCAGCGTGTTTGACGCCGCGGGAACCTTGGGCCTCACGAACTATGCGCCGCCCCGCGAGTGGGGAGCGACAGTTCGTTATAACTGGTAAGCGACGATGTTGTAAAAGGCCCGGGGCGCGAGCGCGTTCCCGGACCTTTTTTGCCGGCCGACTATTGCTTACGTCTCACAGCGACGATCCGCCGTCAACCACGAATTCTCCGCCGGTGGCGAACGCCGATTCATCGCTGGCAAGGTAGAGCGCAATCGCCGCGATTTCCTCCGGCATGCCGAGCCGGCCGATCGGATGGGTCGCGACCCACCCGTCGTACAGCGCTTTGGGATCATCCACCTGCGCCATGACCTTTTCGAGCATCGCCGTGCGGATCGCACCAGGGTGAATCGAATTGCAGCGAATGCCGTAACCGGAGCGCGCGTAATGCAGCGCGGCAGATTTCGTGAGGTGAGTGACTCCCGCTTTGGCGGCGTTATAACCAGCCAAATCGCTTTGCGCGCGAATGCCGCACATCGATGACATGTTGATGATCGAGCCGCCGCGGCCTTTCATCAATTCGATCGCGTGCTTGCAACCCAGAAAAACCCCCACGAGGTCGATCTCCAGCATCGTCCTGAATTGATCGACGGCGAGGGATTCGACCGAGCCCACCGTAGTGATACCCGCATTGTTGACGAGAATGTCCAGGCCGCCGAAGCCGGCTTTGACTGCACCCAGCGCCTCGATCCAGCTCGGCTCGCGCGTGACATCGAGCAATTGAAAGCCGGCCGCGCTTCCCAACTCCTGTGCCAAGGCCCGTCCCGCCGCCATATCGATATCGGCGACGACAACCGTCGCGCCTTCGGCGATGAAGCGGCGCGTGATCGCCTCGCCCAGCCCCGACGCCGCTCCGGTAACCAGCGCGATTTTTCCTGCCAAACGGCCTGTGACGTCCTTCACAGGATCAGGCGCCTTGCAAGCCCACGTCGACCCGCGCCCGCGCGCCTTGTCGCGACATCATCTTGCTTTACCGCGCTGCGGATCACGTAATTCTCGCCGCAGCACCTTGCCGGTGTGATTGCGCGGCAAGGCGCTCACCAACTCGATAGTTTTCGGCAGCTTGAACTTGGCGATGCGCTTTCCCGCCCACTCGATGATCTCCTGCGCGGAGGGCGCGGCTCCCGCCACAGGCACGATGAATGCTTTGACCGCCTCGCCCCACTTCGGGTCCGGCACACCGATGACTGCAACCTCGGCCACCCCGGGATGACCGTAAATGGCGTGTTCGACCTCGGCCGGATAAATATTCTCGCCGCCGGAAATGATCATGTCCTTGACGCGATCCTTGAGGAACAAGAAGCCGTCCTCGTCCAGGTAGCCCGCGTCGCCGCTGCGCAGCCATCCTTGTGAATCGATCGTCTCAGCGGTTTGCGCAGGCATTTCAAAGTACCCGGCCATATTGGCCTGCGCGCGGATCGCCACTTCGCCCGTCGCCCCTGGCGGCAGCGAATGTCCGTCGGCATCGATGATCTTGAGTTCGACGCCCGGCAGCGCTTTGCCCACCGACCGCAATCGTTCGCCCTTGGAGGGGTCGTGATCTTCCGGTGCAAGCGCCACGATGGTTCCGGACGTCTCGGTCATGCCGTACATCTGCACGAAACCGCAGCCGAAAACCTTCGAGCATTCCGCCAGCAGTTCGACCGCCAAAGGCGCTCCGCCGTAGTATAAATACCGCAAAAAACTGAAATCGGCGGTCCTCGCGAGCGGATGGCGTACGGCAATTTGCATCGCCGTCGGCACCATCATCACTTTGTTCACACGGTTGGCGAGCAATTGATCGAAGACGACATTCGGGTCGAACTCGCGCAAGATCACGCCGGTCGCGCCATGCTGCAGGGTCCAAAGGCCCCACCCAGTGCCGCTCACATGCGCCACGGGCATGGCAATCAGGCTGACATCCTCGGCCGACCAGCGGTACCAGTCCGGCAGAAGTTCGGGATTTTTGCGCAGGGCGAACAGGCTCTGATGCGTGAGCATGGCGCCTTTCGGCCGGCCGGTCGTGCCCGATGTGTAAAGCTGCAGCACGGTCTCGTCCCAATCGGCGAGCGGGTCAAGGGGTTCCTGAGACTGGCGGTCGCGCCAACCGAGAAATGTGTCGCGCGGGCCGCCGGTCACCAAGCGTTCGACGTGCGGCGCAACATTAATGGCGGTCGCTTCGAACTGTGGCTCCACGAGAATAAGCTTCGGGCGTGCGTTCTCAAGGATATACCCCACCTCGGGTTCGGCGAGCCGCCAGTTCACCGGCACCGTCACCGCGCGTGCCTTCGCGGCGCCGAGGAAATATTCGAAATACGCCAGCGTGTTCTTGCCAAGATAGGCTACCCGATCGCCCGGCTTCACACCGCGGGCGATCAGGCCATGCGCGATTTGCGCGGCGTGGCGGTCGATATCGGTGTAAGAACGCGAGTCGCCCTCGAATTTCAACGCGATCTTATCGCCATGCGCCGCGACTTGGCGGCGCAACAGCTGGTTGAGCGTGAGGGTTGTCATTGGATGATAGTCACATCCTTGGTTGCAGCTCGAAACGATTGACGCTTCCGGCAAGCATAACCTCCCCGGTCAATAGTGCGGATATCAACTAACTAGTAGTATTCGCAGGTTCAAGTTCGGGCGCCATTCGTTAGAAGATCAAGGCTGCAGCGGCCGCTGCCGCAGGGGAGCACCCATGAACGTCAATGCCGATCGCCCCGACAAAATCACCGAGCCTGCGCTGCGCAGAGACCCGATCACTGCGGAACGCTATACCTCTCCCGAGTATTTCCGCAACGAATGGCAGCGCATGTGGATGCGAACCTGGCAGATCGGCGGAATGTCCGCTCAGGCGCCGGACGCCGGCGATTATCTGGTCGCTGATCTTGGCCCCGAGTCGATTCTGATCATCCGGCAGGACAGCGGCGCGTTCAAGGCGTTTTACAATGCCTGCCCGCACCGCGGCACGAGAGTCCTGTCCGGGCCGGACGGACACGCGGATCGGATCACCTGCCCCTATCATGGCTGGCAGTTCAATCGTTCCGGCGCCGTCGTCGCCGTGCCGAACGCGGATGACTTCCGGCAAGGCGATCCGTGCAAGAAGTTGCATCTTACGGAGATCCGTTGCGAAGAGCTGTTCGGCTTGGTCTGGTTCAACATGGACGCGAAAGCGCCCACGCTCGCCGCCAGCTTGGGGCCCGCCGTAGTGAGCGAGATCGGCTCATACCGTATGGAGAAGATGGTCCGCGTGCTCAACATCACCGCCGAAGCCGAATGCAACTGGAAACTCATCACGGACAATTTCAACGAAGCGTATCACGTTCAGATTTTGCATCCGGAGCTGATCCCCTACATCGAAAACGACTCCAACACCTGCCAGTTCGATCTCTTGGATAACGGCCACAACCGCGGCTGGTTTCCGGCCTATCAGCCCTCCAAAATCTACACTGATGATTCGATTGCGGAGCCTCTGATCAGCTTGATGGCGGAATGGGGTCTCGATGCGACCAAATATCGGGGCAAGCAGGGTTTTGCGCGCATCCGCTCCGACATCCAGAAGCAGAAACGCAAGCTCGGCGCCGGGCGCGGCTTCAAACACTACGAGCATCTTGCCGATTACCAGCTCAGCGACTATGTCATCTACAACCTGTTCCCGAATTCCGTGATCACCGTGGGACCGGATGGCGTGCAATTGCTGCGTCCCCGTCCCCATCCATCGGATCCCGGAAGGTGTTTCTTTGATCACTGGTGGATGGTGCCGGAGATCGAAGGCAGGAAATTCACACCCTCGCCCGCGGGCGGCCCGGATCTCCCGGTGACCGATGCTGCATTGGAATTCGTGAAATACGGAGAGAAATCATTGGGCCGCACGGCCGATCAGGATCTGAGCATCGGAGCGATCCAACAGCTGGGCTTGCACTCTGCAGGGTTCGGCAGCTTTTATCTGTGTCACCAGGAGCGGCGAGTTCAACATTTCCACGAGGTTCTGAATGACTACATGGCGACGCCCGGGTAGCCGTGTTCGAGCGCAGAGCAACGCCGCTCCCAAATAGCATGCGTGGCAATTGCGTCGATGGCGTAGCCCGGACGGGTGTGCGACGTGCCTTGCATATTTACAATCGCCCTTCGTTCCTAGATGGCGGGCAATACCGCCCGACGAGCGGTACCGCCGGATGTATAGCAAACCGGCAGCCCTTTGGTCGCTGTCCATTCTGTTAGTTGACGTGGGGACAGCTGCGCATAACCTATGCTCATGTCAGCTCACGCCATCCGGCAGGTCGCTTACTTCGTTCCGGACGTCGCGGTCGCGGCGCGCGAGCACTCCCGACAATTCGGCTCAGGCCCGTATTTCATCGCTGAGCATATCCCGCTTCGCACCGTGCTGCATCGCGGCCGTGAGGCTGAGCTCGACCATAGTTCCGCGTATGGGCAATGGGGCGAAGTCATGATCGAATTCGTGCAGCAGAACAATGCCGGCCCGTCCGCATTTCATGACCTGTATCCTGAGGGATCCGGCCGCGGCGGGTTTCATCACATCGCGCTGATCGTCGACAGTCTGGCCGCGTCGCGCCGCGAGTTTGCGAG
>WNFP01015309.1_pt1 | contig 10048 bp, 12 predicted proteins | sample 5400201 | NCBI WGS metagenome assembly WNFP01 (sample SAMN13153355, study PRJNA577476) | soil metagenome | isolation source: 115 cm saprolite under Madrone tree | place: USA:California | collected 2016-06-14
GACGAGGCCCTGCGTGGCCGGCGCGAGCTCACATCCAGACTGGAGGGCTCCACCAATCGCAGCAGAAGCGACGGCAATTGTAATGGCAGTCACTTCGCGACCGGTATTGCCCGTGGTTCCGAGCCTCCTGACAAGGGCCTTGGCGATCGTTTTTGAGATCGCCTCGGCAATATCCGTTTTGGCAGCGACCGCAGAAATGATGCTCAACTTTACCGATTCCGTTATCGCCGCGGTTTCATTTTTGTTTTTCATGATTCTTGATACTAGCGTCATTCAGCGAGCAATGGCCTTTTACGGTTTTGAGTGGACGGGTTTATTCGCCGGTCTCGAAGGAGTCTTTGCTTCCTGCTCCTGGTGATGCTTCCGGAGGTTCTTGCGAACTTGCCTTCCGAATCTGATGAGGCAACGATTTCCCGAGCCAGTGCCCCACCCTCTGCCCCGAACCTGGAAAGATCTTCCGGAAGGTTTGAACGTGCCAGACTACACATTCAAGTTTTGTATGCCGGAGCAAAAATTCCCAATACCTTGTGGGCAGGTTTGTGATAGGTGAAAAGCATTGGGAGACCGGCGATTTGCCGGGTAAAGTCTCGCGTTCGGATGAAATGCGGTCCTTGATGTGAAAATGGATAAGAAATTCTCTCCAAACGAAAACACTGACTCACAGGCTGTCAGAGGACTTGCACAAAGTGGCGATGCCGAAGCACAATTCGCGGTCGGCCTGGCAATTGCCAGTGGTGGAAGTAAATCTGACTACGCCGAGGCGGCTCAATGGTACTTGAAAGCAGCGGAGCAAAACCACATCGAGGCACAATTCAATCTAGGGATAATGTATTGGAAGGGCGAGGGAGTCGCCCGCGACAAGTCGCTTTCACGAATGTGGATGAGCAGAGCCGCACAGCTTGGTGACGCAGGTGCGCAATATGAATTTGGGATGCGACAGGATCGGTTGAGCCTGGACGAAAAGGCAGGGGCTGCGCAGGAACTCAAGATTGAGGCGTATAAATGGGTCCTGCTTGCCGCCGCCCAGGGTTACAGCGGTTCTGAAACAGGCTGCGACTTCGTGGCAATGGATATGAGTCATGCGGGAGTTATCGAGGGTAAACGGCGGGCTCGCGCGTTCAAATCTGGCACGAAAGAATAAGCAAATTGGGAAATTGCACGGGCTGGTTCTGCTTTCGCATAAAACCCTCAACGTGTCGCGGCAAGTCACCGGGCTACTCCTGCCCGTCGCAAGCATTGGTCACACGGGAATCTTTGCAGCGAGGTTTCTCAAAATAACGATATATTGCTGTAAGGCGCGGGAATCGTTGTCGCGGTTCCAGGCGATGCAATAATCTGTTTTGATTGAGGGGCTCAAGGGTCGGAAGACGACGCCAGGATGAGGAAGGTTCTTAATCTGCTCCCGAGCGAGTGTCACGCCGAGGCCTTCACCGACAAAGCGCATGAGCCCCGGTTCGATCTCGGCGTCCTGCAAGATCCGTGGAGTGAAATCTCCCGGCCGGCAAACTTCACACAACCAGTCACGAAAGCCAGGATGCGTTTTTTCAGACATGCCGACAAAGAACATGGCTTTGAGGTCGGCGAGTTTAATTTTAAGTTTCTTTGCCAACGGATGGTTTTGTGGAATGGCCACGATGGTTTTGTGGCGAGCAAGGCATTCCCATTGCAAATCTTTGGTGACGACGGATGACCGGAAGCCAACGAAGCCGAGGTCGATCTTGCGGGCTTCGAGAGCGCGCAGTTGTTCGGCCGGGGTCATGTCGAAAAGATTGAGGGCGATGTGGGGAAAGCCTTCGCGAAAGGATCCCAGGGTTTTCGGCAGCAGGTCGAAGTTGAAATTGGATACGTAGCCGATGTTCAGTTGCCCGGTTTCGCCGCGGCTGAGGCGTTGAACGGCGGCAACGCTCTCGGTGGCGAGGGCGAGCAAACGCCGGGCGTCCACCAGAAAAGAGCGGCCTTCGACAGTCAAGGCGACGTGGCTCTTGGAGCGGTTGAGCAGTTGCACGCCAATTTCTTCCTCGAGATTATGGATTTGCCGCGTGAGTGAAGGTTGGGCGAGGCGAAGTTTTTCGGCGGCCTTGGTGAAATTCAACATTTCTGCCACGGCGACGAAATACCTCAGATGACGAAGTTCCATAGTCCAAGCTCACTGTGGACCTCGGGATGGGGAGAGCAACAGTTTATTTGGCAATAGCTGAAAGGTATTGCGATTGCATTTTCTTAGTATTGGCCAGGAAGGTTGCACGGGTGGATGATAGGCCAGGTAGAAAACGACTGGCTACCCTGGTCGTTTCTCACAAAACGGCCGACATGTTCGTGCCGTGAAAGTGTCGGTTTTTATGCTGTATTACTCAGGTTTTCTTCTCGCGGTCGCGGTCATAACGGGGACGCTTGGATTTGTCGGTCCAGGCGGGACTCCGGCATTGATGATGAAGGTATGCGCCGCCGGTTCGATCCTCCTTTTTGGCATTTCATTGGCGAGGCGGAAAAAGGCGCGCTCATGAATCAACTTACCGAAGAGCTTCCGAAAGTGGAGACAGCGAAGCTGGATCCAGCCGTGCAAGCGTTGTTGAAGGCAGAGGCGCGCAAAGGCGGGCCCGGCATAAACGAGGTGTCGATTGAGGATGCGCGGGCGGGCCTGCTTCAGATGCAGGCCGCTTATATTGCAAAACTGCCGGTTGATATCGAGGAGCGAACAATTTTAGTCGGGCCAAGAGGCAATACGGCGATACGGATTGTGCGGCCAAAGGGAAGCACCGCAACGTTGCCAGCGGTGGTGTATTTTCATGGCGGCGGCTGGGTGCTTGGGGACGCGGAAACTCACGACCGACTGATTCGGGAAATTGCGCAAGGAGCGAATGCGGCGGTGATATTTGTGGAGTACACGCGGTCTCCCGAAGCACGTTATCCCGTGGCAATCGAGGAGGGATACGCCGTGACAAAATGGGTATTCGAAACGGGCCGAATGATCAACGTAGATCCCTCACGCATAGCGGTTGCAGGTGACAGCGCCGGCGGCAACATTGCGACCGCGGTGACGTTGCTGGCCAAGGAACGGAGCGGTCCTGAGATCAGGTTTCAGGCGCTTTTTTATCCAGTAACGGACGCGAGTTTCGACACCGAATCGTACGAGAAGTTTTCCCATGGTTACTTATTAACACGTGAAGCGATGAAATGGTTTTGGAACCACTACGCGCAAAATACCGCCACGCGAGACCGGCCAACCGCATCGCCGTTACGGGCGTCAGTGGAGGAGTTACGGAATTTGCCGCCGGCGCTGATTATCACCGCTGAATGCGATGTGCTGCGGGATGAGGGCGAGGCGTACGCAGCTAAACTCAGGCAGGCGGATGTGCCGGTGATAGCGACCCGTTACCCGGGAATGATTCATGATTTTGTGATGCTCAACGCGCTGTCGGCAACGGCGGGCGCTCGGGCGGCAATCAATGAGGCGAATGAAACGTTGCGTGGAGCCTTCTTACGTTCATGAGAGCCGAGTGAGGGAGCTAATGCCGAAATGAAGAGTTACACTCGAAAAGCATCCGTGAGCTGGCTGGGAACTCACCAACGAGGAAAAGGCGCTATTGCGACGCCGGGGGCGATCCTTGACAGAATTCCTTATTTTTCTGGCAGCGACGGGAAACGAGGCGGGACGAATCCGCCAGAACTGATGGCCGCAGCTCACGCCGGCAGTTTTTCGATGAGTCTGGCGACTGAGATGGGAACCGCAGGTTTCAGTCCCAAAGACATTTTCACGACCGCAACCTTGACAATGGAACCGCTCGCCAGCGGTTGGCGCGTCACCCAGGTTCATTTGGACGTTGTTGCCACGGTTGAACGAGCGATTCAGTGCGATTTCGTTGACGCCGCTCTTCGGGCAAAAGCGAATTGCCCGATTTCACAACTTCTGAACGCGAATATTTCAATGCGCGTGAAATTGAATCGCCGCGGCGCCGCGCGGCTATTGCCGCACCGCGAATCCCCAGAGGCACCGGCAACCAGACGCAATTTTGGTGCTCAAACCAAATCCTTTAAAAACAAAATACATAAATGAATTCCGAACTAGTCAAAAAGGCTCTTGAAAAAGTCATCAATCCCGCCGTGCTTGTGAACATGATTTCACGACGGCCTACAACGAACGGGAAAAACTAATACAGCCAATCTGGCCAGGGTGCATTCAAGACCTAATCCGCCAATTCGATTCTATGCGACGACCCAAAGGAATTAAGACCAGGAAATCGGTGAGCAAACGGTTCAAAATAACCGGCACCGGGAAAGTCCTCTTCCGAGGAGCGGGCAGGCGCCATTTGCTCCAAAACAAGAATTCCAAACGCCGCCGGTCCTTGCGAAAAGCGTCGATTCTCGGACCAACCGACGTTTACCGGGTCAAACAAAACCTTCCGTTCAGTCACTGATCAGTGAACCACCCGATGCTCTCCAACGAAGATTAGCGGCCAAGATTCGTTAGCCTCAAACTGATGTGCTCGTGTTGCAACAGCGCCACCACTGCGAATTTCGCTGAGTTCTGAAACATATGGTTGAAGCGAACGTCTCCGCAGCGGCGCAGTTCCTCAATCTGTTCCAGGCTCGTAAAGCTTCGAAACAACTCGGTCAAATTGTCCTCCGTTAACGACGGCAAATCCAGCGGGCGCGCTTTGCCCTGCAACACCATTACCGGCGGCTGGCCAGCTTCGAGCCGAAACTCTTCGGCCGCCTCTTGCGCGGCCAGATTCATCAAGTCGTTCATGCAATACATGCCACTCACGCCTGAACTATAGACCCCGCGGCCGCAGAAGCAACTTTCGCGAGCCTCTCCCGCCCCTCCCGGGAGAGGCTGGGCGAGGGAGTAAAAAAGTTGGTCCCGGAACTGCCCCTTTACTTTCCAAGATATTTGTACGGATCGCGTATTCGGTCGAGCCGTTCAATTTCCGCCTCTTTAAAGGCGGCGCGTTGCCGCCTTTGTCTGACGGCCGTCCCGATAACGTGCGGAATCAACCAGACTTGCCGGGCGAGTTGGACAATGGGCCGGCATATGAGATTCAAGAAGTGCATTGGACGGTGTCGCTCATGAAATTCAGTCGGTATCGAGGGCAGTGGCAGGCGACTTGCCAAAGCGCAGATTATGAAGAACGACTTCGAATATTTTCGCCGTCATAGCTTTTTGTTCGTGAAGCTTTTGACGCGGCGTCATATTACGGTCGTCGTTCTCCGCGTTTGAAAGTCCTTGAGCACGAGGAAACCTGACACGCTGCCCTTGACCGGGCCACCCAGCAAATCCACATCTGACTCGAACTGCACTGGAAATACTTGTTGGGCATTTTTACCCAGAAGTTCGTAGATGTGAGTTAGCCGTTTTGGGCTCGGCGTCGCGGTGCCACACCAAAGGCGAACCTGTCCACGATCAGTTACGATGATCGGTTGCAGTGTGCCCATGCTGGCATCGTCCCGACTGGGCGGTGTGAAATACCCGCGCATCCGTGTACCGTCGGCTAGAGTGAAAACGGCTCGCACGACGAACATGCCGTCCCCAGGGTCCAAGGGGCCAAGCGCGGAATATGGCCGGACGGTTGATTCGTCCCGGCCTTCCTCGCCCTCTGCATCCAGCCTGAATTCCCAAACTGGAAATGCGCTGAGATCGCCCAGAGCAAGCTCGTAAACCTGTTTTCTTAAGCGCACACTCTGCCTCTCGACGCGATTAGGAGGTGGCTGCATGGTGTTCATAGGCTTTGGTTTCAACGCTCCACCAGGCGCATGATGCGGAAGAAAATTCGGACAGGCCACAAGTCGGCCTTAAGCGGATCTTTCGTTTTGGCTGGGACCAGGGGTCTCGTGTTATTTTTTAATTCTTCATGGCAAAGAGGACACGCGTCTGCGTACAGGAAGTTGCCAAGCTCAATCCCACAGTGAGGACATTTTGAGATATTCATTTTCGTTTCCTTATTAAGGGCTCGTCAGGATCGTGATCCGCAATGGCAATTCAAGTGGTGACAGGTGACAGTCTTCTTACAATTTTGCGCGCCCAAGGCATTGGTAGATGTTTCTTTTTGTTTTCCGACGTTATCTGTTTATTAATTCTGACCGATGAAATGAGCCGGGCCGTGGATCGTTGGCCGTTACGAAGAAGGTGTGACGGTTGGGGCGACTGGTGCACTCTGTCTCACAGTTTGATTCTCGCCTGTTGGGCCAACCACACGTTGCAGCCTATTATGGAAATTGCCCAATACTTTGTTGGCCTCCCCGTGATAGCCTAAAGCTATGGGTGGTTCGGTGGCGCTCGGCCCGCGTAGAATTGTGTCTTAGCGAGCCGGGACGAATTGCAATGTTTCACAATTCCAGGTTGCGTTTTGTCGTGCGACCAAATCCCGGTATGGATGTTGAAGGCGGAATTGCTGGATTGCCAGATGACCGATCCTTCATAAAAAAACCGCGAGCGTTTGAAACGCTCGCGGTTGTTCGCTTAGATAGCCTTAGAAGGCGTTGTTAGTGTTAGTTGTTGCAGCTCGACTGATGGATCTGAATGTTGCCAGTGTTGATTGTTGCCGGAGCAGCAACGCTGGTTCCGATCTGCAAAACAGTGGTAGCACCAACCATGACGTTGAGATAGAGCTGGTCAGCGCCTTTACCACCGTCGTGATTGTCTATCGCACGCGCGACGAACGTAACCGGGATGGTGTCAGCCGGATTGCCACCGATACCGCTCAGGATGCCGGTGCCATGGAAGTCGATAATGCGAACAGTGACCTTAGGCGATGAAGTTGGGTCGCCGGAGCAGGAATCAACGACAATCGCTTGACCCTGGAAGTGCAGGCCATCGTTGTGGCTGATGACGTTCCAATTGCCGCCTTCCGCGGCTTTAGGGCTGCAGCCGGGATAAACGACGCCACCGTAGCTGAAGTCAGGCGTTTTGCCCCTGCCGAGTGTGCCGCCGCCGGTCATCCAGCAAGCGCCGGGAGGAGGAGGTGTTGAGCAGAAATCCCCGCTGAGGGTAAGATCAACGAACGTGGTGTCCTCGGTGACCACCTTAATGTTTTTGCAGTTAGGATTGATGCTGGCCCCTGGAGGCAGAGTGGAGTCATCCACACAGACGGTATAGTTGCCGACGACTGGAACCTGCAAGACGGCGATTCCCAAGCTGTCGGTTAAGGCGCAACCTGTGATTGAACCGGCAATGCAGACTTTAATACCGGCGGCGGTTGTATCGTTTGGACAAGCGACCCTGACCTGGACGAGGCAAGCATTGGCCGTCAAAACGGAGAGGGCCGCTGCGAGCGCACTGAACATTATTTTTAATTTCATACTGCTTAGTTTTTGTTGTTACCCAAGCTGCTGGCTCCGAAGCGACACCAGGCCACAATCCTGGAACGCGGAGGAGCGCTTGATTGAAATGAGTATCACTCCTGAAAAGGATGCTGTCGAAAAGATTCAGGTACGTACCTACACGGACCGTATGTATGTAGTCACGCGGACAACCAAAAAGATCTGCTGGCGCTCAGATTTCGCTTCACCTGAGAGCTGTAGCAAAGAGAAGTGAGATTACCACTTAATGGTAATTCCCAGCTTCTTGAGTTTCTTCGCTTTGAAGTCGAACTCCACATCCGGCGTGATGACCACTTTCCCTAATGGGATGCCTTTCTTTTTGATGATCTCCTTGAGCCAGGCGGGCAGCTTTTTCAGTTCATCTTCGTCGGCTGTAGGCGGCACCTGGATTCCCATGAGGTTGACGCGCAACTCCATCGAAGCCTCGTTCATTCGTTTGTAGCAGGCTTCGCGTTTTTTCGTGAGCTCTTCAATTCGTTTTTTGTCGTCCGGGGTTGGGTTTTGAAGCGCTTCAAGCTTATCAAGTTCGGTGTTTACCGCCGCGAGTTCCTTCCCAATCCGGTCGGCTTCTTTTGACCAGATATCGAGGATCCTAGTGACGGATTTTTGATAGTTCTCAACAGCAATGTCGCCCATGTTGTTTTCTTTCTATTATGGCTTTGGTTTCTCGTTGCGGACCGTTAGCAGTCTCATTTTCTATAGGGTTTACGATTGTCGAAACTAAACTTGCGCCGATCTTTGGCAAGCACTGAGATTCGTCAGATAGCATTGGTGATCTCCCATTTGGCTTGCCAGAAATATTCGTGCGCCTACAGTAATTGGTTATGTCCACGCAAAAGCTGTTGGCTGGGATTTCGCGCAAGCTTCGAAATTGAATCCGTCAGACAATAAAAGAAAGCAAACAAATCATGTCCGGAGCACATCAAAATTTGGAACATGCCGAGCACGCGGCGCACAGCAGCCATCAAGATGAGGGCCACAGCAGTCAAAATAAGCTTTTTGGTGTCACAATGGCTCTAACCGGTGTTCTCATCGCCTTCTGCAGCGCAATGGTTGGTTCGGAACGAAATGAGTTGACGCGCACGATGATTGAGCAGACTCAGGCCCATTCGGACTACACGGCTGCCAGCACGAAATTACGCCTGATTATGATCGAAGTTGAGAAGCAACACGCCAGAATCGCCGCCGCCCGCGACCCGCAGGGTGGTTGGTCCCCGGTTCCTCGATTTATCAAGCTGGCCGATGACTATACCAAGGAGCGCAATCTCGCAAAGAATTGGGCTGACACGTACCGTCCTTTGGTGGAAAGCCATTTCGACGCCGCCGAAGGTTACGAGCGAGCCCAATTGATCGCCGAGATTGGAATTGTGCTCGCGTCCCTGGCAGTGCTTCTCTCAAGCCGACCGGCATGGATGCTCTCCGTGATTCTAGCCGGGGTTTGCGTCGTTCAACTTGGTCGGACGTTTATTCACACGTCGAACGTCGTTCGGGTTTCTCAGGAGAAAATTCATTACGCCGAGGACGCCTATACCGAACTGCGCAAGGGCCACGTGGGAGAAAACGAAGACGAAAAGGCGATAGAGCGACTTGACGCAGATGGGAGTATTCGCGCAGCTATCGCAGAGCGAGCCAAAAGCCACGAAGGCGCGGAGACTCACCAAGAGGCGGCGAAAAAATAGCTTTACGGCGCCTTCGTCTCGGGCGTCGACAAAGTTCGGCGAGGTGTTTGCGGTATGGCCTTGGCTGCGAAGCGGTACATGTCTCCTCGATAAACGGAGTCTTCCATTTCGATAATCAGGTCTTTGCCGCAAAAGGAAGCGCCTTCGACCCGAAATGCAGGCACTGGTTTTTCCAATTGAAACGGCTTGAGCGCCTCACCTTCCAAAACTACAGCGCTGAGCATCTGGTTGATTTCAGTTAAATGGATTCCATAATCGCGTTCAAAAATCCCGTAGAGCGATTGCTCAAGATTGCGCTTGTGAATGTCCGGACAAAGTCCCAGCGAAATATATCGGGTTTCGCTCATCATGGCGATGCCGTCCGCGTAGCGGATTCGTTCGATCTCGCAAAACGGGCCCTTCAGCGTAAACGCGCGGCCATTGATGGTTTGCGTGTGGTCAGGATTGCGCAGATGAAAGCCAGTTAATTTCGTGCTCGGTTTTCGGCCTGCTTCAAGCATGTTTTTGGTAAAACCGAAGATTCGATTGATTGCCCGCACCACGGTATAGTCGCGAACAAATGTGCCTTTGCCTTTAACGCGATTGACCCAACCTTCCTTTTCGAGTTCGAGCAGAGCCTTGCGTGCCGTCGTATTGCTGACGCGGTATTTATCGATAATGTCGTTCTCAGAAGGAACTGGCTGGCCGGGTGACAATGAACCGCGCTGAATCAACGAAATGATTTCCCGGCTGATTTGAAAGTATTTCGGCGGATCGTATCGGTCAGTGTCCACAGGCTGTTATAGGGCGGTTTCGGAACAAGCGTCAAGGCTCGCGAATTGAGTCTACACGATTTCCACCGGACATTTCGGAATAGCATTCATAAATGCCCTGCCATATTGCTTTGCTAGAATGCGATTATCCAACACCACGATAATTCCTTTGTCGGTCCTGGTCCGAATCAGCCGGCCCACGCCTTGCCGGAACTTCAGGACCGCCTCCGGCAGAGAAAACTCGCGAAAGGCATCGCCACCACGGGCCTCAATTGCCTCGATGCGCGCTTCAATCAAAGG
>WNFP01013736.1_pt1 | contig 10046 bp, 10 predicted proteins | sample 5400201 | NCBI WGS metagenome assembly WNFP01 (sample SAMN13153355, study PRJNA577476) | soil metagenome | isolation source: 115 cm saprolite under Madrone tree | place: USA:California | collected 2016-06-14
AGATTGAGGACGTCCTGCAGCGGAGCGATCGCGAGGGCCGCGACCGACGACCATGCCAGGCGTATCAACGACGACGCGGCCTCGCCGCCCTCCGTGCCGCGGCGTTCCAGGTAGCGCCGCAGCTCTCGCCGCTGATCGTCCGGCAGGTCCTCATACCAGCCGCGCGTCGTCGGATTGTCATGGGTGCCCGTGTATACCACCGCGTTGACGACGTAATTGTCCGGCAAATGGGGATTGTCGGGATGGCCGTCGAAAGCGAACTGGAGGACCCGCGTCCCGGGCAGGTGGAACTGATCGCGGAGCGCGTGGACGTCGGGCGTGATCAGCCCGAGGTCCTCGGCGATGAACCGTAGGGCGCCCAGCTCTTTCTGCACTGCGCTGAAGAACGCGGCACCCGGGCCCGGAATCCACTGCCCGGACCGAGCCGTCGACGCCTTGGCCGGCACGTGCCAGGCACCTGCGAACCCCCGGAAATGGTCCAGGCGAATCGCATCCACGTGAACCAGGAGGGCACGCAGTCGGTCGATGCACCAGCGGTAGCCGGTCCGCCGAAGGGCGTCCCAGTCGTAGACGGGATTTCCCCAGAGCTGTCCGTCGCTGCTGAAGTAGTCGGGGGGCACTCCGGCTACGAAGCGTGGCCGGTGATGCGCGTCCAGCAGAAATAGCTCGGGGTTCGCCCACACGTCGCTCGAGTCGGGGGAAACGAAGAACGGCAGATCGCCGATCAATCGGACGCCGTTGGCATGAGCATGGGCCTTGAGCCGCGCCGCCTGGCGGAAGAGGAGGAACTGGGCAAAGCGGATCTGTTCGACCTCGCTCGCCAGATCTCGACCAGCTCGCGCGAGGGCAGCCGGCACGCGCTCGACCAGCTCGCCCGGCCACTCGAGGTAGTGGCGACCCTCGTATCTCCTCTTGAGCGCTCGGAAGAGAGCATAGTCCTCGAGCCAGTGCCCGTGTTCGGCGCAGAACGCCTCAAAGCTGCCCCGCAGGTCGGGGCGCACGCCCGCGCGGAAGTTCGCAGACGCCGCTTCGAGCGCGCGGCGCTTGAACGGAATCACGGCATCGTAGTCGACGGCCGTCGCCGAGAATGCCCGACTCTCCACATCTCTCGCCCGCAACAGGCCGTCCTCGATCAGCCAGTCCGGGCTGATCAGTATCTCATTCCCCGCGAAGGACGACTGTGGCTGGTACGGGGAATCGCCATACCCCGTGGGCCCGAGGGGCAGCGCCTGCCACCAGGCCTGACCCGCGTCGCGGAGACGGTCGATCCACTCGAGCGCGGCGGGCCCCACATCGCCGACGCCGTACCGCGATGGTAGCGATGTGACGTGCAGCAGTACGCCCGAGGCGCGGTAGTCTGGCGGAAACGGAGGAAGGCGTGGTCGCTCGCCATTGTAGCTCATGGTGTGGCTCCGCATCGCTCGACGAGCGAATCGGACGTTGACGACGCCTCGTTCACGGTCTCCTGCGCATTCCTCACCGGATATCCGACCCCGCCACCGGCGGTCGCGCACGCGACGCGGTGACCGGCTGAACCACGTGCGATCAGCCGAGTAGGGTTCAGCGGTAGTCAGCCCCTGTGCCTCCGCAATTGGCGTGCCGCGGCGGACGGTCCCGGAGAGACCCATCTACCCATTGTTCGGCAGGGCACTACATCCTCCCACCCGCGCCACACCCCTGAACTTCGTCAGAACTGCCGAGACCTCGGCAGGCGAGCGCGCACGCGGACAGCCAATCCCTGGTAGCGATTCGCCTTTTCGCTCGCGCGCAAACACTGGCCTCGGCACGGCGGTTGCGAGGATCGTGATGTCCCCTGCGCGACGGGATGCCCATGCTCGAAGCCCGCCCGACATTGCCGCCCACGACCGTCTGGTCCCCGGGTCGCTCGCGGTTCACCAGCCATCTTCGACGGCCAGGCCTCGACCGCGGTCACCGGCAAGGAGGTGGCCGGCTCGGGGTCGCCATCCTCCTCTCGCTCCCCGGCTGCGGCGTGGCGCCGTCCGTCAACATCCTGGGCTCATTCTTACGCGGCAGGTGTTCGTCGCGATGAAGATCGCGCCCGACGTTGGGCCCGCGGCATTGGTCTACCCGTGCCTTGCCGGTGTCTGGATCTTCGCCACATGGCTCCTCGTCTTCGGCGGCTGAGATGAGCGATCGACGACGCGCGCTCGGAAGGTACGTCGCCTTCGGTATCGTCGCGGGCGCCGCAATTCTCGCTGTCGTGGTCATCCGACGTACGGTGCAGCACCCGCAGACGGACGACGCCGTCGTGATGGCCGACACCATCGGGGTGGTGCTCAACTACCGCATCACCGTGCTGCCGTGGTTCTACGTGCAGCCCGACATCCAGGGGATCATCAACCCGGGCGCCGCGCACCAGTTCGGTGATGCCCTCGTGCTCGGCCTCCAGTTCGGGGGGCCGTTCTGATGGCGTCGCCATCATCCGGATCCCCCGCGCGCGCCGTCCTCTGGGACATGGACGGCACGCTGCTCGACTCGACCAACTACCACTGGCTCGCCTGGCGCGCGACCCTCAGAGTCGAGGGAATCCAGCTGTCGTACGACCGCTTCCTCGCGTCGTTCGGCCAGCGCAACGACACCATCCTGCGGAGCCATTTCGGCCGCGCCATCCCACTCGCCGAGATCGACCGCATCAGCGCCACCAAGGAGGAGCGCTACCGGGCTCTCGTGCGGGAACGCGGGATCGCGCTCCTGCCGGGCGTCGAGCGCTGGCTGAAGCGGCTTCACGCGGAGGGCTGGCGCCAGGCGATCGCATCGGCAGCGCCGCGCGCGAACGTCGACACGATTCTCGCGATCGTCGACGGGGCTGCATGCTTCCAGGCGATCGTGTCCGCCGAGGACGTGCAGCGCGGGAAGCCCGATCCACAGGTTTTCCTGCTCGCGGCCGACCGGCTGAGCGTCCCGCCCCGACGGTGCGTCGTCGTCGAGGATGCACCGCCGGGAATCGACGCGGCACACCGGGGCGGGATGCGCGCGATCGGCGTACGTACCTCTCACCCCACGCTCGAGGCGGACATTGCCGTCGGCACGCTCGACGACCTGCCCGACGATGCCTTCGAGGAGCTGCTCCCATGATCCTGGCCGGCGACATCGGTGGCACGAAGACCAACATCGCGTTCTTCGAGGATGCGAAGCGACCGGACGTCGTTGCCCAAGAGACGTTCCCCAGCCGCGCGCACGCGGGTCTGGAGGAGATCGGCCGGCAGTTCATCAGCCAACACGCGCTGCGCGTGCGACATGCGGCGTTCGGCGTCGCCGGACCGGTCCGCAACGGACGGTGCGAGGCGACGAATCTTCCGTGGGTGGTGGACGCCGTCACGCTCGCCGCGGAGCTCGGCATCCGCGACGTCTGGGTGATCAACGACCTCGAGGCCAACGCCTACGGCATCGCTGCCTTGGGGCCTGCGGACCTCGTGACGATCAACAAGGGCGCGGCGAACGGGGCGGGCAACGCCGCCATCATCGCCGCCGGGACGGGACTCGGCGAAGCGGGCCTCTACTGGGACGGGCGCACGCATCACCCGTTTGCCACCGAAGGCGGGCACGCGAACTTCGGCCCCGGGGACGCGGTGGAGGCCGAGCTGCTTCAGTGGTTGTCCAGCCAGCTCGGTCACGTCAGCGTGGCGGGCATGACCGCCACGGTCGAGGTCCAGCCCGGGTCCGAAGCTGCTCGTCTTCGCTGAGCTTCGGAGCGATCCGGGTCACGAGGCGAGCGGCGGCACCGGCCGAGGGCGACCTGCTTCGTCCAGCGCCACGTACACGAACACCGCCGCGGTGACCTGCTCGTGCTCCTCGCCGGTGCGCACACGGCGCCAGGCCTCGACCCGGATCGTCATCGACGTGCGGCCCACCGCGGTCAACGAGGCGTAGAGCGACACCTCGTCGCCGACGTGGACGGGGCGCTCGAACTCCATCGCGTCGACGCGGACCGTAGCGCACCGGCCAAGCGCATGGCGGGCGGCGACGACGCCGGCGGCGAGGTCCATCTGCGACATCAACCAGCCGCCGAAGATGTCGCCCGCCGGGTTGGTGTCGCGCGGCATCGCGACCGTCCGGATCGCGGGCTCGTCCATCACTGCACCATCGTCAAAAATGAACCTCAGAAGTCGAGGAGCGCCCGCTAGTTCGAGAAGAGCTGCGTCAGCTGGCGCCGATCCACTTTGCCCGTCGCGCTCTCGGGCAGCGCCTTGACGAAGTGGATGACCTTGGGGATCTCGAAGGCGGACAGCCGGCTTCGGCAGTAGGCCTGCAACTCCGCAGCCGTCACCTCGGCCCGAGGCACGACTGCGGCGTGGATCTCTTCGCCGTAGATGGGATCCGGAACCGCAAAGGATGCCGCCATGCCGACAGCGGGGTGGCCGAGCAGGACGGCATCGACCGCCGTGGGCGATATCTTCTCACCGCCACGGTTGATCAATTCCTTGATTCGACCGGTCAGCCTGAGGTAGCCGTCGCGATCGAGAATCCCCAGGTCGCCGGTTCGAAACCAGCCGTCGGTGAACGCCTGCTTGGTCGCTTCGGGATTGCGCGAATAGCTGTGCATTACGGTCTCTCCGCGCACGACGACTTCACCCTGGTTTCCGGCCTCCAACAGCTTGCCGCCATCTCCCATGATGCCCACCTCGACGTTCGTCCCCCGGCCAACGGCCCCGGGCTTGCGCACTCCGGGCGGCAAAGGGTTGGAGGTCGCTTGGTGCGACGTCTCCGTCATGGCGTAGGCCTCGATCACGGGCGCGGCGAAGCGATCCTCGAGCCGTTTCAGCGTCGCCGGGGACAGCGGCGAGCTACACGAGCGGACGAACCGCAGCCCACTCCGGGACGGCGCATGGTCAGAGTCCGCACGGACCAGGAGGATCTCGTGGATGGTGGGCACGGCCGAATACCAGGTGACGGTGTGCCCTGCGACCATGGGCCAGAAGAGATGGGCGCTGAAACGCTCCGGGAGGACGATCTTCGCGCCTGCGCAGAGCGAGGAGAGGGTGGCGCCGATCAACCCATGCCCGTGAAAGAGAGGCATCACGACGAGACCGGTGTCGGCAGGGCTCAAGGCATAGTGCGCCGAGATGTTGCGCACCGAGGCCACGAGATTGGCGTGCGTCAACGCCACGGCCTTTGGCCTACTGGTCGTTCCGCTCGTGTGCATCAACATGGCGATGTCTTCGGGCACGGGCGCATCCGGGGTGTCCTTCGTGGACGAGCTGAAGCCGGGGCCCGAGAGCTCCACGTCCCCGGTCGCAGTCCGGCTTGCGGTCCAGATGGGAAGGTTCGAGGCGCGAGCGGCGTCGCAGACAGGAGTCGTTCCAGACGTCGTGATGACGACCCGAGCCTCGGAGTTCTCGAGGAGGAAGCGGAACTCTTCGACCTTGTAGGCCTCGTTCATCGGCGCCGCCACCAGCCTCGCGCGGGTGGCGGCGAGGAACGACACGAGGAACTCGATGCCGTTGGGGAGCGCGATGGCGACCGTCTGTCCGGGTCGGAGCCCGCTCTGCCGCAAGCGGCCGGCCAGGCGTTCAACCTGATCCGAGAGAGAGCCGTAGGCGATCTCGGTATCCGTTTCGGGCACGATGATGGCGGATTGCCGCTTGTCCGTAGCGAGGAAGAGATCTGCAAGGGACGACATGCGATCACCCGATGTGGTCGCCACGGGTATCGGCCCGCTGCCGTTCGATGCGCTCGGTCACGTCCCGCGCCACGGCTACTGCGCCGCGCGCCGCACCCCCGGCGTGTGCCGTGACGAGGGCGAAGGTCATTTCGACGTAGAGTTTCCGTCCGGTCGAGTGCGTTGTGCGGGTCACGGTCGGTCGGCCCTGCAGCTTCGTGTCGCCATTCGTCATGGCGGCTTCGAAGCCGCGCCAATGGGCCGCCCGCAGGTGTTCGGGGATGATCAGGTCGAGACTCTGACCGAGCGCCTCCGCGGGGCTGTAGCCGAACAGGTCGGCGGCGGCACGGTTCCAGCGCCGGATCGTCCCCGCGTCGTCCGCATAGATGACGGCATCGGCGATGTACGCGAGGATCGATTCGGCCAGGGAAGACGCGTCTTCCACGAACTCCTTGCTAGTCTGGATCTTCATCATCGTAGTCACGCTGCTCGAGCGCCAGACCGACCTTCACTCGTAGTTCCCTCGGTCCCCGCCTGGTCGCCGTGTCGGAAGGTCCTCGCGGCCGTCGCGACCACGAGCGCAGTGACGGCGAACGGAAACGCAGGGGCGTAGGCCGGCGTATGGATGAGGAGCCAGCCACCGACCGTGGCGCCGATGAACAGAGAGACGATCACACCGCGCAGCCGGCGATGCTCGTCACTCGTCAAGGAGTTTCGATTGGCCCAGTCGCCGACGATGAAGATGAACGTCGCGGTGGCGGCGGTGGTGAAGACACCCCCCACGTTCAGCTTGCGGACGGCAGCGCTCTGCATCCCCATCGCCAGCGCCCAGACGCCCAGGAGAACGGGAGTGATCGTGTCGTCGGGCCGGCCGCCGGTCGCGAACCAGATCAGCGCGAAACCGAAGTGGGCCAGCAGGGAGACACTCAGCGCGACCGTCGTGGCCTGCGGCCACTCGAGGGTCGTCGGCTGGCTGCGCCGAACGATCCTCGTGGCGAGATAGATGCCGGCCGCGTACCCCCCCATCGATGCCAGGAGGAGGCCGATCCGAGGCGCAACGGCGCTTCCCGCGACCCGCATTCCCAGGAAAGCGATGTTCCCGGTCATGAACGCGGTGAAGACCTTTCCCAGGCCGAGGAAGCTGATCGCGTCCACCGCGCCCGACGAGAGCGTGAGCCCGTCGAGCAGCAAGTTGCGTATTCCGGCGTGGCTCCTCTGGCCGTCGACACTCCCCAAAGATGTTGTCAGAGATTCTGTGCTCATGAGATCAATTCCTTTCAGTTTGAATGGGGGTCTGTGAACAGCGGACCGAGTGCACGTGACGTGCCTCGTCCTCTACCTCTTCTTCTCGATGCTGCTTTGCGGGTTGAGATTGCCGATGTGGCCGCTCTCGGTGCCCGCGGTCGGGTCGATCGCGCAATCGATCAGGGCCGGTTTCCCGGACGCGAGCGCCTCGGTGAGCGCCTTCGCGAGCTCGTGCGGGTCGACGGCGTGGTAGCCGACGCCGCCAAACGCTTCGATCAGCTTGTCGTAGCGCGCGTCCCTCATCAGGGCGGTCGGTGCCGGGTCGGTGCCTCCGTTGCTATTGACGTCGTCGCCGCGGTAGATCCCGCCGTTGTTGAACACGATCGTGACGACGGGCAGGCGATAGCGGCAGATGGTTTCGATCTCCATGCCGCTGAAGCCGAACGCACTGTCGCCTTCGATGGCCACGACGGGCTTGCCGCTCACGGCCGCCGCCCCGATCGCGTAGCCCATGCCGACGCCCATCACGCCCCACGTCCCGGTATCGAGCCGTTTGCGCGGCATGCGCATGTCGATCACGTTGCGGGCGATGTCGAGCGTGTTCGCACCCTCGTTCACGACGTAGACGTCGGGCTTGCCGTCGAGGACGCGCTTGATGGCGCCGAGCGCACTGTAGAAATCCATCGGGTCGGGGTTCGCGGCGAGGCGGGTTGCCATCCGCCCTGCGTTGCGACGCTTGTGCTCCGCGAGCGCATCGAGCCATGCCGTACGGGGCTGGATCTGGCCGGGCTTCAGCCCGGCGAGCAGGGCCGAGACGGAAGAGGCGATGTCCCCTACGACGGGAGCCGCGATGGGACGATTGCTGTCGATCTCCCGCGGCTCGATGTCCAGCTGAATGAACTGCGCCGTCGGTGACCACTGCGGGCTCCGACCGTGGCCCAGCAGCCAGTTCAGCCGCGCGCCGATCAACATCACCACGTCGGCCTGCGCCAATGCATGTGATCGCGCCGCCGCCGCCGATTGGGGGTGATCGTCGGGCAGCAGGCCCTTCGCCATGGACATGGGCTGGAACGGAATCCCGGTCTTTTCGACGAATGCGCGAATGTCGGCGTCCGCCTGCGCATACGCCGCACCCTTGCCGAGGAGGATGAGTGGTCGCTCCGCTCTGGCCAACAAATCCAGCGCGCGCTGGACTGCTTCGGGCGCGGGTAGCTGACGCGGTGCCCCGTCGACCACGCGGACTAGCGACCGTTCTGCGGTCCCGGCATCGAGCGTTGCCGCCAGGACATCGCCGGGGAGATCGAGGTACACGCCGCCAGGACGGCCGGAGACGGCCGCCCGGATCGCGCGCGCCAGCCCGATGCCGATGTCCTCCGCCCGGTTCACCCGGTAGGACGCCTTGGCGTACGGCTTGGCCGCGTTCATCTGGTCGAGCTCCTCGTACTCGCCCTGCTGCAGGTCGACGGTCGCGCGCTCGCTCGCGTCAGATAGCCGGCGATCGCAGCGGCGTGGCCGGCGGGCTGCTCGTGACGGAAGCCGATGAAGCGGATGCCCTCGGCCTGTGCCAGGCGCGCCAAGTCCGTCACCGGAATGCCGGGCACGCCGTAGATGGTGTCGAAGCCGTTCTGCTTCAACGCAGCGACCACCAGGTGGAAGCCGTTGGTGACGCCGCGAGAGCTCGGTGCAGTTGCCATGGTCGAGCCTCTCTTCTAGGAAGCGCGCCGGATGTCCGCGTGCGCATCGTCCACGCCGGTCGATCCGACGACCTTCTTGCTGTGCAGCTCGGCGATCTGGTCTGCGCTGTAGCCGAGCTCCTTGAGCACCTCGTCGGTGTGCTCGCCGAGCAGCGGGGATCCGGTGATGTCCGGCTTGAACTCGGAGAACTTGATCGGGCTGCCGACGGAGAGATAGGTCCCGCGCTTCTTGTGCGGCACCTCGACGATGCTGCCGTTGGCGCGCATGAACGGGTCGTACGCGAGCTCCTTCATCGAGAGCACAGGCGCGCAAGGCACCTTGAACTTGCGCAGGTAGTCGACCGCCTCGAACTTGGTCTTGTCGGCGAGCCACTTCTCGATCTCGGCGAAGATCTCGAAGATGTGCGGCTGGCGCGCGCGGGCAGTAGCGTATGCGGGATCCTTCACCCACTCTGGCTTGCCGAGCGCCTTGCAGGTCCCCTCCCAGTTCTGCTCCTGGATCGTGAAGTAGATGTAGGCGTTGGGATCCGTCTCCCAGCCCTTGCACTTGAGGACCCAGCCCGGTTGCCCGCCGCCGCCGGCGTTGCCGCCGCGCGGGACTGCCTCGCCGAACTTGCCGTTCGGATACTGCGGATACTCTTCGAGGTAGCCGAGGCGCTCCAGCCGTCCCTGATCGCGCAGCTTCACGCGGCACAGATTCAACACCGCGTCCTGCATCGATACCGACACCTTCTGGCCCTTGCCGGTCTTCTCACGGCCGACCAGCGCAGTGAGGATGCCGATCAGGAGATGCATGCCGGTGTTGCTGTCGCCGACCGCAGCGCCGCTCACCGTCGGCGGGCCGTCCCAGAAGCCGGTCGTCGAGGCGGCGCCGCCCGCGCACTGCGCCACGTTGTCGTAGACGCTGATGTCCTCGTACGGGGAGCCCGGGGCGAAGCCCTTGACCGACCCGAAGATGAGCCGCGGATTGAGCTCCTGGATGCGCTCCCAGCTGAACCCCATCCGGTCTATCGCGCCCGGCCGGAAGTTCTCGACGAGGACGTCGGCCTCGCGGATCAGCTTCTCCAGGATCGCCTTGCCTTCGGGCGACTTGGTGTCGACCTCGAGCGAGCGCTTGTTGCTGTTGAGCTGAGTGAAGTAGAGCGCGTCCGCATCGGGGATGTCGCGCAGCTGACGGCGCGTGACGTCCCCAACGCCCAGCCGCTCGACCTTCAGCACGTCGGCCCCGAACCAGGCCAGCATCTGGCAGCAGGCTGGTCCAGCCTGCACGCCGGTGAAGTCGATGACTTTGATTCCCTCGAGAGGTAGTGCCATGATCGAATGCTCCTTATATTTTTGGTTGAAGTGTGATGTGAGTCCGTTCTCACTCTCGACATCACGTGAATCGAGATAAGCAAGCGGCGTGCCTACCGGCGCGGGGATCGGTAGGGCACGGTCCAAGTGCGGAGGACTCACACGCACCGAGTGGACGGTGCCGCTGCGGCGCC
>WNFP01005659.1_pt1 | contig 10045 bp, 8 predicted proteins | sample 5400201 | NCBI WGS metagenome assembly WNFP01 (sample SAMN13153355, study PRJNA577476) | soil metagenome | isolation source: 115 cm saprolite under Madrone tree | place: USA:California | collected 2016-06-14
CCCCTCCCTCGCGCCCGCGCCAGTCGCGGTACCACGCCATGGTGTCGCGCACCCCGGCTTCCAGGGACACCTTGGGCACGAAGCCCGTGAGCGCCTGGAGGCGCCCGATATCGGGGCAGCGCCGCGCGACCGAGCCCGCGGGAGCGGCGACGCGCTCGAGCGCGGGCTCGAAGCGGGCCTCTCGCAGTATGAGCCGGACCAGGTCCTCGATCAGCGTCTCCTCGCTGTCGTTGCCGATGTTGACGATCTGCCCCCACGCCGTCTGGGTCGACGTGAGCCGGACCAGCGCCTCCACGGCATCCGAGACGTGGCAGAAAGCGCGGCGCTGGTCGGCGCCGTAGACGCGGAAAGGGTTCTCGCGGCGGAACGCGCGGAGCGACAGCTCGGGAATCACGTGGTCGGCGCCCATTCGCGGGCCGTAGACGTTGTGAAAGCGGCCGACGACGGCGGAGAGCCCGCGGGCGCGCGCCGTGTGGACCACCGCGGCCTCTCCCAGGATCTTGCTCGCGGCGTAGGCGAAGCGCGGCGCCCGGATGTCCTCGACCGACAGCGCGACCTCCTCGGGCGTCGGCACCGGCACCGTCCCCGCGGACACCCCGCCCGCGTAGGTCTCGCTGGTCGAGGCGAAGAAAAGAACACCAGACTCGGGCGCGAGCCAGTCGAGGAGATGCATGAGCGCGAGCGTGTTGGTGCGCACCACGCGCGCCGGGTCGGTCTCGACGTTGCGCACCCCTACCACGGCCGCGAGCATGTACACGGAGTCCCATCGGCGCGGCAGCTCCGCGAGCGCGTCCGGGCGCGTCAGGTCCGCCCGCACCATGGTGACGTTGGGCCGGGCGCAGAGCGCCTCGAGCTCCCGGTCGCGCCGGCCGCGCGAGAGATCGTCCACGAGCGTCAGCGTGTGCCCCTCGGCGCAGAGCCGCGCGGCGAGGTGATAGCCGATGAAGCCCGCCCCGCCGAGTATGAGCGCCCTAGGCATAGCCGATGCCCGCGTAGCGCACACCGGCCGCCCGCACCGTCTCCTCGTCGAGGATGCGCCAGCAATCGTAGAGCACGGCCGGGTGCCGCAGTCGCGGCAGGAGCCGCCCCAGATCGAGCTTGGCGTACTCGGGATGGTTGGTGATGACGAGCACGGCGTCGGCGCCCTCGAAGGCCGCTTCCGCGGTCACGGGCTCAGCCCCGAGCTCGCGAATGATACCCGCCGCGACCAAATGATCGTGGCCGCGAAGCTCGAGCCCCGCGGCGCGGAAGAGCGGCAGCATCGAGAGAATCGGCGAGCCGCGCATGTCGTCGGTCGGCGGCCAGCCCTTGTAGGCCCAGCCGAGGACGGCGAGCCGCGCGCCCTCGGCCGCGCCCCGAGCGGAGCGGATCATGGCGATGAGGCGCTCGGCCACGTGCCCCGGCAGACGCTCGTTGAGCCCGCGGGCCTGCCCCACCAGCCAGGGCGTGAAACCCGCGGCACGAGAGGCGGTCATGAGGATGTAGGGGTCTTTGGACAGGCACGCGCCTCCGACGAAGCCGGGCTTGGCGAGGTCGGGGCGCGGGTACTCGACGTTGGCCGCGCGGATCACCTCGAGCGGATCGAGCTTCCAGCTTTCGGCCATGAGGGCGACCTCGTTGCCGTAGGAGTAGATCAGGTCGGTGTGACAGTTGTTCACCAGCTTGACGAGCTCGGCCGCCTCGAGCGAGGACACGGGGACGACCCTGTGCGTGATGCGGGCGAAGAGCGCAGCCGCCGACTCACGGCCGTCGGAGTCGAGACCGCCGACCACCTGCGGCAGCTCCTCCAGCTCCCGAAGGGCCTGCCCCTGTATGGTCCGCTCGGGCGCGAAGGCCAGTCGAGCCCGCCCCCACCTGGCGAGGAGCTCGGGCAGCACCACGGAGCGGCTCGCGCCCACCGGCACGGTGCTCCTGACGATGACGAGGGTGTTGGACGCGCAGCGCTCCGCCACGTGCCTGGAGGCCGCGCGGAGATTGTCGAGCTCGGGCTCATGGGTGCCGGGGTTGACCGGCGTCGAGACGCAGATGATCGCCACATCGACTCCGCCCTTGGGCAGCTCGGCGGCGACGTGGAGGCGCTCGCCGAGAAACTCGCGGAGACCTTCCTCCACGCCCGGCTCGAAGATGTGCGGCCGGCCCTTCCCGAGCGAGTCGAGCACGGCCTGCGACGTGTCCACGCCGTGGACGGTGAAGCCCTTGCGCGCCAGCGTCACCGCCAGCGTCAAGCCGACATAACCGAGCCCCACTACGCCGACGGTATTCACAGTCAATCCAAAAGTCCTTCGGCGACGTCGCGATTGGCCTTCTCCAGGTCGTGGAGCCGGCCAACGTCGAGCCAGTACTCGCGGATGAGATAAGCCGCCACAACGCGCCCGCCGTCGACCAACGCCCGGATCATATCGGTCGCGTCGAAATACTCCCCGGGAGTGATCAGGTCGACGGCGGACGGGTCCAGCAGGTAGATCCCGGCGTTCACCGGGAATTCCTTGTGCGGCTTCTCCTCCACCCGGGTCACGCGCCCGTCGTGGAGCGTGAACTCGCCGTAGGGAATGTCCACCTGGTGGAGGGACACGCCCACGGTCATCGCGGCCTCGCGCTGGCCGCGGTGGTATTCCCACATCGCCCGGAAGTCGCATTTGGTCAGGATGTCGGCATTGACCACGAAGAAGGGGGCGTCGAGTCGATCGCGCAGGAGCGTGAGCGCCCCCATGGTGCCAAGTGGGCTGGCTTCGAGAGCGTAGTCGAGGCTCACGCCGAGCCGGCTGCCGTTACCCAGGCGCTTCCGGATCAGCTCCGACTTGTGGTGAAGCGCGACCGTCATCTCCGTCACGCCCGACTGGCGCAGCCGCTCGATCAGGAGCTCGACCAGCGGCTTGCCGCCAACGGCAACCAGGGGCTTGGGCGTGGACTCGGTCAGCGGCCTGAGCCGACGTCCTTCACCTCCCGCCATGATGACGGCGTGGGCTCTCAGCGGCGGCAGCGCGACCAGATCCTCGAGCCGCAGCATGTCCGCCACGCGACGCTCGGCGTCGAGCAGCGGCAGGTGGCGCACGGACCGCGACCGCATGATCTGAAGCGCCTCCGGGCCGGACAGCCCCGCCGGCCCCACCAGCGGTGCGCGGTTGACGACCTCGTCCACTTTGGCGTCGAGGGACGCGCCGCGGAGCATGGCCCGGCGGATGTCGCCGTCCGTGACCACCCCGGCGAGCCTCCGGTCGGCATCCACCACGAGGACGATCTGCTTGCCGCTCTGGGTCATGGCTTCGAGCACGGCGCGCAGGCTCGCTCCCAGGCCCAGGGTGCAGGCGGCCAGGTCGGCCATCAGGCTTCCCCCTCGACGTCGGTGAATCGCTTCTGGACGAGGCGCGCGTCGAGCGGGACCTTGCTCAGGATGTCGACGATCCGGGGGGCGGCGCTGCCGTCGCCGTAGGGATTGGCGGCGGCGCGGGCCCGTGCCCTGAACGCCGGCGCCTGCGCCGCCTCGATGCCGCGGAGAATCTCCTCGCGAGATGGCGCGACGTCGATCACGTTGGCCCCGCGCAGGCGGCCGCGCTGGCGCGCGCCGATATTGACCGCGGGCAGCCCGAACGACGGCGCCTCGATGAGCCCGCTCGAGGAATTTCCGATCATCACGTCGGCATGGCTGAGGAGCGAGAGGTAAAGGCGCTCGCCGAGGCTGCGTACGAGCCGGCAGCGGCCGGGATGGCGCCCGGCGAACTCCTCGAGCCTGTCGATGATGACGCGGCCGGACGTATCGGCATTGGGGTACGTGATCACGAGCGTGCCGTCGGACTTCTCGAGCGCCGCGAGGAGCTCGTCCACGTAGTACGCCGTGTCGCGGTACTCGAGTGTGACAGGGTGGAAGGTGACGAGGTGCCACGGCCCCTCGGCGGGCAGTCCCAGCTCGCGCGCGAGGGTTTCGCGCGGCAGCGCGGCGAGGCCGGCCAACCGGTCGAGGCCGGGCGCGCCGACGGTGTGGATGCGCCACGCCTCCTCGCCCATTCGTGCGATGCGACGCGCGTGGATGTCGGCGGAGGCGAAGTGCACGTGGGCGAGCTTGGTGATGGCGTGACGGATCTGATTGTCCATCGCGCCCTCGGAGACCTCGCCCCCGTGGATATGCGCGACGGGGAGAGCAAAGGGCAGGGCCGCCACGGCCGCCGCCAGCATCTCGAAGCGGTCGCCGAGCACGACCACGAGGTCCGGCCGGCGGCGGGCAAAGGCGCGCGCGAAGCCCTCGACGCCGCGTCCCGTCGAGATCGCCACCGCCTCGGGCGTGTCGCCCTTCTCGAGCATCTCGATCCGCTCGGCGACGGGAATGCCATCGGCTTCGATCTCCCGGACCGTATCGCCGAACTCGGGCGCGAGATGCATGCCGCCTACGAAGAGCACGAGCTCCAGGTCGGGCGCCCGGCGGATGCCGTCGATCACGGGCCGCAGGTGCCCGTAGTCCGAGCGGCTGACCGTCACCACGCCGACGCGTCGCGGTGCAGTCGTCATGGCTCCCCGAGCGCCTCCCACGGGATCACCTCGTCAGCGGCGACATCGCGAGTCACCTTTCGGCCGAGCGCGCGCGGCAGCTCGCCCGGGGGAATGCCGGTGCCGGGCCGCTTGACGACGACGTCCCCCGCCGTGAGCCGCCTGCCCGCCCCGAGCGCGTGCGCGGCCACGAGACTCTTGCGGGCCACGCGCCGTGTGTCGGCCTCGGATGGCATCGGCCGCTTGACGCCGTCGCCCAGGGCCGATTCGACGTTGCGGATGGCACGCACCATGGCCGCGAAGGCGGGCGGGTCGAGAGACGCGCGGTGGTCGGGTCCCGCGAGGGCCGTGTCGATCGTCAGGTGTTTCTCGATGATGTCCGCGCCACGCGCCGCGGCGGCCACGGCGATCTCGATGCCGAGCGTATGGTCGGAGAAGCCGACGGGACCGCCGAAGCGGGCGGCCAGCGTGTCCATGGCGCGCAGGTTGATCTCGCCGGGCGGCGCCGGATACGCGGAGAGGCAGTGCAGGACGGCCAGCGGCGGATCGCCCGCGGCGCGGATGGCGGCCACCGCCTGCTCGACCTCCTCCAGGCTCGCCATGCCTGTCGAGAGGATGATGGGGCGGCCCTTGGCCGCCACGTGCCGCAGCAGCGGAAGATTCGTGATCTCGCCGGAAGGGATCTTGAAGAGGGGGACGCCGAGCGCCTCGAGAGCATCGGCGCTCTTCTCGTCGAACGGCGCCGAGAAGAAGACGAGCCCGCGCTTGGCCGAACGATCGCGGAGCAGGGCGAGCTCGCCGGGGCCAAGCTCGAGGCGCGCCAGCATCTCGCGCTGGCTCTCCCCCGCCCCTGTCGTTTCCGCCTGGTAACTGGCCTTGGGCGCACCGCGCGTCAGGAGCGAGTCCACGGTGAAGGTCTGGAACTTGACCGCGTCGGCGCCGCACTCCGCGGCGGCGTCCACCAGCCGCCTCGCGAGGGCCGGATCACCGTTGTGGTTGACGCCCGCCTCGGCCACGATGAAGATGGGAGTGCCCCTTCCGATCCTCCGCTCGCCGACCATGAAGGCGTCGCCGGCCTTCACCGCGCCGCCTCCTGCGTCCGTTCCCGGCGTATCTCTTCGACCACGGCGAGAAAGCGGGAGGCCAGGGCACCGTCCACGGGATGGATGTAGCGCTCCGCGAAGTCGAAGCCGCGCTTGACGAGCGCAGCACGCGCGCGATCGTCAAGGAGCATGCGGTCGAGGGCGCGCGCGAAGCCCTGCGAGTCTCCGATGTTCGCGCGCTCGACGGCCCCCTCGCGCACGTAGGGGAACATGTACCCGCCGTCATAGTCTTTGCCAGCCATCTGCACGGCGATCACCGGACACCCGAGGGCCATCGCCTCCACGCCCGCCATGGACGTCACCATGACCGCGGCGTCGGCCGCGGCGAAGAGGCGGTGGATGTCGTACTCCTGCGTCACCGGCACCTCCGGCCACCCCCACTGTCTCGCTTGCTCGCGGACGAGCGCGATATTCTCGTTCGGATGGACCTTCAGGATCACCTGGGCATTGGTGCCGCTCTGGCGCAGCCCATCGATCACGGTCCGGTAGTACGCCTCTTTCTCCTCGGCCGAGAACAGGAACGACACGTACTTGGAGGCGAAGACGAGCACAGGCCGGGCCGGATCCAACCCGAACGTGTCGGCCACGGCGCGGCGCAGCTCGGCCCGCGGCACGAGGCGCGCGGCATCGGATCGTGGATCACCGACGACCGAGATCCGCTCCGGCTTGATCTTCTCCGTGTCCACCAGCTGGCTCTCGAGGTGGTCGCCGATCACCAGCATCCGGTCCGCGACATCGAAGAACGGATACTGGTCGCGGCCGAGCATCAGCGCGCCCGAGAAGAGGACGCGGGGAATGCCGCGCTGCTCCGCGGCAAAGGCGAGCGCCCGCTCGGCCAAACGCCGCGTGCTGGTGATCAGCACTGCCGTGGGCCGAATGGCATCCAGCGCCCGGAAGGCCGCCTCCTGGGCGAGCAGGGCGGACAGGAGGCCGCGGGTAATCGAGTCGCGTAGAAACGGGCGTACGACATCGGCGAGCGGCACTCCGTCTATCGTCAGCCGGCGCGACCAATCGGGATCGCGCTCCAGACGCGACCACGTCTTCGCGAGCACCGGCCGGTAGCGCCGGACCATCGCTCGCGATTCCTCGCTCGAGAGGTAGTCGGTCAGAAAGGCGGCCGGGAAGCCGCTCGCGCGCAGGCGCTCGAGACTCCGGCCGAACGCGGGCTCGGGGTTGGCGGCGGCGACCACGAGGCCCTCGACAGACGCGGCCCTGAGGGAGACGAGGAGCGGATCCACGACGGCATGATGCCGGGGACGGCACGTGACGCACAGGACACGCTCCGTGCCGGACGCAGGCGCCACCGCGACGGGCTCGCGGTGGAAATCGGTCAGCTCGCGGAGCCGCACCCGTTCCTCTCGCGGATACAGCCACCGAAGGGTGGCCGAGAGAACGCGCGAGAAGACCATGCGGGGCGCCGCCGTCCGACACGGCACGCCGCGTCGTCTGGCCACCAATCGCGCCAGCCGTTCCGGCATCGACGCGCCGCTCAGGACCACCACGCGGTCTGGCCCGACTTCCCCGATCACGTGCTCGAGGATGCCGAGCGGCTCGACGATCTCCATCCGGAGCACGATGCTTCGCGAGATCGTGAGGAGATCGGGAAGCCACACGCCCCGGTGGCTCAGCTCGGGCGCCGACTCCGCGCTCGGCCACGAGTCGGCGACGAGGCGCGCCGTCGAGTCACCGAGGGCGCGCGAGTCCACCTTGTAGGATTCCTCGTCGTAGTAGCGGACGCTCACCCCGGTGGGAAGGCGCGCGTCGCCCAGCAGCTGGCGTGCGGTCAGCAGCGTGACCGGGCCGCGCGCGCGCTCCTCCTCGACGGCGCGGACCAGCCGCCGCCGGTAGCGGCGCACGTAGCGCTCGAAGGCGGCGCGCACCCAGCTCCGCCTGAATTCGCCGTAGCTCCGCGTGGACTCGGTGACGAGAAGGGTGCCGCTCATGCGGTCTGGATCCCCCCGCGCTCCGGAACGACGACCGCCCCTGCTTTGACCCTGGCGCCCTTCCGCACCGTCACGCCCGGCACCACCAGCGCGCCCATACCGAGAAACGCCCCCGCTTCGATCGTGACGCTCCCGGCCAGGATCACGCCGGGAGAGAGGTAGACGTTGTCGGCGACGCGACAGTCGTGCTCGACGATGACGCCGCTGTAGAGCACGACGTTGTCCCCGATCTCGACGGCGGCCCCGAGCACCACGTTCGCGAAGGCGACGACGCCCTCGCCCAGCTTGCAGGTCCGCGACACGCTGGCCCGCGGGTGAATCAGCGTGGGAGTGGCCACGCGCAGCGACTCGAGCATGGCGAAGAGCTCCGCGCGACGGCCGAGCGCGGTGTTGCCGACGCCGACGACGGCCCCGTCTATCTTTCCGTCGCGGGCCAGCGCCGCTACCTCGTCGTCTCCTCCGAGCACCTCCGGACCAGGAACACGGTCCGTGAACCCGACGACGGTGAAGCCGCACTCGGCGGCGAGATCCGCGACCGCGCGCCCGTGCCCGCCCGCTCCGAGGATCAGCAGCCGCCCGGCCACCGGCGCCTCATCCGCGACCGGGCGGAAGGACCACCCGCCCTTCCCGCAGCAGCAGCTCGGCCAGGAGAAAGTCCCACTCCGTGTCGATGTTGACCGAGGGCTCGAAGCCCATGATCACGCCTCGGTTGTCGTCGCCCAGGATGTGGCCCTGCTCCATCAATGTCGCGTAGCGCGTGACGTAGACGGCGCCTGAGGGCTGGTACACCGGCGGCGCGTCCTGTCGGCGGACGTACGTGTGCCCGTCGGGGAAGAGCGCCATCGTCCTGTCCCCGTCGAGCGTCTTCATGAAGTACGGGTGGTAGGACGCCTCGGACAGGGTCTGGGCCGAGTCGGAGCCGGTGTCGATGACCTTCGTGACGGTCGCGTCGATCTCGACACCGGTGCGGAACGGCGAGGTCGGCTGGAGCGTGACGATCATGTCGGGCCGCACGCCCGCCGAAGACTCGAGCCAGCGCACCGCGTGCTGGAGCACGGGCAGCATGCCCGCCTGGTCCGTGGCGAGCTCGGCCGGGCGCAGGAAGGGAACTTCGGCGCCGTGGCGCCCGGCCTCCTCGGCGATCTCGGGACTGTCCGTGGAGACGATGAAGCGCGCGAGCAGCGCCGCCTCGCGCGCCGAGGCGACGGCCTGGCCGATGAGTGAGAGCGCGCCCAGCTTGCGCAGGTTCTTGCCCGGCAGGCCCTTGGAGCCGCCGCGGGCCGGGATGACGCCCAAGGCGTACGGCGTCTTCACGATCTGCTAGACCCGCACCCAGCGCCGCTCCGCCGAAGCCTTGACCGCGGCGTCGATCACGCGCATGGTCTTGAGCCCGTCCCACCCGTCGCAGACGGGCGCGGCCTCGCCGCGGATGCACGCGAGGAAGTGCTTCGCTTCCTCGACGTACATGTCATTGAGCTGGCACGTGAAGGGATAGATCTCCCAGCGGCCCGCCTGGGGGTCGAAGAGACGGATCTCGTTCTCGAAGCGCCGCCACTGGATGACGCCCTGCTCGCCCATCAGCTCGAAGTGGCTGTGGACGTTCCACGCGAAGAGATTCATGTGGATGTTGCCGATCGTCCCCGAGGCGAAGCGAACCGTCAGGTCGGCGATGTCGTCGGTGGTGATGTCGAGGCTCGAGACGCGGTCCACAACCGCGCTCACCTCGGCGATCTCGCCGCAGAGCCAGCGCATGTAGTCGATGGCATGGCTCTCGTCGAGCACGCAGCCGCCCCCCTGCCTGGCATCCGCCATGTAGAACTGGCGGTAGTCCTTGCCCGGATAGCGAGTCGTCAGGTGGTAGGCGTACTCGGTGCGCGCGGCGCGCACCGCCCCGATCCGGCCCTCCTTGAGGAGCTTCTCCACGAGCAGCATCGGCGGCCAGTAACGCCAGTTGTAGGCCGTCAGCACCTTGAGCCGCCTGGCGTCGCAGAACTTGAGAAGGTCCTCGACGCCGTCCACAGCCTGGGCGAAGGGCTTCTCGACCATGAGGTGGGCGCCGCGCTCGGCGGCCCGGCGGCCGAGGGCGATGTGCGACTCGGGGGGCGTGCAGATGACCGCGCCGTCGGCGCCCTCGAGCGCGGCCTCGGCCGTGGCGGCGATGTTCGCGAACGGGAAGTCCCTCGCCGCCGCCTCGCGTGGGGCGGGCGCGGCATCGTAGGCGCTCAGGGCCTCGACCCCGATCGACCGGAAATTGCCGAGATGGCGGCGGCCGATGGAGCCGAGTCCAAGGACGGCGATCTTCATTTCTTTGTCTCCAGGACAAGGCGCGGAGCCGGCTTGGGCGGCGGGTCCGCGGCGTGCAGGCGGTTCCATTCCTTCTCGTAGCGCTCGATGCGGCCGATGTCCCGCAGCACCATGAGCTCGCGCAGCCCGTACAGCTCGACCGCGTTGAACTTCTTCGAGATGACTGCGGTGACGCGCGTGGCATCGCCCAGGTCCAGGAGGAAAGCCTCGAGATCG
>WNFP01005661.1_pt1 | contig 10044 bp, 8 predicted proteins | sample 5400201 | NCBI WGS metagenome assembly WNFP01 (sample SAMN13153355, study PRJNA577476) | soil metagenome | isolation source: 115 cm saprolite under Madrone tree | place: USA:California | collected 2016-06-14
TGTCCGACGGCGTCGGGATCTCGACCAGCTCCACGGAGCCCGCTCCCCAGTCGTCGCTCGCCTCGACCCAGGCGCTCGCCCGGCGCTCCGGGTGCGTCTCCAGGTCCTGGTAATGTTCGAAGTCGCGATCGCGCTGCAGAAGGCCGAACCCGCGGGGCTTCTCCATCCGGAAGTGGCTCACGTTCAGCGTGCGGCGGTTGTCGAGCGGGCGCCACAGCCACTCGCCGCTCGCGAAGCTGAGCAGGAGCCCGTCGGAGTCGTGCACCTCGGGGCGGAAGTCGTCGAAGGCCCGGTTGGTGTTCTCGCCGTGGAAGAACATGCTGGTGAGGGGCGCGATCCCGAGCTTGCGCACCTCCTTGCGCAGGAAGAGACGGCACTCGACCTCGACCGCCGTCTGCTCGCCCGGGCGGACCACGAAGCGATAGGCGCCGGTGAGGCTCGGGCTGTCGAGCAGGGCGTAGACCGTCAGGCGGTCGGCCCGGGGGGCGGGGCTGACCAGCCAGAACTCCTTGAAGTAGGGGAACTCCTCGCCCCAGGACTCCGCCGTGTCGATACCGAGCCCGCGCGCCGACAGCCCGAACCCCTCGTCCTTCCCGACCGCCCGGAAGTAGCTCGCGCCGAGGAAGACGATGACCTCGTCGTAGTAGTCCCGCGCCTTGATCGGATAGTGGACGCGGAAGCCCGCGTAGCCGAGCTTCTGCGGCACACGGCTGGCGAAGTCGGTCTTGCCGTAGTCGAACTGGTTGGGCGAGAACTCGACCGGATGCGCCCCCTTCGCCTCGACGACGTTCACCCGCACGGTCCGGTTGTAGTACAGCCCCGGGTGGAAGAACTGGACCTGGAAGGGCACCCCGCGGTCACGCCAGAGCGCCTGCTCGGGGCGAAAGCGGATCTCTCGCCACTGGTCGTAGCTGACCTTGAGCAGCCAGTCGGGCACGCGCCCCTTCGCATCCCGGAAGGGGTCCTCCGCGAGCCGGCGGGCCCTCTCGGCGACGTCGTCGAGACCGAACGTCTCGGCGCGCGCCGGGAGCACCGCGACGACCAGCATCGCGAGCGCATACAGCGCCAGTAAGCGGCGCGGACCCCCCGCCGACGACGGCCACGTTCCCTGCTCGGCCATGCAGAGATGCGCTCGTTTCACACCGGCATCGAGGCGGTCAAGTGCACCGCGCTCGGCCTGTGGCGGCTCGGCCACGGCTCCTCCGGCCTTCTCCCGGCGCCGGCCGTTTGCTATAGCGCCGTCCGCCCATGAGCGAGGCCCCGTGAAGGTCGCGGTTCCGCGAGAGATCGCGCCGGGCGAGCGCCGCATCGCGCTCGTGCCGGACGCGGCGGCCGCGCTGGTGAAGAGCGGGCTCGAGGTGCTGGTCGAGACCGGGGCGGGCGAGGGCGCGTTCCACGCCGACGCCGCCTTCGAGAAGGCCGGTGCGCGCATCGTTCCCGACGCGGGCACGCTCTACGGGCAGGCCGACGTCGTGCTGAAGGTGCAGAGGCCCACCCTGGGCGAGGTGGATCGGCTGCGCGAGGGCGCGGTGCTGGTGTCGTTCCTCCAGGCGCTCACCAGCCCCGACCTCGTCGAGCGGCTGGCCGCGCGGCGGATCACCAGCTTCGGCATGGAGGGCATCCCGCGCATCAGCCGCGCGCAGAAGATGGACGCGCTCTCGTCGCAGGCGAACCTCGCGGGCTACAAGGCGGTCCTCATCGCGGCCGAGTCCCTGGCGAAGCTCTTCCCGATGATGATGACGGCGGCGGGGACGGTCTTCGCCGCGCGCGTGCTGGTGATCGGCGCGGGCGTGGCCGGGCTGCAGGCGATCGCGACCGCACGCCGGCTGGGAGCGCAGGTGTGGGGCTACGACGTGCGGGCCGCGGTGAAGGAGCAGGTCGCGAGCCTGGGCGCGAAGTTCCTCGAGTTCGATCTCGGCATCGCCGACGCCGAGGACAAGGGCGGCTACGCGAAGGCGCTGTCCGCCGAGGCGAGCCGCCGGCAGCAGGAGATGCTCGCCGAGAAAACCACGGAGTTCGACGTGGTCGTCACCACGGCGCTGGTGCCCGGCAGGCCCGCGCCGCGCCTGGTCACCAAGGAGACCGTCGCGGGCATGCGGCCCGGCTCGGTGATCGTGGACCTCGCGGCCGAGGCGGGCGGCAACTGCGAGCTGACGGAGCCCGACCGGGTGGTCGTGCGGCACGGCGTCGCCATCCACGGCCCGACCAACCTGCCCGCCACCATACCGGTGCACGCGAGCCAGCTCTACGCGCGCAACGTGACCGAGCTGCTCCGCGAGCTCGTCAAGGACGGCGCGCTGGCGCTCGACTTCGACGACGAGGTGATCAAGGGCGCCTGCGTCACGCACGGCGGCGCGGTCGTCAACGACGCGGTCAAGGCCGCGCTGGCGGCACGAAAGACGGCATGACGACCGAGCTGGAGGTCGGCCTCTACATCTTCATGCTGGCCGGGTTCCTCGGCTACCACATCATCACTCGCGTCCCCCCGCTGCTGCACACGCCGCTCATGTCGGCGACCAACGCCATTGCGGCGATCTCGCTGGTCGGGTCGCTGGTGGTGGCAGGGAGCGACTACAGCCAGGTCCCCAACGGCTGGGTGTGCACCCTCCTCGGCTTCGCCGCGGTGACCTGCTCGTCGACGAACGCCTTCGGCGGCTTCCTGATCACGGACCGCATGCTGCGCATGTTCCGGACGGCGGAGGAGCGCGCGCGGGGAACGCGACGGCCCGTGGAGCTGCAGGCGTTCGCGTTCGTCGTGGCGGTCGTCGCCGCGGTCGCGGGCCTCCTCTATGCGACCAAGCCCGCCGGGATGGCGATGGGGGAATGGCTCCACGAGCACGTCGCCCCGGAGGCGCTCCGCTACTGCTACATCCTGTCGGCGGGGATGTTCGTGCTCGGGCTGAAGGGCCTGAGCTCGCCCAGGTGGGCGCGCAGAGGCATGTCGCTCGCGGCCTTCGGGATGTTCGTCGCGGTGGTCGGCACGCTCTTCCACCCGCACATCGTAACCTACCGGTGGATCGCGCTCGGCTTCGCGATCGGCGCCGTCATCGGCGGCGGGATGGGGCTCGCCATCCCGATGACCGCGGTGCCGCAGCGCACCGCGCTGTCGCACTCGCTGGGGGCGCTCGCGGCGTGCCTGGTGGGGGTCTCCGAGTACTTCCGCTACCAGGGCGAGCTCGCCCGCGTGACGCTGACCGCCCTCGACTTCGAGGTGGTCGTCGGCGGGCTCACGTTCACGGGCAGCCTGATCGCGGCGGCCAAGCTCCAAGAGCTGCTGCGCGGGCGGCCGATCACGTACCGGGGACAGAACGTCCTCAGCCTGAGCCTGCTCTCGGTCATCGTGGCCTCCGGGGTCTATCTGGTGGTCACCCAGGCGGCCACCGTGTTCTTCTACGTGATGGTGGGGCTGGCGTTCGTCTTCGGCCTCCTGCTCGTCATCCCGATCGGCGCCGCCGACATGCCGGTGGTGATCGCGCTCCTCAACTCGTACGGCGGGCTCGCCGATGCCGCCATGGGCTTCGTGCTGATGAACAAGATCCAGATCATCACGGGCTCGCTCGACGGCACCTCGGGCTTCCTGCTCGCGCTGCTCATGTGCCGCGCGATGAACCGCTCGGCGGTGAACGTGCTCTTCGGCGCGTTCGGCAGGGTGTCGGATGAGGCGGTGGCCGCGGCCGCCGAGGCCAAGGGGACCGTGCGCAGCATCGCGCCCGAGGAGACGGCCGTCCTCTTCGAGACCGCCCACAACATCGTCGTGGTGCCCGGCTACGGCATGGCCGTGGCGCAGGCGCAGCACGCGGTGGCCGAGCTGGGCAACATCTTGAAGGAGCGCGGCGTCGACGTGAAGTACGCGATCCACCCCGTCGCCGGCCGCATGCCGGGCCACATGAACGTGCTGCTCGCCGAGGCCAACGTCCCGTACGAGCAGCTCCACGAGATGGAGGCGATCAACCCGTTCTTCCCGGAGGCCGACATCGTGCTCGTGGTGGGCGCCAACGACGTCACCAACCCCGCGGCCAAGAGCAACAAGTCGAGCCCGCTCTACGGCATGCCGATCCTCGAGGTCGACCGCGCCAAGTCGATCATCGTCCTCAAGCGCAGCCTGCGCCCGGGCTTCGCCGGCGTCGACAACGACCTCTACTACAACGAGAAGTGCATGATGCTCTTCGGCGACGCCAAGGCCAGCCTCACCAAGCTGATCAGCGAGATGAAGTCGCTGCTGTGAGCGAGCGCGACGGCACCGAAAGCCCCCGGCACGCGAGCCGTGCGCGGACGGCCGGCGGGCGTGGCGCTACGCCACAGCCGCGAGACGCCACGGAGCAAGAGCGCGGATCATCCGGGTGAGGCGACGAAGCCGACGTCCGGTGTGGCGACGGGCGGGAGGAGATGGACGTCGTTGCGACGGACGGTCACCCGAACGTCGCGCTCACCGAGCCACCCGAATTGATGCTGCACGCGGGCGAGCCTGAGGTCGTCGGTGCTCGCCGCGACCGTCAGCTCGAGCCTCGCCCCGTGGCCCGCCCGTACCGCGTCCTCGGCGATCGTCTCGGCCGCGTACGGGGTGAGCCAGCCCGCCCGCTCGAGGTTGCCGCCCGACTCGCCCGCGGGGGACCGCACGCGTGCCCACGTCCGCAGCGGCGGCTCCGCTGCCCGCACCTCGGCCGCGCGGCGCGCGCGGATGAGGCGGCCCGTGGCCTGGACGAGGTCTCCGTAGGTGCGCACCCGATCGAGGATGCGCTCCGGCACCATGATCCCGAACTCCGCCTCCAGCGCCATCGCCAGCTCGACGAGATCGAGCGAATCGGCGGCCAGGTCGTCACGCAGAGAAACCCCGGCGACGAGCTCTTCGAGACCGACGCCCAGATGATCGGCGACCAGACGTCGACACGAGGGTTCCACGAACAGCTCCATCCCCCATCTCCCCAGCACTGCAGGGATCCGTCCACTCTTTGCGCTGATCTCCACCTTCCTCCTTCTTCAGTGCGCGCGCTGGCCGAAGCGGCGCCCGGAAGCCTCGGATTGCTTTGCGCGCGGCGGCACGGAACCCGTAGCCGGTGCGGCAGGCCCGGTGGGTGCCGGCAGGACGGCAGACTGTGCGCTCCGCAGGTTGCCAACCCCGAGCCACCCTTCGAGGCCATCACGCGTGGAGCGAACGCGGTAGCGGGTGCCCGACCCGCGTGGCCGCCAGGCGAGGATCTCGACTTCGTTGCCGTCGGGGAGGGTCGCCAGGGCATTCGCACCGGCATCGTCCGTCAACGTCACGCGAGCCGGGCCGTCTTCCGAACGAGCCACGTAGACCCGCCGGCCGACGGCGAGAACGGGGCCGCGGGCGCGGGCGGGCGAGGGCCGGCGAAACGATTGCGAAAACGGCATCGTGCCTCCTTGATGTGCGGCCTGAATGGGCGCCAAACCGCGCGGAGGCCTTTGAGCGCGAGGCGGTCTCGGGCTGAGAGGGAGGGCTGGCGGCCGAGGGTCGCCCTGGACGCTTAATCAACACATCGTACTCCTCACCACACCTTCTGTCAAATTCCCTAGCGTGACAGTCGGCGCTTCAATCACGCCTTTCGCGGACTCACGGCTTGTGCCGTCAGCAGGAGTCCGATACGCTTTTCATGAGCCCGTTCAGAGCCCCGCAGCGCGACCCGTGCAGGGGCCCCCGCTCCCCACCCACGTGTGCTCGGCGCGGACTCCGGAAGGAGAACGTGTCATGACCACGGACGACGCCGAGGACCTGGTGCCGTTTCAGGACGTTCGTGTCATCGGGTCGACGGCTCCAGCAGCCCTGCTCTGCCTCCCGCGCGGGTACTTGCGGTCGCCGCTACCGGTTCACCTGCACCTGGTGCGAGGGGATCCGACGTTCGTGATGCCAATTGGCGGCAGCGCTTGCCGAGCCGAACGGCCTCCCGAGCTCGTGAAGGTGAACTAGGATGCAGAAACGTCTGCTTCGGGCGGCTGCACGCTGTTGGCGATGGTTGTGGCGACGAGAAGGCAGGGGAGAGCAGCATACGGAAGACCGCCGGTGGGCCGAGGGGCGCTCCCGCTTCTGGAGGGAGCTGCGCGAGGGACAGCGTGAGGCTGAAGCAGCCCGTTCAGAGCTTCATCCTTCGGCGGCACGACGATGATCCACGTCAGGCTCCCGACGCCATCCCTTCGCCGCGCCGACGTGCACCTCCTCGCGAGGCGGGGCCGACGCGTCGTCGCTGCCACGCCGCGAGCGACCCCAACAGAGAGAGAAGGCTAGTACATGGAGACTCAACGGCTGCGCGACGCTCTCGTCGGTGGCGTCCTCGGTTCAACCGCCGGCATCCTGGCGCTCCTGTGGTGGCCGCATGCCTCCACGGTCGGCTCCATGGCTCTCTTCGGTACCGGCACCCTGACGGGCCTCCTGCTCGGGCTCGCTCTCGGGGGCAAGGCGCTGGAGTGGCTAGGGACGCTGTACGACGCCGTGTCGTGAGACCGGATTTCGTCTACAACCCGTCGCGCGCGACGCGGCAGTCCCAGCTCCGCGAGCGGACGAGCGTGTCGCCCTCGAACGCCTCGAGCCGCGCGCGAAGCGCGAAGGCCTCCTCGGTCGCGGAGAGCCACACGCGGCTCTCGACCGCCACCGCCCACGGTCCTCGCCGGAGCCCCATGCGCTGCACGACCTCCGCCCGGGCCGTCAGCGGGTCGTGCTCCTGGATCCGGTAGCGCCTGACGCTCGACTGCTCGAGCTCGAGGTCGATCTCCTCCATCCGGCCCTGCCCTCCCTCGCTGACCACCGCGTAGACGATCTCCCCCGCCACCTCGTCACGCTCGACGGTCCGCTCGACGCGCCGCGGGCGCAGCTCGACGTACGCAGCCGGGGGTGCGCCTTCGGGCGCCTCGAAGGGCCTCAACCGATCGTCCCCGGGGTCGGGCGGCCGCACCGGCAGCTCGAGGCCGCTCGCGCCGGTGAACAGGGTCAACGCCACCCCCTGCGCCGACGGCCACACGACCGGCCAGTACGCCGTCGAGACCGCCAGACGAACCCGGCTCCCGGCCGCGAACGCGTGGGCGATGTGGTTGAGCGCTACCCGCACCCGGTATCGCCGTCCCGGCTCGAGCGCCTCGGGGTGCTCGTGGCTCGTGCGGTGCGTGAGATTGAGGACGCCGTACGTCACGCGGACCGAGGAGCCGTCGGGGCGGATCTCGTTCAGGCGGACGGCGACGAAGGCCTCGGGCCGGTCGACGGCCAGCTCGAGGTCGGCGACGGGGGCGCCGAGAATCTCCAGCCGCTCGCCGAGGGGCGCCGAGTCGAAGGTGAGCGATCCGCCATCGTCGTCTCGCTGGTCCGTGGGAGCGTCGTCGCCGCCGCCGAAGGAGCACCAGTCGCCGGCGGCGAGCCCGATCGACTGCGGCGACCGCCACGCGAGCGGGGTTTCCGGACCGCCCGCCTCCTCCAGCAGCCGGCCCGGACCGAGCGCAAGGCGCTTCGGCACGATGCGCGGCGACGGCCAGGTCGCTTCCGCCACCCATCGGCCGTCATCGTGGCTCTCCTGCATCCAGATGCGAAACAGCGGCTCATCCAGCACGCCCGTGTCGATCTCCTTGAGCCACTGGTCCCACCAGCGGAGCGCCTCCTGAAGGAAGCCGATCGCCGGCCCCGGGGAACCGCCGTGCGGGTAGACGTGAGCCCAGGGCCCGATCAGGCCCTTCCGCGGCGCAGTGAGGCCCGCGAGGAGTCGGGGGATCGCATTCGTGTACGCGTCCGCCCACCCGCCGACGGCGTAGACGGCGCAGGTGATCCGCTCGAGGTCGGCACGCCGCCAGTACGCATCCCGCCGCTGATGGCGAAGCCAGACCTCGGGGAAGAGCACGGCGTGGTCGAGGCGCGCGAGCCACAGCGCGCGCCAGCGCTCGCCCACCAGCGCCGGATCCGGGGGGAGCGCGCTCGAGGTCAGCAGCATGGACCCCCAGGTGAGGTTCTCGTTCAGCAGGCACCCGCCCATGTAGTGGGCGTCGTCGGCGTAGCGGTCGTCGGAGCCGCAGACCGTGATGATCGCCCTGAGCGCGGGCGGGCGCCGAGCGGCGATCTCCAGCACGTTGATGCCGCCCCAGGACTTGCCGATCATCCCGACCGCGCCGGTGCACCACGGCTGCGCGGCGAGCCAGTCGATCACCGCGACGCCGTCGGCGAGCTCCTGCTCCGCGTACTCGTCGAGGAGTACGCCGTCCGATTCGCCCGACCCGCGCACGTCGACCCGGACGGCGGCGTAGCCGTGGCCCGCGAAGTAGTGGTGCATCGGCTCGTCGCGGGCGCGCGTGAAGTCGCGCTTGCGGTACGGGATGTACTCGACGATGGCGGGCACGGGCGACGTCTCGGCGTCCTCCGGGAGCCAGACGCGGGCCGCGAGCCGGCACCCGTCGGGCAAGGGGATCCAGCAGTGCTCGATCCGCCTGACGGGGCGCGGGAACGCCGCGACGACCTTCACCGCGCGCCCACGGCCGCCTCGCAGACGTCCGCCGAGCGGAACATCCTCGTCAGCCGCTCGCGCACGAGCACCCCCACCGCGAGATCCCAGCAGTTCACGATCGCGAGCCGGAACCCGCCCGGCGGCATGGCGTGGGCGTCGGGCGGCCGATCGGTGTGGAACGTGATCTGGATGCTCGACACGCCGCCGACGTGCCGGAGCCCGTCGACCTCGGCGGGATCGACCGCCCAGCGCACCCCGTGCTGCCCGAAGAGGACCACGCTGTACCCCACCCGCCGCACCGAGTCGGCAAAGCACCAGCGACCGTGCGCGTAGAGCTCGACGACGCTCTCGACCCAGCCCGCCCCGTAGAGATCGACCCACTGGTCGGCGAACCGGAGGTGGGCCTCGATGATCGTGCCGCCGATCGTCTCGAGGTTCACGAACCCCGAGTATCCGCGCAGGTGGCGGCGGAGCCACTCGCCGCCGTACGCCTCGATCGCCGGCAGCGGCTCGGCGAGCACGGTCCAGTAGTCGAAGGTCCCGTCGCCGAGCGACAGGCCGCTGACATGCCGCCACCAGACGGGCTCGCCGTCCACGACCGCCACGTCGCTGCTCACGTGGGCGCCGTCGAGGACGGGCATCCAGAGGTGGCCGGGCGCCTGCTCCCGATCGTACTCCGCTCGCGTGCGGATGATCTTCCCGCCCACCCCCATGCCCCGGAGATTGTAGATCGGCTTGCTGAACACCGGGAAGCGAGACGGCGCGATGCCGTGCGGGCCGTGCTCGAGCCCCTGCGTCTCGCAGATCAGGAGCTTGTTGTAGATCCATCGATGGGCGGGATGGAGCCGGTAGGCATCCTGGTCGTCGGTCGGAATGACGACCTCTTCCGGGCAGGCGACGCCCACGAAATACTGCGCGCGCCACGGGTCCTTCTCCACGATGGGCACTGGTTCTCTGCGACCTCCTGAACCGCTGTATCGGCCAGGAAGCGCAGAGACCTTAGGACGGGACCCGCAGCGACCGACGGGCCGTAGACCGGGCCCCCCTCTCCCGCCAGCGCGCGAACCACAGGCTCAGGCGGTCGAGGTAGAGGTATACGACGGGAGTGGTGTAGAGGGTGAGGAGCTGGCTCACGATGAGCCCGCCCACGATGGTGATGCCGAGCGGGCGGCGTAGCTCGGACCCCGTGCCCGTGCCGAGCGCCAACGGCATCGCCCCCAGCAGGGCCGCCATCGTCGTCATCATGATCGGGCGGAAGCGCAGCAGGCAGGCTTCGTAGATCGCCTCCTCCGGCCGCTTCCCCTCCGTCCGCTCCGCCTCCAGCGCGAAGTCGATCATCATGATCGCGTTCTTCTTCACGATCCCGATCAGCAGGATGATGCCAATCAAGGCGATCACGCTGAGGTCCGTCCGGCAGAGCAGCAGCGCCAGGATCGCCCCCACCCCGGCCGAGGGCAGCGTCGAGAGAATCGTGAGGGGGTGGACGTAGCTCTCGTAGAGTACGCCGAGCACGATGTAGACGGTCACCAGCGCGGCCAGGATGAGCAGCGGCTCGTTGGCGAGGGAGGACTGGAAGGCCTGCGCGGTGCCTTGGAAGCTCGCGTGGATGTCG
>WNFP01006905.1_pt1 | contig 10042 bp, 8 predicted proteins | sample 5400201 | NCBI WGS metagenome assembly WNFP01 (sample SAMN13153355, study PRJNA577476) | soil metagenome | isolation source: 115 cm saprolite under Madrone tree | place: USA:California | collected 2016-06-14
CCTATCCGGCTATACCCAGTCGGACCTGGACAAAGTAGCGCTGCGCCTAAATCAGCGCCCGAGAAAAACCTTAGGCTTTCAGACTCCTGCGAGTAAACTTCGTGAAAGTGTTGCGTCGACCCATTGAGACCACCGCGTTTATCAGGCATGTGGAATTACGCTGGAAATCTGCAGTCAGCCTCCCAGCCATGAATCTCCGTTCTTCGTCCCAGGCAACCAGGCACGGGTCATTTTATGGGTGTGTGCAATATTGAACAGACAGTTGCCTTTTCCGTTTATAGCCTAGGAACTGTCTGTGGGTGTCAACTCCGTGGGTCATCAGATCGTGGGTGTGCTTCATGACATGCCTCTCATGCCAGTCAGTCAATCAGGCCGAATTGACAGCCGAAATGGTCCTCCATTTCCCATGGCCTAAGCATTTGGACAAACCTGGTATCTTTTTATTCCCCAAGCTATTGGTCTGCCTAGATTGCGGCTCATCTCGGTTTAACGTCCCGGAGACCGAATTATCGTCGGTTGCAAGCGCTCTGACAAATTGAATCCGCTACGTTGGAGGAAGAGTGCTTGTGATGTTGCCCCCGGTAGCGGGAACGCGTTCAAGGTGGGAAGGTGAAATTGTCGGTTGCTTGTAGGCTACTGACAAACGTCTTTCCCGAGAGGACTGCTTCCACGGCAGGGAGCAGCTCGCTTCCGGCCATTAATTTGACAACGTAGCCTCGTGCACCCAAGCTACGTGCCTCTCGCACCACGTCAGCTGAAGATTCTTGAGTCAAGAAGATGACTTTAGATTCTGGGACAAGCGTGCGAATTTGTCGAGCGGCCTCGATGCCATTCAGACTCGGGAGGCCGATGTCCAGAAGAATCAAATCTGGTTGCAGTTCCACCGCCTTCTGAACCGCTTCCAATCCGTCAGAGACTTCACCGATGATCTGTAAGTCGGGCATGCTTGCCAGGGCCGACAAAATGAATCGCCGATAGGGTGCAAAATCCTCCACAACAAGGACGCGGATGGGGGCTGCGCGACTCAATCGGCTTCGACCGGTGGATTCGGAACTTAGAGCTGAATCAAGCGGTGTCACGGGCCCGATTAATAAGCGAACCTCCGGGCTCATGCCAACTGTCAATAGTTACAGTAGTCCGCAAGGCTTTCCAAATGCATATCTCTCGGTTCGGTATTCACGTGGTACGCTGTTGGTGACCAGCTTACAACCCAACTTTTTGACCAACCTCTGGAGGGACAATGGCATGTAAGAGTTGCACTTCCGCGAAGCAGCATTACTTCTCGGGAGAATTGTCGGTTACTTTTCTCGCTGTGGAAAAACTCAAGGTGGCTCCCGTCTACGTCGTCCAGAAGACCCTGGTCTGCTTGGACTGCGGATATGCCGAGCTAATCGTTCCCACATCCGAATTAGACCAGCTCAGAAAAGGCATGTAGGCACTACTCTCAACGAGTGCTCAGTTATCCACGCACCGAGCTTCCGCCGCCTACGAACCTACCGCTTTCAAGTACGCGATAAGTCCAAACCGGACATCAAGTCAAGTTCTAGAACTTCAAATGGATTCGGCGTTAATCGGGAGTTGGCCTTTCTTAGTCGCAGGCGTTTGCCGAACTCCATCTACCACAAAATACGCGACAGAAAGGGGCGCAGTTCAACAGCCTTCGATTTTAACTGCTGGATTCATGATTTGATTGGAGGAGCATCGGGCCGCGCTTGTCGTCAAGCAGGTCTCTCGCCTTCGCCTTATTCACAAGTGCCAAATAGACTCACAATAAATTCCGCTGTGCTTTTCCCCTGGATTGCGATATAAGATCCCGCACCTGGAGGTTGGCCCGCCCTCTGGCATGAGCCGCTCGGCACCATGTGGCGCAAGTGGAAGCTCGCACTCATCCCCCTTGCCACGTTTGTCGTGGTTTGTGCCCTGTACCCTGGCCGTTTGGGCGCACAGTCGGCGCAAGCGCTTCCGGGCCGCATAGGAGCAATTGACCAGTCGTCTCTGGTTGCGTTGCCGGGCAACCGCCATCCCCTCGCCAATCTCGCCAATGATCGCGGCCGCGTCGCTTCGAACGTGCCGATGCACCGGATGTTACTGGTTCTGAAGCGCGATCCCGCACTCGAAGCAGATTTGCAGCAGCTCATCGCCGATCAGCAGGACACGTCCTCGCAGCGCTACCACGCCTGGCTTACGCCGCAGGAAGTGGGTGACCGCTTCGGACCTTCGCCGTCCGAACGCCAGACAGCCGCCTCCTGGCTGCAATCGCAGGGCTTTGCAGTGAATCGCGTGAGCCAAAGCGGGATGGTGATCGAGTTCAGCGGCACTGCCGGGCAAGTGGAAACGGCGTTTCACACGGAAATTCACAGCTACCTTGCACGCGGACAACTGCACTACGCGAACGCTTCCGATCCACAGATTCCCGCGGCGCTGGCGTCCGTCATCGCAGGCGTCAGCACGCTGCACAATTTTGAAAAGCAGCCTCCGCTCGTGCCTCTCGGCACGGCAAGCCGGATCGGCAATACAAGCTCGTGGCAGCCGAATTTCACGTTCAACTCTATTTCGGGCGCGTTGCACTTCCTTGCGCCCGGCGACCTGGCCCAAATTTACAATCTCACGCCGCTGTTCCAGGCCGGAATAGACGGCACGGGGCAGACCATCGCGATCGTGGCGCGTTCGAACGTGAACCTTTCGGATATGCAGATTTTCCGCCTGGCCTTCGGACTGCCGCTGACGACCCCGCAAGTCATTTTGAACGGGCCCGACCCGGGCAGCCTGTTCAACCCGGATGAAAGCGAGGCGGATCTCGATGTCGAGTGGTCGGGGGCGATGGCACCCAAAGCGACGATCAAGCTGGTGGTTTCCGGAAGCACGAACACGACCGATGGAGTGGATCTTTCCGCCGAATATATCGTCGAAAATAATCTTGCGCCGGTGATGAGCACGAGTTTCGGCGCCTGCGAAACGTCCATCGGCGCAGCCGAACGGGCGTTCTACACTAACCTTTGGCAGCAAGCGGCCGCGCAGGGCATCACGACTCTCGTTGCCAGCGGCGACAGCGGCGCAGCGGGCTGCGACAATCCGTTCTTCGGACCAGCGACGCGAGGCGCGGCGGTGAGCGGGCTAGCCTCGACGCCGTACAACCTTGCCGTCGGCGGAACGCAGTTCAATGAAAATGGTGCCGACTCAAAGTACTGGTCGCCCACCAATTCCGCCGACCAGTCGTCTGCGGTCGGCTATATTCCCGAAAACGTGTGGAACGAGAGCTGCTCGAACCCGAGCCTATGCTTCTTTGTCACTTTATTTGCGAGTGGCGGCGGCGCAAGCGCGTTTTACCCCAAACCCTCGTGGCAAGCCGGCCCGGGCGTGCCAAACGACGGAAACCGCGACATTCCCGACGTTTCGCTAGCGGCGGCCGCCGGCCACGACGGATTCCTCCTTTGCCAGAATGGCGCGTGTATCACCGACAGCTCCGGCCACCTCATCAACGCATTTGTGGTCGGCGGGACTTCGGCGTCGGCGCCATCGTTCGCGGGAATCATGGCGCTCGTGAATCAGAAGACAGGCTCGCGGCAGGGGCAGGCGAACTTCGTCCTGTATCCGCTGGCGGCAGCGCAGAACGGGGCGAATTGCGATGCCAGCGCCGGGCCGCAAGCCTCGTGCATCTTCAACGACATCACGCAAGGCAACAATAACGTTCCCGGCCAAGCGGGCGCTTCGGCCACGCCGGGTTATGACCTCGCGACGGGACTCGGCTCGCTGAACGCGGCAAACCTTGTGTCCAACTGGGCGAATGTGACGTTTCGTGGTTCGAGCGCGAACTTGCAGCTTTCGCCGACGAGCATTACGCATGGTCAGCCGGTGAACGTTAGCGCGAGTGTGAGTGCAGCCAGCGGCACCGGCACGCCGAGCGGCGACGTCGCGCTGCTGGCGGGGTCGCAGGCGATCAACATCGGCAATCTGACGGCCGGAACGATTTCTGCCGCGGTGACAACGCTTCCCGGCGGAAGCTACTCGGTGACCGCGGCGTACGGCGGAGACGGAACGTTCGGTTCGAGCGTTTCGAATGCCGTGCCCGTGAGTGTCACCGCGGAGCCGAGCACCACGACATTGGTCACGCAGGTCGTCTCAACCAATGGGAGCCTTGGGCCGGGCACAACAACGACGTACAGCGCGCCACTGTTTTTCCAGGGCAGTGTTGTGGGCGCTTCAAAGCAGGGAAATGCGCGCGGCACACTCACGATCAGCGATACGTTCAGCGGAAACACCACGACCGTAATGACATCCGCGCTGGACAGCCGCGGCGGAGCCTTCATTACGAGTACATCGTCGCTCGCGATAGGAACACATTCTTTGTCAGCGAGCTATTCAGGCGACTCGAGTTTTCTGCCCAGCGCTTCCGCTCCGGTGACATTTACGGTTACAAAGGGCGCGACGCAAACATTTCTCTTTGTGCCCACGGGCGCGCTGCCGAATACGGCGGTCACGCTGGAAGCTGGCGTTTTCCCCACGCTCGGGCAAGCTTCGCCGACAGGGGCGGTGCAGTTTTTCGACGGCGGCGTTGCGCTCGGGAGCCCGGCGCAAGTACAGAGTTTTGTCGCAGTGCTGACGACCTCGCAACTGCAGAATGGCTCCAACAGCATCACCGCTACCTATTCCGGCGATTCCAACTTCACGGGCTCGACTTCGACGGCGAGCATCATCATGGTTGGGAATCCAGACTTTCGAATCGGCGTCAATCCCGGCGCGCTTACTGTGACAACGGCCGCGCCCGGGAAAGGAACTTTGCTGTTGAGTCCGGGCCCGGGCTTGGGCTTCACCGGCAATGTCACGATGAGTTGTTCGGGGCTGCCGGCGGGCGCGGCGTGCAGTTTTCAGCCGCAGCCAGCGGTGCTCGATGGATTTGACACCACGGCGGTCGCGCTGACGATTACCGAATCGAGTTCGCAGGCATCGCTGCGCGTGACGCCCGATCTGCGGCGCGTGCCGCGGCTCCCCTCCGGGCTGCTTGCGGCAATTGCAGCCGCGAGCCTACTTCCGATTACACTGCGGCGCGAAAAGCGCGTGCGGCAAGCCTGTGGGTGCGCCGTCCTTCTGTGCGCACTCTGCATCGCGCTCGGTTGCGGCTCTTCTTCCTCGAGCACGCCCACTCCGGTCTCGCCTCCGGCGGCGACCCCTCCAGATCCCACCATCGTGACGATTACGGCTGCGGGCGGTTCGGGGAGCACGGCCGTGAGTCATTCGGTCCAAATCGCCGTCACGTTCAAGTGAGTCACTCGACATCCGGCAGGCCAAGCCATCGAATTCGGGTGACTGCGGTGAGTGCGAGGAACGTACGCTTCTGACAAAAGAGGCGGTTCAGTTCGGTTCCGAGATGGCAGCACCCGTTGAAATTGAGGACTCCAGCTGTCACCGGAGCCAACAGCTCCACAAAGAGTGCGGATGGAAGCGGCGTCATCCGCCCGCAATCGGCAAGCCCCAAATGGAGCTTCCGAGTTCCCACGGTGGAACTTTTAGGGAGTCAACAAGATTAGCCACTTGTCCGATTTCGTTTATCGGGCATCATTGCTGACGGGAGATATTCACATGGGCATTCTCACCGACGACATGAAGCGCATCGTGCGTGAGCAGCGACTGGGCTACATCGCAACTGTATGCCCTGATGGAACACCGAATCTGTCGCCTAAAGGAACAATTGCCGTTTGGGAGGACGATCATCTAGTGTTCGCCGATATCCGGTCACCGCAATCGGTTCAAAACATCGAGCACAACCCCTCTGTCGAAGTCAATGTCGTCGATCCGCTCCTTCGAAAAGGGTATCGGTTCAAGGGTCGGGGGGTTGTCCATCGCTCGGATGAGGTCTTCCAGCGCGGGTGCCAGATGTACCGGGACACGGGACTCATCATTGAAATCCGAGCCGTGGTCTTGATTCGTGTCGACCGCGCACTGCCCCTGATCTCTCCCGCCTACGATCGGGGCGATACTGAAGAGCAGGTCAAAGATCGATGGCGCCGCTACTGGCGCAAGCTCTGGGATAACTCCTGATAAGTCGGGAAATCGGACAAGTGGGTTCAGGTACCCATGTTGATATAAACTGTGTGCCGTGACGCTTCGCGAAATCTTTGTAGAAAACCTTGCGGGTGATTTGGAATAACATCCACGGCGAGCGGTCGTATATTTGGCGCTGGCCGTCGCGGCTTTTTGCTTTTGGATTTTCTCGCCCTCGGATGTGCAATTTACGACTGTTCCTCTCGTCTTCGCACTAGGCAGCCTTGCTCTGCTAATCAAGGGAATCTTCCTTTTGCGTAAATCGTCTGAGGGTCTCGGATTGTCGGACCGAGAACTCGCTAGGCTCTCTGACCCATCCAATCGCAAGAGCTTCCCATCCATCACCCAGCAAGCCAGCCAAGTCGTTCAGGACTTCGGTACCGGCTCGTTTTTTCTGTGGCCAATTCTCAATCTCGGCAAGGACATCGACAAATCATGGAGTGACCCTCCGCTGTTCCGAGTAATTTCTCGTTGGTGCAATTCTCTCCTTCCTTGGCTGGGCCGCGCGTCGTGTTGCTTCTTCCAAGAAAAGGTTGTCAAGTCCTGGTTAGTCGGATAACCGGACATCTCTAGTCCTAGGACTTTTCCGGTAACGTTAATCGGGACTTAGGTGGTTAGCCCCGTTAGCGGCAAACGTGAATTTCACTTTTTTCGGTGCTGGAATTGAAATATTTCCCACAATAGAGTTGGCCCCATGTTCCACCAATTTTGACGAATCCGGCAATGTCGGCGTATTCAGCAGACATGTGTGATATAGAAAAGATGTCAGGAACTTGAGCACCCTGGCGCTGCCGTAAAGCGAATTCCCCGCCCATCCCGTCGATTACGGTGTGAACGCCTCTTGCGTCCACCTCGGCAAGTTCAAGAGGGCAGTTACCCGACGCACCGCACATACATCCTTCATGAGGGAACAGAAGGTAAAGCTGAGCGGTCGGGTCCACGACGGGTACCTGAATTATTTTGTCGTCATCGGTGGGGGTGAAAGCATCGCATGAAAAATAAGTTCGTTTTCTCTGCAGTTCTTCGTTGACCCATTTTTGCAGTGACAGCGACACGTGTGTGGCAGGTCTACTAGACTCCAAGAAAGAAAATGTCAATTCAGCGACCAATGGAGGCGGATAGGACCGCTCCACGTTGTGCTGTCTTGGAACTTTGAAGGCCACGTTAACGGTTGTGTCTGCATTTACAAGATGCCCGTCAACTTCAAACGGACGGTACACGTACTGAAGAACCGCATCCTCGGCGGCCTTGAATAGACAAGGTGGACCGCTTTTTATTTCCACCGAGCCAATGCGGCCATTTGTGTTGATGCCAACCCGAATGCGAACTGCACCTTCAACTCCAGCCGCCCTTGCGAATGCGGGGTAAACGGGGTCGACCTTCTTCAGTAAATGGCTTTCAGCGGTCTCCTGCGAGATTTCTTGCCACTCCTGGTGGGCTTTGAGCGGACTTGAAAATAGGAGAATGAACCCAAGGAGCAACGCAATTTTGGACATTCTGCGACGCGTCATTGTGACTTTCCGAAAACCACGGGCGAAATTTCGGTTCCCATCTTTCGAAAGGCAAACACTCAGCTTACGACGGCCCGTATTGTCGAAATGAGTCTAATCAAACACACTGCGTCTTCGCCAGGCATCACTGCCTGATTTTAGTCGCGTTACCGGTAAAGTTCCTTTGGCCGATTCTACACATTATAAAAGGGCGCCCCTTTTGGAGTAGGGTTTTGAGTGTTCGCTCGAACCCCCTCCAGAAAGGAGCACCCTATATATGGATAGCGTGAAGTATATCGGCATGGATGTTCACAAGGAAGCGATCTCCATCGCGGTCTTAAATTCCTCCGGCAAGCTGGTGATGGAATGCATCATCGAAACCAAGGCCAGCACCATTCTGCAGTTTTTCCAAGGGCTAAGCGGAAGTCTGCATGTCACCTTTGAAGAAGGCACTTGGGCCGCCTGGTTGTACGATCTGCTGAAGCCGCACATCACGAATCTCGTGGTGTGCAATCCACGAAAGAATGCTTTGCTGAAACAAGGCAGCAAGAGCGACCGCATCGATGCCAGGAAACTAGCCGAACTGCTGCGCAATGGATCGCTTTCCGCGGTCTACCACGGGGAGAATGGCCTCCGCATGTTAAAGGAATTGTCCCGCAGTTATTTGACGATTAGCAAAGATCTCGGGCGCGTCATGAATCGGCTCAAGGCGCTGTATCGGAGTTGGGCCATTCCCTGCGCAGGGGCGCAAGTCTACGCACCGCGCTACCGTTCGGAATGGTTGAGCAAGATCACGGAAGCCGGCGTGTGCCGGCGGGCGGAACTTTACTACCAACAACTCGACGCGTTGCGGTTTTTGCACCAACAAGCCCGGAAAGAGCTGTTGGCCGAGGGGCGGAAGCACAGCGTAACGAAGTTGCTACGCCAGATTCCTGGGATTGGTCCGCTCCGGGCGGCTCACTTGGTTGCGTTGATGCAAACGCCCCACAGATTCCGCACCAAGCGGCAACTGTGGAACTACAGCGGGCTTGCGTTGGAGACTCACGACAGCGCGCAATATTGCATGGTCGAAGGACAGCTACAACGTTCCAAGAAACCACAGCAACTTCGTGGGCTGAATGCGAACCATAACCACGATCTCAAGGATATCTTCAAGGGTGCGGCCATGAGAGCCAGCACTTGCAATGGACCGTTCCGCAATTTTTACGAGACCTTGCTCGCCAAAGGGATACGACCAACGATGGCTCGTCTCACCTTGGCGCGGAAGATTGCCGCGATCACCCTGGTCGTCTGGAAGAAAGGAGCAAGTTTCGACGCCAACTATTTGAAACAAGCAGCTTGAGCGTCTCTGACAGAGAGTCCGTTCCATCCTGGGGATCATCCTTAGCGGTGGCCCAATCGGGTTCTTGAGACGCTTGGTTCGAGGGAGAGTATCAACCGGAGAAGTCAGGCCACCTGTTCAAACACGAGAGTCTCCGATTTCACCCTATGCCCCCTTGGATAACCAAAGAAAGTCATAGGCCACGAGTCTCAAATAGGACCATGAGCCACGAGTCTCAAATAGGACCATGAGTTACCGTTTATCTGAGCGGATAACTGTTTAGGCTTGTTTGCTTCAAGAAACGAATGGGCGCCGTCACGACAGTCAAATGGAACCACAGGCGGGAAGAAGAATCTCATCGTTTCGTGCGACGAAACGAAGCAACGACTCCCTGAGGAAGACCACTCGCCGATCACGAGTGCACGTTCAAACGATTGGGCTGAATGCCGAAACAAAAAAGTGTCGGCACCGAGCCGACGGAGAGATATGTCTCTTGACATTTCCTTTTATAGGACTTCTCCGATTACCGCGTCAATCAGGCACTAGCTGGTTTGCCGGTTGCGTTGTTCGCGATAATTTACAGATTGCCAACAATCCGGGGAGTTGGTGTCGTTCAGTCAACGGTAGACTATGCAACCGCGAGCTTCGAGGACTGCAATCCAAGCGGGTGGCGTGAGCGTATTCACCCACCGCAAGTCCAGTTTCTCTAACCGAGGCAGTGAAGCAATCGCGGTGGGCAGGTGCGTCAACGGGTTACCGCGGAGATCAATGTGTCGAATCTCCTCCAACATCCCAATGGAGGCCGGCAGCGAGGTCAGCTTATTGTTTCTGACGTGCATCTCTCGCAAGCGCGACAAGCGCCCAACCGAATCGGGGAGTGATGCCAGGCAATTGTCGGATACCCTAAGCTCAATCAGGCTCGACATACTGGAAACACATTCGGGAAACACTTCAAAGGCGTTCTCACTTAGGTTTAGGTAGCGCAACTTTGTCAGTCTTGCAAGCGACAACGGCAGCGAGGTCAATCGGTTGTCGTGAAGATACAGGAAATCAGTCAGACCGTCGAGGTCGGCCAGATTATCAGGTACCCCCGTCAATTGGTTATGTCCGAGATCAAGCATGCGAAGACCTTTCAGGCGGCCAATCTGCTCGGACACTTCGGATAGATCATTCTCGGCAAGCACCAAGGTTT
>WNFP01005663.1_pt1 | contig 10041 bp, 7 predicted proteins | sample 5400201 | NCBI WGS metagenome assembly WNFP01 (sample SAMN13153355, study PRJNA577476) | soil metagenome | isolation source: 115 cm saprolite under Madrone tree | place: USA:California | collected 2016-06-14
TTCTTCTGTTCGTCATGAAGTTCGCGTGCGGCCTCGAAGACCGGTTTGATCCGGTACGCTCCGTAAACAATGACGCCTAGAAGCAGCAAAGCCGCGAAAAACGTCCCGAGGACACTTTTCTTTTTTGGCGGTTCCGGGGCGCGTGCAATCACTCCCGTTCGCCGCACCAATGGAGTTTGGCCGGGGGCCGATGCCCGCGCGTTCAGTGAGCGTGCCGTCGCCATGACGGTTTGATCTTCGCCGCTGAAACCACGGCCTGTCGCATTCCCGGATATCAAAGTCGCCGCGGGCGAGCCTCCACCCATGACCATCGTCGATTGCGGGTTGCCGCTCCCTGGCGCGAGTGCCCGGTAATTCCGAAGATCTTCGAGCATTTCGCGGCAATTCTGGTATCTCTGGTCGGGGTCTTTCACCAGCGCCTTCATGACGATCGCACTGATCCCGGGATGAATCGAGGGATCAATCTGCCGTGGCGGGACTGGCTCTTCGTTGACGATCTTATAGATCACCGTGGTGATGCTCTGGCCCGGGAAAGGCTTTTCGCCGGTCACCATTTCGTAGAGCATAACGCCCAGCGAAAAGATGTCGCTCCGGCCATCGACCGCGCGGCCCTTCACTTGTTCAGGCGACATGTAGCTGGGAGTGCCCATGACGTGCGCGGTTTGTTGGACGGTGCCGAACTGCAGAATCTTCGCCGTGCCGAAGTCCGTGACCTTGACGGTATCGTCGGCGGTAAGCATGAGGTTCGCCGGCTTGATGTCCCGGTGGACGACGTTGCGTTCATGCGCGAATTGCAGCGCACTGCAAGTCTGCTCCATGATGCGCAGTGTGCGCGGCAGGGGAAACGCGTGGCCGCCGTCAAGCAGCGCCTGCAGGCTCTTTCCTTCCACCAGCTCCATAGTGATGTAGTAAAGGCCGTCTTCTTCGCCGGCGTCGAAAACCACTACGATGTTCGGATGCGTCAGCAAACCCGCGGCGCGCGCTTCGGTTTGGAACCGCGTCAGGAGTTCGGGGCGCGAGAGTCCTGTGCCTTCTTCGCTCAACCGGATGGTCTTGACCGCCACGGCGCGCCCGATCACCGGGTCCATGGCCTTGTAAACGACACCCATCGCGCCGCGGCCCAGTTCACCAACGATTTCGTATCTTCCGGCTTTTGTTACTGTTGGCATCGTTCAATCGATCTGTCGCCCCCCGAAGGCGGCACTAGCAATACAAACCGCAATTGGGCGAATGGGGTTTCGGTTCAAGAGGCAAGCGAACCTGACAATACTCCCACACCTTCCAACGTCAATTTCCCGGTCTCCATCAGCGGGAATGCATCCGCCGACACCCAGGCGCCCTATCCTGACAGTACGCACTGAATTTTCGGTTGGTCAACGCTACTGCCGTACCAGTGTTTCGCACTCGATACGGTCGGAGCGTGGTGTTCTGGTAGAGTTGGCGGGGTCCCGGCGAAAGTCACGGATTTCGCGTCGATTCCCGCGGAGACACGGTCCGTTCCGGCATTGGTACATTGGTCTCGCGCACAGGGCGGTCAACTTCGCCCGGGCGAGCAGGAGCTTCGAGCCCATCCGTGAGCAGGTATCCTTGCAGCGCGATGCCGTTGGTCCACACGCTCTCGAGCGCGGCAATGTACTCAAGCTGTAATTCGTAGAGTTTTCGTTGCGCATCCAGGACGCGAGGATAAGACGCCAACATCTGGCCATATCTCTCCACCATCAGGCCGTAAGCTTTCTTCGCACGCGGAAGCATCCCGTCGCGATACTCCACGGCCATTAGACGCGCGTTCGCGTATTGATCGACTGCCGAAGCCGCGCGCTCGCGCAGCGTGAGCGCTATGCGCTTCTTTTCCTGCCCGGCGCGATCGATGTCAGCTCGGGCCGCCGACACATTTCCCTGGTTTCGATTGAAGATCGGAATCTGCACGGCGGCTTCCGCTATTCCTTCCCAGCCTTTTGCGATGGGAGCGCTGCCGAGCAGTTCGTTGTTGTATTCCATGCCGGCCCGGAGTTGGACATCGGGAATCGATTCACGCTTGGCCCGGGCCAGAACGGTTTGGGCTCGTGCTTCCGCCGCATCGGCAATTCGAACGGCAGGACTCTCTTTCGCGATCGTCTCCACGGATTCCTCTTCGTTCACCTCCGGCCAGCCTTTTTCCAGATCGCCGCCCACCGTCGTCAATGGCAGATCCGGCTGCCCGATCACCGCCGTCAAAGAGCGCCATTCTTCGCGCAGTGCGTTTTCCTGCCTCCGCGCGGTCATGCGCATCCTTTGCGCTTCGACTTCTGCTTCGAGTACTTCGGTTTCGTCCGCCTGGCCGGTGTTCATCAGACGTCGCTGCGTCTCCGCGGCATCTTGCGCGATCATGGCCATGTCGCGCCGGGCATCGAGCAGTTCCTGAGCGGCCAGCACGCGCAAGAAGGCCATCCTCACGGCGCTCTGCACGCGCATTTTCTGTTCTTCGGCTTCGAGTTCCGCGAGCTTCACATCTTTTCCGAAAACCGCGCGGCTCAAGCTGAGTTTTCCGCCCGTGACCACCGTCTGCTGCACAAAAAAGCCCTGCTTCCCGCCGCCGACCGATCCCCCGCGGATTTCATCTCCGGTGTACGCCACCGTTGGATTCGGATAAAGGCCCGACTGTTGCTGGCGCGCCTTGGCCGCGCGAATCTCCGCCTCCGCTTGCCGCAATGTGGGATTCGATTCGCTGGCGATCTTCTGCACTTGCTCGAGAGTGACCAGCGCGCCCTTCGCATTTTCCTGCGCTCTTCCCATCCGCGGATATTCCGGTTTCACCGGTGGTATCTCCATCTGATGGTGCTTTTCCTGCTTGGGCATCTGCATTTCTTGTCCTCGAGCGACGCTAGCCGCTGCCAGCACGCTTGCAATCATCATTGTTCCGAATTTCCCTCTGACGCGCATGTCGTTTCCTCTTCTTCTCCGTGAACTCTGTGTTCTCTGCGGCCTCTGCGTTAAATCTTTTTCCCTCTTTTTACGATTCATGGTGATGCTCTTCCTGCGCCGAAGGGCTTGCCGTCTTTTTCTTCGACAGGATGGCTTCGTATTCCTTGTCCGGCAGAACGCGGATCATCGTCATCATTCCCATCATTCCCGCGCTCCAATTTTTCGGCAGGCCGTAGGTTTCGGGCTTTTCCACCACTTCGTCCATCCCCATTTCCATGAAGGCATCCTGCGGAAAACCGGGCACGCTCTCAGCATTTGGGGCGACCGGGGAAGGATGCACGTGTTGGAACGGCACGCTTCTCGCAAGCGACTCCATCTGACCCATGGCCTTTGCCTCGGTCTGGTCGGCGGTCTCAATCTGCCGGTCGCGCATCAAGTCCATCATGCTGTTCATCATGTGGTGCGGCAGGTGGCAGTGGATCATCCAGGCGCCGGGGTACTTCGCTTCGAACTCCACGACTCGGGCCTGCGCCACGCCCACCAGCACCGTGTTCATCGGACACCACGTGGACTCCGGCGCCCGTCCGCCTTCCGTGCCGGTGATGACGAACTGATGCCCGTGCAGGTGCACCGGATGATGATCCATTCCGAGATTCAGAATGCGTAGGCGCACCCGGCTTCCCAGCCGCGCGAGTAAGGGCGTCGTCATCGGCGCGGAAACGCCGTTGAACGTCAGCCAATTGAATTCCATCGCCGCTGTGTTCGGGACGGTGTTGCTGGGCAAGACGGCCCATTCCTGAAGGATCAAGCCATAGTCGTGATCGACGCGGGGCTTGTAATCTCTCTCGGGATGCGCCACAAAAAATCCGATCTGGCCCATCATCTCCTGCATGGCGCTGTGCGCGTGGTAGAAGAACGTGCCTTCCTGGTGCACTGTGAATTCGTAGACATATTTCTCGTCTGGCGCGACCGGCTTCTGGCTGATGTAAGGCACGCCGTCCTGCTCAATGGGTATTTCCAGACCATGCCAGTGCAGGGAAGTCGACTCCGGCAGCCGGTTCTCGAACACCACACGCACGCGGTCGCCCTGCTGCACCTGAATCGTCGGCCCGGGGCAGCTTCCGTTGTACCCCCACGCATCAATGGTCTTGAACGGCGCAATTTTTCTCTTCACCGGCTCGGCGACGACGTGGAAGACCTTCACGCTCCCATCCATTTCGTGCGCCAAGTCTGCAACGTCCGGCGTCACCATCGGCAGCGCTTGATCGCGCACGACGGCGCGTGCCTGCGCCGGATGCGGCCCGTGGCTCCCGTAAGGAGAGTGGTGCCTTCCATTCTCATTTTCGCGCGGTGATTGGAATGTATTCTTCGGCGTGCTGCCGCGCAGCGTTCCGTGTAGCCCGAACAACCCCGCTCCAAACACCGCCGCATCCTGAAAAAACCTTCTGCGTGTGCCACTCATCTTGACCTCCTGAATTTTCTGGTGCTGCAAGCCGCATGCTTGGCTGAAGAGAAATGGGAATTATCTCTGCATTCCATCGCGTTGAAATTCGTCTGATTAGGAAGGCAGGCAGAACTCTTGCCCGTCGCGGGGCCCGCCTGCTCTTAGCGTTTCAGGAGGGACAACTCAGATTCGAAGGACACTCGGGGGTGCGGGCGCAAATCTACTAGAGAAGTCATATGGTCGGCGAAAATAAAAATCGGGGGACTGCGCTGGCGGTGCAGAATTCTCCTGTTCAAGCGCGAGGAATATTCCATCGGGCACACTCAAACGGGATGCGCCGGAAGCATCCCCAAGAGGAGTACGAGTCAAAACGATCGCGGGCAATTCCGGCGAACTGCAAGTCAGAAAAGCGTGCGCCTGCGGCGCTTCGTGGTGCATTGCACCGGCTCTGTGGCAACTCCCATCTGCTGCGGCCGATGCGTGCGCTCCCGGACAACTCTGACCGGCGCAAAAAGACGCACAGCCCGGCGTCAAAACGAGAGCCACGAGCGTCGCTAGACTCAGAGCTCGTAGCGGCCAGCTTGCGGATCGAATTCGCATCGCTCTTGGCACCCTATTATTACGCTACGCCGGCCACCCGCTCCCGTCAACTTGACCGTCGCCCGGCGTTCAGAAGAGCCAATGCTTCAGTCATCGTAGCCGTGCGAGTCTTTGCCTACGACAACCTTTCCCGCAAAAGAGCGGTAGACAAACGTAAAGTAGCCTGCGGCCAGGATCATTCCGAGGAACCACCAGACCAGCCCAACCTTCAGTCCATAAGCGCCTGCTTTAGCAGTCGTCACCGTTAAGGAATAGACCGGATTCCGCGCGGGCAAGACCATCGGATACACGCCGAACACGACGCTGGTCAACATGCCCGTCAGGTATGCGCAGGATGCGAAGAACGCTTTGCGCTCATCGCGTTTTCGCAATTCAAAGAGGACGCCTGCTATCCCGGCCACCGCAATCAGAGGAAAAACGAATCCCCACGGCCAGGTCGTGAAATTTTCTTTTACCTGCGGCTGGATGGGGAACGTGACGGCAGTCACCAGTGCCGTAAGCGCCGCGACGCCCCACCACGCCCGGCCGGCTAGTTTTCCCGCACGCGCATGGACTTCGCCGCTGGTCTTCATCTGTACCCACAGTCCACCGTGCATCATGAGCGCGAGCAGGGCCAATACTCCGACCAGCATCGTGTACCAGTCGAGGATGCCGGTCTCGTCTCCGAGGCGGAAATTGGTCCACAGCGGTTCGAAGAAATAACCGCTCGAATCCAGCGGCACACCGCGCACCACGTTGCCGAGCGCCGCCCCGAAAAAAACCGCGAGCAGCAAGCTGGACGTGCAGAACAGAAAATCCCACAGTGGATCCCAAACGGCGCTCTTGATGTGATTCCGGAATTCGATGGACGCGCCACGCAGGATCAGAAGCCACAAAACGATCATCAGCGGCAGATAAAACCCGCTGAACGCGCTAGCGTAGAGAGTGGGGAAGGCAAAGTACAAAGTCCCGCCGGCCGCAATCAACCACACTTCGTTTCCGTCCCAGACCGGGCCAATGCTCGCCAGTACTTGCCGCCGTTCTTGATCTGTTTTTGCCACAAGGAGGTGAATCGCTCCTGCGCCCAGATCAAAGCCATCCAGCAGCACGTACATTGCGATCATGATGGCTACCAGCCAGAACCAGATCGTTCCCATCCCGCTCTCCTCACTCCGCCGCCAGCACGATCGCATCTTCGCCGGTCGGGCGATTGCCCGGGTCCGGTCCGAGTTCGATCTCACGATAAATCAGGAACAGCCACAGGATCGCTAGCACCGTGTACATCCCCATGAACCCAATCAGCGTGAACCAGGCGTTGCCTGCGGCCACACGCGGAGAGATACCGCTTGCAGTGCGCATCAATCCGTAGATTAGCCAAGGCTGCCGCCCCAGTTCGGCAGTCATCCATCCGGCGGTGTTGGCGATATATGGCAAGGGGACGCACAGCAGCAGCACCCACAGCATCCAACGGGAGTCATACAGTATTCCGCGCCATAGCAGCAGCGAAGCCAGAACCATCACCGCGATGAAAATGGTCCCGAGCCCCACCATCACGTGATAGCTGTAGTAAAGCAGCGGAATCTGGTCCGGCCATTCCGCCTGCGGAAAATCGGACAAGCCCTTCACGTTCGCCCGCCACTGCCTGTAAGTCAGAAAGCTCAGCATCATGGGAACTTCCAGAGGATTGTCGAGTTTTCTTTTCTCCACATCCGGCTGTCCGAGGATGGCCAGCGGCGCTCCTTCTTGCGATTCAAAAAGTCCTTCCATCGCCGCCAGCGTCGGCTGCTGATTGTACGCAACCAACTTTCCTTGCATGTCGCCGGTGGGAAAGAGTTGCAAGATCGCTGCAACCGTTCCTACCAATACGCCCGCGCGCAAAAAAGTGCGGCCATAGATTTCATCGCGCTTCGTCAGCAAATAAAAAGCCCCGGCTCCTGCCATGACGAAGCAGCCGGTTTGCACAGCGCCCAGCATCGTATGTGCGTACTGCCACAGCGCCCACTTGTTCAGCAGGAAATCCCAGAAGCTGGAGAGTTCGATGGCCCCGTTGGCGCCAAACCGGTAACCGGTCGGATGTTGCATCCACGCGTCCGTTGCAACGATGAAATAGCCCGAGAGCCAGGAGCCGAGAAACACGAGAAACGCCGACCACCAGTGTCCCATGCGTCCGAGTTTTTTCTCTCCGAACAAAAACAGCCCCAGGAAGCTCGATTCGAGAAAAAACGAAAACACGCCTTCCATTGCCAGTGTTTGGCCGATGACGCCGCCTGCCGTTTTTGAAAACTCAGCCCAGTTCGTCCCGAACTGAAATTCCATCGGGATACCGGTGACAACGCCCAGCGCAAAATTGATCCCGAAGATCCGCGCCCAGAATCGCGCCGCGCGGTTGTAATGTTCATCGCCGGTTCGCAGCGCTTTGGTCTTCAGGTAGACCAGCAGCAGCGCCAGCCCCATTGTCAATTGTGGAAAGATGTAGTGAAACGTAATCGTGAACGCGAAGTGCAGTCGGTGTACATCCACTGCTTGTCCCATCGCGTCACCTCGTGGAGATTCTTAGCGATGTTCAGTCTTTGCGGCCGCTGTTTCCCCGCAGCATGCGAGTAGTCCGGATTGTCCAGCCGCATTCTTGCACGTCTGAAGCGCTCTGCAGCAATTTTTCTGAGCATGCTAACGCCATTCCAGCGGATTCACCCACGTTAGGCGGACGTCTGAGTTTCGCTCCGCGGACATCATCATCTTTGGAAATTTCTTCAATTTTCATACACTCCTGCGGCATCCGAGGTATTGTTTTGGCGCGCTTTCGCACCGGAGGATTTCCATGAAGTACGACGCGATCATCATCGGCTCCGGCCAGGCCGGCAATCCCCTCGCTTATCGGCTCGCCGATTTGGGATGGTCTGTGACGCTTATCGAGAAAAAGGACCTGGGTGGCACCTGCATCAATGTCGGTTGCACGCCTACCAAGACGATGGTCCATCGCGCGCAAGTCGCTCATTACGCGCGAAACGCCGCGCGCTGGGGCGTCAACGCTTCGAACGTCAGCGTTGATCTCGCCAAAATTGTTTCTCAAAAAGACGAAGTCGTCCTCAGCTTTCGCAGCGGCCAGCAGAAACAAGTCGACAAGCGCGCCAATCTTCGTCTCTATCGCGGCCACGCCCGTTTTGTTGGCGCGCATCAACTCAAGGTTGGCGACAATCTGCTTGAAAGCGAAAAGATTTTCATCGATACCGGCGGCCACCCGAACATTCCTGCGATTCCCGGCCTGGATACCGTCTCGTATCTCACCAACGAATCCGTCATGCAGCTCACGACTCTCCCCGAACACCTCCTCATTCTCGGAGGCGGCTACATCGGCTTGGAATTTGGGCAAATGTTTCGCCGCTACGGCAGCCGCGTCACCGTTCTGCACACCGGCAAGCAAATTGTTCATCGCGAAGATTCCGAAATTACCGCCGAGCTGCAGAAAGCGCTCGAAGCCGAAGGAATACAATTCCTGCTCAACGCCCGCACCACGCGCGTCGAAAACAAGAACGGCGCTGTCACTCTGTCTTTCGATGGAACTGCAGGCTCATCCAGCGTCACCGGCTCGCATCTCTTGATCGCCACGGGACGCGCCCCTAATACCGACGATCTCGGCCTCGATAAAGCCGGAATCGAAACTGACAAGAATGGCTTTATCAAAGTGAACGGCCGCCTCGAGACGAGCGTTCCCGGCGTTTGGGCCCTCGGCGATTGCAAGGGTGGCCCGGCTTTCACGCACATCTCCTACAACGACTTCCAGATCGTTTACGGCAATTTGGTAGAAGGGAAGTATCTCACGACCGAAAATCGGACCGTGCCGTACTGTGTTTTCACCGACCCGCAACTCGGCGGCGTCGGCATGACCGAGAAAGAAGCTCGCGCCAAAAGTTATAGGCTCAAAATCGGAAAATGCCCCATGACACGTGTGGCGCGCGCCATCGAGCGTGGCGAAACGGCGGGGCTTATGAAGCTCGTTGTCGATGCCTCCAACGACCGCATCCTTGGAGCCTCCATCCTCGCATCCGAAGGCGGCGAACTCGTGCAAATCCTCGGCACCCTCATGCTTGCGAATCAGCCGTACACGCTCTTGAAAGGCGCCGTATATATCCACCCCACACTCGCTGAAGGTTTTTTCGCTCTCATGGAGGACATCAAACCTGCCGGTTAACGAAGGTCGTTCCGCAACGCGACGCCGAGTTGCACCGATGGTATTCTGCAAACTACAGTTTGGAGACAAGCCGGCGGGGGCCACAACACAAGTTATGGAGAGTTTCTTCGCGGAGTGCGCGAAGGCGGTCACCAATAATCATCGCGGGATTATTCCACTGAGATGCAAGGAAGGCAAGCAGCCGCAAGCGTTGAACAGTCGATAAGTCAGAGCAAAAAAAATGTGCGCGGCCCTACTCCTGTTTTTGGAGCGTGGGGTCTACAGTTGTCGTCGCTCCCGCACCTACGGTCAGGGTTCTTTCCCAAGTCTTGAACCCTGACTTTTCCAGCGTAATTTTGTGGTCGCCTGCTGTCAGTCGCAGCGACGACGGTGTGCTTCCCATGAACTTCTCGTCTACGGTTATCTCTGCCCCAGCAGGCGTGGACTTTATCTCAACTGTGGAGAACGCTGCGCCCAAACCATTCCCATTCTGCGCCGGAGCTGCATCAGTGGATGACTGAACCGTTGTCGCGCCTGCTTCCGGATTGACAGCCGTCTGCATCATAAACTTCCTCTGGTCCAACGGAATATCTCCATTGATGTAAGCAGTGATCTCGGTGCCTTTAGGTATCGTTATGTCTTTCCCATGCACGAGAAGAAAAAGAGGAGCTGCCGGAAAAAAGACAATGCTTGTCGCCACAATTGCCCCTGTTATTGCGCCCTGATGGCCGCCGCCTTTCACATCTTTGACCGCCCGCAAAGCCACTTTCTCGCCAGAAGCAAGACGCACATTGACAATGTTGATGTTGAGCTTGCCTGCTCGTCCCATTCTTCTCTTAGGTTGGGCCTCAGTTACCGTTGCCCAAGCCGTTCCTCCACGCGGAATCACAACGACATCGTGGACCTTAACTTCCTCAAGAACTTCGAAATCAACAGTTTCATTGACCTG
>WNFP01015380.1_pt1 | contig 10040 bp, 7 predicted proteins | sample 5400201 | NCBI WGS metagenome assembly WNFP01 (sample SAMN13153355, study PRJNA577476) | soil metagenome | isolation source: 115 cm saprolite under Madrone tree | place: USA:California | collected 2016-06-14
CGCGATGTCGCCGTAAGTGCATGTTTCGCCAAAGGGAATACCTAACAAGAACTCCCATACCTGTCTTTGAAAACGCGTTCCCCGCATCTCAAGAGGTATAGAGAATGTCTGCCTCTTTCCCGCGAAGTACTCCCTCAATTCCTTTTCCGTTCGAACGAGAAGAGGATGATGCGGTTCTTCAACGAGATCGCCGAGCCGAACACGCCGCGGATCGTCGTTTTCCCAAAGAATAGCTACCAGGCCTTTTTCGCTCGCGACGAGCTTGAGCACGCCGACCGGAGAATTCACGAGTTTGTAAGACAGGTTCATTCGCAATTCATCGGGATTGCACCAAGTCTTTCCATAAAGTCACCGCAGCGTGTGCACGCCATGGCCGTACCGTATTCGGGTTTAGTTCTTGTCACGCATCCCTACGTCTAACGAAGCTTCGCTTTGCGGGCGGCTTCCCGAAGACCATTCATCGTCGCGATATAGGAATCAGCCCCGTAGCTCACTCTGGCCACACCTCGCTTTGCGAGTGCATTTAACGGTGCGTCCTGGCTGACCATGATGTTGACTGGCAAGGGTGAATCCTTGGTCAAACCTGCGATCAAACCCAAATCCGCCAACCCCGGCACGAAAAGCCCATCTGCTCCAGCTTTTGCATAGGCGTTTGCTCGTTCAAGCGCCCGCTCAACCAGTGATGCGTTGTGTTCTTTTTGCGATACCTGGATGAAGACGTCGGTCCTCGCATTTTTTCCGAAGAGAGCCATTCTCCGGGTAGCTGTCTTCGAGATTGCAACCGATCGCTCCCGCCTTTAAGGCAAGACCGATCGTCTCTCCCACCTTCTTGGGTGTATCTCCGTAACCGCTCTCTAAATCTACGGTTACCGGCAGGTCCGTCGCCTCGACGATCCGGCGAAGGTTTTCCATCACGAAGGCGAGAGGCGTATGTTCACCGTCCGTGTATCCATTCGATTCGGAAACGGCCCAGCTGCTCGTAGCGAGAGCTTTGGCTCCCGCCTCTCCGACCGCCGTGGCACTTCCTGGGTCCCAGATGTTAAATAGGATGAGCGGTTCACTCGGAACATGTAGTTTGCGAAAACTCTTGGCCTTCTGCAGCTGGCTTGTCATTTTTTCTCCTGAGTCATTCATTAGGACTTCGAGGTGTAAACCGAAAGACGGAGCGCTCCGGCGTCAGGTATTGCAAGGAGCTGCCGACAGATGAATCCAACGGCGCCTCATTGCACTGTTTACTTCCAGAAGTCGCGCAGTTCCTTGTTGAAGTCCTCGGGGCGTTCTTCGGGAAAGAAGATTCTTGCGCCTTCAAATTCCACCCGACGCTTGGTTCCCGGAATCGTCTCGCTCAGCCAGTGAGACCACTTCACATCGAAGTAGACGTCATCGGTTCCCCAGATGATCAGAGTGGGTGCCTTTAACGTCTTTAGTTTCGGCTCGATCTCGACGGTATGTTTGTTGTCGAACGCGTTGACAAAACGTTCCAGATCACGGGTGCGCTGCTCGGTAGCAACCAGCGGGCGGAGATACCTTTCGATTGTGTCATCCGACAATTTCTCGGGGTGCTCATAGGCCGGACCCAAAGCGTCGGGAGAACGGTAGATCGCCTTATTCGACAGCATGGCGTCGAGCGTTTTGCGCAATCCGCCGGCTTTCACCATTGCTACAAACGGCTGGAAGGCCACCGGTGGCCAGTTGTCGTGCGTGTCGCAATTGGTAAGCGTGAGGCTTCGAACGCGTTCTGGATAGAGAGCGCAAAATATCTGACAGATTCCGCCGCCGCTGTCATTTCCGACGATATCCACCTTATCGATGGCCAGGGCGTCGAGAAACTCGGCAAGCATTTTCGCATTCGCAGTAACCGATACATCCTGATTGGGGCCGATTTCCGTGTTGCCATGCGCCAAGAGATCAACTGCGATGGTCCGCCGTATATCGGAAAACGCCTCTTGCTGATGACGCCAGAGATAGCCGTTCAACAGCACGCCGTGCACGAACAGCGCGGCCGGCCCGGTACCTCGATCGGTATAGCTGATGCGCCCCGACGGAGTACTCACGCTCTGCTTTGATAGTGGCTTGTTAGATGCCATCGAACGTACCTCTCTTTTCCTAAGAAGGCCTGAATGGGAAATTCGTGTGAATGGACGCTCGATCCATATTCGTCGTCGCTCCGCACGCAATGTGACCGGCAGCTCAAACAACGCCACCACGACTGAGAGTGAGCTAGTGACGAATGCGGATGAGGCTCGCCGATATGGACGTGAACATACGCACTGTGAACGATGTAACTCGGGTGAACCACGTCGAGCATCCTTCGAAGACGACTCTAGGTCTCTTTTGTCTTGCGGAACTGCCAAAGTTGAGGCAATTCCTGCCATACCTGCAATTGGTGCGAGCCGATAACTCTCCTTCGCTATCGCTTGCGAAGCTATATGAACGCTTACTTGGAGAATTTCCGACCGCCGGCGAAGAGGCGATTTCTTAGCGTTGCTTTTGCGCCCGAGTCGGTCGCCTTACCAGTTCGCCCCCGCAATTCGGACACACCCCTTTGAGGTCGTTCCTGCTGCAGTGGCTGCAGAATGTGCATTCGAACGAGCAGATCATTGCTTCTTGTGAACTGCTGGGCAAATCACGTCCGCAGCGTTCGCATTTTTCTCTCATCTCCAACATTGTCGTCTCCCTTCGAGCGAAGTGCCTTGGCCGTCGCTGACTGAAAATGACGACGCGCTGTTTCTGCTATCGGTCGCAGCGCAAATCGGTCAGTGAGGTGCGTCCCAACCTCCGCCAAGTGCCCGGAAGACGACTACTGCCGCTCGTGCGGAATCGGCTTTGCTGGCGTCAAGTTCGTCCTGAGCAGCCAACAGTTGCCGGTCTGCGTCGAGGACGTCGGTAAGCGTGATTGACCCAGCCCGATACGCCTGCTCAGACAGATCACGCGCCTGAACAAGCGCTTGGACCTGAGCCTGCAATTCCGACCGATACGCTTCCGTTTGGCTGAGCAACGAAAAGGAGTCCTCGACATCTTCGGCAGCTCGCAGTACTGCCTGACGGTAGACTGCCAGAGCCTCCGCGTTGGCACCACGCGCCTGTGCTACCTCGGCATTGATCTTGCCAAAATCAAGCAACCGCCAGCGCAGAGCGCCAACGCCGACTGCCTGGAAAGCAGAGGAAGAGAACAGATGTCCGGAGTTCAAGCTATCGACCCCCAGCGCTCCAGACAGGGAAATCTTTGGGTAATAGTCGGAAATGGCTGCACCGATACGTTCGTTCGACGCGGCGAGCCGTCGCTCTGCTGCGATGATATCCGGTCTGCGCCGAAGCACGTCCATCGGCTGCTGGTCGCCAGGAATTGCTGGGATCGATGGAACCTCGCTTGCCGCTTCGAGTTCACGTGCATACGTGCCTGGTTGGGCTCCCATAAGCACATCCAAGCGATTCAATTGTTTCTCGAGAGAGAGGCGGAGCACGGGCACGATTCCGCGGGCTTGTTCCAAAACTGCTTCAGCTTGAGCGATCTCCCGCTTGGAAGCGGCGCCGGCGTCATAGCGATTACGCACCAGTTGGACGAGGTGCTCGTCTGTCGCAATCTGGTTCTTGGCAACTGCGAGCCGGGTCTGATATCCGCGAATTTGTAAGTACGCGTCGGCTGCATCTGCCGCTACGGTCACGCGCGTTCCGGCCTGAATTGCCTGCGCAGCCTGTAGCTCGTCTCGTGCGGCCGCGCCACCATGACGAAGTCCGCCGGCGAGGTCGATCTCCCAACTTGCGGCAGGGCCAAGCGCGTACTCATGTATGTCGCGTCTAAATGTCGGAAAACCCCCGGCGATGGTTCCCAAATTCCCCACTCGGCTCTGCCGTTCGGCAGTCGCCGTGGCGCCGAAATCGGCGGTCGGCAGGAGCCGAGCACCAGCTCCCGCGGCTGCTGCACGCGCCTGATCTACCCGCGCAAGAGCTGCAGCTAGATCCAAATTGTTGTTCAAAGCGCGTTGTACGACGGTCTCCAACATTGGATCGTTGAACCCAGTCCACCAACGGTCGAGCGGCGGCGGGGATGCATTCGCTGCAGCGGAAGCATCGACAGAGTTGTGAAATGGCGTTAGAGCGGGCGTTGGAGCCTTATACTTAGGTCCAACCGAGCACCCTGCCAGCAGAGTGCTTAGCACCACGCCGTTCCAAGGGATTGACGCATTTCTGCGCCCGCTCCGGTTGCCACCGCAAGCGGGGCCACGCCCAGGATGAACGCGAATGAAGTCATCAGGATGGGGCGAAGCCGGGTTCGCGCGGCATGGGCGGCGGCCCACTCGGGAGCAACCTTTTCCACCACCTCCCGCTGCCTGGCAAACTCTACGATCAGGATCGCGTTCTTCGCAGCCAAGCCAACCAGCACCACAAATCCGATTTGAGCAAGGATGTCGATTGGCATGCTCCGAAGGCGCAAGCCCGTAGCGGATGCCAGAAGGCACATGGGCACGATCAGCACGATCGACAGGGGCATCTTCCAACTCTCGTACTGAGCCGCGAGGACCAGAAAGACGAATACAGCGGAGGCCCCGAAAATCGCCAATGTGGGAATGCCCTGTTGCTTCTGTTGGTGAGAGAGGTCGGTCCACTCGAAGGTAATCCCCGGCGGAAGCACCCGCGCGGCGATCTCTTCCATGCGCTGCATGGAGGCTCCGGATGAGACTCCCGGCGCCGCGCCACCAAGGACCTCGGCCGCAGGATAGAGGTTGTATCTCGGAATACGATAGGGCGCGGTCCGCTCCCTTAAGACCGCGACGGTACCAAGCGGAACCATTTCGCCCGTGGCATTGCGGACCTTGAGCTGGGTAATGTCTTCCGGTGTCTGCCGGAAAGCCTGATCGCCCTGAGCGTATACCTGGTAGGTTCGTCCGAGATAGTTGAAGTCGTTCACATATTGCGAACCAAGATAGAGCTGAAGCGTGGAGGACACAGCATCCGGGGTTACGCCGACCTTCTCCGCTTTGAGCCGATCTATGTCGGCGTAAATGGATGGCGTGCCCGCATTGAAGAGGGTGAAGGCTCCTGCCAGCGACTTATCCTTATTAGCTTCCGCGACCAGCGCGTTGGTTGCCTTGGCAAGAGCATCCGGGCCAAGGCCACCGCGATCCTCGACCATCATTTTGAATCCTCCGGCGGACCCGAGCCCCTGAACCGGCGGCGGCATGATCACGGCAACGTTCGCATCCTTGATGACCGAAAGTCGCTTCCTGAGCGTCTGCAACATCGACGCTGCGTCCCCGCCCCGGAAATGTTTCCCGTAGAGTGACGGCAGGGCGAGATAGAGCGTGCCCGTGTTGGACGAGATGGTGCCCGTCGTCACGTCGAACCCCGATGTGACCGAGGTGTGATCGACGCCCGGCGTCGAGAGGATGATGTCATTCGCCTGACGGACAACCTGGTCTGTGCGAGCCAGACTCGAACCCGGCGGCAGCTGCACAATGGCGGCCAAATAACCGATGTCCTGTTCCGGGATGAAACCCGTGCTCATTCGCGAAAACTGGAGCGCCGTGAGCGAGATCAGCCCGACATAGACGAGCACGATAATCCCGGTCACACGGACGAATCGGCTGGTTATGTGCCCATAGTTATTCGACAGCCATTCGAAGCTCTTGTTGAAACGACGGAAAACTGGTTCTATGAGGCGCGCGAACCCGCGCTGCTCAACATGACCTTCGCCTTGATGAGGCTTTAGAAGCACTGCGCAAAGCGCTGGGCTCAACGTCAACGAGACCGCACACGAGATCACGGTCGACGCGGCAATCGTGGTCGCGAATTGCTTGAAGAACAGCCCTGAGATCCCGGAAATGAAGACGGAAGGAATGAACACTGCGCAAAGCGTCAGAGCGATCGCGATCAAGGCGCCGGACACTTCGTCCATCGTGTGATGCGCCGCTTCCTTCGGCGACATCCCCAGCGCCATGTTACGTTCGACATTTTCCACGACGACGATGGCGTCATCGACCACAATGCCGACCGCCAGTACCAACCCGAAGAGCGAAAGGTTGTTGATACTGATGCCTAGCGCCGCAAGGAGACTGAAACTGCCAATCAGGGAGACGGGGATCGCGACCACCGGAATGATCGTCGCGCGCCAGCTTTGCAGGAAGACGTAGACGACACCAATTACAAGTGCGATAGCGATCAGGATCGTGGTCTGGACTTCTTTGACAGATCTGCTGACGAAGGTCGTCGGATCGTAGATGTTGATGTTCTCGATATCCGAGGGGAACTTTTTCTTGAGTTCATCGAACTTCGCGAGGACCTCGTGCTCGACCTGAACCACGTTCGATCCAGGCACAGCAAAGGCCCAGAAGGGGTTCGATGGGTAGCGATCCGTATACGAAATGCTGTTGTAGTCGGCCGAGCCGAGCTCGACGCGGCCAATATCTCGAATGCGAGTGACGCGACCCTGGTCGTCCGACTTAACGATGATGTCGCCAAACTGGTCGGGCGTCGTGAGCCGTCCGAGGGCCTCGACGTTGATCTGATACGCTGCATTGGTGGAAACCGGAGGTTGGTTCAGAACACCTGCCGATACTTGCTCGTTCTGTGCCCGCAATGCGGTCAGGATGTCGCTGGCACTAATATAATGTGCGGCTGCTTTGTTCGGATCGATCCAGATGCGCATCGCGAACTGCCGCTCCCCCAAGGAAAACAGTCCGCCCACCCCGGGGAGTCGCGCGATCTCGTCCTTCACGCGAAGAGTCATGTAGTTCGAAATGTATTCGACACTGCGCGTACCATGAGGAGAATAGGGGAAGATCCCGAGCAGATATGCGGGGATCACCTTCTGGACCTTGACGCCAATACGCTGAACTGGATCAGGCAAGCGTGACAGAGTGTCCTGCACACGATTGTTCGTGAGCATCTGCGCGAGGTTCACATCGGAGCCGATCTTGAAGGTCACGGTGATGGTGATGTTGCCATCCCCGGTCGACTGGCTGGTGATGTAGTCCATATTCTCGACGCCGTTGATCGCTTGCTCGAGCGGGGTCGCGACAGTACGAGCGACCGTATCAGCCGAGGCGCCAGGATACGCAGTGGTGATTTGGATGGTCGGGGGGACAATGTTCGGATACTGCGCGATCGGCAGAGCCACCATTGCCGCCAGGCCGAATAAGGTAAAGAAGATGTTGATCACCGCCGCGAAACGCGGATGGTCGATGAAGAAATGTGTTAGCTTCATGGCTTAACTTGGTTCCTTCCCTTATCAACTCCGAGTTGAATCGATCCATCGTGCGGTGACACTTTCGATCCTGGCGCAGCAATCGGGATGCCGCCGATGATAACTTTGTCGGAAGGCTCCAGGCCCGAGCGAATCACCCGCAAGCCATAGCGAAGATCGCCCAACTGAACTTTCTTTGCAGCCACGACATTGTTCGGCCCAACCGTTAAGACAATGTGGTCCGATTGATCCGCCACTACGGAATCATCCGGAACGAGCAGGACCGACGCGGGGGTCGACAGCGCCAGTCGGACGCGAGCGAACCCGCCGGGAGTCAATAGGAGATCGCCATTCGGCATCGTGGCGCGTGCATGAATGGTCCCGCTGGACCGATCAAGCGCGTTATCGACGAAGTTCAGTGTTCCCTGTCGATCAAAAGTGGTCTCGTCCCTCAAGGAGACCTCGACCCGGTCAGCGAGAGAGCCTTTCTGTTGCTTTCGCTCCCGCAGAAAAGCCATGTAGTCAGCTTCGCTCATGTCAAAGTTCAAATAGATTGGGTTGAGCGAGACGAGTGTTGCCAGCAAGGTCGTGGGACTGTTGCCCGCTCGACTTCCGGACACGAGATTCCCGACCGAGACGAGATGCGAGCCCATGCGTCCGGTAAACGGCGCCGTGATACGACAGTGAACTAGATCGAACTGTGCGTCGCGGACAAGAGCCTCCGCTTCGCTCACGGCTGCTTGGGCCGTTCGTTTTTCAGCAGCTCGCTGATCAACGTTTTGGATGGACCCGGCATCGGTTTGCTTGAGTGTTTCCGCGCGCAATAGTTCGCGAGATGCGAGATCCAAACGAGAATGCGAACTCTCCAATTGCGCCTTGGCTTCGCTCAATTTGATTTCATATGGCGTGGGATCGATCTCGAACAACAGGTCGCCCTTGCGAACGACATCGCCGTCCTTAAAGCCAATTTGAGTGAGCGTGCCGCCGACCTGCGCCCGCAATTCAACGCGTTCCACTGCCGAGAATTGGCCCAAGAACTCCAGTCTCGTTCCGATCTTCCGTTCGACCGGTACGCTGACGTCGACAGTGAGTGGGGGCGGAGCAACCGCGTGACCACTAGATTTGGTCGTAAGGCGTGGGCCGAGGAAAATCGCACCGCCTATTACAACCACCGTAACGACCGCGCCGCGCACCCAAAACGTGCCACTGCGCTTGCTTGAAGTCGGGCTGGACTGAGGCTCTAACGCTGTCGATGTTTCGTTCAAGGTCCCTCACTTGTATTCAAAGATTCCTTATTGGCCGTCGATCTAGGTCGTCGCGCAAACCAGCGGGGCTCAGGCTGCGGCTGCACCGTTGTAAAACGGATAGTCCGTGTACCCCTTTGCGTCGAAGGTATAGAACGTATCCCGGTCATAAGCCGCCAGAGGAAGGCCCTCGCGAATCCGCTTTGGAAGGTCAGGGTTTGAAACGAAGTAACGACCGAATGCGATTGCGTCGGCGTCACCCTGCGCAACAGCGGCCGCGGCCGTGTCCGGTTCAAATCCGCCGTTAGCGATGATCTTCCCCTTGAAGATCCTTCGTGCCCGCTGCGAGGCCACCGGAGACTGATTTTCTTTGATCATGAGAGACCCGCTCATCCGGGGCTCGATGATATGCAAATAGGCAAGTCCAAACCGGTTCAAGCCTTCAACGACATGAGCATGCAGAGCTTCCGGGTTGGAGTCGGACATCGCGTTGAACGTACCGCTTGGCGTTATCCGGACGCTGATGCGGTCGCTCGCCCAGGCAGAAACCATTGCCCCAACCGCTTCAAAAAGAAGACGGCAGCGGTTCTCAATCGAGCCACCATACTCGTCGGTTCGTTTGTTGCTGCCATCCTGAAGGAACTGGTCAATCAGATAACCGTTCCCTGCATGCACTTCGACGCCATCGAAGCCCGCTGCTTTCGCATGCTCGACGGCTTTACTAAACTCATTCAAAAGGCGGGGAATCTCAGATTTTTCAAGAGCACGATGGGGAGAGGGCTGTATCCAACCCATAGGAGTAGACACGAAGCGCGACGGGTCTTCCCAGTATCCGGGATCCACGGAAGACGAAACGGGCGTCGCTCCCTCCGTGAGCGTGACGTGAGAGAAGCGTCCCGGGTGCCACAGTTGCGCGAAAATACGCCCACCCTTTGCGTGAACGACGTCGACGATCTTTTTCCACCCGTCGACGTGCGCCGCGGAGTACATTCCGGGCGCGCCATGCCATCCGCGACTCGGGATGCTGAGTTGCGCGGCCTCAGCAATGATGAGCCCACCGTCCGATGCTCGCTGAGAGTAGTATTCCAGCATGAGATCGCTCGGGATACCGTCCGGCTGCCCGGAGCGTGAGCGCGTAAGAGGAGCCATCACGACTCGATGTTTCAGGCGAGTCGAGCCGATTTCAACAGGGCTGAATAACTGATTGGTTTTTGTTTCATTCATCGCACAATTTCCTTTTCTACTTCGCGATATCTAAGTGTTTGTCTGAGCCCAAAAGCGCAAACGACCGACTACGTTTCGGTCGAACCCTCCAGGTTCGTTCACGAAGCTCACGGGAGAACTGTTTGTGTTAAGGCCGTGTCGGCGTATTGCTGGAAGTTAATGATTTTCCCCTCGACTAAAAAGATTTCACTACCGCAAATGGATTCACCTCGTCGCTACTCTGCGTTGATTAGGAGATCTTCAGTTTGGCGAGGTCCCCCAGCCCCAGACTCTCGATCACACCGCGCTGAATCGGAGCAACCGCGGTGTTGACGGCATCCGATCCAAACGGCAAGCCGACTACCACGCGATCGGGACGGCTGCCCGCGGGCGTGGCCACGATTTTGTCG
>WNFP01009192.1_pt1 | contig 10035 bp, 11 predicted proteins | sample 5400201 | NCBI WGS metagenome assembly WNFP01 (sample SAMN13153355, study PRJNA577476) | soil metagenome | isolation source: 115 cm saprolite under Madrone tree | place: USA:California | collected 2016-06-14
ATGGCACGCGGTGCGGCCGCAGCGCGGCAATCAACGCTGCGGCCCGGTTTGCCAGCGGCGACCTGCTTTTGACCGTGGATGCCGACACGGTTTTCGAGCCGACTGCTGTCGCGCGGCTTGCGGCCGTATTCAGCGATCCGCGGGTCGCCGGAGCGAGCTGCAACATTGCGATCAGCAACGAGCGTGACTCGTTATGGACCGGACTTCAAAGCGTCGAGTACCTGATGTCGATTAGTGCGGGGCGATCCACACTCGACGTCGTGGATGCGATCGCATGTCTGTCCGGCGCTTGTTCCATGTATCGGCGAGATACATTCGTGCGCCAGGGCGGCCTGGACGTCGGCCCCGGAGAGGATCTGGAGTACAGCTTGCGGCTGCGTCGTCTCGGCCATGTCATCCGTTTCGTGCCGGACGCCTGGGCGGAAACAGCCGGCCCGACAAGCGGCATAAGCCTTTTGCGCCAGCGCGCGCGCGCTGGGATCGCGATGCTTTGCGAATCCGTTTCATGACGTATGGCGAGCTGAGCTTCTTCCATCCGTTCGAGCGATTGCCGGACACGCTTCAGAGACTGGACTTCATTTTCTTCGATCTTGTTCCCACGCTCAGCTTACCATTCTATCTGGCTTACATCGTGCTGTTGTTCGGCGCCGATGCTGCCCTGTTTCTCGGCGCGATCTATTTCCTGCTGCTCTGGATCTCGATTTTCAACATGGCGCTGGCGTTCGTCATGTTCAACCGATCGATCGGCCTCTTTGGTCTCGGAGCTTCGCTGATCTTTCCCCTGTACCAGGGCGTCTATCTGAAATGCGGGCGGTTCTTTTCATACTCCTCGGAAATCATCTTCGCCGCGTCGCGGCACGATGATTTCGTGCCACCACGCGTTCGTCGCGCCCTCTACGGGGATCGGAGGGATGAGCCGGCCCAATGAATGTCACGATCAACCGCCTCGATCCAAACCTTCCCGATCCCGTTGAAAGCCGCCGGCGCGCGGCGGGACGATTGGTGCGCATTGCCTACGCGACGATCGTGTTCGGTGTGCTCGCTTTCTTTGTCACCTATTTCGGCGCGCCCTTCGTCTATCTCGGCGGTCCGGGCACCGTCTCGTCGCCGCGACACGTGGTTTCGCTTCCTTATACCGTGCAGGTGAGTCACATGAACCTGGTGCCCGGCACCACGGTCAAGGCCGGTGACGAGATCGCAGAGGTGGTCTCACCGGAGCAGGATAGCATCGTCGCAACCTATATGCGCGCGCTGGCGGACATCTCCGGTCGCACGGCAGAACTGCGCATCAAGGCTCGGGTCGCGCAGGAATCTCTCGAAGCAGTACGCTCCTATATGCGCGTGACAGAGGAAGCGGTGGAACGTATCGACGCCATGTCCACGGCCACGGTGACTTTCCGCATGGAAGTCCTGCGCGAGCGCGCCTCGGCCCGTAAAGCTGTTGTCTCGCAGGAGGCAGAAGTCGCCGAGTCCGCCATTCAACTTGCCTCCCTGGATGAATTCATTCAACAGCTTAAAGGCCGCCTCGATGAGGTGCAGCGCCATTTCGGCCAGGGTCGGGTCTCTGCGCCGATCGCCGGAATCGTTTCGACAGGTCTCGCGCATGTCGGCCAATCGCTGGTAGCAGGCACGCCGGTAGCCGAGGTCCTCGATCCAACCGACATCTTTGTGGACTGGTACATTCCCAATGAGCGCCTGATCGATCCCGAGGTTGGAAACGAAGTCTCTGTGCTGTTCGGCAACCGGCGGATTCCCGGAAAGATATCCCAAATCCTGCCGGTTTCCGCTGTCTACCCCGGGAGTCAGCAGCTTTTAACGCGTGACCGCCCTGCGACCCAGATCGCGCGTATCCGCTTCGATCCGGGTGCGGTGCCGCCGCCGCTGAACTCTTCGGTCGGCGTTCGCATGCACTACACCGAGCTTTCCGCCCGCGTCGCCAACCTGCTGGTTCGTATCTTTGGGCGTGATTGAATATGATGTCGCGCGGAGTGCTACACGATGCAGATTGAAGAAAATCAATCGGTGTGCCCGGCTTGCGGTTCGGAAGGGCTGGAGATTTTTCCGGTGTTTCATCACATGATCTGCGCCTATATCGGCCCACAGTACGACTTTCCTCCGGCCGTCGCTGGATATACCTGCCCGAAATGCCGCCGCGACATTGTGTCGGGCGACCACGCTTGCGAGATCGTAGGGACGAGTGCGCGCTGCATCCAATGCCGCAAGGAAATGGTGGTGTCGCCACCGCCCGTTTCCCGGTAGTCAAATCTTCACACCTGTCGATGCCGCGATTCAGTCAAACCTGCGCGAAACGACCATCCGGCGACGCGGGCGCATCCGCGAGACCGAGCGCGGGGTCGATGGATGCAATTGGTAGAGCTGACTTAAATGCATATTGACACACCATTGCCCAGACCTGGAACAGCAGGCGGTAGTCGAAGGCGACATTCGCGACCAGGATGCGCTCGAAAGCGTATTGGCGCAGTATGGCTGCACCGCCGTCATGCATTTTGCCGGCCTGAAGTCGGTCCAGGACTCCGTGGCGCAGCCGCTCGAATACTACGATCAGAACGTCATCGGCTCGCATCGGCTGCTCCGCGCCATGAGCAAGACCGGCGTCACACAAATCGTATTCAGCTCATCGGCCACCGTGTACGGCCTGCCGCACTTCCTTCCCTGCACCGAGGATCATCCGCTCCATCCCGCCAATCCCTATGGCCGAACCAAGCTCGTCATAGAGGACATGCTGCGCGACCAATATGCGAGCGACCCGACCTGGCGAATAGCGATCCTGCGCTATTTCAATCCGGTCGGCGCCCATGAAAGCGGCTTGATCGGCGAGGATCCGAAAGGCGTCCCCAGCAACCTGGTCCCCTTTGTTGCCCAGGTCGCGATCGGGCGCCGGCCACGGTTGAACGTCTTTGGCGCGGATTACGACACACCCGATGGGACCGGCGTCAGGGACTATATCCACGTGATGGATTTGGCTGCGGGACATCTGTCGGCGCTGCGACTGCTCGATGGCCCGAAATGCTTTGCCGTCAATCTGGGAACCGGCGAGGGCAGCAGCGTGCTTGAAGTGGTCCGCGCCTTCGAGGCTGTGAGCGGACGGAATGTTCCATATGACGTCAAGCCACGCCGCCCTAGCGACGTCGCTGCGTGTTACGCCGCCACCGACTATGCGTCGAAGTTGATGAACTGGCGGGCGACCAGGTCGCTCGAGACCATGTGCGCCGATCACTGGCGGTGGCAGCGGACCAACCCGAACGGCTATGCCTGATGGCGCCACTGGCGCGAGGACAGAGTTGGAGCCCTGGCGCAGCCATCTCTCTTGCCGCATCACCGTGGGACTGGCAGGCAAGCGCGCCACCGACACTGCCCGTCGGGACAATGGCCATAAGGGCAATAGTCCCGAGAACGTCACGGTCGTAGGTTTGCCACGGGAAAAACTCAGCTCTCAGGCAGGGGGCGCGGCAATGACCACTCGGCTGGAGCTCAACTTGCGGGCTGCGCTATGCAGACAGCTCGCAAAGCGTGAGCCGGCTAACCGATCGCTCTGGATGGCCGAGGCGGAACATTGGCTGCGCTTGTCGAAAGAGAAGCTTCGGGGCGAGGCCAAGGCAAAATCGGTTCCGGCACGACCGGTGTCTGCGCGCCAGGCACCCGCTCCCTGACTTCGGGCTTTTCCGAGAAGTGATGCGGCGCTCCCTGGATCATTGGCAGTCCGACTTGAAGGACTGCGCCATGCCGCTTCCCCGTCGTCGACTTCCGACCACATGAGAACTTCTGCCCGCTTGATCCAGCAAGGCGCGACGTGTCCATGCATCACGCGACAGCTTCGTCCGGTGCCGCAAGCCGCAACGATGTGGCGGTCGTTTACCTTATTCGAAGCGCTCGGTATTAATTTTGAAATTGTGGTGTATTCTGAATGTATGCATGTCGATGTCGACTTGCATTGAGCCAACTTAGGGGTCACGGAGGGTAACATGGCCAAGAAAGCGAAGAAGGCAAAGAAGAAGAAGTCAGCCAAGAAGAAAAAGAAGTAACCGTTCGACAACAGCCTCGTAGCATCGGGATAGCGTCTGAGATCCGTTACGCCTTTCGTAGCGCGCACAGGCGCCAGCTTTCGAGGACAGATTATCCGCGCAACAAACAACCAAGACGGACCCTTATGCAGATGGCTGCTGCATAAGGGTCCGGCTTTTCACTATATGAGTAGAGCTTCGCCAAAAGCATTGCCACTGATGCGATGGGAAGCATCCTGTGTGGCCTACGTCCCGCTTCAGTCGTCGGCAATGTCGCGGCTCGTTCGCGGCATTTAATGGCGAATGACACTGCCAGGACCTGAGTCAGCCGAAGACGTCACGGCCAAACGGCCCATGAAAAAAGCCATGGGCTGATATCAAACTTGGCTATTTCCTGGGCAGTGAAAAAGTGCAAAACCCTAAGTATCTGAAGATATTGGTCGGAGTGGCAGGATTTGAACCTGCGACCCCTGCGTCCCGAACGCAGTGCTCTACCGGGCTGAGCCACACTCCGACAAGAACGCGGCTTATAGCCCTGGGTTTCGCACACCGCAAGAAGGCGAATTGAGGACGCTAACCCCTTTGAATGTGGGCCTGAATACGCAGATTCTGCCGGCCGGCGAGGCCGCCGTGGCGGCGGCGGCGCGTGCTCTCGCCGACGGCGGGCTGGTAGCGTTCCCGACCGAGACCGTTTATGGCCTCGGTGCCGACGCCACCAATGCCGCGGCGATTGCGCGGCTCTATCAGGCCAAGGGCCGGCCCTCGTTCAATCCGCTGATTGCCCATGTCAGGGATCTCGCGGCTGCGCGGCTTGTCGGCCGCTTCGAGACGCAGGCGGTCGTGCTCGCAGAGGCATTTTGGCCGGGCCCGCTGACGCTGGTGCTGCCGAAGACAAAAGATTGCGCGGTCGCCGATCTCGCCACCGCAGGTCTCGATACCGTCGCGCTCCGGGTGCCCGCCCATCCGCTGGCGCGGGCCATCTTGCGCGCGTTCGGTGGACCGGTGGTGGCGCCATCGGCCAATCTGTCGGGCCACGTCTCGCCGACGACGGCGGCGCATGTGCAAAGCGATCTCGCCGGGCGCATAGATCTGATCGTCGACGGTGGTGCGGTCGCGGTCGGCGTCGAATCCACCATTGTCGGATGTTTTGACGAACCGATGCTGCTTCGGCCCGGCGGGGTGCCGCGGGGCGAGATCGAACGCGTGCTCGGCCGAGCGCTGCTGCAGCCGCCCGAGGATGCCGACAAGGATGCAAGCCAGCCCTTGGCGCCGGGCATGCTGGCGTCGCATTACGCGCCACACACGCCGGTGCGGCTCCATGCGGAGAGGGTCGAGGCCGGTGAAGCGCTGCTGGCGTTCGGCCCCGCAGTGGCGCCGGGAGCAGATAACGCAACCGCGGTGATGAATTTGTCCGCGCAAGGCGATCTTAACGAGGCCGCCGCCAATCTTTTCGGTTATCTTCGCGCGCTCGACGCCAGAGGCGCGCGCGCGATTGCTGTCATGCCGGTGCCGGATCACGGGCTCGGCGAAGCGATCAACGATCGGCTGCGCCGCGCCGCCGTGGGGCGGAAATGAGCAAGCGTAAAGTGACAAGAATGAATATCGTCCAGCCATCAGCGTCGCCGCTCTCGCCCGAACTGATCGCGCGCTTTCGCAAGATCGTCGGCAATAAATATGTAGTGACCGACGCGGCTGACATCGCGCCTTATCTCACCGAGGAGCGGGATCTGTTTCACGGCCGTTCGCCGCTGGTGCTGCGGCCAGGTTCGACGGCGGAAGTCTCCGCGATTTGCAAGCTTGCCAGCGAACACCGGATCGCGCTGGTGCCACAGGGCGGCAATACGGGTCTCGTCGGCGGCCAGACCCCCCATAATGGCGAGGTCGTCATCTCGATGCGGCGGATGGACAAGATCCGCGACATCGACACCGCGTCCAACACCATGACCTGCGAGGCCGGAGTGGTGCTGCAGATCGCGCAGCAGCGCGCCAGTGAGGTTGACCGGCTGTTTCCGCTGTCGCTCGGCGCGGAGGGAAGCTGCACCATCGGCGGCAATCTCTCCACCAATGCCGGCGGCACTACCGCGCTGGCTTATGGAGTGGCGCGCGAGATGGCGCTTGGGCTCGAAGTGGTGCTGGCCGACGGGCGCATTCTGAACGGGCTGTCGAAGCTGAAGAAGGACAATACCGGCTACGATTTGCGCAACCTCTTCATTGGCGCCGAGGGCACGCTCGGCATCATCACCGCGGCGACCCTAAAATTGTTTCCAAAACCGCACGCGGTGGAAACCGCCTTCGTCGCCCTCAGATCGCCGGCGGCAGCCCTCAAGCTGCTCTCGATCTCGCAGAACGAGGCGGCAGGCACGCTTACCAGTTTCGAGCTGCTTTCGGATATCGCGGTTGATTTCAGCGTGCGTCATGGCATCGACATCCGCAATCCCCTGGTCAGCAAGCATCCATGGTACGTGCTGATGGAGCTGTCATCTCCGCGCGATGACGCCCGCGCCGCGCTGGAATCGATCCTGGCGCAGGGCATGGAGCAGGCCATCGTCGATGACGCCGCAATTGCGGCGAATCTTGCCCAGCGTATGGCGTTCTGGAAGCTGCGCGATGAAACGTCCGCGGCGCAAAAGCCGGAAGGCGGCTCGATCAAGCACGACATTTCGGTGCCGGTCGCCGCGGTGCCTGATTTCATCGAACAAGCCAATGCAGCGGTGATGAAGTTGATACCCGGCGCGCGGCCAGTGCCGTTCGGTCATCTCGGCGACGGCAATATCCACTACAATGTCAGCCAGCCAGTTGGCGGCGACCCCGCGGAGTTTCTTGCGCGCTGGCACGAGGTCAATGCGGTGGTATTCGACGTCGTACTGCGGATGGGTGGATCAATCTCCGCCGAGCATGGCATCGGCGTGCTCAAACGCAACGAATTGCCTCAAGTGAAAGACAAGGTCGCGATCGAACTGATGCGTTCCATCAAGGCGATGCTCGACCCGCTCGGCATCATGAACCCGGGCAAGGTGCTGTAGATCCCCGCCCAAAGTTCGCCGTTTCGATAGACTCAAGCACACAAAATGACGCCTCATGCCGGGCCCCGGACATGACGAGCAGTGGATCTCAAAACAAACTTCCCTGCCCGTCATCTTCGGATGATAGGCGCAGCGGTTTGCGCGGCGCGGGCTTTTTCGGCGGGCCCGCTTGCTCGGCCGCCATCTCTTTCGCGGTGACCGGGAAGATCAATTGCGGGTCATCATTGGCCGCACGATTGACCCGCGTCGAGACCTCGTGCCAGGCGAACGCGCCGTCGGCGGGCGCGGTCAGCAGCGCCATCGCCGACTCGGCATTGTGAGCGCCGCAATCGAGCCAGCGGTCGAAATCGCCGGGCGCGATCGTCACTGGCACCCGGTCGTGCAGCACCGCGAGATCAGCGCTCGCCGGTGCGGTGACGATAGCCACCGTATCGAGTTCCTCGCCGTTCGGGCCGATCCAGGTTTCCGCCAGCCCCGCAAGGCCGATCGAACCTCTGTCGCGGCGATGGATGAAGTGAGGCCGCTTGCGTTTTTGGGAAGCCTGCCATTCATAATAGCCGTCCGCCGGGATCAGGCAGCGCCGCCGCTTCATCGCGTTCTTGAAGGCCGGCTTTTCCATTACCGTTTCCGCGCGCGCATTGAACAGCAGGCTGAATTGGCGCGGGTCCTCGACCCAGCCGGGCAACAGGCCCCAGCGCATCAGGCGAAAATGCCTGATGCCGTTCTCAAGGATGATGACGGGTATCGGTTGGGTCGGCGCAATGTTATGCCTTGGCGGGAAATCGGGCTGCTCGATATAGCCAAAAATCTGCCGCAAGGCCGCCGGCGGCGAGGTGATTACGAAGCGTCCGCACATTCTGTGGTCCAGGTAGGCATCCGTTCAGCACCTTTTAACCCCGACCGTCAACACTGCAGCCGATGACATCAACCGCTTCCAACCCCGCGCGATCAGACCGCCAGACGGGCCCTAATGAGGAAGCCCGGGCAGCCCGGTTGCGGGCCGCCAACATCAACCCCCGCACCGGGCTTGCCACCGACTATCTAAATCATTTCAACGAAGCCATCATGCTGCTTGAGATGATTCCAGACATTCCGGAATGCGCGGAGGATTTTTTGCTATGGTACCCGCTGTCGTATCGCGAGCATTTCATGGCATCGCATTTCAAGGCGCGCGACCTCGCGATCGAGGCCTATGAATCCGCCGATGAACATATTCGGGTCGAATTCGACAATATCACCGGCGCAATGACTTCCATACTCACCGCGGTGGGCGCTGCGATGCGCGAGGTACGGCAGGACAAGACCCGCGCCAGGCTGGCTGAGCAGGCCACCGGCTGGGTCAAGCCGCTGGTCGCGCTGGCAGGGGGCATCATCAATGGCGGCGCCGAGGCCGACGTCGACTACATCATGACTCACTGATGTCAGTGGCTGTCCCGCCCTCGCATCCCCAGCTCGCCGTCAGCGCCGCGATCTTTCGCGACGGAAAAATCCTGCTGGTGCGGCGCGCCGGAGCGCCGGCCAGGGGTTTCTATTCGCTGCCGGGCGGGCGGGTCGAATTCGGCGAATCGCTTCATGCGGCGCTGCATCGCGAAGTCGCGGAAGAAACCGCGCTCAAGATCGAAATCATTGGCCTCGCCGGATGGCGCGAGGTGCTGCCGGGAACCGGCGGCGGCGGACATTATCTGATCATGTCATTTGCGGCGCGCTGGAGTTCCGGCGAGCCGGTTCTGAACGAGGAACTCGACGATTTCCGGTGGCTCGCGCCGGATGCCCTCGGCGATCTCAATCTGACCGCTGGCCTGACCGAGGTCATCCGGTCGGCCAGGGGCCTGCTCCGGGCCTAGAAGGCGGCTCCGCCTTGCTTCCAGCGCATTGAAAAGGCATATCACGGGCCATCCCGGACCCCCTCATGTCAAAGCAATTTCTGGCCGCAATCATCATCATCTCGGCGTGCCTCTCCGGGCCCGCACGGGCCGAGGACGCGGCCGCGCCGTTCGACGGCGACCTGCAGCGGCTGGCCGAAATCCTCGGCACCCTGCACTACTTGCGGGGCATTTGCGGCAGCAATGAAGGTCCCAAATGGCGCAATGAAATGCAGGCGCTGATCGACGCCGAAACCCCCTCGGGCGATCGCCGCGCCCGCATGATTGCGGGCTTCAACCGGGGCTATAATGGCTTCCAGCAGTCCTACCGCACCTGCACGCCGGCGGCCGCCGTCGCGATCCGCAGATACATCGAGGAAGGCTCGAAGATTTCGCGGGATCTGACGGCCCGCTACGCCAACTAGCGCCGCGGTTCCCAGGGTCTCTTCGCTCCCGCAGCGCGGTGCCATCGTCCGATTTGGACCAATAGATTCAATCTTAATTTGCGCATTAACCTTTCCTAAAGAAGTGGTCTAGGCGGGCTCGCGCTGCATGCTAAACCTTTGGGCATTCGACGCGCTCCGCTCTGGACCGCGCACAGCTTCGTTGAGTTCTATGAACCATCCAGCCTCCTTCACCATCGCCCGCGACCCGCTGCCCGATCACGAACAGAAACAGGCCGCGCTGAGCTATCTCAACGAGGCCTGGGCGGAGGCGCGGCACGATGGCGTCGATGGCGACTGCCTAGCGCAGGCCAGCCTGTTCGCGGCGTTCGCCGAACTGGTCGGAACCTACGGCGAAGACGCGGTGGCGAAATTCGTGGAAGGCCTTCCTGTCCGCGTCCGCAACGGCGAGTTTTCGACGCAGATGGCGAAGCAGTAAGCACTGCCGTCATTGCGAGGAGCGCAAGCGACGAAGCAATCCACTCTTGCTACCTTCACTCCAGACATCTGGATTGCTTCGCGGAGCCCGTCATCGGGCGGCGCTACGCGCCGACCCGTTGGCTCGCAAATGACGAGGAAATGTCACCCGGCCTTCAACGTCTCCAAGAACCGTACCGGCTCGCCCGTTGCTGGCGAGACGAGCTCGCCCTGCCACATCACCCGGCGCCCGCGCACGAAGGTGCCA
>WNFP01005670.1_pt1 | contig 10034 bp, 10 predicted proteins | sample 5400201 | NCBI WGS metagenome assembly WNFP01 (sample SAMN13153355, study PRJNA577476) | soil metagenome | isolation source: 115 cm saprolite under Madrone tree | place: USA:California | collected 2016-06-14
ACGACCGTCTGCTTTCGGAGCGCATCGGAGACCGGCACCTGATCTTCGAGCGAAGCGGCTGCGACAACGACAATGGTGCGCCTTTCCTCTGCGAGCTGTCTTAAAACCTCAAGGCGCTCGGCAACAATCTCCGGATCAGGAATCGCGCCTTCCACTGGCGGTATCTCCAGCTCCGAGAAGAAGAGCGCCGGGACCTGCCAATTCAACAATCCATTGAAAACGCTTTCTTGCCGGCGCACGTCTGGGCATACGATCCAGCACGATCTCGAGGCATGGTGCCCCACTACACACGCGGCGACAAATGCCTGAGCGCTGTCGCATATGTGCTCCAGATTTACGCCACCCTTCCTTCGCAGGAGTTCAACCAATTCCTGCGTAGTGCGTATGGAATAAACAATCTCTCCAAGTCGCTGCATTCTACACCGGACGCCGGCAAAACAGCGTCCTTAAGAATCCACCGCTCGCCCGGCTCGAAGTTCAACGAGCTCGCTTTTAACGGTGCATTCCCGCCAGGAACCTACTGGAAATTCAATTCCTTTGTAATGCCGTAACGTTCTATGCGTTTCCGCAACGTTGCACGCGTCACTCCCAAAAGCTTGGCCGCTTTCACCTGATTGCCCTTCGTCCGCTTCATTGCAAACAAGGTGAATTCCCGCTCCAACCAGGGAAGCAACTGGAGACCGTGGTCGTTGGATGCCGCATCGAGCAACGTCTCCACCGCAACTTCCAACGTGGGTCTTCCCGGATTTGCATGGACTGTGACTGCCAATTGCTGTTCCACCTCTCCGTCCTCCTGCTGAATTGCGACGCCGAGCGGGATATCCTTCGGCAGCACCACATCGCTGGTCGCCAGAACGCACGCGCGCTGGATTGTGTTTTCCAATTCACGCACGTTGCCGGGCCACGGATAGTCTTCCATTAATTTAACGCCTTCCTCAGACAGCTTAAGCTGAGGAAGATGTTTCTGAGTCGCGATCTTCTTCAAAAAATACTCAGCCAACAGCCGGACATCTTCTCTTCGCTGCCGAAGAGGAGGCAGATGAATCCGCACAACATTCAGTCGATAGAAGAGGTCCTCGCGAAAGTGCTTCTTGGCGACCTCATGCTCCAGAGTCTTGTTCGTCGCGGCAATAATTCGGACGTCCGTTTTGATCGTGGCGTTTCCGCCGACACGCGAAAATTCTCCCTCCTGGAGGACTCGCAATATTTTGCTTTGGAGTGCCAATGGCATATCTCCAATTTCATCCAGGAAAAGCGTACCTCCGTCACTTTGTTCGAATCGGCCGATTCGTTGTGACGAAGCTCCAGTGAACGCACCCTTTTCATGACCGAACAACTCGCTTTCCAGCAGATTTTCCGGAATCGCAGAGCAATTAATCGCTATAAAGGCTTGGGCGCTACGATTGCTGTAATGGTGAATCGCTCGCGCAACCAATTCCTTGCCGGATCCGCTCTCTCCGGTAATCATCACGGGCGCGTCACTGTGGGAAACACGCCCGATCATTTTGAACACATGCTGCATTGCCTGGGACTGGCCGACAAGGCTGTCCTGATATTGTTCGACGGTTAACTGCGGCTTAAAGGCTGTCGCGGAACGCATTTCCGCCTGAGCCGTCAGCGCTGCGTCAACAACCGGTTTGAGATTGAAGGGAAGAGACTCTTTCCGGAGATAGTCGAAAGCACCCAGTTTCATCGATTCTATTACCGACTGGGTAGTACCAAACGCACTCATCAGAATGACGATTGCATTGGAATCTCGTTGCCTGACTCTGGCCAGGAGCTCCAGCCCACTAAAAGGCATCAGGTGAGTCTCTGAAATTAAGAGATCTGGAGTCTCCGCGATGTAGATCTTGTACGCCTCGTCCGCAGTCGTCGATGTGATAACGCGCGTAGTCGGCGTCTCAAGCTGATTTTGAGCCCACTCCAGGAAGTCGGTTTCGGGATCAACTAACAAGATCGTCTGCATCAATATTTGCGCCCGGTGGGGTGTCGGAACCCTTCCGCAAAGCCCCTGGGTCACCGAGCAAAATCATATAATTTGCGCAACTCGGACAATCCGCAAGCAACATGCTCAATTTCAACCAACCAGATTGAGGAATTGGGGCGCTAAATGCCTCCGTAGCGCCTGTTTCTTCGTCCAAATTCCTGGACTGCCTCCAAAAGATCCTGCTTGCGAAAGTCAGGCCATAGCTTTTGCGTCACATAAATCTCGGTGTAACTCAATTGCCAAAGCAAGAAGTTCGAGATCCGCATTTCTCCGGATGTGCGGATAAAGAGGTCGGGATCGGGCCAGTTGTGCGTGTACAGGTTTTTCTGGAAAACCTCGGCGTCGATCTCATCCTTCGTCAAACGCCCCTCCATCACCTCCTCGACGATCTTTTTCGTGGCATCCACAATTTCCGTTCGACCGCTGTAATTCACGGCTAGAATCGTGGTCAGATTCTTCCCATCGGCTGTCGCCCGTATGGATTCACGGAGTTGGCGCTGCACGCTTGGCGGGATTTCCTGCAATCGCCCGATGGCTTCGAGTTTAACGCTTCTTCTGCACAAATCAGCGGTATAATCTTTCAAAAACTTTTGCAGAAGGCCCATGAGCGTATCAATTTCTTCTTTGGGCCTTCGCCAGTTCTCCGTGGAGAACGTATAGAGTGTCAAATACTCAACCCCGATTTCCAAACAGGCTTCGACGCATTGTCTTGCTGAGTTCGCTCCTTCAAGGTGACCCCGGCTGCGCGGCAAACCCCGTTGGCGCGCCCAACGACCGTTGCCGTCCATGATCACCGCAATATGTTTCGGGGATTTCGTGGACATCTTCTGAGTCTCTGCCCTGAAACATAGACTACACCAGAATAGTCTGGGCGCGACTCTGTCCAACGCCAACGAGGCTAAGCTTGGCCCCTGTCAGATCGCAAATTCGCTGCAAATACTCCCGGGCGTTCGGCGGCAGTTCTTCATAGGAACGCGCGCCGTGCGTCGGCTGCTGCCAACCCGGCAATTCAATGTAGACGGGGCTACACCTGGCCAACCGCCCTACATCGGTAGGAGGGACATCGATCTTCTTGCCATCAAGCCGATACGCCACGCAAACCTTTAATCGCGCAACCGAATCCAGTCCGTCCAAATTCGTCACCGCCAATTCGTCGATTCCGTTAACGATTTGCGCGTACCGCGTCGCGACGGTGTCAAACCAACCACACCGGCGAGCTCTCCCGGTGACGGCGCCAAATTCTCGTCCCATTGAATGCAAGAGTTCGGATATCCCAGTATCCTCTGTTGGAAGCGGGCCCTCTCCCACCCGCGTCGTGTATGCCTTTACTGCACCCACAACTCGATCAATCCTGTTTGGCGGCACACCGGAGCCTGTGCAAGCGCCACCGGCGGTTGTATTCGATGAGGTAACGTAGGGATAGGTGCCGTGATCCACGTCCAGGAATGTTCCTTGCGCCCCTTCAAAGAGAATCTCTTTCTTTTCCATCATCGCCTTGTGAATCGCCAGGACCGTATTAGTTATCAACGGGCGGATCTTTTGTCCGGCCTCGAGATACTGTTCCAGTGTCTTCTTAAAGCTTAGGGGTTTGCGGTCGAGTTCGCGCAGCGACGCGTTTACATCTTTGATACGATTCTTCAACTTTTCCGCGAAAAGCTCAGGTTGCAAAAGGTCACCCATGCGCAAACCGACCCGGGCGATTTTATCGCCATAAGCCGGCCCAATTCCCCGTTTGGTTGTTCCAATTTTGCGGTTTCCCATCAGCGCTTCACGCTGCTCGTCTATGATTTTGTGATAGGGAAAAACCAAGTGGGCACAATCGCTCACCAACAAATTCTTGGAGTTGATTTTGACCCCTTGTTGAGCCAGTTCCGAAATCTCTTCCCACAATGAGACAGGATCGATAACCAACCCGTTGCCAATGATGCAAAGCTTTCCCTTGCGCAAAATTCCAGAGGGGATCAGCCGAAGAATGTATTTTTTATCACCAATGACAACCGTGTGCCCGGCATTATTTCCGCCCTGGCTGCGCACGACCACGTCAACTTTGTCGGTGAGATAATCGATCACCTTTCCTTTACCCTCATCTCCCCATTGGGCTCCGACTAGAACGATGTTAGCCATAAAATCTTCCAGACACGAAATGGTCCCGGAACTCCGTTCGGCGTTCGCGGGACCAACACTCAAACTAGGTTAACCATCTGAGCTGCGCAAGAGTGAACCATCAATTACGCGGGTTTGCGTTGATAACAGCTACGATCGGGCGATGATCGCTCGCCGAGTACCAGTCCTTGGATCGATAAATACAGGATAGCTGTTGATCGATCTGAGGTAACAAGACGCTGTTCACGATGATATAGTCGATCCGGTCGTAGGTATCGCTTTGTCGGCGGTAATAGGTCCAACGATCCCCTTGCTCATCGGCCACTGGAATCTCGGTCAAGAGATTCAAACTTCGGCGCGGACCAAGGATTTCCTGGATCGCCGGTTGATCCCTTGTGTCGTTCATGTCGCCATAAACGAGTAGATTTGCGCCGGGATCCCGATTGAGAACTTCATCTACATGCATACGCAGGAGGCGGGCCTCATTCCTGCGAAGAAGCGCCTCTCCGGCGGGAATCGGCAACTTCGATTTGAGATGTGCTCCAACGAGGCGCAGTCGATAGGAAGGATTAACCTCAATTGTGACATCAAGGAATCCGCGCTGGACCAAGGATCGCTGCCCGTTGAGATCTAATTCAACGCGCTTCTCCGAATGTCGCTCTACAATTTCAAACCGGCTTAACAATGCAAGGTGTCGAGCCGGATCCGGGCCGTCGACATACTCGGTAAACGGATATTGTAGACCGATGCTTTTCAGCCGACTTTGAAAGTCCGCAAATTGATCCTCTGGCCCCATTTCGGCAATGCCAAGAATATCGGGGTGAATCTCTTTGATAATTCGAACAAGCGTGTTCTTTTCGCGTTCGGGCTTCGGGCCGAAGAATATCTCACCCCCTTCCCGCCTATCCTCCTCGAGATAGTTCTCAACGTTGTAGTGAGCAAAAATGATTCGTTGTTGTCCGAATGCGACAACGGAAGACAGCAAAATGATCGAAAACAGGAGATGTCGACCTACTTGCATTCCGGCTCGCATAAAAAAGCCCGGCTCGGAGGATACCGAACCGGGCTGATTAGAAATTCCTGGTAAAGGACCTAGGAAGGTTGCGTTGGCGGTTGGATGGGCGGTTGAGCCTGGGGCGTCTGCTGGCTGGGCTGAGCAGCCTGAGTATTTTGGGGCGTCCCTTTCAGATCTTCCCCGGCTCGGTGAAGCTCTTTGTCGAACTCCTCCCGTGCTTTGCGAAACTCATTCATACTCTGACCCAGACTCCGGGCCAACTCGGGGAGCTTTTTTGCACCAAACAAAACAAGGACGATCACAAGGATCAGAACCCACTCTGTCGGGCCCGGTGTGACGAGGGCGAACATATTCATTCTTTGACAACCTTAGCCTAAGGTGCCGTAGATTTCATCCGAAACCTTAGGAACGCTATTTCAATGCCTGAAGACGTTTGACAAGTTCAGCTTTGCTGGTGAGGCCTACAACCGTATCTTTCACTTCGCCGCCCTTAAAAAATAGGAGCGTCGGGATGTTGCGAATCCCAAAACGGTTCGACAACGCTGGGTTGCTATCCACATCCACCTTTCCTACTCGGACCTTTTCTCCCTCTTCCTTTGCAATCTCTTCGAGCACCGGCGCGATCATTCGACAAGGACCGCACCAAGTCGCCCAAAAATCGACGAGCACAGGAACACTAGAGGCGCTAACCGTTTTATCGAAACTCGTTTCATCAAGGTGAATAACAGATGCAGTAGCCATAAAAAATACTGGAATTTTGCGCTGGGCACCCGGTCCTACGATTTCGTTCAACCGAATGCAATCAGCATCTGCACAATAAGCGAAATCACGGAAAAAGCGAGTAGCAAGCCTACCAGTGGTACAATCGGATCCCGTTTCGTCGGAATTGCCTTCGACATCAGCATATGCACCCCGCGCGCGTCGATTACGTCAGGCCCTCGTTCCTGCGACGCATCATCTCCACCCGTTTTGGAACTCCTCGGGGCTTTTGGAGGCACCTGAATTCTTGCCAGCCCCTTCTTCGCTTCAGGCATAAGAGAATATAGCGAAACTCTGCCAGTAAGGAAGTCAAGACAGAAGATGGAATACAGAAGTCAGAATACAGAAGTCACAACCCCAAACTCCGAGCCCCGAACGCGGAACCACACCTCGCGGTCGTTATGGACCAATGTTGACCGATCCTCTGGAGCTGGAGCGCGTTCGCTCCGTCGGCGCCGTGAAAGGTGCTGATCCAGGTTACCGGAAGGGCGAAGTGCTGCGGCTCGCCGGGAGGCTCGCCCTACCGGATATTTTGCGGCAGCGTCCATATCCGCGGCTACGAGGGACCGCAGACGTTCGGTCTCCAGCAAACTCCCGAAGTGACTTCTGCCTTGCACTTCATTTCGTTTCGTCCCAGTTTCGTGAGCTTTCCCGAGATGAGAATACTGGTTACAGGCGGCGCCGGATTCATCGGTTCGCACCTCGTTGAGGCCCTGCTGGCGCAAAGTACTCGCGTCTCGGTTATTGACGACTTCAACGATTTTTACGACCCGCTTATCAAGGAAAAGAATCTCGAGCCGATTCGCACCCGGATTAGCGTACACAAAATCGATATCAGGGATAAGGAAGCCGTCGCGGAGGTCGTCTCGGCTGAAAAGCCGGACGTTATTGTGCATCTTGCGGCGCGCGCAGGAGTTCGGCCTTCGGTCCAGAATCCAGAGCTTTACCTGGATACCAATGTCAAAGGGACTTTTTACCTCCTTGAAGCCGCAAAAGCGGCAGGCGTCGATCGATTCATTTTCGCGTCAAGCTCTTCCGTCTACGGCGCATCCAAAGAAGTCCCTTTCCGTGAAAGTCAGGTCCTCAGCCAAACTCTAAGTCCCTACGCCGCCACAAAGCTCGCCGGCGAACACCTTTGTTCGAACTACTCTAATCTTTATGGACTGCGCGTCGTCTGTCTGCGTTTCTTCACGGTTTATGGTCCGAGGCAGCGGCCTGACCTGGCCATTCACAAGTTTACGAAATTGATTCACAACGGGAAGCCGATTGATGTCTATGGTGACGGTACAGCGCGCCGCGATTTCACATACATCGATGATATCATCCAGGGGATCGTCTCTTCGCTCGAATACGATCAGGAACTCTTTGACGTTTTTAACTTGGGGGAAAGTGATACGATCGAGTTGCGCCAAATGATCGCCGAACTTGAAGCGGTCCTGGGGCGAATCGCGATCATCAATCCACTTCCGCCAGTCCCCGGCGACATGCCTGTGACCTATGCGGACGTCTCAAAGGCCGGCCGATTGCTCGGCTACGCTCCAAAAACTCGCATCCGCGAAGGCTTGCGTAAATTCATTGAGTGGTATCTTCGCTCGCAAGCGATATGAACTTCTCTTCCATTCATAGCGTGGTCGAACTGTGCCAGGCTCTGGTTCAGATTCCGAGCGAGAATCCGTCCGGGTCCGGCGCTCGTTCCGGAGAAAAGGGCATCGCCGAGTTTGTCGGCGGTTTTCTTGAAAGTCTTAGAGCAGAAGTTCAGTACGAGGAGGTCGAACCGAACCGGCCAAACGTGTACGGTTTCTGGCCAAGGCCGGTTGGAGCCACCCAGCGAATCATGTTCGCTCCTCACCTCGATACAGTGACCGTCGATGGGATGGTGGTGGACCCCTTTTTGGCAAAGCTTTCGGGTGGCAGGATTTATGGCCGCGGGAGTTCAGATACGAAGGGATCAATGGCCGCCATGCTTTGGGCCCTGAAGTCGGTCGACCTCACCCGATTGAACGTGGCGATTGGTTTTGCGGGACTAGCCGATGAAGAGGCAGGACAACTTGGGGCAAAGGCCTGCGCGGCCAACAAATTTGCGGATTTCGTGATCGTCGGAGAACCAACCAGTCTGGATGTCGTGTACACTCACAAGGGAACCGCTTGGCTGGAGATTGAAACTGTGGGAAAATCGGCCCATGCGTCCCTCCCCGAGACCGGGCTAAACGCGATCGATCTGATGACGGACGCTCTGAAAAGATTGAGAGAAGCGTTCCCTACGATTCTTCCGTTGGAAAAGAACGCCGTCTTGGGCAGCGCAACCATCAGCACCGGTCGCATTCGGGGCGGGGTGAAAATCAATGTCGTCCCGGATCGATGCTATGCGGAAATAGATATTCGCATTTTGCCTGGCCAAGAGTCCATGGCGGCGGCTGTCGCTGATTTTTTCCGCGACCCGGAAATTTCGGCGACCGTTCGTCCGATTAAAATCTCTGCGCCTCTCTACACTGAGCCTGACAATGCGATCATCAAGAAATTTATGTCTCTGGGTTCGCGGTTAACCGGCGCGAGCTGGTTTTGCGATGCCGCCTGTTTCTCTGCCGAAGGAACGCCGGCGGTCGCCATTGGCCCTGGCTCGATAGCGCAGGCCCACACCGCCGACGAGTTCATTGAAGTCGCCGAACTCGAACGAGGCGCAGAGTTTTTTACCAACTTCCTACGCACCTTCCACAATGGCAGAACCGACTAATACGAAATCCGCCATTACTCCAACCAGGTCGGAGGATTTCTCGGAGTGGTATCAGCAAGTCATTCGCGCTGCCGACATGGCGGAGAATTCCGACGTTCGTGGCTGCATGGTGATCAAGCCGTGGGGTTACGGAGTTTGGGAAAATATTCAGGCTCAGCTCGACTCGATGTTCAAGGCCACGGGCCATAAAAACGCCTATTTTCCTCTTTTCATTCCGCTGAGCTATCTGGAAAAGGAGGCGAGCCACGTTCAGGGTTTTGCGAAGGAATGCGCTGTCGTAACCCACCACCGGCTTGACCTGGGGCCGGACGGCAAAATGCGTCCCGCTCCGTCCGCCAAACTGGCTGAGCCGCTCGTGGTGCGTCCAACATCCGAAACCATCATTGGCTCCGCCATTGCGAAATGGGTTGAGTCCTATCGCGACTTACCGATTCTGATCAACCAATGGGCTAATGTCGTTCGCTGGGAAATGCGCCCGCGAATTTTCCTGCGCACCTCCGAATTCCTCTGGCAGGAAGGCCATACCGCACATGAAACCCGGGAAGAAGCGATTGAGGAGGCGGTTGCGATGCTGGAGGTTTATGCCACTTTCGCGCGGAACCATCTCGCAGTTCCCGTCTACCACGGCGAAAAGACGGAAAGTGAACGTTTCCCGGGTGCGGTTCAGACTTTGTGCATTGAAGCAATGGTTCAGGACCGCAAATCAATTCAGGCGGGGACGTCGCACTTTCTCGGCCAGAATTTTGCAAAGGCATCTGAAATCAAATTTGTATCGCGGACGGGCGCGCAGGAGTATGCGTGGACCACGAGCTGGGGCATCAGCACGCGGTTGGTCGGGACGGTGATCATGACCCATGCGGACGACGACGGTATGGTTCTGCCGCCGCGGATCGCTCCATCGCATGTAGTCATTCTGCCGGTCATACCAAAAGAAGAAGCGAGAGTTTCAGTCTTGGAAGCGGCGGATAAATTGAGGGCGGAGATCGCTTCGCTACGGTATGCAGATGAACCCATCCGAGTAGAAGTGGACCGACGCGATTTTAGTGGTGGTGTTAAGAATTGGGATTGGATCAAAAGGGGCGTACCAATTCGGATTGAAATCGGGCCACGCGATATTGCATCGGGAAATGTCGCTATCTATCGGCGCGATCAGCCAGCAAAAGCGAAGACTTTTGAGCCGGCTGCGGAAACGGTGGCAAAGTTGCCAGCGATTCTTGACCAGATGCAGACCAATCTCTACCAGCGCGCGAAATTGCTCAGAGATGCGAATACTGTTCGCATCGATTCAAAAGCCGATTTTTATGACTTTTTCACACCTAGAAATGAAGAAAAACCGGAGATCTACGGTGGGTTCGCTCTAGCGCACTGGTCCGGAAGCGCCGAAGTAGAGGCACGGATTAAAGAAGAGCTGAAAGTGACCATACGCTGCATCCCTTTTG
>WNFP01009438.1_pt1 | contig 10033 bp, 6 predicted proteins | sample 5400201 | NCBI WGS metagenome assembly WNFP01 (sample SAMN13153355, study PRJNA577476) | soil metagenome | isolation source: 115 cm saprolite under Madrone tree | place: USA:California | collected 2016-06-14
AAATTTCGCCGCGGCATCAAACATGGCCGTGGCCAGGCTGCGTTCGTCTTTAGGAAACCAATAGCCGGTGGCTTTTGCATTGGCGGGAAATGTCGGGGCCTCACCAATCCCCAAAAGGAAGCGTGCTCCAAACAATCCTGCGATGCCAGTGGCGATGGCCGCTGCGAAGGAAGCCACACTCCAAATCATGGTACTGATGATGCCGACGCGGCGCACGCCAAAGCGATCCAGCAGCAGTCCGGACGGAAGTTGCAACAGCGCGTAAGGCCAGTTGTAGGCGCTTGACAGATAACCGAACATCACCGCGGAAATCCCAAATGAGTCTTGCAGCGCATCGCGGGAAACAGAAAGATTCACGCGATCGAAGTAATTGACCAGCACGCCGAATCCCAAGAGCAGGGAAATCGCCCATCTTCTCCGCGGCACGTCGCGCACTGTTTCTGTCGTCTTTTCCTTTGTCGTTGTCATGGAAAAATCAGCGCGAGGCTCTCCGGAAGGAGGCTTACAAGCTAATTCCGTCCCAAAGGCTTGCCGAGTATCCCACAACGGGAATCTTCGTGTGCGTCCTTTTCACGCATTCTGCCCCGATCATTTTGTAGCGCTGCGTTACCTTCCGAATGGTTCTTTCAAGTTCGCTCCGCGTTACGGCTTTAGTTCGGCTAAAGCACTGCTTTAAAAATTCAAGATTGACTAAACGATGCCACCGCTCCTAATGTCCCTGCCAATGCAGTATCCAAAAGGCTGATTGTGACCATCGGCCAAAGTAATCGTCGGGTGAGTTCTTCGTCCTGTTCAGCTCTGGTGTTTTGTGCGCAGCTATTTCGTCGAGGCTTGCCGCCCGCGAAGGTCGAATCGCGGCGCCGGCCCGGACTCTCCCTCCGGCACGCCTCGAAAGGGTAGGCAGAAATGAAGAAGCATGTCTTGTTCGTTGTCCTCGCGCTCCTGTTGGTTCCGGTATTGTCGCAGGCGCAGGGTCTCGGCAGCATCGCCGGCAGGATCACCGACCCCGAAGGCGCTTCCGTCCCGAATGCCAAAGTAACTGCCGTGCAAGTGGGCACGGGGTTCTCGCGCGCAGCTATGTCGGATTCCGAGGGTCTCTACGTCATTCCCTCTCTTCAGCCCGCAACGTATGACTTAACAGTAGAAGCGGCCGGGTTTGGCACCTCGAAGGAAAGCGGAATTATTTTGCTCGCGGATCAGACGCTCACGGTGAACTTTGGCTTGAAGTTGGGCACGACGACGGAAGTCGTCACCGTTTCCGGCAACGCCTTGCAGGTGGACATGGCCACGTCCACAATCAAGCAGGTTATTGAGGAGCAACGCATCTCCGAACTGCCGCTCAATGGCCGCAACGCCGCTCAACTCACCCTGCTTGTCGCCGGAGCCGTCAATTCTCCCAATGGCGGCGCCGATCAGGGCGCGACCAAGACCTTTCCCGGCGCCGTCACCTATTCGGCAAACGGCGCGCGCCAAGACACGATCAGTTACCAGCTCGACGGCGGCAACTATGTCGACGAATACACCAACGTCAATCAGCCCTTCCCGTTCCCCGATGCACTCCAGGAATTCAGCGTCCAGACCAGCAACTACAGCGCCGAATATGGCGAAAATGCCGGCGGTGTGGTGAACGTTATCACCAAGTCCGGCACCAACAGTTTCCATGGCGACGCCTTCGAATTCGTTCGCAATCCCGCGTTCAACGCTCAGAATTTCTTTGCGACCCCAACGACTCCCGATCGCATTAAGCGCAATCAGTACGGCGGCACTCTCGGCGGCCCTATTATTCATGACAAGACTTTCTTCTTTGCAGGCTATCAGCGTACGGCATTTCGAAATCTAGTCTTGGGGAGCTCAAATGCAGTTGGACAAACGGACATCTCCAATTTTTTGGCGACCGGCGGCTCCGGCGGAACGCCGGGGACAATTGATCCGGCTGTCGCGAAAATGATCGGGGTTATTCCTGGCTGCAACGTTGTTGGTTGCTCTGCGTTTAACGCAAGCGCTGGGCAACCGGATCCCAACGCGAAGTTTCAGTTGGCCGGTCCAATACCGACTGGTGCAAACCCGACCGTATCCTTTTCAAAGCCCGATACTGAGAATTTTGACTCGGGAATCGGCCGTCTGGATCATTCCCTCCGGAAGGATGACAAGCTCTCCCTCCGCTACGAATTTGACCGCTTTACCAAAGCGCCAGTGTTCAATCCACTGCTTCTTGTGGCCTATACCGACGCCACCTTCTCGATCATTGCCCAAAATGCCCTAATTCATGAAACACACATTTTTTCACCTCGTTTCATCAACGACTTCCGGATGAGCTATTCCCGTGAAGTATCTAACCGAGGGCCCGCTCCGAACGCTGTGGATGTGACGGCGTTCGGTGTTGCACTCCCCTTCGAACCCAAACCGAGCGCAATTCAGGGAATTGGGGTGCAGAACGGGTTTACTTTCGGAGACAATCCCACAGGTCTGTTCATCAGAAATAATTTTACCTACGCAGATGATGTTGTACGCAGGATACATATCTTAGCCAGCCTACGGGGCTGCCAACCTACCGAAACTTTCTCGCTGGAGTTATTTGTGACGGCAATAGGACCGGAAACGGTTACGCGTTTCAGCAGGGAGCCGGGGAATTCAAGGCCAACCGCGATAAGTTTTCCGGAGTGTACATTCAGGACAACTACCGGGTCAGCCGCCGCCTCACTCTGAACCTTGGTCTCCGCTACGAGCCAGCTCTTCCTTGGAGCGACAACGGTAACCGTTGGGCGCAGGTCAATCTCGTGGCCATGGCCGCCGCCACCGTCTCCAAGGTTTACCCCAACGCCCCTCCAGGCGTTTTCTTCTCCGGTCAGAACGGGATTCCCAGCGATCCGGGGATGCCCAGGAACGCCTTGAACTCCAACCTGAAGGGTTTTGCTCCACGCGTTGGCTTCGCCTACGATTTGTTCGGCGACGGCAAAACCAGTCTCCGCGGCGGCGCCGGAATCTTCTACGATTCGCGTGCCATGGGCATGTTGAGCAACCGCTACGTGGATGAGTGGCCCTTTAGCCCGCAGTTCATTCTCTCGACTGCTGGCAATAGCGCCCCAACTCCTGGCTCTACGGCCGGCTCGTTCAGCGATCCCCTTTGCGCGCAGGCCGCCACCCGGGCTGCCTTGAACTGCTCTGGCGCACAAGCGGCTTCCTACCCGACTTTCCCCAGCCCCTTCCCCGCACCCACGAACTTCGCCTATAGTCCGCCGTTCAATCAGATTGCGGTGACTTACGATCCAACCGGCGTCTATCACGTCCCGACGGTTTACGAGTGGAATTTGACCGTGGAACGTCAACTACCGGCGGGCTTCCTCCTGCGCGCGGCCTACGTTGGGTCACGAAGCCTCCACATTCTGGAGACGCAGTACTACAACGCTGGCGTTCCCTGTAACGACCCTACGTCTGCTGTACCTTGCAATGGCAAGGCCAACGTTGGTCTTGCAAACCTCACGGTCTGCGAGGCCACCGGAGGGACAGTGGCATCCTGCCACGGCAACCCCCTCACCAGCGGCGCAAAGTTCAAGCCCAACACCTTCTCGACGACCGTTCAGGCTGATATTAACGACATCAACGCGAGCTACCACTCGCTGCAGACTTCCGTGGAAAAGCGCATGTCCCACGGATTCACAATCCTGGCGAACTATACCTACTCGAAGAGCCTCGACGATCTCCCGTTTGGCGAGGGCGTTTCTGGCTTCGACACGGGATACTCCGCTCTCCCGCTGAACGATCCAAACCGCCACAAATTTGACTACGGACCATCAGGCTTTGACCATACCCACGTCTTTACCGGCTCGTACGTTTGGCAATCTCCGAGTCTTAGGAATTCCGGTTCTCTGATTCATCACTTCTTCGGTGATTACGAGTTAGGCGGAATCGTGTCGGCGGCCAGTGGTCGGCCGATCACGGTCTTGCAAGGAACGGAAATCTCAGGGACCGGGATAGGCAATGATCGGGGAACATTTGTAGCAGGCGTCAGCCCTTACAGCTCAAACACATGTGGTACCACCATCCACTGCGTGAGCTGGCTTAATTCAACCGCGTTTCAACCAACGAAAGTCAGTACCGGGTGCCCGCCTGGAGTACCTGTCCCGTGTAACAACCCCGCTATCTTTGGCACCTTCGGCAATATCGGGAAGAACGCTCTCCGACTGCCCCGCACTTCAAACTGGGATGTCCAGGTCGCCAAGAATATCTTGATCTCTGAGCGCTGGAGACTTCAGCTCCGGGCAGAATACTTCAATGTCCTAAACCACCCGACGTTCGCGCCAGAAAGCATAAGCACAGGCGCGGTAAATGGTACTGACCAGATCACCTCCTTCGACAAACTCAATAGCAGCTCCTTTGGCACTTTTAGAGCCGGACAAGCGGGTGATCCGCGCGTCGCTCAGTTGGCGGCGAAAATTTTCTTCTGACCCCCAAACACGAACGAGGAAGCGCCGGGGCGCCTTCGAGCAGCCCGGTTCTCTGTAAGCTGTAGTCTCTCCTCTTGTTACGCTGCGCCTGGGCCGATGGCCACGACAAAATAAGTTGCCGGCGTTGTGCCTACATTTTTAATCCCGTGTTCGTCGTTCGAATGCACGAACCCGACGGAGCCAGGTCCAAACCGGGAGCTGGTGCCGTTGATCGTGAGTTCCACCGTTCCCTCCCGAACGAGCCACATCTCCGAATGTACGTGATGGTGCGGCGGATGCGGCATGCCGCCGGGCGGCAGCGTCGTTTCGTGCACTTCCAGCGATTCGCCCGTGGCGAGCTTGCCCTTCAGCACATCGCGAATCTGTGCTCCGTTCGGCGTTCGAACCGGCAGCTTTTCGAACGGAAACACCGCCGAAGGCATCGCAACTTCTTGTTCTGCGGATGCCTTGGACGGAAGAATCGCTGGAATGATCACTGTGGGAAGCATCGAGCACAATTCACGTCGCGTCACAGGCATGGCTATCTCCTTTGGCTGTTTTCAAATCGCCGTTCAGGCAATTCGAACAAATCCACTTAAGAAGCTTCTCGACTTCGAGACAAAGAATCTTTAGCATGCCGTGGTTTGTCAAGAGTCGCGTCTTCACGTTCAACATGTGGAACCCGATTCTGGTGCCAAGTTGACCCTGAGGGAAGCGTTCGAAATGAACCGGCCTCCAATATTGCGTCTTGGAACATTGAAGGACGTGGCGCGATTTCAAGAGCATGTGCACGTGCTTGGATTGAACATTCCGTGCGACAGCGAAATCGTGAGTGGCGCGGAATCGCCGTTACGAAAGCCGCTGGTGCGCGGGGAAATCAAAATTGGAAATCGCATTGCCGTTCACCCCATGGAAGGCTGGGACGGCACTGCGGATGGAAATCCGAGCGAGCATACGATCCGTCGTTGGAAACGATTCGGCCACAGCGGTGGGAAATTAATCTGGGGCGGGGAAGCGGTTGCCGTTTCGCACGAAGGGCGAGCGAATCCCAATCAACTCGTAGCGGCGGAGCATACGCGAAAGGGACTTGCGAAGTTGCGCGAAGTTCTGATCGAAGAGCATCGGCAAACAACCGGATCCGATGAAGGACTGCTCATTGGATTGCAATTAACCCACTCCGGAAGATTTTGCCGGCCGAACGCTCACAGCAAGCCGGAGCCCCGCATCCTTTATCATCATCCGATCCTGGATCGGAGATTGGGGCTGACTCGCGACTATCCGGTTCTGACCGATGGACAGATTGCGGCGATCATTGAAAAGTTTCATCGCGCCGCGAAAATGGCGCAGGAGCTGGGCTTCGATTTCGTGGACGTCAAACATTGCCACGGTTATCTCGGACACGAATTTCTGAGCGCGCACACGCGAGAAGGGAAGTACGGCGGGAGTTTCGAGAATCGCACGAGATTCCTGAGGGAAGTTGTGCAAGGGATACGCTCGACGGCGCCCGGATTGCACATCGGCGTGCGATTTTCTGCGTTTGACTCGGTGCCGTTTCGTCCCGACCCGGCTTTGTCAACTAATGGAAAGCTGGGTCCGGGAATTCCGGAATCAGAGCAGAATTTGATTCCGTACCGCTGGGGATTCGGCGTAAACCAGAACGCACCCACAAAATTTGATCTGACCGAGACAATTCAATTTTTGTCACTTCTCGAACAACTGGAAATTCGCCTGGTGAATGTAACGGCAGGGAGTCCGTATTACAATCCGCACATTCAACGGCCCGCGCTGTATCCTCCATCGGACGGATATCAGCCTCCGGAAGATCCGCTGCGAGGCGTGGCGCAGCAAATGAACGTCACGCGGGAATTGAAGCGGCGTTTTCCGAATCTGATTTTTGTGGGAACGGCGTACAGCTACTTGCAGGATTTTTTGCCGCATGTGTCGCAAGCGGCGGTGCGCGAGGAGTGGACGGATCTGGTTGGGCTCGGGCGCATGGTATTGACCTATCCTGAGATTTTGTGGGACGCGGCGGAAGGAAATGAGATTCAGCATAAGCGGGTTTGCAGGACGTTCAGCGATTGCACCACCGCGCCCCGCAAAGGCTTGCCTTCGGGCTGCTATCCGCTGGACAGCTACTACAAGAGTTCTGAGTTGGCCGAGCAGTTGAAATCGGCCAAGGCAGCGAGATGAAAATCGACTCCATCGTCGCTCGACAAAAAGTCGACCGCAAGGTGCAGGGCATCGCTGCGGCGCTCTTGCCGTTCGAGGCCGATGGAAAAATCGCCGTGGAGGCATTTCAGAAACATTTGCGCGCCACGCACCGCGCGGGTTTAATGAACGCCGTGAACATGGACACGGGTTACGTCAACTATCTGAGCGAAAAGGAAAGACTTAGCGTGCTGCGCTGGACTCGCGAGGCATTGGGCAAAGATGTGCCCTTTGTTGCCGGAGCGTACATTGAAGGGCAGCAGGGCGACATCGTCGCGCTCTACCGAAAGCAGATGGGCGCCATCGTCGTGCACGGCGGAATTCCGATCGTATTCCAGACCAGCCGGCTCCATCGAAAATCGCCGGCCGAGAAGGCGGCAGCGTACAAAGCGGTGTGCCGGGGATATCCGGGCACGCTGGCGTTCGAGCTGGGACCGATGTTCGCGCCGAACGGCGAAATCTTCGATGAAGAAACTTTCCGGCGATTGATGGAGATTCCGGAAATCAAAGGCATCAAACATTCTTCGCTCGACCGCGTGGTCGAATTGCAGCGGCTCGCTCTTCGCGACGCGCACCGGCCGGAGTTCCGCATTTACACCGGAAACGACCTGGGCATCAATATGGTCGAATACGGCTCCGACTATTTGCTGGGGCTGGCGACGTTCGCCCCGGAGAAATTCGCGGAACGTGACCGGCTCTGGGAGACGGGTGATCCTGCGTATTACGCTTTGTCGGATGCGCTGCAGTATTTGGGCAACGTGGCGTTTCGCGACCCGGTTCCGGCGTATAAACATTCCGCCGCGGTGTTTTTGCGCCTGGCCGGACGAATCCCTACGGATCGAACGCATCCTAAAAATCCAACGCGCCCGAGGTGGGAAGCGGAGATTCTTGCAGATTGCGCGCGGCGGCTGGGTTCTTGACGACGCCTGGTCGCAACTGCCCCCTCCCCCTGTTTTTTGTAAGTGTTGCATCTGAAGGACATATGGTTTATGTAAGTGATTTAGAATCAACACCTACGGACATTCCCGTACGTGTTGATTTTAAACGGTTTATAGGGGAGTGGGAGGGCACCTGGCGGATGCGAGAAAAGTGTTAGCCCCGGAGTGTGACGCAAGTTTACCTACCCATTATAATACCAGAAAACTAAGAGAAGTCAAAGGTAGAGTGGAGTGTGTGGAGCCCATTTTGGAACCATGCCGGATTTACAGGCGGGGCTTGGTTTTGCGAAGTATCCTTTGGTGCGGTGGCAACAGCGGGAAACGGGTTGGCGTCTAACCGGGGCAATTGTCTTGCTCAGGAGGCTATCGTGAAAAACAAGCAGCAGATCGGCAGTTTGAGTTTGTGTGTAATCCTTTTCTGGGGAGTGCTCGATCCAACCAACCAAGCGTGGGCCACGGGCGCAGACGACGAGCCGAAGGGCGAAGCTCCCGCACTGACGATTTACAACCAACAGTTTGCGGTGGTGCGGCAGAAGATGCCACTCGATTTGAAGCTGGGTGTAAACCACGTGCAAGTCACGGACATTACGGCGCATCTCGAGCCGGATTCGGTGATCCTGCGCCCATTGGACACGGGCCGCCGACTCCAGATTCTCGAGCAAAACTACCGCAACGATCCTGTCTCGCAGCAATTGCTGCTGTCGCTCTACGAAGGCAAGACGATTGATTTCCTGCAAACGGACAAGGACTCCAATCCACGCCTAGTGCAAGGCAAAATCATTCGCAGCGGCTATGTACCTCATTACACGGTCTTTCGCGCGTACGGGCAACAGTATGGCCAGCAGCAAGCCTCGAACGCGCAGGGCGGCGGCGAACAGCCCGTCATTGAAGTAAACGGCAAGCTGCAGTTTTCGCTTCCGGGCCAGCCGCTCTTTCCGGCGCTGGCCGACGACACGGTGCTCAAGCCCACGCTGGCCTGGGAGCTGCAAACAGATAAACCGGGCGCCACAACAGCGGAATTCAGCTACGTGACCGGCGGTATGAACTGGGAAGCCAGCTACAACGCAGTCGCGCCGCCAAAAGGCAGTGCGCTGGAGCTCGTGGGCTGGGTGACACTGGACAATCAAAGTGGCAGGACGTTTCGAGACGCGCACGTCAAGCTGATGGCCGGTGACGTGAACAAAGTCCAGCCTCCGCAGTCAATGGGGATGGCAATGGGGGCCATTTCGAACTTTGGAAGCGCTGGACGGCAATTTGGTCCACCCGTCACTGAAAAGACCTTCGACGAGTATCATCTGTACACACTGGAGCACGCCACAACTCTTCACGACCGTGAAACGAAGCAAGTGGAATTTGTCCGCGCCGCAGGCATTCAGTCGCAAACCGTCTATGTCTACGACGGATTTAAGATTGACCCGAATTACCGGAATTGGACGTACGAGAATATTCGCCAGCAGGAGAGTTACGGCACGCTCTCCAATCCTAAGGTTTGGGTGATGCAGGAGTTCAAAAACAGCACCGCGAATCATTTAGGTATGCCGCTTCCAAAAGGGCGCGTGCGGTTCTATCGCCGCGATGACGATGGGCAGCTCGAGTTCACCGGCGAGAACGATATTGACCACACTCCCAAGGACGAGACGATTCGCCTGTATACCGGCAGCGCATTTGATATGACCGGGGAGCGTAGCCGCACGGAATACCGGTTCGACTTCAATGGGCGGTGGATCGACGAATCCTTTGAGATTAAAGTTCGGAATCACAAGGCCGCGCCCGCGGAAGTTCGCATCGTGGAGCATCTGTATCGCTGGACGAGCTGGGACATCGTCAAGAATTCCGATCCTTTTAAGAAAGTCGACAGCCAGACGGTCGACTTCGTAGTACAGATTCCGCCTGACGGAGAAAAGACCGTAACTTACAAGGTCCACTATAGTTGGTAGAATCGCGCCGAAATGGAGACGGTCGAAGAGCTGCGGTTTGCGGTAGAGGGCAGGGGCAAAGTGTCGGCGCTGCTGTTGCGGCCGGACAATGCGCGCTGGCTTTTGGCGCTGGCGCACGGCGCTGGAGCGGGGATGAGTCACCCTTTTATGGCGAAGCTGGCGGAGGAATTGTCTGGTGTGGGCGTGGCGACATTGCGGTACCAGTTTCCGTACGTGGAGGAACGGCGGCGCGTTCCTGACGCGCCGGCGGTCTTGACGGCAACCGTTGTAGCGGCCGTGCGAACGGCAGCAAATGCGGCTCTTGGATTGCCGTTGTTGGCAGGAGGCAAGTCCATGGGGGGACGAATGACTTCGCAGGCCGCGGCGGAGCATCCCTTGGACGGTGTGCGAGGATTGGTGTTTTTCGGCTTTCCGCTGCACCCGCCAGGTCGCCCGGGCACGAAACGCGCCGACCATCTTGCAAAAGTCACCGCGCCGATGCTGTTTCTTCAAGGCACGCGAGACACGTTTGCCGACCTCGCGTTGC
>WNFP01005672.1_pt1 | contig 10030 bp, 9 predicted proteins | sample 5400201 | NCBI WGS metagenome assembly WNFP01 (sample SAMN13153355, study PRJNA577476) | soil metagenome | isolation source: 115 cm saprolite under Madrone tree | place: USA:California | collected 2016-06-14
TTGTTTACAACGTACGAGATCTGACGCGCAAGTCGGATGCTGACCTTCGGCGGTTGCAGAAGCGGCTTGCGGATGATGGAAAGTCACGAACTGTTGAGGTTGGGAGATCGCGAATCATGGCGGTGACTGCGAACGATCTTTTCGATACGACGTGGAAAATGTTGGAGGAGGATCCGGTTTCGCTCATAGCAGAAGGAGCTCACGCTCGAGAGTCAGGCGAATCTGCGGTAATAAGACCATGATGGAGATCCTCTCATGACCGACGCCAGCATCGGCGACCGGATGTATGGATGGGCACGGGACCTGTTTCCAATTTGCCGCAGCATCACCGGCGACGGTGTCCGGCAGACACTCGGATATCTGCAGAAACTGCTGCCGGACCTGGAGATTTGCGAAGTGCCGTCGGGCACCAAGGTGCTGGACTGGGTGGTTCCAGATGAGTGGAACATACGCGATGCTTTCATCGCGAACGACTCCGGAACTCGGGTAGTCGATTTTCGCCAGAACAATCTTCACGTGGTTGGCTACTCAGAGCCGGTCTCCGCGGAAATGACCCTTGAAGAATTGCAGCCACATCTTTACTCCCAGGCTGCAATGCCCGAAGCAATCCCTTACGTCACTTCCTACTACGAAAGGCGTTGGGGATTTTGTCTCAGCCAACGCGAGCGGGACGCGCTGCGCCCAGGGAAATACCGTGTCTTGATTGACAGCACGCTGGCGCCTGGGTCCTTAAGTTACGGCGAAACCATCCTGCCGGGAAGCGATCAACGCGAGGTTTTGTTGTCAACGTATGTCTGCCATCCCTCGATGGCGAACAACGAACTTTCAGGCCCGGTCGTGACTGCAGCACTGGTTCGCTGGCTGCGGTCTCTACCGCAGAGACGATACACCTACAGGGTCGTGTTTGTGCCCGAGACCATCGGTTCGATTGCCTATTTGAGCAAGCACATGGACGAGATGAAGCGCAGAACTATCGCTGGATATGTCGTTACTTGCGTGGGGGACGATCGCGCCTATTCCTTCCTTGGGTCGCGCCTGGGGAACACTCTGCCGGACACGATCACAAGGCACGTTATGAAGAATCACTATCCCGACTGTGTCACTTACGATTTTCTGCTGCGCGGAAGTGACGAACGGCAGTATTGCAGCCCCGGTGTGGACCTCCCAGTTGTGTCCCTGATGCGCTCCAAGTACGGAACATACCCGGAATACCATACTTCTCTAGACGATCTGAGTTTGATTTCGCCGACAGGATTGGCCGGGGCGTTTGGAGCTCTGCAGCGGTGCATTTCTTTGATTGAAGCGAACGGCACTTATCGGACGACCTGTCTGGGTGAGCCGCAACTGGGCAGGCGAGGCCTGTATCCTACACTCAGCGAGCTCGGTGGCAGTGGCTTGGAAGTGCACACGATGATGAATATTTTGGCATACGCCGATGGTCAGCGGGATCTGGTTTCACTCGCAGAGCGGATCGGAGTGCCAGCGGAAACCTGCATCCCAATCATCGCGAGATTACTTCACGAGCGTCTGCTGGAACGAATCGACTAAGACAGGTTTCGCCCCCGAGGAATCTTAAAGAATGCGAAGAAAAGGTAAGTCCACCCATCATCGCAGCACAACTCGTTCCGAGAAGGAGCAGGGCTATGCGGAACAGATGGACCGATGCATCGCCAACAGTCCATTTTCGAACCTCGAGCGGCTGCAGAATTTCAGCCTTTACACGCCTAGACAGGATCTGACGAACTTTCTGGTTCGCTACGAAATTTTCAAGCGAGTTCTCGATATTCAGGGATCGATCATCGAGTGCGGAGTGCTTCGGGGAGGTGGGTTGATGGCCTGGGCGCAGTTCAGCGCCATCCTCGAACCGACGAACCATCAGCGGCGGATAGTTGGTTTCGATACCTTTAGCGGCTTCCCGAAATTGTCGAAGCAGGATCGATCAAGCGAGTCCGACCAGGCGCGCCCCGGCGGCTTGGCGGTGGATTCTTATGAGCACCTCCAGCATTGCGTTGAACTGTTTGATATGAACCGTTTCATCGGGCACGTTCCTAAGGTGGAAATGGTTCGCGGCGACGCGGCGAAGACGATCGCGCAGTACTTGAAGGAAAATTCCCAGCTGATTGTGAGCCTCTTGTACCTGGATTTTGATATCTACGAACCAACGCTGGCCGCTTTGAAGCATTTTCTTCCGCGAATGCCCAAAGGCGCTGTCATCGCCTTCGATGAACTGAACTTGAAAGATTGGCATGGGGAGTCGGTGGCCGTTCTTGAGTCGCTGAAGTTGCGCGATTATCGCATCGAACGCTGCTCGTTTGGATCTGTGATATCTTTTGCGCAGATCGAATAGTGCGCGTAGTAAGGATGAAGAATTCCTGGAATGAAAATCGAGTGGAACCCCACGCATTTGTAGCTGAAGTTTATCGCCGCATGAGTTTGCGGCATCGCGCTGAGCAATGCGCTCCCTCGTGGGCCGAAGTAAAGGACTATCCCCGGGTATTGCAAGCAACGAATGAACTGGGTGATCTTCTGCCCAAAGACAAACGTGCCGCTATTCTCGATGTAGGTTTTGGTGCCGGCTGGTTCCTCGCAGCTACCCTGCGGCTGGGATACGCAAATCTCTTCGGTGCCGATTTTGGCATCGAAAACAAAGCCTACGTAAAAGCGTGGGCGCCAGACGCCATACAGTTGTCCGAAATCCGGAGCGATATCGGCAGCTTTCTGGCGGACAAGCCCGAGACGTACGATTTTATCCACATGTCTCATGTGATTGAGCATATCCCCAAGTACTCGTTGCTTTGGGTGGTTGACGCGTTGTACCGGGCACTTAAGCCTGGCGGCGTGCTAATGCTGCGCACGCCTAATATGGAGGGACCTTGTGCGAATTCGTCGCTGTACGTAACCCTGGCGCACGAATACGGGTTCAGTAGCGGGAATCTAGCCTCGCTGCTGGATATTTGTGGTTTTGATGAGATTCGCTTTCATCTACCTTCTGCTCACGATCCAAGTCTCAAACAAAGGCTGGGCAGGCTCATTCGCTGGCCTTTTCTGAAAGAAAGCGAGATCCGGCACCGGCTGTTTGGAGTCAATCAGCACGGGCACTTTGACTCGGAGCTGATCGTTACAAGCAAAAGGGCCAACTTCCCGCCTTTGTTTGACCCAAAGTACCGCTGAGGTGTCATGAAAAGACGGCGAAGTCACAGACGAGCGGTTTTCCAGAATGGCCAAGAAGCACGTAACCCAAAAAAACCTTGATGATTACGGTATTCACTCCATCGTTCGCGGATGAGGCGAACACAAACGCACAGAACCTGACCGCGAAAGAAATTGTGAGCCGTCTTCCGCCAGATCGGTTCAGAGTCATCTTTCTGGCGGGCGGAACGCCCGATCCGCGCATTCTGGCCCGCGAAAATACGGAAACCCTCCCGTGGACCCGGCATGGAAATACCGCTCGATGCCTTACTCGCTTGCTGCTCTCAAAAATCGACATTTATTTTTTCCCGCGCGAAGGGCCGCTGGATACCATGTTCCTGTTTTTCAGGCGTTTTCCAGGCCTTCCAATTGCGCTCGTGACCTACATCGTGATGGCGCTCGATGAAATCGATGTGGGGCCCACCATGACAAGATCCATTCGCGAGGCCGATCTTGTTTTCGGAAACTCGCGATATGTATCGCAAACGGTTCAAGACCGCTTCGGAGTTGAGACCCGAACAATCTACAGCGGAATTAAACGGGACCTGTTTCATCCACCGATCGAGGCTCGGCGCCCTGGATCAAAGCTGACCGTGCTTTATGCCGGATCATTTCAGGCACGTAAGAGAGTGAATCTCGTGATTCGCGAGGCGGCAAACTGGCCCTCAGTTGAATTTCGGTTGGTGGGCAAAGGCGAAGAGGACGAAAAGTGCCGGGCTTTGGTGGCCGAATTGGGGTGTCGCAATGTGACCTTCGTTGGCCATCTGTCGCAGCAGGGCTTAGCGCAGGAAATGCAAAAGGCGGACGTATTTCTTTTCCCCAGTGTTTTGGAAGGTCATCCGCAGGTTCTTGGACAGGCGGCAGCCTGCGGGCTGCCGGCGGTAGCGATGGAGAAGTATCGGCCCGACTACGTTGTCCAGGGCGAAACGGGATACTTGGTAAAATCGGAAAGCGAACTCTCATTGAAGCTGGGCTTGCTGCTCTCCGATCAGGAATTGCGGTTCAAAATGTCGGCCGCTGCGGTTCAGCACTCGGCCCAGTTCGATTGGGACAAAGTTGCGCGAGATTGGGAGAACGTGTTTGTGGAGGCGGCCAGCAAACGTCGCAAAAAACATTAATGTGCGGAATTTATGGAGTGTATGACAGTGCCGGCGGTGTCGCGCAATACCGGCGGTGGTCCGAGGAAGCGAGCCGGCTTTTATCACATCGTGGGCCCGACGGAAGGGCGTGTTTGTCATGCATGGGCGGAAGCTGCCTCCTTGGCCATACCCGCCTCGCCATCATCGATCTCGAGGGTGGTGCTCAGCCTATTGGCAATGAAAATGAGACGATCTGGGTGATTCTAAATGGCGAGATCTACAACTACATCGAGATACGCCAGGATTTGCTTGCTAAAGGGCACTGCTTTCGCACGCAAAGCGACACCGAAGTTTTAGTCCATCTCTACGAAGAGAAGGGCCATTTGATGCTCGACGATCTGGATGGCATGTTTGCCTTTGCCATTGTTGATCAGAAGAAGGAACAACTGTTTTTGGCGCGCGATCGGTTCGGTGAGAAGCCTTTGTATTACGCGCCCGTGAATGAAGGCAGAGGCTTAGTGTTTGCTTCTGAGATGAAGGCGCTGTTTCCGTTTCCCGGACTGGACAACCATCTTGATGTGCCAGCGATCGCACAATTTCTGGCGGTAGGGTACGTGCCGGCGCCCCGCACCCATTTTCAAGGGGTACGCAAACTGATGGCGGGAGAGGCGCTTTCCGTAGGTCGGGACGGGGGCCTGCTGACGTGGCGTTATTGGCAGCCGAGAATCGAATTGATTGGAACAAAAGCTCCGAGCCGGCAAGATGCGGTCGAGAGCGTCCGGGCCCGGGTGTTGGAGTCTGTTCGTTTGCGATTGCGCAGTGATGTGCCGATCGGAGCATTTCTCTCCGGCGGCGTGGACTCAACCTGCATTGCAGCAGCGATTCGTGAGTTGGCGCCAAGCGCGAAATTCAGCACCTTCTGTGCCGCATTCGATGACCAACAGTTAGACGAATCGCCTTACGCGCGTCTGGTTGCGCAACATCTGGAGACTGATCACCACGAAGTCCATTTCTCCCCGGGCGATCTTTTGGCAATCTTCGATGAGTTGATCGATTATTATGACGAGCCTTTTGGCGACGTATCGATGTTTCCCACGTTTGCGGTTTGTCGTGCGGCGCGCCAAGTTTGCAAGGTCATGCTCTCTGGGGATGGAGGTGACGAGTGTTTCGGTGGATATACCAAGATGTTTGCCTATCATCGCTGGCACGGCGTGCGGCGAACCGGTTTGGCACGGGCGGCGGCGAAGCGCCTCCGGCATCTCTGGAGAAGGGAATGGAGAGGCGTAGGATGGCTGAACTTTTTGTCGAAGAGCGATTGGGAACTGGTGCACCCGCCGGAGCGGCGGAATGCAATTACTTCTTATTTTCTTCCCGATCATCGTAATGCGGCGGAGATCGGACTAGAGGAGCTTGAGGCGCGTTCGCTGGAGCACGCGCGGCTTCCGTATCCGCTCTCTGCGTTCGAAGACACAGCGTCTTCCTATTTACCGGAACAGATTATGGTCAAGGTTGATCGCGCGAGCATGCGCGCCTCCCTCGAATGCCGGGCGCCATTCCTGAATCCAGAACTGATGAATTTCGCGACCAGCTTGCCGGTGGAATATCACTTTAAAGCGGGCATGGGCAAGGCCATCCTGAGGGATGCGCTTCCATCGTGGGTTCCGGCTGAAATTCGCGGGCGGCAGAAACGTGGATTTACTCCCCCTCTGTGTCAGTGGCTGCGTGGAGAACTTAAGAAAGAAATGGAAAAGAGTCTCGACGGAAATCTGGGAGGGCTTCGATCCCTGCTGAACCCGTCACCAGCGAGAGAACTTTTCCGCCAGCACCTGGCAGGTTTTGATCATAGCGACGCTTTGTTTCGCTGGCTGGTGCTTTCGCGTCGTTGCGGCGAAGCCGTTCTCAACTAGGACTCGTCTCATGGTGTTGTCAGGGCAGGGCTTGAGCGGTGCCGTTCAGAACTGAAAAAATGCTGCCCTTAGGCACTTTGAGGCGGATCAAATCATTTATGAAACAAATCAGGACCGTGACCGCACGGTTGTTGTTGATGTCGGGCCAAGCTGCCGGTGGGAGGTCTGCCTCCCCACCTGGCCGGACAGTCGACAGGACGGTCGTTCCGCATAGGATGGGCCATTGAGCTTTTCCAGGTCTCTGTTGCGGTACGGAGGGTTCGCGCTCTCTGTCACCACCGCCCGCGTTGTGGGTACGCTGCTCACGGCCGCTACCTTTCCTTTCCTCGTGCGGCGTCTGGGTGTCGATACGTATGGACTGTGGAGCTATGTAGTTGCGGTGTGTGGCTTCACCGGACTTGTGGCGAATCCAGGGCTTACCACCTATGCCGCGCAGCAGGTGGCAGCTCGGCGCGAGGCGGCGTTCGAGACTATTTCCGATGTCCTGGTACTCCGCGTTCTGGCGGGCGGAGTGGCGGCAGTTGCGGTTCTGGTGGTGGCAAGTCTTGAAGCGCGCAGGGATGTCCGCTTCCTTCTTGAGTTCTACGGGGTGGTTTCAGTGTTAACCGCCGGTCTGTCATTGGATTATCTGTTGTCTTCGCTTGAACTGTTCCATGTGCAATCATTCATTTCGATCGCGCAGCAGAGCCTGTATGCAGTAGGCATTTTCACCATGGTTCGGTCCCCAAAAGACTTGATCTGGGTGCCCGTCAGTATCCTGACGTCGGGGTTCTTGACCAGCCTGATTGGTTGGACGTTTCTGTGGCGGGCCGGGTACCGATTCAAATTTTCGATATCCCCGCGGCGGTGGGGCCTGATCCTGGTGCCGAGCCTGCATTATGCGGGATCTTCACTCATGTCCAATCTCTATCATCGCGGTGGACATATTGCGGTGCGATGGTATCTCGGTGAACACGCCCTGGGTTTGTATGCCGCCGCGGCGCGGTTGGCCGATGTGCTGCGTAACTTCCTTTCGGTGACCCAGACGGTGCTGATGCCACGAATGGCGTTACGCGCAAATTCTGCCGGGGGGTTATTCCGGCTCACACGGATCGCGGCTTCAGTGCTGATTTGGTTCGGCGTTCCTTTGGCAGTGGGCGGCATTGTAACCGCTCCGGTGGTTATACCCTGGCTACTCGGCGGTCAGTTTCAGCAGGCGGTGCATGCTTTCCAATGGGTCGCACTTTATGTAATTACGGCGCCGGCGGCGACGTTGTTTGCGGGGACGATTCTTTACGCAATGGGCCGTCATCAGGCTTATTTCCTTTCCACGTTGGCGGGCGCTGTCACTGCCGTGGCGCTTAACCTGATCCTACCTCCCTGGTTTGGAATTGCCGGCGCCTGTGTCGCATTTGTGCTGGGCGAGTTCGGGGTTGCGCTTTGTGCTTCCCTTTTGTGTCCACCGGAGGTGCGCGCTGCCGCAAGAACTCCGCTGCTCAGCGTTGCGGCAATCGCCAGTCTGCTTATGGGAGCTGTGTTGTGGGCGGCGCTGCCAAAGCATCTGCACCCATTGGCCCTGGTGGTTCTGGGGTGCGCGGTGTATGTGATGACGTGGGCGGGTATAGGGCGCAATCTATTGAAGAGGGAGGTTGAAGGTATTGCATGCTGATTGATCCTGAATCCAGCGATTTCCGCCGATCCAATGTGCGCCGATCCGATGTCCGCCGATCGAAGAGCGAACCGAAACTTCGTGGGATGGATTTGGTGCGGCCTTCACTGCGAGATTCCACGTATCTCGACTGTCGACGCAGGGCCGAATTAATCGCTGAGCAGGCGGCGAAAATGCCCCCGGTAAAGAACTTGTTAGATGTGGGGGGAGAAGGAAAACCATACGCTTGTTTTTTTGCCGGCCGCGTATCTAATCATTATGTGCTGGATGTTGCGCCGGCGCACTCTGTGGACATTGTCGGCGACGCTCGCATCATGCCCTTTGCCGACGCGTCGATGGATGTCGTCCTGATTACTCAGGTTCTCGAACACATTCCCGAACCGATTGCCGTGATTGGCGAAATTCGAAGAGTGCTGAAACCAGGCGGAACGCTCCTGTTAAGTGTCCCATCCATCTTTCCCCAGCACGGATCGCCCGGTGATTACTGGCGGTACATGCCGCAGGGCCTGCAATGGATCCTACGCGATTTCCACAGCGTGACGGTAACAGGGGAGGCGGGAACGGTGCCCAGCATTTTTCTGGTGGTCAACGTCTACTTGCAATTGCTCACTGGAGCCTGGCCGAGGCTGCAGGAAATGTTGCGGTGGACAATCTACCCGTTGAACAATCTGGCGGGGCTAATGGCGGGTAAGGTTTATCGCGGGGACCAGTTTGCCAGTAACTATTTCGTAGTGGCTGTGCGCTAGAATTACTTTTTCTTTTTGCTGTCGTTATAAGTCGGGGTGAGATGGAGTGGGATCAAGTCCGAAGCGGATTTTACTGACAGGCGGTGCGGGTTTTATCGGATCCCATGTGGCGGAGGCGCTGATTCGCCGCGGGACGAAATTGTCCATTGTGGACAACCTCGATAGTTTCTATGCTTCGAGTCGCAAGCGACTCAACCTGCAGGAGATTCGCAAGGCCGGCAGCTACGATTTTTCCGAGGCGGACGTGCGCGACATGGACGCGCTGCGAAAGCTCGCGAAGCAGGTGCAGCCTGAAATCATAATTCATCTCGCGGCGCGAGCCGGAGTGCGGCCTTCGATTGAACAGCCTGCCTTATACGAGAGTGTAAACGTTGCCGGGACACTGAACATTCTGGAAATCGCCCGCGAGTTTAAGGTTGAGCGGCTCATTTTTGGCTCGTCGAGTTCAGTATACGGTGTCACCAACAACGTTCCTTTCTGCGAAGACGATCTCAAGACCCGTCCCATCTCGCCCTACGCGGCAACGAAGCTGGCCGCGGAATTGATGTGCTACAGCTACACGCATTTGTACAACCTGACGACGATCTGCTTGCGATTCTTTACGGTCTATGGTCCGCGGCAAAGGCCCGACCTCGCGATTCACAAATTTACCGCGCTCATCGAATCGGGAAAGCCGATTCCGGTCTATGGCGACGGCTCCATGGGTCGCGATTACACCTACGTGGACGATATCGTCGCTGGGGTGGTCGCATCTCTCGAATACGTGCCGGAAGCCAAGCTGCCTTTCGAGGTCTTTAATTTGGGCAATTCCCACCCGGTGCGGCTCGGGGAGTTGATTACACAACTTGAGGCAGCGACCGGGAAGAAAGCGTTGCAGGAACAGCTGCCGGATCAACCCGGAGATGTGCCGATCACATGGGCCAGCATCGACAAAGCAAAGCGACTCTTGGGATATTCACCGAAGACGTCAATGGAGCAAGGGTTGCGGAACTTTGTTGACTGGTATCGCTCAACCGTCGCGGACGCTGGCAATCAATGAGAAAGATGCAATGGGCGCGCTCGTCAATCTCGTCCGTGGCGGAAGTCACGTCGGGTGGAATGCCGAAAATGAGCTTGCGGCTTGTGATCCTTACCGAGATCATTGCCCCGTACCGCATCCCGGTTTTCAACGTTCTAGCACGCCGGGCGGGACTGGATCTGCACGTAATATTTTTGGCAGAGACGGATGAGGCACTCCGACAGTGGCGTGTCTACAAAAACGAAATCTGTTTTTCGCATCAGATTCTGCCGTCCTGGCGGTGGCGGGCGGGGAGAAGCAGTTTTCTGATCAATCGAGGATTGTGGTCCGCCTTAGACAAGGCGAGTCCGCAGGTTATCATTTGTGGCGGATACAATTATGTCGCTTCCTGGGAAGCGCTCCTATGGGCGCGCCGCCACCGGGTTGCCTTTGTGTTGTGGTCG
>WNFP01005673.1_pt1 | contig 10030 bp, 6 predicted proteins | sample 5400201 | NCBI WGS metagenome assembly WNFP01 (sample SAMN13153355, study PRJNA577476) | soil metagenome | isolation source: 115 cm saprolite under Madrone tree | place: USA:California | collected 2016-06-14
TCAGAACCTGGCGCTTTGAACCTTCAACAAAAGACGGCGCACCGGTTCCGACCAGCATAACTGTGCAAGTCAGTTTCATGACCCAATAACACGCTGCTCACCGGACCACAACTTCCCGCACAACGCGCGTGCGTTTTTCTGAAATCGAGCTTTTTGGGGCCTGCCGCGGGCGTATGGAAATCCAATTTCGTAATCGCTTTTACTTTGTCTAAAACCCCAGCCGCCCTTGCTCTCTTGGTCCTAACACCGCCGTCAGTTCATGCGGCTTGTCAATCAGGATGTCCGGTGGAGCGTCTTCCAGGGTATGTGGCGCCAGGCCGTAAGTCACTCCGATGCTGTAGATACCGGCGTTGCGTGCGGTAAGCACATCAATATCTGAGTCGCCTATGATCACCGTTTCTTCCGCCTGCACGCCCGATTCTTCCACCAGGGCCTGCACGCCGGCCGGATCAGGCTTCTTGGTGTGAAAGCTGTTGCCGCCATAAACCTGAAAAAAGTAAGGGCCCAGGCCCAGAGCGTCAACAATCGCGCGGGACGGCCCGACCGGCTTGTTGCTCAAGACGGCCATTTTGAAGGGATCGCCGTTGCGGCTGTTCTGAATGGCATCCAATGAATCTTTAATGCCTTCATAAACATAGGTGTTGTCCAGCTTATGCTCGCGGTAGTACGCCATGAAGTATAAGACTGCGTCCTGGACAAAGTTCTCATCGTCGGGATCGCCCAGGGAACGGCGAACCAGCATGGGCGCGCCGTCGCCAATATAGCTGGCGATGACCTCATGCGGCAGCTCTTTCTTGCCAAAGTGCGTGAGCATTGCATTGACGGAGTTGGCCAGGTCTTCGCGGGAGTCCACCAGCGTTCCGTCAAGGTCAAAGATGAGCAATTTGGTGGTATGAACCGGGATGGAGCGATTTTTTCGAATCATCCATTTTCAGTATATCCCGGCAACAGCTTAGGATTTAAAATGGAAGGTACTCCCAAGTACGCCCTAACCACCTTTAAGCAAAAAGAACAGAGGAGACCCATGGCCGTAACCAAGGTCGAGTCCAAGAAAAACGCCTCAGCCGTGGCTGACATGCCCGCAAAAGCCGAAAAGACCTATGAAGGGCTGACACGCCAGCAACTCGTGGAAATTTACCGTCTGATGTATCTTTCGCGGCGGATTGATGACCGCGAAATTCTGCTCAAGAACCAGCAGAAGATATTTTTCCAGATCTCCGGCGCCGGGCATGAGGCGCTGACGGTGGCGGCAGCGCTCAATCTAAAGCCGGGATACGACTGGTTTTATCCTTATTATCGTGATCGCGCCCTGTGTCTGGCGCTGGGCATGACGCCGTATGAGCAGTTTCTTGAGGCGGTAGGCGCGGCGGACGACCCGGCCTCCGGCGGCCGGCAGATGCCTTCGCATTGGGGACACAACAAGCTCAATATCGTCACCCAGTCTTCTCCCACGGGCACGCAGTTCCTGCAGGCCGTGGGTTGCGCCGAGGCGGGACGTTATTTCAGCAGGCACCCAGAGGCCGCGGAAAAGCATGAAGGCGACTATCGCAACTTCAAAAACGTAAGGTTTCAGGGCGATGAAGTGGTCTACTGCTCCGCTGGCGACGGTACCACCAGCGAAGGCGAATTCTGGGAGGCCATGAATTCGGCTTGCAATCTGAAGTTGCCTGTCCTGTTCTTGATTGAAGACAATGGTTATGCCATCTCCGTGCCGGTTGAGGTGCAGACGGCCGGCGGTAGCGTGTCAAAACTGGTGAGCAACTTTCCCAACCTGCTGCTGGAAGAGTGTGATGGCACCGATCCCATTGCCTCTTATGCCGCTTGCAAACGCGCGGTGGACTACTGCCGCTCCGGCAAAGGCCCGGCCCTGGTGCACGGGCACGTGATCCGCCCGTATTCGCACTCGCTCTCTGACAATGAAAAGCTGTACCGGCCAGAATCCGAACGTGAAAAAGACGCCAAGCGCGATCCCGTCACACGCATGCAGATGTTGCTGGTGCGGGAAAACATCCTGGATGAGGCCGGAATCAACCAGCTGGAAAAATCAGTGGATGAAGAAGTGAAAGCCGCAGCCGACCAGGCCATGGCCGCAGCCTTTCCGGCAACAGACTCCATTTATAAGCACGTATATTCTGAAGATTTAAATCCCCGTCGCATGGCTTCAGAGCCCAAGCCCGAGGGCGCGGACAAGACCATGGCGGACCTGATTAACGCCTGCCTGAAAGATGAAATGCGCCGCGACGACCGCATTGTGGTGTTTGGCGAGGACGTGGCCGATTGCAGCCGCGAAGAATATCTCAAACAGAAAGAGATTAAGGGCAAAGGCGGCGTATTTAAATTGACTTCCGGCCTGCAGATGGAGTTTGGCGGTGAGCGCGTGTTTAACTCTCCGCTGGCGGAGGCCAACATTGTTGGGCGCGCCATCGGCATGGCCACGCGTGGATTGAAGCCAGTAGTTGAAATTCAGTTTTTTGATTACATCTGGCCTGCTTACCACCAGATCCGGAACGAATTGTCGGTGATCCGCTGGCGCTCCAACGGGAATTTCTCCTGTCCCGCGGTGGTGCGCGTGGCCATCGGCGGCTATCTGACTGGGGGCGCTGTGTATCACTCACAGTGCGGCGAAAGTCTCTTCACGCACATCCCCGGACTGCGCGTGTGCTTCCCCTCCAACGCGCTGGATGCCAACGGGCTGCTGCGCACCGCCATTCGCTGTGACGATCCCGTCATGTTCCTGGAGCATAAGCGTCTCTACCGCGAGACCTTTGGCCGCGCGCCCTATCCGGGCCCGGATTATATGGTTCCTTTCGGCAAAGCCAGGACGGTAAAAGAAGGCACGGACCTCACCGTGATTACCTATGGCGCCACTGTGCCGCGATCTTTACAGGCCGCGCAAAAGATGGAGCGCGAACACGGCGTCAGCGTGGAGTTGATTGATCTGCGCACGCTCAGTCCCTATGACTGGGAGGCCATTGCTACTTCTGTCCGCAAGACCAGCCGCGTGCTTGTGGCCCATGAAGATACGCTGAGCTGGGGCTATGGAGCAGAAATCGCCGCGCGTATTGCCGATGAACTCTTTGACGACCTGGATGCTCCCGTAAGACGCGTGGCTGCCACCGACACCTTTGTGGCCTATCAGCCGATACTGGAGGACGTAATTCTGCCTCAGGCAGATGATCTATACAAGGCGATGGAGAGTTTGGCGAAGTTTTAACATCGGCTGGTTGTCTGATTGAAACGCACAAGCTCGCGCTCTTTCACCGTCAGTCAAAAAATGCAGTTGCAAAGATTCACGCGGAAGAAGCCCTTGAATGATTTGAGGGCTTCTCTGCTTTGTCTGCTTGAGCACCTGTGCAAGCGGCGAGAAATATTTGACCGGACTTTAACACTTTAGAATTACCGGGCTGTGTTAATCTGCGCGGTGCTTTGAGTGTGTACAGATTGCCCCAAAAATGATGAAAAATACGCGCCGTTATTCCTTCTTGATTCTTTTTGTCCTGCTCCTGCTGACGGCAGGCAACGCTGAGCCGCAAAAGCCGCTGAAGCCCAAGCTGGTGCTTGTGGTAGTGGTGGACCAGTTCCGCTACGATTACCTGCTGCGTTTCCGTGATGGTTACAACGGCGGCATCGCACGGCTGCTGAATGGCGGGGCAGTGTTTACAGATGCGCGTTATCCCCAGTTTCCCACCGTCACCGCCATCGGCCACTCCACGATCATGAGCGGCGCCACGCCTTCGGTGAGCGGTATTGTCGGCAATGAGTGGCTGGACCGCGAAAGTAATGAGCCTGTAACCAGCGTCGTCGACAAATCGACCACGATGCTAGGCAACATCATTGGCGGTAAAGGGTCTTCACCGCGCCGCTTGCTGGTCAGTACCGTGGGCGACGAACTGAAGATGGCGGGCCGGGAGTCAAAAGTAATCGGCATTTCCGTCAAGGACCGCAGTGCAATCCTCCCCGCCGGACATATGGCGGATGCCGCCTATTGGTTCGATAATGACTCGCTGCACTTTGTCAGCAGCACGTATTACATGAAAGAGCTGCCAGCCTGGGTGGCCAAAGCGAATGCTGACCGGCCAACCTACAAATATATGGGCGCAGCGTGGAAGGCGGTAAACGCCCGGCCCGGCGACAAGCCTTTTTGCTCGCTGGTGGCCGGCGATGAAGTGCGTTTCTGCGGCCCGATTGAATTCACGCCTTTCAGCAATGAACTGCTGGAAGAATTTGCAGAGAAAGCGATTGAACAGGAGCAGCTTGGTTCGCACCATGACACTGATCTGCTGGCTCTCAGCTTCTCCGCCAATGATTATGTAGGCCATGAACTTGGCCCGGATGCGCCTGAGGTCCGCGATATATCCATCCGCACGGACCAGCTTCTGGGGAAGCTTCTGGACTTCATCAATGCCCGCATAGGCCAGGGGAATACGCTGGTGGTATTCACCGCGGACCACGGTGTCTCGCCCGTGCCCAAAGTGAACAATGCGCGCAAAATGCCCGGCGACTGGCTCTCCGCTGCGGAATATTCCGGCAGAATCGGCGGCAAGCTCACGGAGAAGTTCGGTAGCGGCAATTGGTTTCGTTACGATAATTCGGGTTTCCTCTACCTGAATTACGCCACAGCCGCCCAGAAGAACGCTGATCTCCGCGAAGTCCGGCGGGTTGCGGCTGAAGCGGCGCGAGGCCTGCCCCACATTGCGCGAGTGCTGACAAGCGATGAAGCCCTGCGTGGAGGCGACAGTGCCGATGCCGTGGGCCGCGCCATGCAGCTTGGATTCTACGGGCCGCGTTCCGCCGATCTGGTGTTGCTACCCGAGCCGTACTATATGTTCAGCTCACCGCCGGGCACAACACACGCCACGCCCTTTAGCTATGACAACCACGTTCCTGTGATCTTTTACGGCCCCGGAATCCGGCCGGGTGTCTACCAGGATCGCGTGGCTGTCAATGACATAGCGCCTACCCTGGCGGAAATTTTGCAGATAGAGACGCCGAGCGGATCGTCCGGCAGAATTCTGAAAGAGATTCTGGAGCACGGCAATACCGAAGGGCCGCGGTAGCTGCTGCTCAGGAACTGTGCTTCGCCCGGTCCAGCACAAACCTGTCTAATGCCAGCAGAAACTCTTCGCGGTTGGAATAAGGCCCCGGCTGGTAGCCCCTGGAACTGATCCCGGTCTGGGCCATATCTGAGAGTTCCCAGTCCTGCTTATTCGTGATGTCCCAGAACTCAATGGCGTCATGCGGGTTGAAGTCCGGGTTTGCGATCTCGTCGGGATGGAAGTGCCACTCGCAGATAATTTCGGTCTGATCAACGGCTTTGGGCCACATGGTGAACGTCAGCATATAGTCAGGATGCAGGTTCAAAAAGAAATTAGGTAGCAGGCAATAATAGTAAACGTGGCGTTGATCGTCGGTGCTGAGTCCGGGAAGCGAACAGCGCTTCGTGGAGCCGTCCATGGTAAGGCTCTTTATGCCCTCGCGCAGGTCCATGCGGCCGCCCAGGTAGGTAGGTTGCGGCGGTTCATTGTCGCCGCTCATGTAATGCGATTGCTTGTTCAATAGAGGATGCACGATAGGGCAGTGCAGGCACTCAGAGTAATTCTGGATGATGAGCTTCCAATTGGCTCTGAGCTGGTAGACGCGCCGCTCCACCACTTGCAACTCGTCCATGCGCCAGGGCTTGAACTTTTGATCGAGCCCGGCAAGATGCTCTGTGAAAGCCATGGGCCGCGCGGAAAGATTAATAAAGATATGGCCGTCCCACGTGGCCGTTGCAACTGAAGTCAACGGGTAATCCGCTTCGCAAAACCCCTGGACTTTTTCCATATGAGGAGCGTTGGCCAGCGTGCCATCCAGCTTGTAAGTCCATGCGTGATACTGGCACTGTATGCGCCCCGCAAATCTGCCTGCGTCATCTTTGCACAGCAGCGTGCCGCGATGCCGGCAGACGTTATGAAATGCGCGGATGCCGCCTTGCTCGTCGCGTGTAATGATCACGCTGGCATTGGCCACTCGCCGCACAAAATAGTCGCCCGGTTTCGGTAACTGGCTCGCTCGTCCGGCGCAGAGCCACATATCAAAGTGGATGGCTTCCATCTCACGCTGGAACCAGTCTGGACCAGTGTAATAACGCTGCGGCAGCGTGGTGGCCTCAGAGACGGCAACTTCAGGGCGGGTGTTGGAATACGAGGTGGACATTACTCTGCCAGCTTAGCCCTACCGGCGCAGCTCTTTCAAGATTTCTCTGGCCGCATTCATCCCCGACCCGCCAGTTAAGCCCACGCCCGGATGCGTGCCCGATCCGCACAAATAAAGGTTGCGAATGGGCGTACTGTAGCGTGCCCAGTCCAGCATCGGACGCATGGTAAAGAACTGGTCCAGCGCCAGCTCACCGTGAAAGATATGTCCGCTGGTCAGGCCATAAGTTTCTTCCAGGTCTTTGGGTGTGATGATCTGTCCATCTTCCACCAGCCCGGGCAGATTGGGAGCGTATTCAGCCAGCGTTTTGACCACGGTATTGCCCAGCGCGTCACGCTGGCTGTCCCAGTCCGCGTTTTTCAGCTTGTACGGCGCGTACTGAACATAGATCGACATCACGTGTTTGCCTGCGGGCGCAAGAGACGGGTCCGTGAGCGATGGAATCGTCAGCTCCAAATAGGGATGCGGCGAGAAGGTGCCGTACTTTGATTCGTCAAACGCATGCTCCAGGTAATCAATCTCCGGGCCAATGTGAATCCGGCTGCGCAGGGCAGCGTCATCACTGTTGAGCGCCGTGAATTTGGGAAGGCCGGACAAAGCCAGATTTACCTTGGCCATGGTTCCCGGCATGCGGAAGTTTTGCAGCTTCATGACGAAATCGGGCGTGAGGTGCGTGGGATCAACCAGCTTCAGCAGCGTCCGCCGGGGATCGGCGTTGGAGATGACTGCCCTGGCCGTGATCTCTTCCCCCGATGCCAGGACCACGCCCGTAGCTGCTCCGTCTTTCACTAAAACTTCTTTTACTTCCGCACCTGTGCGAATCTCGGCCCCGGCTTCACGGGCAGCGGTGGTCATTGCCACGGTGACGGCGCCCATTCCTCCCACAGCGAAGCTTGCCGAACCAGCGGGCTGCGGGTCGCCGGCGGCGCGCAACAGCAGTACCAAGCCACTACCGGCAGACCACGGACCGAGCGCTGTGCCAAAAATTCCGCGGGCCGCGACCACGGCGCGCAGAAGTTCTGTCTCAAAAAACTCCGCCACCAGGTCGGCTACGGCCATGGGCCCCCAGCGCAGGACGCGGTACATTTCTTTCTTGCCCAGCTTACGCAGCGCACGCCCGGTGGTCAGCATGGCCCAAAGGTCGGAGCGGCTTGGATCGTCAATGTCTGGCGGTGTGAGCTTGAGCGCCTGGCTGATCACTCCGCCGATCTTTTCCAGCGTCTTTTGAAAAGACGGATACTGCATTGCGTCTTTGGCGGAGTATTTGCCGATCTCCCGCACCGCGCGCGTGATGTCGGTGTAGAGAACCAATGCCTGGCCATCAGGGGCAAGCGCCGTTACCGCTACTTCTGGACTCACCAGCTTAAGTCCATGCCGCGCGAGTTGCATATCACGCACAACTTCTGGAATCAGTGGGCCTGCCGAGTGCGCCAGCGTGGAGCAACGGAATCCGGAATGAAATTCGTCAGTGATGGCGCCCCCGCCCGTTTGCGGCCGCCGTTCCAGTACCAGCGGCTTGAGACCGGCCTTGGCCAGATAAAAAGCGGTCACCAACCCGTTGTGACCGCCGCCCACGATGATCACGTCGCGAGTCCCGGCCATAGGTTAGCTGGCCCCCTTCACGTCTTTTAGAATCTCCAAAGCGGCCAGCCGCCCCGGCGCGCCCATGATGCCGCCCCCGGGATGCGTGGCCGAGCCGCACATATAAAGGTTCTTGATGGGCGTGCGGAACTGCGCATAGCCCGGCACCGGGCGCAGAAAGAAGAGTTGTTCCAGTGAAAGCTCGCCCTGGAAGATGTTGCCCTCGCTCAGACCAAAGTCGCGCTCCAGGTCCAGCGGAGTGAGCACTTGCTTGTTCAAGATAATGCTCTTCAAGTTGGGCGCGTACTCGGAGATCGTGTCGATGACGGTATTGCCGAAGGCCTCGCGCTGGTCGTCCCAGTTCAGTCCCGGACGCAGTTTGTACGGCGCATATTGCACAAAGCAGGACATCACGTGCTTGCCCGGCGGCGCCACGGAGGGGTCCGTGAGCGAAGGAATCACCATGTCTATATAAGGACGGTGGGAGAAGTTGCCGTACTTCGCGTCATCGTAGGCGCGCTCCATGTATTCCACGCTGGGCGAGATCGAAATTGCGCCGCGCAGGTGAGCGCCCTGGCCCGGCAGGCACTTGAAATCGGGCAGGGCATCGAGCGCAATATTTACCTTGCCAGATGATCCGCGAAACTTATAGCGCCGGACCTCTTCCAGAAATTCTCCGGGCAACAGGCTCTCTTCGATGAACTTAATAAATGTAAGGCGTGGATCAACGCTGGAAGAAATCACATCACCATAAATTTCGTCGCCATTCTGCAGCACCACGCCCTGAGCGCGATTGTTTTTAACGATGATTTTGGCGATGGCCGCTTGCGTGCGAATTTCCGCGCCGGCTTCGCGGGCAGCGTCGGCAATGGCGTTGGAAATTGCGCCGGTGCCGCCGCGGGCGAATCCCCATGAGCGGAACGCCCCGTCAATCTCTCCCATATAGTGGTGCAGCAGTACGTATGCGGTGCCGGGCGAGCGCACGCCGAGAAACGTCCCGATGATCCCGGAGGCCGACATGGTCGCCTTGAGCACGTCAGTTTCAAACCACTGGTCCAGGAAATCGATGGCGCTCATGGTCATCAACTGCACCTGGTTGTATTTGTCTTCGCTGGAGAGCCCCTGAAAGCGCTTGCCGATAAAAAGCAGCTTCATCAGTTCGCGCGGATTCAGCGTGGAGGGATCAGGCGGCACCATGCTCAGGATCGGCTTCACAAAGCGGCACATCGCCTGCATCGCTTTGCCAAATTCCTCGTAGGCTTCGGCATCCAGTTTGGAATGGCGTGCGATTTCGCGCCGCGATTTGCCATGATCGTTCACGCGCCACAAGTAATCGCCGCTGGGCATGGGCGTGAACGTGCCGTCCAAAGGAAGAATTTCCAGGCCATGGCGGGGAAGGTCAAGATCGCGAATGATCTCCGGCCGCAACAGCGAAACCACATAGGAGCACACCGAAAATTTAAAGCCGGGAAAAACTTCCTCAGTGACCGCCGCTCCGCCCAGCACGTGCCGACGCTCCAGGACGACGACCTTCTTGCCTGCTCGCGCCAGATAGGCGGCGTTGGTCAGGCCGTTGTGGCCTCCGCCGATTACGATAACGTCGTATTTGGATTTCGAAGCGTTCGTGGTAGGTGCCATATGATTTTCGGGATTGAGCGTAGGAACTGCCAAACGAATCCAGCTTGAAAGTCGATCCCTGTAAGCTGACCCAACATTCTAGCGGAGGGTGCGGGATTTGTCGCTTAAGTCTACAACGCCAAAACCGCCCGCAGTCCAGTGTCAACCTCTTTTTGCAAGTTGCTAGGCAGCATGCTCAGGTGTTCCGTTAGAAATGAACGGTCAAGGGTAAGAAGCTGAGATACATTGACAACAGAGTCTTTGGGTAATTTAGTGGCTCGCGCGGACAGACGGACAGACGCTTGGTATTTTTGCCGGCCTGGCGGCGCTCAAGGAACTCGGCTACCGCCGTTGCATACAACTGGCTGCGCGACATCCGTAGCTTCCGGGCTGCCGTCTCTGCGAGGCGGAAAAGGTCGTCAGGAAGGGAAATAGCGGTCTTCATAAAATAAGTATCACACTGGTTATACCAATATAAAGCGAGGCGGGGCAAAAGCAGATTTGATCCATGCCAATCAGTGTGATTAGTGTTATCAGCGGCAAGGGTTTTTCGTATAATCGTCGCGTTAGCCGGAGGTTGTAAGTTGCCCGTCCCAACCGCATTGCATGAGCGCACGTTTGCACTGTGCCACAGCCT
>WNFP01005677.1_pt1 | contig 10028 bp, 17 predicted proteins | sample 5400201 | NCBI WGS metagenome assembly WNFP01 (sample SAMN13153355, study PRJNA577476) | soil metagenome | isolation source: 115 cm saprolite under Madrone tree | place: USA:California | collected 2016-06-14
CTCTTAGGGTCCCTATGCGAACGAACCACGGGACTAGCCGGGTCAATCAGACTCGCTCGGCTGGGCCTGTTCACAAACTGACAAACCTTCCGGCATTCCAGCCGCAATCTCGCCAAGAATCGCGCCATCCGCAGGTGCTTCGCCGGACAACGCGCTGAACGATTCCTGCCAAGCTGCTTCTCTAGCCGCTCGGGTTTGCGGGTTATCAGGGACGTACGAATTAGGTGAGCCGCCGTACTCTTTCAGGTACTCCAACAGGGCGGTAAGCACCTCAGGATGATCCTTGGCGAGCCCAAGAATTTTGTTGCACCTCTGGCAGAGCAAAGCCCGGTTATGACCCGTCGCGTGGTTGTGATCCACGGCTAGGTTCTCTCGCGTGAATCCGTCCCGGCCAATCGGGTTCTCGCCTTGGCAAGCCGCACACAGGTAATTCTGAAAAGCGAGTTGCGCGTTGTATTCGTCTTCGCTGAGACCGTAGGTTCGTTTGAGATAGGCTTCGCGCATTTGTTCACTAACTGAACTGCTGTGTTCACTAACTGAACTGACAAGGTAAATGAACAGATTAAGAACCAAAGAAGGCAAGGTTATAGACTGGCCGGAGTCTCGCGGGGGGTTCCCCACCCCCGGCCCCCTCGGGCTCAATGGGACCCCTACATAACAAAGGACTTACACGATTACCGAATGTCACATCGTTACATTCACTGCCTGGCTCGGGAGAGTTCGATCTGTTCGGGCATCGTTCAAGGCCGGACCCCGCGGGGGCTTTGGGGGTTTTGCAAGTTTGGGCGAAATTCCCTCGCTGCTACTGGCCTGAATGCCATGAGGAGTAGTAGCGAGCCGCGTAAAGCTAACCATTTCAATCAGTTAATCGCCGTGGCGTAAAATGTAGAGTTCTAATCCAGGGCTGTCTTGCTAGAATTGGCCGATAAATAAACAAAAGGGAAAATTCAGAAATTTTTCAAAGAAAAAAGAGAAAACACGCTCGCGTTGATGAAGCCGCCCCGTCAATTGGATTCCTTCGCGTTGATTTCACGATAGGTTAGCTAATTCTCGGGTATGTCTTAACTGTGCTCGCCGCTGCTTCCGCCGTCGTTCACGCTGAGAGCTGGGGCATAGTCGCTGCATTTCGCGCTAGCGACGTATTACAGGAACGATCTCCCTCTCCATGCCGCTGAGTGCTTCTCACGTCTCTTTCGTTCTTCCTGCCCCTGTGTGCTTCTCAGGAATCAGTATTCAGTTGCCATACCTGAATTGCTTTGCTGTCTCTCAGGGGTTTGGGGTTTCTCTTCTAGGTTTTAATTTTTGTTCGTGCGGCGGGTTCGGATGGTTGTTCAGTTTGTGAACGACTCCGGTCAACGTGACGCGCTGGATTCCTATTCCTTCGCGCTGACGTGCTCTAGGTTCAACGATCTGCGGGACTGTGACTCCCTGTGCCTTGCGAATTCCGACTCTCGGTCTCAGTTAATTCTTGAATCGCTAGCTCAAAGTCCACCACTTCAGGAGTGCTGATATTTGGCACCTCTGGGTAATTCGAATGCAGGCGGTTCAACTTGTCTATACAGCGTAGGGCTCTCTTTAGGTCCTTCAGTCTCTTTGGTTCCATTTTTCCTCTTCTCGCTTGTGGGGTTCAATTCTTGTTCGTGCCGTGGTTTTTGGTTCGTACGGGCGAACTTGTTCACATTATGAACAGGTTGCATCTTTTCAAGATGATTTCTTCGAAAGATCGGCCTCGAACTGTTCTAATAGCTTCAGGTGAACATCTGTGGGGAGCGGAGCATCCGAGAAGTATTTGTTTTCAAAAAACGGAGTGTTCTCCCTGCGTTGGATGGAGAAACGCCCAAGGGGGTGTTTTCGAGCGAGTTGGTCGTAGTCTACAAGTAGAGCCGTCAACTCGCATTTGAGACTCTCACCTGTTAGCTGTGCAATGTTCTCGGTCATACTCTTGGCCAATCTCTGAATTGCCGGAGAAGCGTCGGTGAGAGCGACTTTGCTGGAGAAAGTGACCTGGCTTGCGTATTGCCACCGCTTGACCATCGAAGGTTTGTACGTTAACCCAAGTTCTTTAGCCCCCCACTGAAAAGCCTCTTCAAGCAGACGCTTCGATTCCTGAGTTGATGTTCTGGTCTCAAGGACAATTCCGTAGGTATAGATCACTACCTGGTCGATCACGCTCTCGCCCAATTTACCCGTACCGAAAGTTATACCCTTCGATTCGTCAAAATCTTCGGCTTTTTGCGGAAATTGCTGGAAATTGTAGCGAGTGACAAGAGCTTTCACCAAGTCAGGATAGAATACTTTCCCCGTGGGGTTTAGTTCCGCGGGTTCAATCCAGGCCAAGGCTCTCGCCATAAGGATAGACGCTAATTCCATTTAGTTGTTAAGTCTCTCCTTCTGGCCATGAGTACCCAGCATTTTTGAAAGATCAACAGTCTGGCCCTGTTTGGCCTCAGACTGACCTTGTGCGCCTCTGTGCGTCAGCATTTCCTCGGTAACCTTGCTCAACTTCGCATTCAGTTCGGCCCGCTTCTCTTCCTCAGCCTTCGCACGAAGATACTCGTCGCGGGCACGTTTGACCTTCACAATCAGTCCTAAAATGATTAGGAAAAATACAATCCAAAGACTATAAACCATACTTAGACTCAATCTCCACGCCGCCCCAAAGCATAAGGGCACCTGCAATCATACTACCTATCCCAAAACCCCACTGCTTTCCCGTAATATGACCAGTGTGCAGCAATGCATCCAAGGGCCCGAAAACGAGCAGTAGAATGCCAATATCTCGCAAAGACTCTCCCCAGAGCTTAAGTTTAAGAGCTTGCTCTTTGGCGCTCACGCGGCCAATTTTGAACTTTCCAGACTGTGGTGTAAAGAGAAGTCTGTGGTATCAGCTAAATCAAGAGACGGGCTCCGGTCAACAACTGTCCCCGCGATTGCTCGCATTGTCAGCCGGAACCCGATTGCAAGGGGTATGACTCCCCGCAAATCTATTCACTTTATGAACTAACTGAAAATACCCCGCTTTGATTCCGTGAATCGGGCTTTATCCCGTTCGTTTAAGAGACGGGCAAACTTGGCCGCTGCGTTCAAGTAATCCAGCCGTTCCTTGTGCGTTAACTGCTGTGCTTCAATACCCCTCTTTTTGTCCCCAAACACGATCCGATCAATCTCGGCCAAGTAATCTTTGATCTTTCGGCTGTTCAGGTTGTTTCGCTTGCCGCGGTCCTGAGTTGCCATGTTACCTAGACTTCCCCAACAGGAGACGGTCGAACTTCTTTTGTTCTGCTCTCCCAAGTGTGGCAATTCGGCTAACTTCGGCTTGTGCGTCCCAAAGTTCGCGGCGTAGCTTCAAAAGCGTCTCTAGCTGTGCTCGTACTTCCTTACCGTTGAAATTATTCACTGTGCGTACTCCCCTTAATTAATCTCGCCGCCCACTGGAGGCGTGCTCTGCAACATCTGGATTGCGTTTATTTCCATCGCATGCACCGATTTCTGTAGCATCCGAAGCATTCCACTATCGTCGTGGCCGGGCGTGATCGGAGGCGGGTCTTTGCGAAGACGGGCCAGGTCTCGCTTACTGTCGGCCAAACCATCAAAAACATATTTCAGTACTTCTGACATATTATTTTCTCCTCGTTTTTAGTAGTGTCCATTTAGAACGGCTCCACTGACGCGGCGAGTTCTTTTTCTCGGACGATCTCGGCAGATTGTTGTTCGATGACTCGGCGACGTTTCTCTGCGGCCCGCTCTATCTCCGCTTCTAAAGCTGCGTTTTGTGCTTTGAATTGTTCGTCCGCTTGCATAGCGGATAGATGGCCTTCGTATTCCTCAAGTAGTTTTCCGGTTGGATAATTCAAACCCTCGAAAGAACGCTCCTCGTACCATTTCTTACAGACCCGCTTGAACACGTCCAGCCCGTCTCTATCGGACAAGGCTTGAAGTTCCTTCCGATCCTGTTTGTTAATCGGAAATGAACCGAGTTTCTTATGCCCGAATCTGGAAAGCCATTCCACCGCCGCCAACTTTTGGTCGGTGGTGGTGGTCGGTTTAATAGGACGGTCTACGGTTGCGTCCAACCCTGCGTTGGATTGTAGGTCCTCTATTTTGGACTGTGGCTTTGTATCTTGGACTTTAGGTTCTTCTATCTTGGATTGTAGCTTTGTCGAATCTTGGACTGTGGCAACCTCTAGCTTGGATTCTTGGTCTGAATCTTGGATTGTAGCGTGATAGAATCTTTCACCTCTGTTGAGCGCTTCGTTAGCTCTCAGCAATGGAGATGGATCAAACCTTCGGAGAGCAGTACCCCGTTCCTTTGTCCGTGTATTTTCATTGACCACGCATCCGATCATCTCCAAATCGCTTAAAACGTAGCAGACTTTACCGTGAGACCATCGGGTGACACGGACCATTTTGTTGATGCCGGGAAAAATCTGTGTTCCGTCTGGATTACCCTTCAACGCTAGCCAGTTTGCAAGCTTTTGCCGTGCCTCGCATAAACTCTTCCACTTGCGGCCATCTGTTGACAAGCGATAGCAATCAGGCGGTAAATCGGTAATCGCTCTTACAACTTTAAGTTTACTGTGGCCCATCGGTTCCCCCATCTTCTGTGGGGAGCGGCCTAACATTTTTCGCGACGGCCCTGCCTTGATGAGCGCCAATCTCGAAACTCACCGCTGTACCGTCATTTATAAAACGCTTCCCGCGTTCGCCGGGCAACTGTGATGCGTGGAAAAATATCTCTTCCGAACCATCATTGGGCTGGAGGAATCCGAACCCGCGCGGATCAAAAAAACGTACTATTCCTATTCTCATTTCATTCCTTCATTCGGTTATCGTTTTTGCAGAACCACTTCGTTGGGTAAACGTGAACCAATCGGCAGGTCAATTGAAAGGTGGGAATTCTGCGAGACACCTTCTCGTTCGTACGGCAAGCGGGAACAAGAGACCGCTTTTAATTTCTGTTCACTTTATGAACTGAAGCCGATCTCCAATCTGCGTCCATACCCACCCGCCGCAAGAACTAGGCGCGTGTAAACATCGAAGTCCGGCGGCTCAAATGCAACTGCGGTCGGATGGTATTCCCATTTCTTTGATTCCCGGGATTTCCTCATAGTAGCTGCACTTTTAGACTTCCGTGCTCGGCGACAACGCGGCCACTTTCTCAGCTTGGACCGCGGCTCGAAATCTTTCTTAAATCTCCCGAGGCAATCTGCGCATACAAATGTCGGTGGGGCGAGAAGTATTGCGTTCCCGAAAACCTCTAGCCTCAGTTCCGAATGTCGGCCACATTTTAAGCACTCAACTTCGAGCGCCTCTTCCTTTATGATGCCCGCGAGTTTTACGGCATCGTAGAAGGATTTCACTTCCGCGGGGTGGTTTGCAGACCATTGCGCGAGCAACATGCCTTGCATATATTCGGGAAAGGCAAAGCTCCAGCGAATCGCTAGCTCAACGTCGGGACAGTTGCGGATGTAAGTTAAAACAAATGCCTGCTCCAGACGGTCAGCGGCCTGCCACGCTTCTTTCTCAAGCCAACGGAGGTCTAAAGTGCTGTGGAGATTTGAGTCTTCAGGATCGGGGGATTGGCCCTCAGGAGTGACGCGGCCTATTTCTTTTTCGATTTCGGTGCCTTGGATTCGTTCGAAAGCTTCGTCACCTGGGACGCAACTCACCGTGACGAAATGCTTTCCATCCGGGGCGCATTGGGCGCGATTTACGCTGAGATTGTCGGTTGCTAGTTTTTTATTCCAGTGATCTTGGTTCGTACACTGCGAACGTGGGAGCTTGCAGTAAAAACAAATCGGCTCCTTCGGTTTGATCGGCGCTTGGGGTTCTGGAGAAGGGAATAGCCCTGCCACATTAGGCCCGCTGTTTAATACTGGTTGAATTTCCATTGATGCATCTTTGCCTCTATTGTGGAAGGGGGAGGAGCGGTCTGTTTTAGCAAACCGCTCCTGTTGGCAAAGACCACTTTGGCGAGTGGAGCTTGGTACAAAAAATCTTCGATGTGGTCTTTGCTTCCCCAGAAACTACTAGCCCCGCCAAGGGCTCCGTCATTAAGCAGCAGACGGTTATGCTTGCCCACCCAGATATGGGGCCTGTTATGCGCCGATTTTTCGACAAATAACCCTTCTGTTTTCATACGATTGGAAAGCCCTGCAAACCTAAACCCCGATGATTTTTAGCTAAGGTCCGTACAATCAGCAAGTTAGACTGGCCGCGGAGTCAGAAATCTTGATCCGGCCCTTATAGCAATTTCTTATCGTCCATGCGCCCCTTCCGTTATTCACTTTCTGAACTAATCCGCGCCTCAAATCCCCAGCGGGTACGCCGGAGACGGTTCCTTGCTCTCGGCTACAAACTTTTCGTAACCCTGTCGGAGCCCGGCCAAATTGTTTTCCATTGCGCGGACGCTGCCTTCCATCAAAGCCAGTTGGAACTTGTCCGTGCTCGGGTCTGAACGCATTTTCTCAAGATCGGCTCGGGACTCAGCAAGCTCCCTCCCAACGCGCTCGATTTCAGCGGCGCTCTCCTGAAGAGCCTTTTTCGTTTGGTTCCGAACTTTGAAGGTGTCGAATCGCAGTCCCATTTATTCATCCTCCGATAGCAACGCCCGCAAAAAGCGCCGGATAGGTCTCCGGAAAATCCAAATAAACAGAAGCCAGAGAAAAATGTTCACGATGGGGCCCACTTCGGAAAGAAGATGTTCATTTCATCGTCACCATCGTCACGCGGCCACACCCTGCGTGTTTTCAACAGGTTCCTCAGTGACAGTGCTTTTCGCGGCTTTGTCACCTACGTCACTCATCGTCATCAATTCCAAGGTAATCAGCCGATAGTGGCGGGTACGGCTGCGCTCGATACGAATGCCCAACTTTGCAAGGTCGGGCTCAATACGGGCCAACGCTTTGGACACCTGGATGGCATTCTTAGGCCAGTCGGGGTTTTTACGCACCAACGCCGGGGAATTATGGTCGCGGCAATCCGCGAAATTGTTCAGGGTTTTCAACAACTCAAATGGGGTGTTGCTAAATTTTGCATGCTCGATCAAGTAGTCGTGAACAGTCCGCGCAATTGGCGAAGTTTCTACCGCGATTGCATGGGCATCCGTTATATTGGCCCAGTACGCTGTAAGAAACTCGCCTGATTGGAATCCCAATGTCTCCTCAATCGCTGTACCCCAGCAGGCGAAATCCGCCATTCGCGGAAGCGACGCAATTTTGACGTTATCCACATTGCGAAGTCCTGCACAAACTACATCTAACAAAGCGCCGAACAAGCGTGGGAGGGCTTCGCGGAATTGCTGCAGAAAATTTCGATTTTGGCGTTGAATTTCGGAAATCGGTTCTTGGTGAACCAATAAGCAGCGGTCCAGCAAGTCCGGCCTCTGTGGTAAGTGCCCGATCCCGTTTATTATTATCGGGTTCTGATATACGAAAATCTCCTCTGAGCCGTCGTTCTTATGATACTTGCGCTCCCGATGCGCGCCTCCTGTGGCGGCTCGACACAAAGCATCGGATAGCACAAGCGAAATATCCGACATGTTATCGATTGCAAGCACCCGACAATTTGAGGCCGCGAAAACCAAATCCCGTTTATTTCGCGGCGGGTCTGTTAGTTCTGCTAATGACGGATCGACTAAAGAACGCAGGTTTTTCGTAGTCGTACTTTTGCCCGCTCCCTGTACTCCGGAAAGCGCAAGCACGGGATAAGGTACGTTTGGCCGGAAGGCATGAGTCATCCAGGCCAGCACAAGGATTTCGTGTTTTGAACCGATATTCAAGAAGCGCGTAAGTTCGCGTAAGTCCCCTCCTCCGTTTATTGGCTCGGGCAGTGCGGCCATTCCTAAACTGCGGCGGAATTTTACCTTTGGTTGGTCTACCACATTCCAGCCATTCGGCGTGATTTCAACAGCCCGCCATTGTTCGTCCGCGAGGTCTATATAAAGGATACCGTTTTGTTCCGCGACCCTCACATGCACGTCAAGCATGGGGCCGTCATACAGTGCGTGTACGCGGAATGCTTCTATAATCGCGTTAACCCACGTGTTCGGAGCCTCACCGATGGTTTCATAGAGCGCGCGTTCAACCCACAAACGCAGTTCAGGTGAGTCCACACGCCAGTTCTCTCGGTGACCATTGACCCGAACAGTGGCCCACGCTTTGCGCCAGCGGTCATGGAAAAACTCAAGACCCGATTCCTGTGCATTTCTCTTTACGGCTGTTATTGCTTCAGCTTTTTTCTGGGCAGCGTTCATAGGGGTTGAACCCCCGCCGCGGTCAGGTATTCCCGCCACACCGTCTTGTCGCTGGGTTGAAAGTTCACGCTGGCGCGAAGATTTGTCTTGGGCGTGCGGACCTTTTTGTCCGCGCGAACCCCCAGCCTGCGTCTAAGATCGGCCAGATTATTCTTCCAGGATCGGCAGTCGGAGGGCGTTGAAGGTGTAACCCAGTTCGTGCCATCTGGGAAGCGGTACACCCGATGGCCGTTTGAGCGGACAAGCACGGCCCCGCCAATATCGAGCAAATGAACCACCTGTTCCTGCGGAGTCATGGCATCCTCTCTTTCTGGTCGTTCAAGAAGTTGTCCAGGTCTTCGAGAAACAACGTGTAGTGCCTGCAGAGACGATAGGCGGGGAGTTCGCCGGACCTGATCTTTAGCTCGACGTACCAAGGGCTGACCCCCATGTACCTCGCGGCGTCCGATATCCGCAGGCCCCGCGGGGCAACTGTTGGCACGGGTTGTTCCGCCTTGTTTCGGTCTATTCCAACCATGAATCCATTCTGAATGTTTCTTGACAACACTTGCAATAGGTGTTAGAGTGTTTACAGTAAGTGCGAATACTCACTTGTGGCCCACTTAGGGTGTTTACATGTTGACCAAGAGAGCGACAACGATTTGGCGGGGGCTAACTTCCTATGCCAACGATCTTGAAGTAAACGAAGATCAATTACGCCGGACTATTCTTCTATGCCTACCTATTCCGGCCCAACACGATGATGGTTTTAATTTTGCCGGTATGTATTTGGACCCAGGAAACCTCTCCCGCGAAGCCCGCCAGTACCATGAACCAATCAAGAATCTTTTGACCGCGCTGTGCAGGGGCCTTCTAAATCCTGATGGCCTGGCGAAGCACGACGAGCCCCTGGGTTTCTTATGGGAACACTGCCGTCACGTGCGGTTCGCCCTGGATTGGATTCCAGCGGGGCCAAGAGACTATAAGAATCCGAAAGAATATGAGGACTTTGAGGGTAGCGACAAATACTATTCTCGTGTAACAGGGTCGCTAAAGGCGTCTCCACTTGGCAAATTCGGCCAATCAATGGGCGGTCAAGATATTGTTGACCCGCTCTGTCATTTTATCGTTGGGGAGTGCGAAAGGGTTAGAGAATCTGGAGAAAAACTGCCGATTTTCATTTGCGAGAATTCGAAGTGTGGAAAGCTTTTCGTGCCGAAGAAAATAAAAACAAAGGCTAAGAATAGGTTTTGTTCTTCTGAGTGCAAGGATACGGTGAACAATCAAGATCAGATTGGTGCAAGAACCGCCGAACAGTTTCTCCGGCGACTTGCGACGCATTCAGCTAACAGAATTCTAAACAAGTTTGCTTCCCCTGCGTTTCGGCAAAAGTACGAGCAGCATAAAACAGTGGCGCGGTCGCGGTCCGAGAAACACATTCAGAAGATTGACAAGGCCCTCGTCTGAGTCGTCTTCTTGCTACTGTTCGCTACTGGTTGCCCGTGAATTAGACCGAATCGCTACTGAAATGCATGGATTTGAGTCCTTGTAAATCTGTTAGGCGCAAGGGGTTATAATAATAGTTTTCAACCACTTACGGTAGAGATGCGAGCCAACAACTGCCAACAAGCACATCCCCTCATAGGGCGTTGGTTCGAATCCCACCCTCTCCGCCAGAAAGCCATTTCCCTAAGGTTCGATGATCCACCGCACTGTCGAGCAGGTTCGATGCGTTTTCGTCACGCTCGCCGACTAGCAGTCGCAAATCCTAGCTGCGGAGCGCTTGCTCGGCTTG
>WNFP01009617.1_pt1 | contig 10022 bp, 6 predicted proteins | sample 5400201 | NCBI WGS metagenome assembly WNFP01 (sample SAMN13153355, study PRJNA577476) | soil metagenome | isolation source: 115 cm saprolite under Madrone tree | place: USA:California | collected 2016-06-14
GCGCGCGCGATGATGACGCTCATCGCGTAGTCGAGATACGACTTGCGCATTTCCGCTTCGATATCTACGGGAAGCAGGATGGATTTATTTGTCTCGTCGGCCATTTTCTCTCGTTATCCCCTTCAGCCTGGTCTAGTGATTGGGTGAGATCCTTCGCTGCGCTCAGGATGACAGCCCTAAGTTCGTGCGCGCTCCAGCACAAAAGCCTTCACGGAATCGAAGGCGTCGGCTGTGTTGGTGAAACGTTGCGCCGCGAAATGCTCTTCAAGTTGGCGCACAAAGTTGTCGCGCTCATCTTCCGTGGCGAATTCAACCGCCACGCCACGTTCGTTGTCCGGCGCTACCGTGGGCGTGGCGCGAAACTCGGCGCAGCTCAGCCCGCGCAGCCCGGGCAATGTGCTCCAGCCGAGTTGGTACATCATGGTTGCTGCACGGCTCGCGGCCGCAGAAGATAAAATACTCCGACTGCCACCGCCAAAATAATGACGATTCCCACGGCGTTGACGGTGAAAATCGTCTTGTACAGATCCGCTGCAGAAGGGTCGGCGGGCAAAGCAACGCGCCATTGTTGAAAATTGCGAAACGTCGCCGGCAGCCGATACCCAGATACAGCCACCGCGGCGAGGAGCAATCCCCAGCGCACCGGGTCGCGTGTCGATCCCCGTGCCGATTCCGCCATCAGCTTTGCGCCATCGAATCAAATGTCCAGATTGACGACTTCGAGCGCGTTTTCCTCGATGAATTTGCGGCGCGCTTCGACGTTTTCGCCCATGAGCGTGGTAAAAATGGTTTCGGCCGCGTACACGTCATCGAGCTTCACCTGCAGCAGCGTGCGCGTCTCCGCGTTCATGGTCGTGTCCCAAAGCTGCTCGGCGTTCATTTCGCCCAGGCCCTTAAAGCGCGTGATGGTGAAGTCTTTTTTCGCATCCTCCACGACATAGCTCAAAACATCCCGCGCTTTTTCCTTGATGACTTTGGTGCCGTTGTTCGTTACCACGAACGGCGGCTTGTTGAATTCATCGACCAGCTTGGCAAGGGAGCGCAGGCGCTTGTACTCCGCGGTCGAGGCCAACGCCCAATTGATTTTCTGGCTGTGCGGCGGCCCGAATTGGATTTCGTGGAGGCTGTGCTCTTCGTCAAAAACGATCTCCCCCTCAAGCTTCAGCTTGGCCTTGTCGACTTCCTTCAAAAACTTCTCCAGCGCTTTCTTATCTTCAAAATCTGTTTTCTTTTCGAGGCCGCTCTCCGAAAGCAGCTCGACTAGCCCCGGCTCGCGCAAACGGCGGCCTAGCTTCGCGGCGGCGGCTTCGTACTCTTGCACATTCAGCAGGAATTTCGTCAATCCCGCACCTTCGAGGGAGACACCTTCCTTGGCTTTCACCACATGGTCTTCGGTGGCGCGCTTCATCAGTTCGTGCGCGAAATCGGTTTCGTCGCGGATGTAGCGCTCCGTCTTGCCGCGCTTCACGCGATACAGCGGAGGTTGCGCGATGTACACGTGGCCGCGTTCAATCAATTCCTTCATGTGGCGGAAGAAAAAAGTGAGCAGCAAGGTGCGGATGTGACTGCCGTCCACGTCCGCGTCGGTCATCAGAATGATTTTATGGTAGCGCAGCTTGCCGGCGTCGAAATCGTCCTTGCCGATTCCAGTACCCAGCGCGGTGATGATGGCGCGAATTTCCTCGTGGCCGAGCATTTTGTCGTAACGCGCTTTTTCGACGTTAAGGATTTTGCCCTTGAGCGGGAGAATCGCCTGATATTTGCGGTCGCGGCCCATTTTTGCGGAGCCGCCAGCGGATTCGCCCTCGACCACGAACAATTCGCAGCGCGAAGGATCGCGTTCCTGGCAATCGGCGAGTTTCCCCGGCAGGCCGCTCGAATCCATCGCGGATTTGCGGCGCGTAAGCTCGCGAGCTTTGCGAGCCGCTTCGCGGGCGCGCGCGGCTTCAATGCACTTGCCAATAATGCGGCGGGCTACGGTGGAGTGCTTGTCGAACCATTCGCCGAGGCGCTCGTTGACGAGCTGCTCGACGTCGCCCTTGATGTCGCTGTTGAGCTTGCCTTTGGTCTGGCCTTCAAACTGCGGCTGGGGCAGGCGCACGCTGATGACCGCGACGAGACCTTCGCGGACGTCGTCGCCGCTGATGCTGACCTCGTCCTTCTGCTCTTTGAGCATGCCGGTGGAGGAAGCAAAGTTGTTGATCGAACGCGTCAGAGCGGAGCGAAAGCCGGAGAGATGGGTGCCGCCATCAACGGTGTTGATGGTGTTCGCAAACGCAAAAACATTTTCGCCGTAGGTGTCGTTGTACTGCAGCGCGATTTCGATTTCGACGGTCCCGCGCTTGCCTTCCATGTAGATTGGCGAATCGTGCAGCGTGGTCTTGCCGCGGTTGAGATGCTTGACGAACTCGGTAATGCCGCCGGTGAAGCGAAACTCCGTCGATTTCTCAGTGCGCTCGTCGGTCAGCGTGATTTTCAGGCCCTTGTTCAGGAACGCGAGTTCGCGAAGGCGCTGCGCCAGCGTGTCGAAGCTGAAGGAGGTCTTATCTTTTTCGTAGGTCTGCTCCCAAACGCCGCCGTCCCGCGAAATTTCCAGCTCCAGCCAATCAGAGAGCGCGTTGACCACGGAGACGCCGACGCCGTGCAGGCCGCCGGAAACCTTGTAGGTTTCGCTGTCGAACTTTCCGCCCGCGTGCAGCACAGTGAGGACGACTTCCGCGGCGGGGCGCTTTTCCGTGGCGTGCATGTCGACGGGGATGCCGCGGCCGTTGTCAACCACCGTGACGGAATCATCGGCGTGCACCGTGACATTGATTTCGTCGGCGTGGCCGGCCATCGCTTCGTCGACCGAATTGTCGACCACTTCCCATACCAGATGGTGCAAACCCAAGTCGCCGGTCGAGCCGATGTACATCGCGGGGCGCAAGCGCACGGCTTCGATGCCGCCGAGCACTCTGATGGATTTCGCGTCGTACTGATGGCCCGGAGCTTTTCCGATTACCGGCTCTTGCGATTTTTCCTCTTTGTCGCCCATTCATTCTCCTAACGAAACAACGTGCTCGGCGCAGCGGGCTGGCGCTGGCTGCGCAAGGTCGCGCTGGGGCGCGGACGGCGCGCAGGTCGCTCTACAAAACCTCGTAACGAGGGAAGGCGTGGATGCGGATTTATTCTCCGTACGTCGCCTTACCCTTTGATCCCGGCCGCGTGCGACCGGAACTCGTAGGGTTGCTGCTCCATCCCGTCTCGCGCAGCGAGACGTGGCGAAGACTTGGTACCTGGCGAACTTTGTTGCGAAGTCCGCTAGGCTTTCACTCCAAGGACGCGGGGCCGGGCTCCTGGCGCAGAGCCGAAAAGCTGCCACCGCAATCGCTTGGCGGACGTGTCCCAGACTGCCGGGACGGGCCGATTTCGAGGAAACCGAACACCGAAAAACTACTCAGACATTTTACGCGAATTGGGGGATTTTCTCAAGCAAATTTACGCGCGAATCCACTGATAATGCCTTTAGTTTCAGTTGGTTATAGCTGCAGAATTAGTGGTTGCAGCTAGAAAAATCAGATGCGCATGGGCATGATGATGTAGCGGTAGCGGTAGCTTTCGTCGGCGAGCGGACGCATCTGGCCGGCGGACTGTTCGTCCTTCAGCTCGATGCTCACAGGCCCATCGGCGGCGGCCGAAAGAAAATCGAGCATGTACGTGGAATTGAAACCGATGGCAATAGGATCGCCTTTGTATTCCTTGTCGATATTTTCCTTAGCTTCGCCGTACTCCGGGCTGGACGCGGAAATCTCGATGCCTTCCTTGGAGACGGCGAACTTCACAGCGTGCGAGCGCTGGTCGGCGAGTTGCGAGACGCGGCGCACGGCGTCGGTGAGCTCTGTGCGTTCGAGGACAACTGTCTTGTTGTTTTCGCGCGGCAGGACGGCTTCATAATTGGGGAACTGGCCGGTGAGAATGCGTGAAATCAGCAAACGGTGACCGATCTGGAAAAAGAGATTGCTCTCGTCCTTGGCGAAATCAATCTGCGCGTCGGAGCCCGCGACAGCGGCCAACTTCTCCACTTCGTCCATCGCCTTTTTGGGGATCAAGACTTTCATCTCGCCGTTGATTCCAGTGAGCTTCTGATCGGTTTCGGCCAACGCCAGGCGGTGACCGTCGGTGGCGACCATCGCAAGCGTGTCCGGCTTCAAGATAAGTAGGCCGCCGTTGAGGGTGTAGCGCGACTCTTCCATAGAGATCGCGAATTTTGTTTTGGCGATGAGGCTTTCCATAACCGGCGCGGAGATTTTTACCAGCGTGTGCGGCATCACGGGCAGCGCGGGGAAGTTTTCCTTAGCCATGCCGACCAGCTTATATTTCTTGCGGTCGCTGACGATTTCCACCCAATGATTTTCAAGCAGCCTGACCTTGATTTCACCTTCGGGAAGCAGGCGCACGAGTTCGAGCAATTTCTTGGCGGGAATTGTGCCAGCGCCTTCCTTTTTGACTTTGGCTTCGCAGGAGGTGCGAATGCTGAGCTCGAGATCGGTGGCGGTAATGTTGAGGCGGCTGCCTTTGGCCTCCACGAGAAGATTGGAAAGGATGGGAATGGTGGTTTTGCGCTCGACGACGCCTTGCGTGGTGCTGAGTTCATTCAATAGCGCGGATTTTGAGACGCTAAATTCCATCGATTGTTGATCCTCGCGGGCGGTTACCGGTGCTGTCATTGTGACCTTGCGACCGCAGAGCGGTCAAATGGCGTTTAGTTGAACTGCTTGCTGATGCGGTACTGTACTCGCTTTTCGATGAACTGAGAAGTCCCAACACTGGTTTGGGGCTGTGGAAATGGGTCAAGGGCAGAATTAGGGCTCAGCTATCTTCGGCGCGGGACCATCCAAGGCGCGAGCAGTAAAGGTTTTCATCAACAACAAAGACTGTCACTTCAAGATTCCCACATACTCAAATCTTCAGCTCTATATCTATGGCTATTAAGGTCTTGTTGTTGTGATGATCTCTGTGGATTAGTGGAAAGCGCTCCAACTACCTTGCTATGCGTTGTGTGCGGGGAATGTGTGGTGCGGTGAAATTGTGCGAATCGAGGAAAAAGCACTGATGCGACCGTCCCCAGAGTGTGCTGCTCCATTTTCATCCAACGACGTAAACAGAAAATTCAGATGATTCACAGAAGATGTTCACAGACTTGTGTAGGGGCCAGCGGCTGTACATACTCACCTCAAACTAGATAGATTATAAATTTCTTAGGCGTAAGCGTGGCTACTGTAATGGTCACAAATGGCGATTTTACTGTAGGGCGTCCATGAGGCGGGTGATTACGCGATTTAGGTCTTTGTCAGAGCGGCGCAACTCTTCAATTTTGTTGATGGAGTGGAGCACGGTGGTGTGGTGCTTGCCCCCGAATTGCCGGCCGATTTCGGGTAGCGATGCAGTGGTGAGCTGCTTAACGATGTACATGGCCACCTGCCGCGGGAAAGCGATGGCTCGTGTGTTGCTCCGAACCTTCAGATCCTGCTCGCGCAGATTGAAATGTTCACTAACCCGCTTTTGAATGAGGTCGATCGTGACACGCTTTTCCTGCGAAGCGATGATGTTGCGGAGCACCTGCTGGGCAGTGGCGAGCGAAACCGTTGCGCCGGTGAGCGACGCGTAGGCCATTAGGCGGGTGAGCGCGCCTTCCAACTCGCGCACGTTGGACTTGATAGCGCGGGCGATGTATTCGGCCACGTCGTCGGGCAGTGGGAAGCGGTCGTTTTCAGCTTTTTTCTGCAAGATGGCGATCTTGGTTTCCAGATCGGGCGGCTGAATGTCCGCGATAAGTCCCCACTCGAATCGCGACCGCAAGCGTTCCTCGATGGAGTTGATGTCCTTGGGCAAGCAGTCGGAGGAAATAACGATTTGCTTCTGCTGCTCGTAAAGCGCGTTGAAGGTGTGAAAGAACTCTTCCTGGGTGCGTTCCTTCCCGGCGATGAATTGGATATCGTCGACCAGCAAGACGTCCACGGTGTGGAAACGGTCGCGGAACGTGATCATGCGGTCGAAGCGCAGCGAATTGATCACTTCGATGGTGAATTTCTCGGCGCTGACGTAGCAGAGGCGCATGGCGGGATTGCGCTTCTTGATGGTGTGACCGATAGCGTGCATCAAGTGCGTCTTGCCCATGCCCACGCCGCCGTAAAGAAAGAGCGGGTTGTACGCTTTAGAGGGCTGCTCGGCGACGGCGCGGGATGCGGCGTGCGCAAATTCGTTGGACTTGCCGACCACGAAGGAGTCGAAGGTGTAGCGCAGGTTCAACTGGTGGTCGTTGTTGTCGAAATCGAGCTTGGACTGCTTCGCGGCCGTGGCGACGGGGGCCGGTACGGCCTCTTCTTCGGTGCAGACGTAGTGAACTTTGGCGTTGGGGGTACCGAGTTGATGAAATACGGCTTTGACGATGTCGCCGTAAGTCCGGGTGAGGACCTGCCGGAAGACGGTGCTGGGGATCTGCACGTAAAGGGTTTCGCCCTCGGTGCGGTTCAGGCGGGTAGGTTGGAACCAAGTCGTGTAGGTGTTAATGCTGACCCTGGACTTCACGAGTTCTAAGAACTTGTCCCATGCGTTGGCTGGTTCGCGCTCGCGCGCCGGATTGGTGGCAGCTATCATCGCAAGAAAAGACGCACCCTCAGCCATTTCCACAGGTGTGAAAAAGTTGTGGAATAGCAAGACTCAGTATACCGTCTATCGTTTTTCAGAACTTGGGGTCTATCCGCGACGAAGCTTCCTGTGTGCCCCTGTCAGCCCCGCGCGTTCCTTCAAAATCTTTTGGCCCTCTCCATGGTTGCTAAGAGACAGCGCGGGATTGTCGCTGATTGAAGCGCAGGGGGCAAGCGAAAAGTGCGCGAAGGACTTGATGAGTGTTCACATCTCGTGCACAGTTTTTCCACAAGTCGCAAAATTTGGCACACGGGCTGCGAGCTACTGATTCGAAAGGGAATTTGACGAGGACCATCCAAACTGCGTACGTCCGTGAACGGAATTGCACAAGGACAACCTGAGGAAAACTCCAATTATTGCGGGGTTTTTTTGTCGGGACGTTCGAAGACATAAATGCCCAAGGGGTCGCTGCAAACCAATAAACGATCTTTCTCCACGAGAATAATGTTTGGTTCGAGACGCGCACCTTCCGGAGTGTAGAGCTTATACCCGGCGCGGCGAGTGCCTTCTTTATCGAAGCGCAGCAGGTTATTACCCACAGCCATCCACACTTCGCCGGTATCGTGGTCGACGCCGAAGGCGTTCAGGACCCGTTTGAAAATGGGCGCGCCGCTTTTCTTTTCTTGGCGCTGGATTTCGCGCCGAACAGCCTGGGCCTCCGGCGCGGCGTCCAACGCCGTGTACTGTATGTCCTGGGCGGCGTAGCCGAAACGGTCGTACTCACGGACGGTGGGCTCCGGCGTATAGGTAAATCCATAGAAAAGATGGCCTTGCGCGTCGCTGGTCAGCTCGCCTATGTTCAGGAATCGATTGAGGTCGGTTCGCTCGGTAAGCGCCTCGGGCTCGCCAAACTCGCGTACGTCGCGGCCATTTTTGTCGAATACGATTACCAAATGTGGTTCACGCAGTGTGGCGACGGCAACCTCGCCATCAGGCAGTGCAGCGACGGATAGCGGAGCGTTTGCCTGAGCCATCCGCGCGTTTCCGGCGGCGTCCCAGATTTTTACGGCGTTGGCTGCGCGGTCGGCGACGTAAACCGTGCCGGAGGCATCCACGTCCATGCTTTCGCCGAAGCGAATGGCGCGCAGCTCTGGCGATTGAGGGCCGGAGGTGTCCGCATACGAAGGCACATTTTTGACCAGCTTGGCGTCTTTGCCGAAAACGGAGACGTAGCTTGCCGGAGCGATCAGCACGTAGGTATTACCGTCGCTGCCGACCTTAACCGAACGCAGTCCGGGGCCGATTGTGGGAAGAATACGTGCCTTCGCGGTCAGCTCGTCTTCCTCTTGAGCGAAGCTCGTGCTCGCCAGGCACGCGAACAGACACAACGCCGCTGGAATTTTCACGTAAGTGCCGCCTTTTGTTGCAGCAAGAGCTGAGATTACTACAGACGTTGGGGAGTTGCCTGCGGTTGCGGCTTGGCGTTCACTCGATGCGGAAGCACAGGCGCTCGATGTGGCGGGCGCGGAGGCGCCCAGCCGCATTGCGTTCGCCGGCATCGTCGGTTTCGATCAGCACGCAATTCATTTGCACGTCGCCGGAGGCGACCTCGAAGCGCGCAGGAAGCCCGTCGAGAAAGCGCTTGATGATCGCCTCGCGGTCCATTCCTATAACGCCCCCATGCGGGCCCGTCATGCCGACGTCGGTGAGATAGGCTGTGCCTTGCGGCAAAACACGCTCATCGGCGGTGGTCACGTGGGTATGCGTGCCGACTACGGCGGTGACGCGCCCGTCGAGATACCAGCCCATGGCGATTTTTTCGCTGGTCGTTTCCGCGTGGATATCGACCAGGACGAAGGCGACGTCCGCGGGAAGCTGGGCGAGCTCAGCATCGGCTTTGCGGAAAGGATCGTCGATCGGGGTGAGAAACACTCGCCCCTGCAAGTTCAGGACCGCGTACTTTACGCCGTTCTTTGCTGTGCCGGTGAACGACCCAAGTCCCGGGGTGCCTTCAGGAAAATTGCCGGGGCGCAGTAACCGCGGCTGGTGCGGCATGTAGTCGAGAATTTCCTTGCGGTCCCAACTGTGGTTGCCCCCAGTGAGGACGTCGATGCCCATGCCGAGAAGCTCGTCGGCGAGACGCGGTGTGATGCCGAAACCGGAGGCGGCGTTTTCCCCGTTGGCGATGACCAGATCGATTTGCCGCTGTGCAAGGATGTCCGCCAGCCGGTCGTGCACGATTTGCCGGCCCGGCGAGCCAACAATGTCACCAATGAACAGTATCCGCATTCCGCTCTGTGTGTTTCCTAGCTTGTTCCTGTAGCGCCCGCCTTCTGCGCCGGGCTCCGCACCTGAGAACAAAAAGAGCGGACTGCTTGGCCGTGGGGAGCTAGGCCGTGAACCTCTGAAATAGTAGGGCGCCACGAGCCAACCGTTAGGCTTTCCTGCCCCGCTCGCTTCCCGTTCCCACCGGAAGCCAGCGGGACAGGCCGTGCACACAGGCTGTCTATCCGCAGCACCTCAGAGATTCGTCATTGGTTCAAACAGCTTTCGCTCCCTCACCTGCCTCGAAGTCCGCTCCGGGGCTTATTCTAACAGGATGGCTGGAAAATGCGCTGCCGTGGATCCCCGCAGGCTTCTTCCGCGAGGTTCACGCGCACAGCGGCTCTCATTTTCCTCCGGTCTCATTCCAGAGGAAGGCGAGTTCGTCGGCGGTGTCGCTGACGAATTGCGTGATGGACACTCCGGCGCTGTGCCCGGCTTTGAGTTCGTAGTGCAGGAGAATCGGGCGGTTGCTTTCCGCATCCGCCTGCATGAGCGCCGTCATCTTGCGGGCATGCAAGGGATCGACACGCGTGTCCGAATCGCCGGTGTTGAACATGATGGCCGGGTGCCTGGTTCCCGGCTTGACGTTCTGGTAAGGGGAATATTTCAGCAGGTACGGAAACTGCTGCGGATTCTCGGCGGAGCCGTATTCCGTGGTCCACCAGCGTCCCACTAGGAAATTCTGGTACCGCATCATGTCCAGCAGAGGATAACCGCACCAGATGGCGCCGAAGAGATAGGGCCGCTGGGTCATCGCCGCGCCCATCAGCAAACCGCCGTTGGAGCGGCCGCGAATCGCAAGTCTCTCCGCTGTGGTGTACTTGTTGGCGATCAGGTATTCGGCCGCTGCGAAGAAATCGTCGAACACGTTTTGCTTTTTCTCAAACATCCCGCCTTTGTGCCATTTCTCGCCGTACTCCCCGCCGCCACGCAGATTGGGCTGCGCGGAGAATCCCCCTTGCTCCATCCACCACGCGTACTCCGGGTTCCAGGTTGCGGTCAGGCTGATGTTGAATCCCCCGTACGCATGCATCAGCGCCGGCGCATTTCCGTCCGCCTTCAGTCCTTTT
>WNFP01035690.1_pt1 | contig 10022 bp, 11 predicted proteins | sample 5400201 | NCBI WGS metagenome assembly WNFP01 (sample SAMN13153355, study PRJNA577476) | soil metagenome | isolation source: 115 cm saprolite under Madrone tree | place: USA:California | collected 2016-06-14
TTGTAACAGAGGAATCGGAAGTAGCGGGAAGCGCGACGCCAAATCTCGGATTCGGCCCCGGGACCTCTCCGTGTGTGGAACTCGAGAACAACCGTGAAAAGAATCTCATTGCGCAAAGCCATTCCAGCAAGGCGGAACTGTTGCTACTACCAGACGCTTGCCCCTGCCGCCTCTACATGGATCCTCGTCGTATCGAGAAAAGGGATGCCCTGATCGGTCACATCACCCAGGATCAACGGCAACTCCGTCCCTCCGAGAATTAGACCTTCGATGCCTTCCTGCTCTTTCATGCGATCAACGATTGCCAGCAGCCCTCTGCGGGTCTCGGCCAAAATCGCGCCCTTCACCAATTCGTTCATATACCTGTCGTGAATGTAGGTTTGCTCGTCAGCCTTGGGCACAACCAGTTCGATTTGCGCCGCGGAAAATACTCGGGGATAGAAATCTCCCAGCATCGTGAAACGGGTTCCAAACAGCCCGAGCCTTTTGAGTCCTAGGACTTTCGCTGCGTCGCGCGTTGCTTCCACGATGCTCACCATTGGAATCGACGCTTGCCGGCGGATTTCGTCAAACACAATATGCGGCGTATTGGCGGCCAGCAAGCCGCACTCCGCCCCGGCGGCGGCCAGTTTTTCAATTTCACCCATGTTAATGCTGTTAATGACGATTGTCGGATAGCTCCCGTCGGGCTTGCGCGCGCGATAGGCCGCAATCAGATAACGGTAATATTCGATGGTGGACTCCGGCCCGATGCCTCCAATCACTCCCAACGTTTTCATCCGCCGCCCTCCTTCCGCATTTTTAAGCTTCCATTCTAGGACAGTCCGATGCAATTTCAGACTGGCTGATGGCCGGGAGCAACGTGAGCTTGCCGGTGTGCTGCCCCGTAAAGTAAGCTTCGTTGGTTTGAATCCTCAAGTTGCCAAGGCTAATCCAAACGCACATGAAAGCCATTCAAGTAAAGAAGCCGGGTGGCCCCGAAGCTCTCGAACTTGTAGACGTTCCAGTTCCACAACCCAAGCCCAATGAAGCCGTGGTGAAGGTCGCAGCCTCGGGGGTGAATTTCATTGATGTTTACCATCGCGAGGGCAGGTATCCCGTCCCGCTGCCGTTCGTCATCGGCCAGGAAGGCGCCGGTACGGTCTCGGCGGTGGGCGCGGAGGCCAAGTCGGTCAAAATGGGCGACCGTGTCGCCTGGACCAGCATCATGGGCTCGTATGCGGAATACGTCGCTGTCCCCGCCGACCGCCTGGTCCACATTCCGCAGGGCGTAAACGACCGCGAAGCCGCCGCGGTCATGCTTCAAGGAATGACGGCGCACTACCTGGTCTACAGTACTTTTCCGCTGAAACGCGGAGACACGGCCCTGGTGCAGGCCGCGGCGGGTGGAGTGGGATTGCTGCTGGTGCAGATGGCACACAACATCGGGGCCCGCGTGATCGGCACGGCTTCGACCGAGGAAAAGGCCAAGCTGGCGCATGAGGCCGGCGCGGACGAAGTCATCCTGTATACCCACGCTGATTTTGAAAGTGAGACCAAACGTCTGACCCAGAGCAAAGGTGTGGACGTGGTTTATGACTCGGTGGGCAAGACCACTTTTGAAAAAGGACTGAACGTCCTGCGGCCGCGCGGAATGATGGTCCTGTTTGGAGGATCGAGCGGAGCCGTCCCTCCTTTTGATCCCATCGCTCTCAGCCAAAAGGGCTCGTTGTTTCTTACCCGCCCCACCCTGCACCACTACACTTCGACCCGCGAAGAGCTCGAGGCGCGGGCCAGCACACTCTTTGAGATGATCGCGGCAAGAAAGCTGAAGCTACGCATTGAACATATTTATCCTTTGCAGGATGCGCAGCAAGCCCAGCGCGATCTGGAAGGCCGCAAGACAACCGGAAAGCTGCTGCTGATTCCGTAAGCGCGTCCCGGGTGCCTCATCCTTGTCGCGTACCTTGCGAAGAGGATGGGTGCTGGGGATCATCGATACGCGGTAGGACTAGGGTCGTTTGAGAAGTCAATTGGAAATCTCGAAATCGACACCTCCGTGGAATCCCACCCTTCAAAAAACGAATGGCGGGGCACCCGGCTGGTACGGCAACCCGCTGGAACAGGGCCACGTCTAAGAGGCGGGAGGATTCTCATGGCGGCGAAAAAGAAATCCAGTCATACCAAATACGGCAAGGCCGCGAGTAAAAGTGTGGAAAACGCCCTCCACCGGGAAAAGCGGGGTACACTTCAGTCCGGCAAGGGAGGCAAGGGCGGCAAGGTGACAAGCCGCAAGCAGGCGATCGCCATCGGCCTTTCGGAAGCTCGCAAGAAGGGGGCCAAAGTTCCGGCCAAGAAGGCCAGCTGAAAAAGCATAGAAAATCCCCGCTCTTCAGGAAACCGAGGGTGGGGCCGCTCTAATAAAAAAGTCTCGAAACGTGTCGATCTGGCGGTCTCTCGTTCGACTTATAGGCAGAGAGCGGGAGGACCACTGGACTTTACCTTGTCCGGACGTTTGGGTTCTCCGCCGATTTTCATTTGGGAGATGCCTGGAGGCACACTTATGCAACCATCTGGTCGAGCAACCGGGATTTCAAGCGCGAGCCTCTGGACGGGTCGCATATTCAGTGTCTTAGTGTTTCTGTTCATGCTCTTCGACGGCGGCATAAAAGTGTTGAGGATGGCGCCAGCGGTCGAGGGAACTGCCAGACTTGGATATCCCACAAGCCTAGTCCTGCCGATCGGCTTGGTAGCACTCGTCTGCACTTTCCTCTACGCGATTCCGCGTACCTCGATTCTTGGCGCTGTCCTGCTGACGGGTTATCTGGGCGGTGCCACCGCTACCCAGGTGCGCGTCCAGGACCCATGGTTCTTCTTTCCGGTTGCGATTGGTGTGATGGTATGGGTAGGGCCATTCTTGATGGATGAACGACTGCGCGTGCTGATCCCGCTGCGGAGTCCAACGGTGGCCTCCTAGAACTACGAAGTGACAGAAGATCGAGCACCCAAAATCAGGAGGGAGAAACAGATGAGCAAAGTACGGGTTCTGGCGGGTACACGCAAAGGCGCGTTTATCCTGACATCGGACGGTAAGCGCGAGAAATGGGACGTCAGTGGTCCCCACTTTGCCGGATGGGAGATCTTCCACGCCAAGGGATCGCCGGTTGATCCCAACCGGCTGTACGCGTCGCAGTGCAGCGGCTGGTTCGGACAAGTGATCCAGCGCTCGAACGACGGTGGTCAGACCTGGGAGCCCGTGGGAAACAAATTTGCGTACGACGGCGTCCCGGGCACTCACCAGTGGTACGACGGCACGGCCCATCCCTGGGAGTTCAAGCGGGTCTGGCACCTGGAACCGTCGCTGACCGACCCGGAAACCGTCTACGCCGGAATTGAAGACGCCGCTATGTTCCGCTCGACCGACGGAGGAAAGAACTGGCAGGAACTTTCCGGACTGCGCGGCCACGGATCCGGTCCCAAATGGCAGCCCGGCGCGGGTGGCATGTGCCTGCACACGATCATTCTGGATCCGAGCGATCCTCGCCGGATCTTCATCGCTATCTCCGCCGCTGGCGCCTTCCGTAGCGACGACGCTGGCGCGACCTGGCGGCCCATTAACCAGGGTCTCCGGTCCGAACAAATTCCTGACCCGACGGCTGAGGTCGGCCACTGCGTTCACCGTATCGCCATGCACCCCTCGCGCCCGCGTGTGCTCTTCATGCAGAAGCACTGGGACGTCATGCGGACCGACAATGGCGGCGACTCCTGGAAAGAAGTCAGCGGAAACCTGCCAACTGACTTCGGCTTCGTAATCGATGTGCACGCCCACGAGCCGGAAACCATCTACGTTGTCCCGATCAAGAGTGATGGCGAGCACTACCCGCCCGACGGCAAGCTGCGCGTGTACCGCAGCCGCACCGGTGGAAACGAGTCTGGGCCCCTATTGTGCGGGATCTTCCGGCCGTGCTGTCGGTCGAAGTGCAGACGCTGCCGTGATCAAATTAATAGGATCCCACTAGTATGATCCGAGTCATACTCCCGCCGCATCTCCGAACGCTGGCGCAAGTTCGCGGCGACGTTGAGGTCGAGGTCAAAAGTCCCGTAACGCAGCGCTCCGTCCTCGACGCGCTCGAGCTTCGCTACCCGATGCTGCGCGGTACGATTCGCGATCACGTCACCCAACAGCGCCGCCCATTCTTACGATTCTTTGCCTGCGAGGAAGACCTGTCCCACGAGTCGCCGGATGCTCCGCTGCCCGACGCGGTCGCGTTGGGGATGGAGCCCTTAATTATCCTGGGTGCCATTGCCGGCGGTTAGCCTGTTGTGGATACCGGGTGCCCCACCCTCTTGGCGTATTTTGCGAAAAGGTGGGTGATGAAGATCGATCGTTCAAGGAAAGGAAAATCCTTAGAAGCAAGGGACCGGGGATTCCCACCCTCCAAACGAAGGGGTGGGCCACCCGGTGTTCGCCGATCCACCCACTCTCGAGGGTGCCCCGTCCAAGCTCCGTGTCCAGTCCCGGGACGTTTTGTAAAGGATGTCATGGGACACTCCGCTTGGGCGGGGGGGCGTGGAGTGTATGCAGGTGGGGAAGTTTTGTGGAATCTCCCTGGCAGGAAAGGGAAGCCGAAGGCCTAACCAATGGGACGTCTCGCTATCAGGACCTGGACGGCTGCGAGGACTCGGCAGAATCCCCCAATTCGTTGCGCCGGCTCTTCACTTCGCGCAGCGTATAAATCGACTTGTTTTGCGATTCGTAGTAGGTGCGGGCCATAATTTCACCCAGCAATCCCATCGAGATGAATTGCATTCCGCCTACAAGAAGTGTCACCGCCAGAAGCATCAGCGGTCCGTGCTCCATCATGATCGGAACATGGTGATAGAACTTTTCGTAGAACAGAAACCCGGTTACGGCCAATCCCAGCCCCACGCCGCCCATGCCCAGCAGCCCAAAAAATTGCAGTGGGCGGGTGACATAGTCCAGCAGGAACTTGACGATGATGAGATCGAGAAACACGCGGATCGTGCGCCCAATGCCGTAGTTGGACTTTCCGCTCTTGCGTTCAAGATTGACGATGGGCACTTCCGCGATTCTGGCGCCGGCGGAGCTGGCAAGCGCCGGGATGAACCGGTGCAGTTCGCCGTACAGTTGAATCTCCTGAATAACCTCGCGTCGGTAGGCCTTGAACGTGGTCCCGAAATCGTGCAGCTCGATGCCCGAGAGCTTGGCCATCATCCAGTTCGCGACCCGGCTGGGGATCTGGCGCATGAGCCAGTGATCGCGGCGGGCGTGCCGCCATCCGCTCACCAGATCGTAACCTTCCTCCATCTTTTCCAGGAAGCGCGGAATCTCCTCCGGGTCGTGCTGTAAATCTCCGTCCATGGAGATAATGATTTCGCCCTGTGCGAAATCGAATCCTGCTTTGAGTCCGGCAGTCTGTCCGAAATTTCTGCGCAGCCGCACTAGGTTCACGCAGCGGTCGTGTTCGTAGATGTCGCTGAGGACCTTGAACGTGTTATCGCGGCTGCCATCATCGACAAAAACAAGTTCATAGGGCTCGGCACTTCTCATAGTGTTTTCAATAGAACTTGTCCCCAGTAAGCCTGGGCTCTCTTCAACCGGCTCCGGAAAAGCCAGGTGCCCCACCCTCTTCGCGTATTTTGTGAAAGGGTGAGTGATCGGGATCGTCGACGCATCCGGTAACGAATATCACTTCAGCATAGCGACAACTCGCCCGCAGCAGACGACCGTGGAATCCCACCCTTCAAAAGACGAAGGGTGGGCACCCGGCTATGCTTTCGAAAGCGGCAATTCGCGAATCCGCTTTCCGGTGGCGGCAAAAATCGCATTGCAGACCGCAGGCGCAAACGGCGGTACCCCCGGCTCGCCCACGCCTGCCGGCGGCGCGTCGCTGTCCACGATATAGACACTGGTCTTGTAGGGAGCTTCGTTCATTCGGGCCACGGGGTAGTCATTGAAATTGGACTGCTCAATGACTCCATTCTTCGCCGTAATCGAGCCGCTCCGCACGATGCTGGTTCCAAACACCGCACCGCCGTGAACACTGCTGGAATTTTCACCTCGCCTTGATCGTTCACTTCCACTTCGACGACGGTGGCCACGTAAGTCAAAAAGCTCCGGTGAACGGCAATCCCCATCCCAGCGCCCTTGCCCAGCTTTCGTTTTCCCCACCCGGACTTTTCCGCGGCCAGTTCGACCACCCGGCGCGTCCGGGCCGTATCCAGCGGATACTCCGTGGGAGACCCCCCATAATTGTCGTAGTCGGGTGCAGTAGCCTTGACGTCCACAATTCGTGGCGGCCCGATCAGTTCCAGCAAGTATTCCACCGAGTCCCGTCCTGCCGCGTGCGCCAGTTCGTTGGCAAAGGACTGTGCCGCGAACCCGTGGTAGATATTGGCCACCGAGCGGAACCACCCGATGCGGACATGGTTTACGGCCGATCCGTTCTCGACCCGATGATTGGGCAGGTCGAACGGCAAATCGGTCCATCCCTGTCCGAGCTCGCCCCCGTCGCCGTAAGTCGTGTCCAGGGCGAACGTGGAACCGATAGGGGGAAACACTGACCGCTGCAACCAGGCAGTTGGCTTGCCCTTCTCATCGAGCGCGGCCTTCATGTACATGGCGGCTACGGCATGATAGTAGCCGAACTTGATGTCGTCCTCGCGGCTCCACACCACCTTCACCGGCTTGCCCGTGGCTTTCGACAGAACCGCTGCCTCAGCCGCATAGTCCGGCTTTGATTTACGCCCGAATCCGCCACCCAGCAGAGTTACATGGCAAGTCACGTTTTCCTTAGGGATGCCGAGCACTTCCCCAAGGGTCTCTTGCACCGCCTGCGGGCTCTGCGTGCAGGTCCATACCGTTACCTTGCCGTCACGATAGTCGGCCAACGCGACCGGCGGTTCCATGGGGGCATGCGCCAGATGCGGGACGTAGTAATCTGCTTCCACAAATTTCCCGCCTTTGGCAAATACAGCATCGACATCGCCGATGTTCCTCGCGACCTTGCCTGGCTTGCGGGCCGTCTCCTGCAACTCCTTCTTGTATTGGTCCGAGTTGTAGGTGGCGTTGGCGCCGTTGTCCCACGCCACGTTCAACTTCTTGCGCCCCTGAAACGCAGCCCAGCTGTTGTCAGCAATCACTGCAACGCCGCCCAGCGGCTGAAAATGATGTGGCGGGGTAAAGGGCTTTATAGGGATCGTTTGCGTGACGCCCTTCACCTGCAGCGGAGCCTTGTCATCGTAAGACTTGAACTTGCCACCCAGCACAGGCGGATGCTCGACCGAGGCATAGACCATGCCATTTACATGAGCGTCCATACCAAAACCCGCTTTGCCGGTGCAAAGGTCGGTCAGGTCGTAGCTGGTGGCTCCTTTGCCAATGTATCTCCAGGCGCTCTTGGGCTTGAACTTTAGCCCTTCTTTTTTGGGGACTGGTAATTTGGCGGCTGCGGAGGCCAATTCCCCATAACCAGCTTTGCGTTTGCTGGGCCGATGCACAATTACATGCAGATCGGACTCGCACTCCGAAACCGGAACCCCCCACTTCTGCGCCGCGGCTTGAGTAAGCATCAGACGCGCTGTAGCTCCGGCCTCGCGCATGCTGGTAAAACCATCGCGGACCGAATGCGAACCATCCGTGTCCTGATCGCCGTAGCGCGGGTCGCCGACGGCCTGTTCGATCTTCACTCGCTTCCAGTCCGCATCCAGTTCGTCCGCCAGAATGAGAGGGACGGAGGTCCGGCTGCTGGTACCCATCTCGGAGCGGTGCGCCACCAGATAAACCGTTCCATCCGTATCAATTCCCACAAACACACTGGGATGAAGGATGGCGCGGTCGGCGTTTGAACCTGCGGAAGCCTCGGTCGCCCACAGGGCCTCGGGAATCAGGCGCACGCTCAGTACCAGGGCCCCGGTGGAAAGCATGCCCTGCAGAAACCCGCGCCGGCTGACATTCAGGATGTTGTCGCTCATGCGTTTTCTCCCGCGGCCGCTTTGATCGCCGCACGAATTCGCTGGTAGGTGCCGCAGCGGCAGATGTTTCCCGACATGCCGCCTTCAATGTCCTCATCGCTGGGTTTGGGCTTTTCTTTCAGGAGAGAAATGGCCTGCATGATCTGTCCCGACTGGCAGTAGCCGCACTGCGGCACGTTATATTCGATCCACTTCTGCTGTACCACATGCAGCCCATTCTTGGAGATGGCTTCGATGGTGGTTATTTCTTTTCCGGCGGTCGCGCTGACAGGGGTCACGCAAGACCGGATAGCCTTTCCGTCCTGATGCACGGTACAGGCCCCACACAGCGCCATGCCGCAGCCAAACTTGGTTCCGGTCAACCCCAAAACATCGCGCACATACCACAGCAGCGGCAAATTGGAATCGCCGTCGTAGGAACGTTCTACGCCGTTGACTTTGATCTGCATCATGTTGGCCTCTCTACTCGCTCTCGCGCTATTCTTCCAGAAGCGGTCGGTGGAAGTCTAATATGATACCGCTGTTCTGACGAGGAGGTGTAGCAATGGATTTGAGGTCGAGTCAACAAGTGAACAATTCGAGGTCGGGAGCGTGCGATGGAATTCATCCACGATGACTTCCTGCTACATTCAAAAATGGCTCGAAAGTTGTACCACGATTACGCTGCTGACGAACCAATCCTCGACTATCATTCGCATGTGCCGCCAGCCGACATCGCCAACGACCGTCGTTTCCGCGATTTGTGGGAAATCTGGCTGCAAGGGGACCACTACAAATGGCGGCTGATGCGCGCCAACGGAGTGGCGGAAGACTACTGTACCGGCGCCGCCCTGCCGCGCGAGAAGTTTATGGCGTGGGCCCGTACCGTGCCCTTCACACTGCGCAGCCCGCTCTATCTTTGGACCCACCTCGAGCTGAAGCGGTACTTCGGAGTCGGTGAACTGCTGGACGAAAATACCGCCGGCCTGGTGTGGGACCGGGCCAGCGCTGCGCTACAAAACGGCGACCTCTCAGCGCAAGGGATACTGCGAAAATTCCAGGTTCGAGCCGTATGCACCACAGACGATCCCTGCGAGGATCTTTCCAGCCACCGGGCGCTCAATGCTTCTTCGGCCGAGATTCGAATGTACCCCACCTTTCGCCCGGACCGCGCGCTGCGTGTAGGAGTTCCGGAGGCATGGAACGCCTGGATAAGCCGTTTGCAGGAGGCAAGCCAGAGGGAAGTGTCGTCCTTGAGCGACTTTCTGGATGCGCTCAGGCAGCGTCATGATTTCTTTCATGTCAACGCCGGCAGACTCTCTGATCACGGTCTGGCGCGTTGCCATGCCACGCCATGCAGCGACCGCGAGGCGGCGATCATATTTGACAAGGCCCGTGCCGGCACGGCCACGACTGACACCGAACAGGAGCAGTTCGCCTCGTTCCTGATGCTGTTCTTCGGCCACCTCGATGCTGAAAAGGGCTGGACCAAGCAGCTTCACCTGGGAGCGCTCCGCAACGTTAATTCGCGGGGGACCAGCGAAGCCGGCTCCGACACCGGCTACGACAGTGTCGGCGATTGGGAGCAGGCCGCCGCTCTCGGCGACTATCTTGACCTGCTGGAGAAGGAACATGCACTCCCGAAGACCATCGTCTATAACGTCAACCCGGCGGATAATTACGTTTTCGCCGCTGCCATGGGCAATTTTCAGGACGGTTCGATCGCGGGCAAAATGCAGTTCGGCAGCGCCTGGTGGTTTCTCGACCAGAAGGAAGGGATCGAATGGCAACTGAATGCGCTCTCAAATACTGGTTTGCTCTCGCGCTTCATTGGAATGCTGACTGACTCGCGATCCTTAATGTCATATCCGCGGCACGAATACTTTCGGCGTATTCTCTGCGATCTCTTGGGCCGCGATGTTGAGAACGGACAGCTCCCAAATGACGAGAAGCTTCTGGGCAATATGGTCCGCAATATCTGCTTTAACAACGCGCGGGAGTACTTGGGGCTGGAGCTTCCACCGGCACCCGTTATAGGAAGGCGCGCATGAGCTCCCCGGGACTCCGAT
>WNFP01011154.1_pt1 | contig 10021 bp, 8 predicted proteins | sample 5400201 | NCBI WGS metagenome assembly WNFP01 (sample SAMN13153355, study PRJNA577476) | soil metagenome | isolation source: 115 cm saprolite under Madrone tree | place: USA:California | collected 2016-06-14
ACAGCAGGAACAGCCACATCCCAATTTTCTTGGAGTAGGTTCCAAACAGCGACGGTTCGTAAACCGCTGTCGTGTCATGCAAAAGCGTCGCGTCAGCCATGGGTCTGGTCTCCTCCTTCCTGTGGCGTCAGTGCACAAACTCCAGCAAGCACAAAATGTAAACCCACAGCAAAGCCATGAAATGCCAATACCACCCGGTAACGTCCAGCACAATCGATTGTGAATCGGCCCGCCGATGCAGAAGAGAACCGACGCCTGCGGTTAGCAAGGCCACAACACCACCAAAGAGGTGGACACCGTGCATGCCGGTCAACAGATAGACGAAAGAGCTGCTGGGGCTGGTGGACACGTAGAAACCGCTCGCCGCCAGGTCGCGCCAAACCAGCCATTGCCCAGCCAAAAAACTCAAGCCCAACACGACCGTCAACGCCAGCCAAGAGACTTTCTCTTCCGCGTTTACGGATACGCCGGGAACCGCTGCGAGCTCCCCAAGTGCCACTTTGCGGGCCGCATGACGCCGCGCCAGTTCCATCGTGATGGTGCTGATCAGTAATACAGCGGTGTTGATGAGCATCAACCGGGGCAATGGCACCGGAAACCAATCGTGGAGCAGAACGTTAGTGCGCGGGTCGAGTGTGGGCAGCCCCTGCCGTACGACGTATGCGCTGGAAAAGGAGATAAAAATCATCACGATTCCGGTCAAGCCGACCACTAGTCCTAAGCGGGCGCGCCGCAACCGCACGTCGAAGAAGGGCGAACCGAAATCGTCGGCATCGCGCCGGTGCGGCGGCAGAACACCATTCCCTCCCGCAGAGGTTCTGTGATCGCGAAGCGAAACGGTGGGGGTGTAACTGGCCATAGCGCCTAGTGTGCCGCCACAGTTGTGGGATCGTTCTGCATCACGTAATCGCGAGGAGCGCCCGGCACGCTGTACTCATACGGGCCGTTGTAAACCGTTGGCGTACGTCCGGCGAAATTATCGTGTGGAGGGGGCGTTGCGGTCGTCCACTCGAGAGTGGTTGCTTCCCAGGGGTTGTCGCCGGCCTTCTTTCCATACTTCATGCTCCAGAAGAGATTGAACAGGAAAATGAATTGACCTGCGATGGTAACAATCGCCGCGTAGGTGATGAATTTCTGCAATGGGATTAGGTCGCGAAGATACGCTAACTCGGTGAACTGCGAGTAACGCCGCGTGGCTCCAGCCATGCCCAGATAATGCATGGGCATGAAGATGGCATAAGTTCCGATAAGCGTGAACCAAAAGTGCCACCGCGCCAGGCTCTCGCTCATCATGCGTCCAAACATCTTCGGGAACCAGTAATAGGTTGCGGCAAAGATTCCGAAAATAGACGCCACGCCCATAATCAAATGGAAATGGCCGGTCACGAAATAGGTGTCATGCAACGGAATGTCCAGCACCGGTTGCGCGAGAAACGGACCGCTGATTCCGCCAGACACGAACAGCGACACGAATCCAATCGCGAACAGCATCGGCGAGTAAAGGCGAATCCGCCCGCCCCACAGCGTGCCTAACCAATTGAAGGTCTTGATTGCGGAGGGAACGCCGATGGCCATGGTCATCACCGAGAATGCAAAAGCCGTGTACGGGCTCATGCCGCTCATGAACATGTGATGGCCCCATACCATGAAGCCCAAGAAGCCGATCGAGAGCATGGCGTACACCATGGCCTTGTAGCCAAATATGGGTTTGCGTGAGAACACCGAGACCAACTGCGAGCACAAACCCATCGCCGGCAAAATCGCGATATACACCTCGGGGTGGCCAAAGAACCAAAACAGGTGCTGCCACAAAAGCGGCGAGCCACCCTTATGGGCCGCGAGCTGCCCGTTCACCACAACAAGCGGCACAAAAAAGCTTGTGCCCGCGTTGCGATCCAGCAGCAGCAAGATGCCTGCGGAAAAGAGCACGCCAAAAGCCAGTAGTCCCAGGATCGCGGTGATGAACCACGCCCAGCACGTCAGCGGCATGCGCATCATCGACATGCCTCTGGCGCGCATATCCAGCGTTGTCGTGATGAAATTCAGCGCGCTCATCAACGCGCCAACGCAGAACAAGGCGATGCTGATGACCCACAAATCCGCACCCGCACCCTCACCCGGCCCGGCGGTCGGCAGCGCACTCAACGGCGGGTACCCAGTCCAGCCGTGCAGCGGCGCGCCGCCCACCACAAAGAAGGCGGACAGCATCACGATGTATCCCAGAAACGTTATCCAGAACGAAAGCATATTCAGGACGGGGAACGCCATATCCGCCGCGCCAATTTGAATCGGCAGGAAGTAATTGCCAAAGCCGCCCTGCGGCGCGGTCGTCAGCACAAAGAAGACCATAATGGTGCCGTGCATGGTCAATAAGCTGAGATACGTTTCCGGTTTGATTTCCCCCAGCAAAGGCAACGGCACATTCGGCCAAATCAAGTGGATGCGCATCAGCAAGGACAGAAACATGCCGACGAACACCGCCGTCAGCGCCAGAAAATAATACTGAAGACCGATGACCTTGTGATCGAGACTGAAGACCCACTTCCGAATGAAACCTTGAGGTGCCGCATGTGCGTGAATTTCGTGGGCAGCGATTTCCCGGGTAGCCATTATTGTTTCTCCGCCTCCCGTGCCGTCAGCCATTTATCGAACTCCACCTGGCTGACAACTTTTAGCATTCCATGCATCTTGTAATGACCCAGGCCGCAGAGTTCCGCGCAAGCAATCTCATAATCTCCGGTGGAAATTGGAGTGAAGTGCATATGGATTGCCAGGCCGGGAACGGCGTCCTGTTTGAAGCGCATCGCGGGAACAAAAAAGCTGTGGATGACGTCGTGAGCGCGCAGGATCACTTCCACTTCGCGATTGACCGGCGCGTACATCGTCCCGGTCACGACGTCGTCCTTGGAGGCAGGATCGGCCGTGTCGAGACCGATAGCGCTCTCGCCGCCCGCCGATGGGTCTATCAATTCCGGCTTCGTCGTTCCAAACTTCCCATCGGCGCCGGCATAGCGGAAGTACCACGCGAACTGCATCCCGGTGACCTCCACCTGCAGGGCGCCGGGTTCCGCGGGACGAAAACGCTCCGACGCCCAGATCGAACTGCTCATCAGGTTCAGCCCGACAAACAGGATCAGCGTCAGCACAGTCCAGGCAATTTCCAGCGTATTGTTTCCGTGAGAATAGCGCGCGGGGGCAGCTGCAGCGCGGTCGCGATATTTCCAGGCGAACCAGCCCAACGAGACCTGCGCCGCCACAAACACAATTCCCATCAAGATATACGTCGTGGTGAAATGATGGTCAATACCGGCGGCCGCAGCGGACGCTCCGGTCGGTAACCACCAAGTCTTGGCGATGAAGAAGTAAGCGCTGACGAACGTAATCAGCCAGATGACTAGCAGAAGAACGAGGCCCATGTAGCGCGACCTCCCGAGTGAATTTCTCGGCCGTCCCCACTATGGTAGCGCTTACGATCCCCGGAGTCACATCAGTGGGGCGTCAAACGAGGCGAGTCTACCACACCTTATTCCGTGCGCAAGCGCGTTCTTGTTTGTCTTGCGGATATACGATCGAAACTTAAATCATCGGCTATCAAGACGCAATCAACGAAGCATTGACGTGTTTTTGCATTTTGAGTAATATCCGTCCGTTTCCTGGGGGGTCCCGTGTAATGGTAAGGACCTCGCGATGTTTCGCCGGAACTTCTTTCCAATTCGGCGGGCCCGATGCGCTCGTGGGCGTCGAGCGCTTTCCCTGCAATTTGCTCTTCCCTGATTTTTTCTTCGCACAATTCCGGTTCTATTCCGCTCCGAAAGTTTTTGTAACTTGTTTCCATCTCGAAGGCGAGAGTAAATTTGTCCTAGCGCCTCATGATCAAAAGGGGGAAGGAGCGGCGTGCTTGACCGCCGCGGGCTAATTTCCAGAACCATTTTCCAGGAGGTATCGCATGGCGGGCCCGGAGACCCTTTCGGACAAACCGAAACCGGATGCGGCGAAGACATCGGCTAGCGCCGGTGATGCAGCCAGCTATGTCGGCACGCCGGCTGTGGGTACCTCGAAAGCCGCGGCCGCCGCCGGTTTGGCAAGCGTTGGTCCGAAGGAAGACCAAGTCAACAACCGGCGACGCCGTCTAGTGTGGTGTGCAGTCTCCGGTTTCCTGGGTGCTTGGTTTATTGCCTTCCTTCGTTTTTTCCTGCCGCGCACGCTCTTCGAGCCTCCCACTGTCTTCAAAATTGGCTATCCCTCCGATTACGCGCTCGGCGTGGACACCAAGTGGCAGCAGAAATACCGCATCTGGGTCGACCGCACTCCCGACCGCGTTTTCGTCATCTACGCACGCTGCACGCATCTCGGTTGCACGCCCGACTGGAAATCCAGCGAAAACAAATTCAAGTGCCCGTGTCACGGCAGCGGGTACGACAGTGAAGGCGTCAATTTTGAGGGCCCCGCGCCGCGCCCGATGGACCGCGCCCATGTCGAGTTGGCCCCCGACGGCCAAATCGTCGTAGACACTTCGCGGCTCTATCAATGGCCCAAGGGACAACCAAGCCATTTCAGCGACCCCGGCTCGTTCTTACAGGTGTAAACCATGCCTGACGAGAAAAACGCAAACGGCAAGAACGGCAAATCAGTCGGCATCATCGACCGCATCAAGGAAGATCTCAATTCCCTCAAAACCGATCTCCCCGCGAAGGCCAAAGAACAGGTCGAAGGCCTTAAGAATCCTACCAAAACACAACTCTACACCTCCATCTTCCGGCACAAGCACGACGACACGCCGCGCAATCGCGCCCTCGGCGTCCTCTCCAATGTTTTTTTGCATCTGCACCCCGCCAAGATCAACCGCGACGCCGTGCGTTACAGCTATACCTGGGGAATGGGCGGCATCACTTTTTATTTGTTCCTGGTGCTCACCTTTACAGGCGTATTGTTGATGTTTTACTACCATCCGAGCAAAGTGCAGGCTTTCCGCGACGTGCTTTACCTCGAGCACGACGTGCCTTTCGGCAAGTTGCTCCGCAATATGCACCGCTGGGCCGCGCACCTCATGGTCATCGCCGTCGAGTTGCACATGTTTCGCGTATTTCTCACCGGCTCGTACAAGAAGCCGCGCGAGTTCAATTGGAATGTGGGCGTTATCCTTCTTGTGCTCACGCTGCTGCTCTCCTTCACTGGCTATCTCCTGCCGGACGATCAACTCGGCTTCTGGGCCGTCACCGTCGGTACCAATATGGCGCGCGCAACGCCCCTTCTCGGTCATGAAGGCCCGTTCGGAGCGCAAATGGGGATGACTCCTTACAATGACGTTCGCTTTGGTCTACTGGGCGGCTCGATTGTGGACGCCAACGCCCTACTCCGTTCCTATATTTGGCATTGCATCGGCATTCCTATCATCGCCCTGATCTTCATGATGGTGCACTTCTGGCGGGTGCGTAAGGACGGAGGAATTTCCGGCCCGAACTCAGTGATCCTCGAATCCGAGATCAAGGAGCCAAGGAAATAACCATGGATTGGCGCCAACTTTGGGAAATTATGTCCGCGCCGGATAACGTGCCCATCATTGCGCTGATCCCGCTGCTCGCTTTCTACATCTTCCTCGCCTGGCGGCAAGCACACGCCAACGATCTTCTCATCGAGCAGCTCGAAGGCGACGCCCTCTTAGCTAAAACGCACCACCGCAAAGCCTGGCCCTTCAAGCCCGGCTGGCAAAAAGAAGTCCACGTATGGCCGTTCCTCCTTCGTATCGAATTCCTGGCCGCCATCATCGTCACCATCATCCTGATGGTCTGGTCCATCACTTTGAATGCTCCGCTCGAGGAGCCCGCAAATCCGAACTTGACGATGAATCCCGCGAAAGCACCGTGGTATTTCCTGGGCCTTCAGGAAATGCTGGTTTACTTTGACCCGTGGATTGCTGGCGTGGTCATGCCTACGCTTATCATTTTCGGCCTGATGGTCATTCCATACATCGATACCAATCCGCTTGGCGCCGGCTATTACACCTGGAAGCAACGGAAGTTCGAAATTGGCACGTTCCTCTTCGGCTTCATCGTTCTCTGGGTATCGATGATCACCATCGGCACCTTCATTCGTGGCCCAGGCTGGCAGTGGTTCTGGCCCGGGCAAACCTGGGATCACAACCGCCAAATCTACGAGGTCAACCGCGATTTGCCGGACATTTTCGGCATCACGTCCAACCTGGGCAAAGCCATCTTCGGTGCGGCGGTCGTTGGTGGCTTCTTCGCCGTCGGCGGCTTCCTGGTGCACGCGTTGTATCGGCGTTACAACGCGAAAAATTATCAGCGCAAGAGCCTGCTGCAATACTCCATCTTGATGGTCTTTTTCCTGACCATGATCGGCCTGCCTATCAAGATGCTGCTGCGCCTGATGTTCCACATTAAGTATGTCTGGATCACGCCATGGTTCAATGTCTAGCAGTCTTGTGTTTGTACCGCCCGCTTTTTGAAGTGCGTGATTCAGGTTTTCCGCGTTAGGAGGAACTGGTGCCCGATAAGCCCATTCCCGATGACGATCCGATAGTAAGCAAGTCCCTGGCGCCGCACTACGTCGTGGCGGTGATCCTGCTGATGGCCACGTTATTCTGGGCGTTGTGGGATGAAGACTTCGGCCAGCGCCCTTGGAAAAACTTCCAACGGGAATGGAAAAATCGCTACTCCTCATTCCTCAAGACCGCGCGTTCCCAATCCAACGCTTCGCAGACAGACGTCGAGGCTGCTTCCGAATTCAAAGCGGTCAAATTGTCGTACGAGCAGGCCAATCAGAGCGCCGCACCGCGCGCCAGGGAAATCAATGAGAAGCTACGCGATCTCAGCGGGAAAATCCTCGCCGTCCAGAACGTCTTTACCGATCGCCGCGCTTACGTCAACGCCTCCACCTATGACATCGAGACGGAAACCAGCAATTCCGCAAAACAACGCAAACTAAGAAATCTTGATGCGTATAAACAGGAAGTCACGACCGTCGAATACCCTGACGGCAGCAGGCAAAAATACAGTTTCCCGCAGCTCGAAGAAACCTACAACGAGCTGAGGAACGAGCGTACGAAGCTCAGCGCGGAGCTCGGCGAAATCATCAAGCCAGTCAACGAGCAAAAGGAAAAGCTCGATGCCTACGTCTCCGAGCACATGGTAAACCTGACCGGCTCGCAACTCGCCGGCTTACAGGACAAACTGTCACATGGGTATTCGCGAGCCAGTCAAGCTCACCGCTGCCGCTATGTCTCTCAAGGGCAAAAAGCCTGACGAGTACGCTCGCGCCTTCACCAGCCATCCCGAGCCCGACCTGCTTAAGACCCATGACCCGGATAAATTTGGCTGCTCACCCTGCCATCAGGGCAATGGACGCGCCACCACCAGCGTCGAAAAAGCCCACGGCAACTACGAGCATTGGCTCTGGCCGTTGTTCGCCAGAGGAAATATGGAAGCCGGCTGCCAAACCTGTCACGCCGCGGATATGGTGCTGGTGAGCAACGATGTCGGCTGGACCCTCTCCGAGGGCAAGGACTTGTTCCGTCAGCGCGGCTGCGTGGGCTGCCATCGCTATGAAGGGTACGACAAGGAGCCCGAGGACCTGCTCTCCATCGCCCAGCAAATCAAGCTCATCGATCAGGAAAAGAAGGACAATTTCAAGCAAGCCAGCTACCTGATGAAGCAGGCCGACTCCGCACAAAGCAATGACGAAGCCAACCGCCTCAACGATCGCGCCGTCGCCCTCAAAGTGACTAACAGCAAGCTCGACTTGCGCATCGTTCAACTCGATCGCACCAACAAAAGCCTGCTCCAAGACATGAAGAAAGTTGGCCCTAATCTCAAGGATATTCGCCTCAAGCTGAACAAGAACTGGGTTCCCGTCTGGCTAAATAAGCCCAGCGCGTTCCGCCCTATCACCAAAATGCCCGATTTTCGGTTCAACGAGAATCAGATCAAATCCATCTCCGCGTACTTGTGGCAGTCGGCACTCAGTGATCCTTTGCCGAAGCACAAGCCCGGAAGCGCCTCACACGGCAAGGAACTATTCGAAACGCGTGGTTGTCTCGCCTGTCATTCCATTGGTGAAGGCGACCAGGTGCAAGGCGGAACCTTCGCCGCCAATCTTACGCGCGTCGGCGAAAAGGACAGTTACGATTACCTCGTCCGCTGGGTTCATAACGCCCGCGAGCGCACGCGTCCCTACTGTCCCTACGAGAAGAAGGATATCGGTCCCGACGATTACAAGAAAAAGGGCTTACCTTATGTTTTCGATCTGGACCACAGCAAATGCCCCAACGACGGACACGAACTGCAAGTGCAAAACATGACTGTCATGCCCAGCCTTCGCCTCTCTCCACAGGATGCGGAAGACATCGCCAGCTATCTGGTCACCCTGAAAAAGCAGGAGCCTTCCTCCTACGCGGAGGCTTCCTTTATGGACGACCCTAAGCTCAAGGACGAAGGCAAGAAGTGGATTCGCCACTTTGGCTGTGCGGGCTGCCACGAAATTTCTGGCCTGGAAGACGAAGGCCGCATCGGGACGGAGCTGACCTATGAGGGTAGCAAGCCCATTGAGCGCCTCGATTTCGCTCTGCTGACCGAAACCGCGCAGCGCGGTGGCAGTGAGCCGATCTCGGATCCCGACGATCTCGCGCGCCTCCCCGAAGGTCCGGCCAAGCAACCGTGGTACGACGACAAAGGCTTCTTCGAACACAAGCTTGCAGAGCCCAATGTCTGGGACAAAGGCAAGATCAAGCCCGAAGAAGAAAAACTGCGCATGCCGAACCTACACCTGACCAAGGAACAGGTCCGCGCACTCACCACGTTCCTCATGGGCAGCCAGGAAAGCGCTCTTCCCGTCACGTATCAATACAAGCCCTTGGATTACCGCAAGGACATTCAAGAAGGCTGGTGGGTCGTCCGAAAATACAACTGCATGGGCTGCCACCAGTTGATTCCTGGCCAGAAAACTTCGCTGATGACGTTGGCCCGCTATCAAGACGCGCAAGAACAGCTCCCTCCCAAGCTGCTCACCGAAGGCGCGCGCGTCGATCCCCAGTGGCTCTTGCACTTCCTTACCAATCCGTCTCTCAGCGACACCGACACCAACCGCAACGGAATCCGCCCCTATCTTCAGGTGCGCATGCCCACGTTCTCTTTCTCCGAAAATGAATTAGGCAAGCTGGTGCGTTTCTTCCAGGCGCTATCACGGCAGCCGTTTCCCTACATTCCGGAGCAGCCCCCCGCGCTCACCGCCAAGGAAACCGACATGGCGCGCAGCCTCTTCAGCAGCCCGGCTGCGCCGTGTTTGAAATGCCATGCGACCGGCGATCCCGCCCATGATCGCACCGCCACCGCGCCCAACTTCCTGCAAGCCAAGGGGCGCCTCAAGCCCGATTGGGTGGAGCGCTGGATTATCGACCCGCAGGCCATCAGCCCCGGCACCTCCATGCCTTCCGGCCTTTTCAAGCGCGAAAATAATCGCTGGACGTTCTCCGGTCCCACGCCCTCCTCCTTCGTCGGATACGACAAGGACCACACCAAGCTCCTCGTCGAATACATTTTCCAACTCACTCCGGAAGAACAGCGCCGCGTAAGCGCATCGATGGGGCGCACGCGAGCGGCGAATGGTGTCGGCTCCTCCGGAATAGCGGCGGCGGGCGGTTCCGCTCAGCGCGCTCCGGACTAGGAGCCTGGGTTTTATTTGCATGAGCTTTTCAGATTTCAATGGAGAGGCAGGAACAAAATGAAAACGAAAAAATTGCTGGCAACCTGGAGCCCGGCGGTTTTGCTCGCAGTCATTCTGCTGGTCGGATGCGGCAAAAAGGAAACCGCCGAAGAACAACGCGCGGCTCCAAGCCCGGCCGCTGCCCCAGCGGCCACCCCGATTGACCCCGCCACCGCCGCCACCGTAAGCGGAACGGTAAAATTCGATGGTGCCGCGCCCAAGGCCGCCAAGATTGACATGAGCCAGGATTCCAACTGCGCCGGTTCAAACACTGCTGAGAACATCGTCGTCAGCGGAGGGCACC
>WNFP01008840.1_pt1 | contig 10019 bp, 11 predicted proteins | sample 5400201 | NCBI WGS metagenome assembly WNFP01 (sample SAMN13153355, study PRJNA577476) | soil metagenome | isolation source: 115 cm saprolite under Madrone tree | place: USA:California | collected 2016-06-14
CTCGTACGGGACACATAACAGTTTACTTCGTTGAACGCTTGCATTTTAACATGGCTAGACGATGTATTAAATACAATGCAAATGCCCTATGAAGTGAATTGATGCAATGCATTAATGCGTCTTTCCGGTCATTGGTTAATTTTCCGAAGGCATCTCGGCACGATCGATGACGAGGAACTTCACCGGCCCTTTTTGCGACTCCAGCTTCAGCCCAAGCTGCTCCTGAATTGCCGCGAAAATCGAAGGCCCGGAGGACTCGGGCCGTGTGCTGTCAGCGCGTATCTGGCTGTCCTTCGGTCCATTAAATACCGCAGTTTCACCTTCCTCAGGTGTCCACAGGAGCGTGAAATCATAGCTGCCCATGAGCCCGGTCTTATCCAATACGGTACGACCCAGGTGCATCGACAACAGCCGCGCAACGGTCACCATCGGAAGTGCTTGAACCGCTAGCTCGCCACTTGCCATTCGCGTCTTACGCGGTCCTATCGGGAGGCCGTCAAAACCCTTGATTCCGTTAGCGTAAGACTCCCCAGGTTTTGCCTCCTGAAGCTTGGGACCGTTCTTCGCGATGACCAGCGCATATGCTGGACCCTCGTTGGTTTCGAAGTGAATCGACAGTTTGAAGCGATCTGCCAAAAGCGCCTGGAGCATGCGTTGCCTTTCAAGCATGCTTTGATCTTCACCGAGTTTGCCCAGCTCGTCAGCTACAGCGCCATCCATTTTTGCTTCAATATCGTATTTTTCAGACTCGATCCAACTCGGTCCTCCTGAGATTTGATCGTCTTCGACCTCGTATGCGTTTCGAATCAGCATCTGCAGCGTGATGTTCGTTCCTGTGAACCCGTCGGGCCTGCCCGTCAGCCTGATCATATCGCCGGTAGATTTGTTTGGTTTGATGGAAGCGACCTCGTACCGAGGCTCAATCATAGTTGTGTTTTGGGCCTGCGACTCAATCCTTCCTGTAGGATTGTTAAATTTATTTGGTTTGATCGAAGCGATTTCGTACGAAGGCGCAATGGCCGCTGTCCTTTGGGCTTGCGACCTAATCCTGACTGGGGGGTCGTCAGATTTGCTTGGTTTTTGCGAAACGACTTCAAGCGAGGGGGCAATGGCGCCTGCGTTTTGAGCCTGCGGCTCGGAAGGCCTTTCGGCATGGTCGATGACGAGAACCTCAACCGGAGCTGTTTGAGGTTTCAATTCGAGGCCTAACTGCTCCGGTAAGACTGTCAAAAGCGAACCACCGCGTTCCATGAAAGCCGTGTGACAGTCTAGCGTGAAGTCGTAATTACCCTTGAGACCCGTCTCATCCACAACGCTCCGGCTCAACCGTTCCGACAAAGCCCCCACTAGGCCCGCGATCGGGACCCCTTGACCTACTAACTTGCACGGTCCCGGCTGCAATAGGGTGCCCGCACCTAGTGGGCGGCCGTGAGGGTCTTTGAATCCGCTGGCGTAAGTGTCGCCAGGTTTCGCTTCCTGAAGACTGGGACCGTTCTTCCCGATGACCAGCACATACACTGGAACTTCTTTGGTTTCGCGGTGCAGCGTGAGTTTGAAGCGGTCCGCCAAAAACGCCTGAAGCATGCGTCTCGACTGAAGGAAGCGCTGATCTGGACCAAGCATCTGCAGCTCGTCAACTACAGATTTTTCCACTTTCGCATCAATATCGTATCCCTCAGAATTGAGCCAGTCCGGCCCTCCTAGGATCTGGTCATCCTGGACATCGTAAGCCCTTTGAATGAGGTTATGCAGCGTGAAGTTCGTTGCCATAAACCGGTCGGCCTTCCACATAATCCCGTTGAATGGTTTACCAACGATCGAAAACCCAGCCATAGGCGTTCCATTGTTTGGTTTGATCGAAGCGACTTCAAACGCGGGGACAATGGCGCCTGTGCTTTGGGCCTGGGACTCAGCCCGAGCCGGTGTTGCTTGTAACGGGCCAAATAGTATTGGTAGAGCGATGGCCGCCAATGCGACCGCGCCGAGCAACAGCTTTCTGCTAAAATCCAGTTTGCGCACAAAACCTCCAGTCATTATACGGGCGATCCGTTTCTTGAGGTCAGCACCCGTAACTCCCGACACACAAGCCAGCGGAGATCCCACGCAGAATTCGCAGATCTTCGCAGATCTTCAAAATACTTTCCGCATAGACCTGCCGGTCGCTGCCCGATTCCAGGACTTCTTCGTCACAGGCGCGTTCGCGCTCCTCCATCATCCGCGCCTCCAACCACCAGACCAACGGGTGGAACCAGAAGATGGCTTCCACCACCATGTGGAGCGCGGCGGCCAGATTGTCGCGACGGCGCACGTGACACAGTTCGTGTGCGAGAATGACCTCCAGATGCGCATCTTCAAGGCGTTCAGAGATTCCTTCGGGCCACACCAAAAGAGGCCGGATAATGCCAAAAATTCCCGGTTCCAAAGAAGTCCGTGACAATAACATTTCGGTGCCCTTCCGCATGCCTCCAATACGCTCCAAACGGCGCAGGGCTTGTACTTCGCGTCCATCTTCTAAGGGCACCGATTTTCGAACGGCTGCGGAAATTCGCCGCCAACGGAAGTACCACTGGAAAATGACAACCAGGAATCCGCAGAGCCACACCGCTGCCAGAATCGCAGGAACCAGATGGGTTAGACCCGCCGAGGCAATGCCCTGAGGAACCATAGGCGTCGTTCGCTGAGTAAAGGGCTGGCTGACTTCCTCCATCGCAATGTAAAAGCCAGCTTTCGTTCCTGCCGCGTGGCGTGGCCACGGTAGATAGCTCCCAATGCCAACTAGCAATGAAAAGGGAATTAGAAATCTCACCGAAGCTGCCAGCCAAAGCCAATAGCGAACGCGCGCTTGGTTTTTTCGCAGGATCAATGTCAGTAATCCGGCCATGATAGCGAATAGCGTCGACTGCCATAAGTGATTTCCGAGCGCCGGGGGAAGAGCTGTCCACGTCGCAGATAAATGGTTCGGGATCATTTCGATTTGTCCTTTCTCTCAAGCTTACGGAGAATTTTCCCGGCTTCCTTCACGTCTTCAAGCGTGAGTTTGCCGGATTCAATCAGGTGCGCCATTACAGGTTGTGTGCGCCCGCCGAACAGCGCCAGCAGGTCGTCGATCAACTTCCGCTGTGCGGCATTGCGGGAGACGGCGGCTTCGAAAATGTGGAAGTTACCGACCTTCCTGACGCGGCGCACGGCTTTCTTCGCTTCCAGTCGGTAAACGGTTGTCTGGATGGTCGTGTAGGCAGGTCTGCCTTTTTCGGGGAAAGTTTCCTGAATCTCGCGGATGGAGGCCTTGCCCTGAGTCCACAGCGCCTCCATGATTTGAAGCTCGAGCTTGGTTAATTTGGGTTCAGGCATTTTCGTCGTCTACTACATATGTATGTTATGCTACTACTACAATATGTATGTCAAGTCTTTTCTTCTGGGCGGAGTTCAGTGAACTTTGGAAGCTGGACTGGAGTAAGTCTGATTAACGTTTACCGGAGATGTTGACTTTTCCGATTATCCGACGCAACCAGGCAGTACGATTTGTCATTGAATGTCCGCACTGCTTTTCGGCCGTTATTCGGAACTGATTCGCCTGATGAATCTCACAAAGAAGATGATTGACCATCCAACGAGAAGCAGGAAAAGGGCGTTTAGCGTCCCAAGGACCAACACACGGTAGATGAACTTCGGGACCGGGGGCCCGCTATTGGTTATATGTGGGCATACAAGGCAGACAATCTGAATGTTGGCATTGATTCCGACCAGATATGAGTAGAACACAGCCGCACCTAAATAACCCAGACATACAAAGAAGAGCGTCCAAGCTTTGTTCTCGTGCACCTTCACGAAGCCTTCACCGGGGGTTAGCCCCTACCGCTCGATTTTGATACAGATGGCAGTGCGGAAGTCGGGGCTAAGTGGTCTTCTGATTCTTCCTGTCGGGCAGCTTGCGGACGAGTGTCCAGTATTCTTCCAGTACTTCTTTGTCTATAGGAGTTGGACGCGGCCCATAGAGGCCGTCGGCGCCATTCTTCTTTGGACCTGAAATCCAATAGTGATCGCCGGTTTCAACATCATAGAAATTGGCCTTGAATCCGCGGCCGCTGAGGCTTCGGAATGTTTTACCTCTGTAATAAAGACTCCTGCCTGTTTTCGAGAACGTTACAAATCCTATGCGCGCCGGGCCCACAAGACCTTTTTGGCCCGGAGCCCCTCCAGATTTATTCTCGATATACATGATGCGAGGTGGAGGCACGGCCTTATTCTAGCTCGTACTCTTAAATGGAATACAACTCTCAGCCCAGATTAGCGAGCAATCCGGAAATCCGACCAGGAGTTAGGCCACTGAGAGCAACAACGGGCCTTTTTGACCGACCGGACAATAAGGCTTCGCTCGATGAGGTGGAGAGGATCGTTATTTGAAATGCGGGGGACTCTGCACATACTTGCCCGCTACTGCGGACGATTCTCCGCATTGCCTTTATAGATTTCTTGGACTTGGTACAGTACGTATTCATGATTTATTTCGCTTGGCACTGAGATTACGTCGCCGACACTAGCTTTCAGAAGCGTCGGAAGATGTGCAGGATCGAAGTACGCCAAACCCCATAGATGGCGCGGCAGTGGTGTCCCCTGCCATTGAACTACCTTGTCTTGAGACCCGCCTGACGAGAATGTGACCTCAGCCATATGGCCGCTCCCCAGTGCCGGGTCTGGAAAAATGACAAGAGATCCGAGAAGTCCGATTTTGGTGCGGTCTCCAGTCTTGGGGACTGGAGGGTAGCTGAATTCCTCCGAGTACTGCTCATATACTTTGGTCCATGGCACGCCTCGTCGCAAATCGTTGGTAATCCTTGCGATTACAGCAAGAGCCTCCTGGCGCGACATGTCCTCATATGAAATGGACAGTGCATCGACAACAGCGTGAGGCCGTGACATTCGATCACGGACTTCGTTGACCCACGGCTGAATGTTCTTTGCCGCAGCCGTGGAAAGCTGAGGTCGCAGCAGGTCGAAGAATCGATTAGGTCCACCAACCTGTATCCCTTGCGAAAGCACATCTTCCCGGCACTCAGGGTCCGAGCCTGGATCGACAACAAGAGCCGCGAGCAAAGGAAGGTTGCTCACTTGCGCTATCAAGCTACGGCTGTCCATGGGGCCTGGTATGTCTATTTCAGATTTGCGCAATCGACGAAGCTCCGGGGGCAGAGGGTCCCCGGTGCGCCAGGAATTGGCGGCTTGCAATATCTTCGGCGCGCGCCCCCAGTCGTCGTCTTGCCCCGCTTGTTCCGCGACTTGCGAGAGGTCACCGCTGGTTCGCATTCGAGCCGCAGACCGAAGCGCACTAGGGCTGCTGCTCTGGGAAAACACGCTGCCAGCCCAGCCAGCCCACAGGCACAGCGCACAAAACCATAATGTTTTGAAGAGAGTAAGTCGGGCACCTACATTGTCTGACTCGGTGTTCACGGTTCCATTTTCTCAGGGAAGTCTGCCGACGACGGACGAACGAATGGTTGGCGAACAAAGAGGTAACTGGTCAAGTGAAAAGACATGTCTGGTTACGCCGAAACAGTCGATGTGGATTCCGGCGCAAAATCTGACCGGGCACTTGTCCGATTTTTGTACTAATCGGGACTTGGCCCCCACTAACCTCCAGCTTCTGAACCGACGGCGGAATCTACGAAGGGCTAACGCGGCGCGGTTGCCAATCTCTTCCTCCCAAGAGTAAGCTCGACCCGCCGATCATGGTGGACCGCGACAAATCCTCAGCAAAACATCTCCGGGCTCAACAGGCCAAGGAATTCTTGATCTCGCAAATAATCGACCAAGCGCGAAGAGAAAACGTGTTGCTCTCAGAAGTCGAGCAGAAGATGCTCTACTTCACCGAGTCGGAGGAGACGCTTTCCGACATTTATGAGGTCAATGAACAGTTCGAGCGGGAGTACGACAATTCCGTATATGAGAAGAAAATCGCTGACTTGCTCCGCAAAGCTCATCAACGCAACCAACAAGAATCGCCTACCGCCAACGATCACTGGAAACAGGCGGTCGCCCACCTGCGCAAAGAAGACCACTATCTACTCGTTATGGTGGACCAGTCCCTTCAGTCTGCCAGCGACTTTTGGACAGATTTGAAGTGGTCGAGCGTTTTGGCGGGTAGCTGTATAGCAGCGGTCGTCTTGTGGGAATATCTTGACGCCATGCGTTGGGTCCCGAGACGGATATCCGATATCCCTGTTAGGCTATGGCTCCTCGGCACAGTGGTACTGTGGATGGTAGTTAAGTTCGCCAGAATGGGTGCATTCGGGGATGTCGTTAAAGATGTTTTCGTTGGGTTACGCAATAGCTTTCCTTTTGCATTCTTCAAGAAACGTAAACGAGGATAACGAGCAGGTTCTGAGGATCCCGGACAAGTGTAGCAGGAAGGTCAATCGCCTTTGAAAGTAGAGCATCGTTGGTGCTGACCCAATCAACGGTTGGAACGGCCCATGAACTTTTTTCTGAGCCTCTGAGCACCAACCAATCGATAGTAAATTATTCCCACAATCAATAAAACGCAAAACGGGAGTCGAACATTGGTCGGTAGCTTGTCGGCAATGAATAAGCCGAGTAAACCCGCCGGAATATACGCCAGCGAGATGAATACACTCGATAGTTTTGGGCGTTGTCCACTCACGGAGCATATCAGAAATAATAGACGCGACTGGGGTTGCGCCAACAGGGTACTGCTTGCAGGCGTGAAATCTCGAAGCACCTATCCTGCCGCCATGGTCGGTGGGTTCCAGGGCCTGATTAACGCGGTATCGTCCATGTGGATTTCAAGTTTCCGATTATCCGGGAGTTGGTCTTCGCTCGCTCGCACTGTCCAGAAGTGAGGCTTACCGAATGAAGAAAGTTTGTTGAGGCTGATGCAGCAGCGCCTCCGCGATGGACACCAATACGCTGGCTTCCGAGAACGGCGAAGCCTCTGCGGTTGCCCAGGAAAGCGCCAGTTGTGCGTGTCCTTCCTCCGTCGCACCGAAGGCGATGTCCACAAGCGCAGCAGTCCGTTGTGGCCCATTGGCGATTTCTTCCACGGCGGTGCGGGCTCCTTCCCAATCCTTGGTTGCCGCTCGGGCGTGAGCCCTCGACGCCACCAACATCCCGCGCAGGTTTTCGTCCTGGACCGTGTCTGCCACCTCCAGCCCGATATGTATTGCTTCTTCCGCTTGTTGACGAGCGCACAGCCTTGCAATCAATAGGTTTTCGAACCCGCTTATCGCTTGTACAGAGTGTGCTTTTCTATGGACAAGCGAAGCACAGTCACCTACATTTGGAAAATTGGTTAGATTTGCTGACGGCGGAGAACAGAAGAGGGTGATTACGATCGATCCCCGGGCTGCGCAGAAGATTCAGCCCGAATTGATGTCCGGTGAGAGCATCTACTGGGCAGGGATGCCAAACCCGAAAGTGATTTTTCATTCTGATGATTGGGCAGCAATTCCGTTCTCGCTCGTGTGGACAGGCTTTTTTGTTTTCTGGGAAGCCCAAGCGTTGGGTTTCTGGGGAAAGACCTCGCAACCTGTTGGGAACGATATCTTTATGGAGCTGTGGGGAATTCCGTTTCTCCTTATAGGCAACTACATGGTGTGGGGGCGATTTTTAGTTGATGCGTGGGCGAAGAGGCGTACGTACTATGCGGTGACGAACCGGCGCGTGCTGGTGTTACAAGAGGGATGGAGGAGGAAGACGAGCACAACATTTCTGGAGGCGATCCCGCAGATCGAACGAGAAGGCACAGCAACGGGAACTCTTTGGTTCGGTACAAAATATCCGATACTTGCGGCAAAAGGAAGAAAGACACGGGACATGAGCCGATTTTCGATTGGGGACGTGCCCGTTTTTGCAGACATTGGGGACGTGGATTCAGTCCACCGATTGATCATGGACCTGCGCGCAAGAATTGGAAGGGCGTCGATTTCGCCAATCCTTACCTATCCATCTGATTAACGCGAAATCGTCCAAGCGACTAATCGGGACTTGGACTCAGCCTGAGTCTGAAAAGTGTTAAAAGGCAATCAAAATTACTGGAATAGCAATCTAATGCAGGCCAGATTTTAGGCGGTCGACCGTAGACGTTAAACTTGGAGCATGAGTCCAACGCCACGTCTGCATACAAGTATCCCACAGCTTTTGCTCCCTCTTGTTCTTCTAGCTCTTCTGCTCCAAGTCTATCCATCAGCGTTGTTGGCCGCGCAGAATGCTTCGGGCTGGTTTTCACCACACTGCGACGGGGCTTCCTTTTATTTGTCCAGAGTTGATGGCCTACCATCTGGGCAGAAACTAAATTTGACGATGCGCCATTACGGTCTCTCTTGGTGGAATTACCATCCACAAGAGGTTTGGGATGACGTGTATGCAGAACGATGCTTCTCCGCTGGAAAATGTGAAGCAGCCACTCACGCCAGAATCTGGCTGGATAAGGGGGACGCAAGAGACAAGCGTGTTTCAGGAAAATACGATGTGGATTTCGGCGGACAACATCTTGAAGGAAAATTCCTCGCTAAATATCGAAGGCAAAATTGGATTTGCGAATGAGCTTGGAGGGGTCTTGTAACGCGGAAACCGTTCATATGGATTCTGACTTTTCCGATTATTTGACTAATCGTCCAAGCGTCGACCAAGAGCGGGCCAAACCATCCTTTCTGGTGTCTAATTTCTTCGGGCAGCTACGGAAGTGAGGTAGTGAGAAATGTCGGGGCAATTGACTCACCATTGGGTGTGCGCCGGGCTTGCAGTGTTGGTTGCAGGAATAGCTTTGTCTGGATTGGGAATCGCAACTTACGCCATTCATGTCTGTGCATCAGCTACAGCGCTCATCGACTCGTCCAGCGAGATACGCACAACGGCGGATGCCGAGCGCGAATTTGCTAAATGGGGAAAACGCTTGGGCAAGGAATCTTGGATGGAAAGCGACGATTCTGGCCGAGGCGGAAATTATTATGCTCGAATCGTGAATCGTGCGATTGCGCGCCTTCACATCGTCGAACCTTCGGAAGTCACGGTGAGATTGACGGTGCGGGATGGAGAATTGCTATGCGTGACCGTCTTTATATCCACGCCGGTAGCACCAGTGGTGATCCAAGAATGGTTCAAGCCGGATATGCAAAATTGGTTTACGTTGAGCTACATAAAGGGCGCGGTATCTATGGCCAGGGTACAGTTTCCTTCGTCTCTGCCTGATGCTCAACGAAGAAAGGGTTTCGCTGTCAGAACCAGGTGTTTGCTGCTCCGCGGATGCGACAGCGGTGAGGACGTTCTGCCTGTCATTCGGGACCTGAAATCGGGCGGAAGTCCTGATTAACGCTCCAAACGCGGTTACCGGAAATTTGGGTACCATTCCCAGGCCTCTCCCTCGGGCACAAAATTGGTCATAACGATGTCTAAACGACCAAGGAGTGATTTCCCATGCGAGTTGGTGTGATTCTGTTGACGTTAGGGCTACTCTTTCCTGTTGTTGGCGGCGCAGAGCCCGAGACTGGGACGGTCTGTGTGGCCTCACGGGCCGCTACGCCATTTAGGGGGCATTTTTTACAGGTTCCGGGACACTACCCCAAGGCGAAAGCGCATAGACCTGCCGATGTTGGTCGTGGAGCCGTATGATCCGTAGTGGGGATACCGGAAAGGCAGTGGCATGAAGTGAGAAATTTCCGCACAGCGTAGCGGAAGACTCAGACGGATATAAAAATGCAGGATCCGCAGCCCACGGCAAAAAGGCGTCTAATGCGAGTGCTATTACGAACCTTTGGATGGCTTATAGGGATAGTTTTGATAATCCTGATCGTGACCGGCTTTGTCCTAACGAATCTGCCTAAGATATCCGCAGATGTTTCTGGTTCTTTGAGTTCTAACGACCTGATGGGAACTGCCTTCTCTCTTTCAAATCAAGCCTCGTGGCCCGTTTACGACGTGAAAGCTGGATGCGAGATCTTGCGCGTTGACGAACTTCCTCCTGGAAACAGGCATTTTGTAGGGTCGGCAACGTTCTATTTCCCTGA
>WNFP01015510.1_pt1 | contig 10018 bp, 8 predicted proteins | sample 5400201 | NCBI WGS metagenome assembly WNFP01 (sample SAMN13153355, study PRJNA577476) | soil metagenome | isolation source: 115 cm saprolite under Madrone tree | place: USA:California | collected 2016-06-14
GTTCGAAGGCGCGCCGCGCGATGCCCGCATTGTGGTGGTTGGCGTCTGCATGGAAACCGATCGCTCCGAGCCGATGCTTGGAATCATGAAGGAACTCAACGTTCAATACGTGCTGGGCTACACGCCCGATGAATTCGCGCATGCCTTGCGCCTGATCGCCGCGGGGGAGGTCGACGCGGCCTCGTTGGTAACCGCGACCGTCGGCATCGACAGCGTTGCCAGCGCGTTCGTGGATCTCGCCAATCCGGAGCGTCACACCAAGATCATCGTCGAGCCGTGGCGGTAGGCCGGCGTCTTGCTGGCGTACGGCCGCCGGTAGATGGCTTGTGGCGCCAGGACGTCTCGATGATCGACAGCAGGCTGCGCGCGGCAGCGCTCAAATAGCCGTTACCCCGATAGACGATTGCGATCGGTATGGCGGCGCGCAACGCCGGAACATTCAGCACCTTCAACGTGCCTTGCTTGAGTTCTTCCTGAATCCCGCTCTCCGCCAGCAGTGCGATTCCAAAACCGGCCTCGACCAGCCGCTTCTGTGCGGTCAAACTGTCGATCGGAATGATTTCCGCATCTTCCAGACCCGCCGCCAGGAATTTGCGCTGGAGAAACTGGACGAAGCTCTCCCGCCTGTTCCGTGCGGGAAATGCCACCCAGCGTTCGCCGGCAAGTTTGCCGGGCTGGTATGTTCGGCCATCGGCCAGCGGATGATCCGGACGGGCGACAACCACCAGTTTCTCTTCTGCAATGATTTGCGATACCACGCCGGAATGGCGACCGCTCGAATAGCGCAGGCCCAACGTGGCCTCGCCCCGCTGCACCAGGTCGCTGACCTCCTGACTGGTCGCGGTCCGCAGTTCCAGACACACTTTGGGGTATTTTTTGCCGAACTGCCGCAGCGCGTTTGTCAACGCCGCGTTGGCGAGTGTCCCGACCAATGCCAGCGGAATTTTGCCGGTTTCGCCCTGATGCCCGGCGCGCAGCGCTTCCGCGCCATCCGCCGCCGCGGCAAGCACGATCTCCGCATAGGGAAGAAAAGCCGCGCCGGCATCGGTGAGGATACTGCCGCCGCGAAGGCGTTCGAACAACGCGATGTCGAATTCGCGCTCCAGCAGTTCGATGCGCCGGCTGATGGCGGGTTGCGAGCGGTGCAACGTAGCCGCCGCACCGCTGAAACTGCGGCCGCGGGCTACAGCCACGAACGTCCGGATCTGGTCCATGTCCATGATGACATCCAAGTAGCTGATGCTGGTGCTCAGAACTATGCATTGGACAAATGCGCGATGCCAGCGGATTTTGGTGAGGAGCGCGTCTTCGCGCGTCTCGAACCACGAGGCCCGCATTTCTCATCCTTCGAGACGCGGCCAAAAGGCCGCTCCTCCAGCAATAACGGCGAAGCCGTTATGCAGGATGAGGAAGAGGCGATATAGTTGGCGCCATGTCATCAAGCGATTCCCATCGTCCGCCAGTGCTTGCGCATCAGCGTTTCCTCGCGGACAAGGAGTCCCTTGCGGATTTGAACCTCGCGCAGCGCTTCCGGCGCATCCACGACACCAACATGTGGGGTGCTGCCGCGTCCGCTTCCGGGCTCGGCTCGGAGATCGACGCCACCATCGTGCTGCGCACCGAATTGCCTCGGCTTTTCAAGAAACTCGGCATGACGTCGCTGCTCGATGCGCCCTGCGGCGATGCGGGCTGGATCAACAAGGCCGATCTCGGCGTGCGCATCGTCGGCGTCGATATCGTGCCTGCCCTGATCGCGAGCCTGCAGGCGCGCGCTGCCGCCGGCGTGATCAAGGGCGAATACCATCTCGCCGATATCACCCGGGATCCGTTGCCCCGATGCGACGCGATCCTGTGCCGCGACGCTCTGGTGCATCTGTCGTTTGCGAATATCGAACGCGCCGTTGCGAATTTTAAGGCGTCCGGCGCCGTGTGGCTGATCGCGACCACGTTTCCGGACTGGCAGATCAACCATGACTGCGAGGACGGCGACTGGCGCGCGCTGAATTTCGCGCTGAAACCTTTCAGTTGGCGACCGCCGGTTGAACTGATCAACGAGAATTGCACCGAAGCCGGCGGCGGCTGGCGCGACAAGAGCCTCGGGGTGTGGCGGCTTGCGGAGATTGGCTAGCGGGCCGGTGAGTGAAGCGGTGCACTCTTCCCCTCTCCCCTTGTGGGCCCCTTGTGGGAGAGGGTGGCCGCGACGCGAAGCGTCGCGGACGGGTGAGGGGTCTCTTTCTATCGATAGGCCGTAACCCCTCATCCGGCGCGGACTTCGCATAGCCGATGCAAAGCATCGGCGTCCTATTAAAGAACGGCGGCCGAAGGCCGCCTACGGCCACCTTCTCCCACAAGCGGAGAAGGGAAGGAAGACGTGCCGAGACGACGGATCCTCACACCGGCAGCGCTATTGAATATTTCACCTGGCTCAATGCAAAACTCGACTCGATCGAGGCGATGCCGTCCAGCCGCGTCAGCTTGGTTTTCAGGAACGCTTCGTAGGATGACAGATCGGCGGCGACCACGCGCAACAGGTAATCGCGGTTGCCGGTCATCAGATAGCACTCCAGCACCTCGTCCCATTTCGAGATCGCCCTGGCGAAGCGATTGAGGTCTTCCTCCTTCTGCCGCGCCAGCTTGATCGAGATGAACACGCTGACATGCAGGCCGAGCGATTTCTGGTCGACGGTCGCGATATAGCGCGTGATCACGCCGCGCTCTTCCAGGAGCTTGACCCGGCGATGGCACGGCGAGACCGACAGGCCGACCTTGTCGGCGAGCTCCTGCATGGTGGTGCGGCTGTCGGATTGCAGCAGGCTGAGGATCTTGCGGTCGATGGCGTCAAGCGTGTGCATTGGGATAAACTCTGGCTGGCGGGCTCCGAAGTGGGAATTTATCCCAATTTACCGCGGTATGTCGCGAAAATTTGAGATTTTTGGCGAAGGGCGAAGCGCTAATATCGCGATGAAATCACAGTGCTTGGGAGTACCGCCATGGCGACCGAACCCGCACGCCTTGAGTTACTGTCCGCGCTGGCACGCAAAGTGTTGTGGCTGTCGTCGTGGACCATCCATCACGCCAATCATATCCGGCCCAATGTCGACGGTCTGAAGGTCGGCGGCCATCAGGCCTCGTCGGCGTCGCTCGCCACCATCATGTCGGCGCTGTATTTCTCGGTGCTGAGGCCGCAGGATCGGGTCGCGGTGAAGCCGCATGCGAGCCCGGTGTTTCACGCCATCCAGTATCTGTTCGGGCACCAGACCCGCGAGAAGCTGGAAAATTTTCGCGGTTTCAAAGGCGCGCAGTCCTATCCGTCGCGAACCAAGGACACCGACGACGTCGATTTCTCGACGGGATCGGTGGGCCTGGGTGTTGCGCAGACATTGTTCGCCTCGCTGGTGCAGGACTACGTCAAGGCGCATGGCTGGATGAAGGACCGGCCCGAGGGCCGCATGATCGCGCTGGTCGGCGACGCCGAGATGGACGAGGGCAATATCTTCGAGGCGCTGCTGGAAGGCTGGAAGCACGGCCTGCGCAACACCTGGTGGGTTGTCGACTACAACCGCCAGAGCCTGGATGCCGTGGTGCGTGAGGGGCTGTGGGAGAAATTCGAATCCATGTTCCGCAATTTCGGCTGGGACGTGGTGATCGTGAAATACGGCAGGCTGATGCGGGCGGCGTTCGCCGAACCCGGCGGCGAGGCGCTGAAAAGCTGGATCGACGCCTGCCCGAACGCGATGTATGCGGCGCTGTGCTTTCAGGGCGGGGCCGCCTTTCGCAAGCATCTCACGGACGAGATCGGCGATCAGGGCGCGGTGTCGCAACTGATCGACAGGCGCAGCGACGACGAATTGCTGGAACTGATGTCCAATCTCGGCGGTCACGACATGGCCAGCATGTGCGAGGCCTTCGAGGCCATCGATCACGACCGCCCGGTCTGCTTCATTGCCTACACCATCAAGGGCGTCGGGCTGCCGTTCCAGGGCCACAAGGACAACCATGCGGGAGGGCCACAAGGACAACCATGCGGGATTGATGACGGTCACCCAGATGGAGAAGTGGCGAACCGCGCAGAACATCAGGCCGGGACAGGAGTGGGAGAAGTTCGAAGGGCTGTCTCAGGAGCCGGCGGCGCTGGAGGCGTTTCTCTCAGACGCGCCGTTCAATCGCGATGGCCGGCGCCGCCTGACCGCGCCTGTTATCGAAATACCCGAGCGGCTTTCGTTCAAGCCGTCGCCGCAAATGTCGACCCAGCAAGGTTTTGGTCTGGTGCTCAACGAGCTGGCGCGCGGCGACAGCGAGCTGGCCTCGCGCATCGTCACGGCGTCCCCCGACGTCACGGTGTCGACCAATCTCGGCGCCTGGGTCAACCGGCGCGGGCTGTTCGCGCGCGCCGAGAAGGCTGACCTGTTCCGAAGCGAGAAGATACCGTCGACCTTCAACTGGGACTTTTCACCCAAGGGACAGCATATCGAACTCGGCATCGCCGAGATGAACCTGTTTATCCTGATGTCGGCGCTGGGGCTGTCGCACGCCATCAACGGCGAACGGCTGCTGCCGATCGCGACCCTGTATGATCCCTTCATCCAGCGCGGTCTCGATGCCTTGAACTACGCCTGCTATCAGGATGCGCGTTTCATGGTGGCGGCGACGCCGTCGGGCATTACCCTGGCGCCGGAAGGCGGCGCGCATCAGTCGATCGCGACGCCCCTGATCGGCATGGCGCAGGATGGTCTCGCCGCGTTCGAACCGGCCTTTGTCGATGAGCTCGCGGTCATCATGGGCTGGGGGTTCCAGCACATGCAGCGCGAGGGAGCGGGCGAGGGGGGTTCGGTTTATTTGAGGCTTTCGACCCGCACGCTCGAGCAGCCGCAGCGGATGATGACGCCGGACCTGCAAAAAGGCATTACCGACGGCGCCTATTGGCTGCGCAAGCCCGGCGAAAATTGCGAAGCGGTGATCGCCTATACCGGCGCGGTGGCGCCCGAGGCGATCGAGGCCATCGGCCTGATCGGTGAGAGCCGCCGGGATGTCGGCCTGCTGGCGATCACGTCCGCGGACCGGCTGCATTCGGGGTGGACCGCGGCGCGCGGGATGCGGCGCGACCATCGCGGCCTGCCACATCTCAGCCATATCGAAAGACTGCTGGCGCCACTGCCGCGCGACTGCGGCATCGTCACCGTGATCGATGGTCATCCCGCCACACTCGGCTGGCTCGGCAGCGTACGCGGGCATCGCGTCGAAGCGCTCGGCGTTGAGCAGTTCGGCCAGACCGGCACCATCGACGACCTCTATCGCCATCACGGCATGGACGCCAACGCCATCATCGATGCGGCCGAAAGCCTCACCGCCGGCGCGCCGGTGCGCCACCGCAAAATGGCGGTGTAAGCAAGCCGGGCCCCCACCCCAACCCTCCCCCGCAAGCTGGAGAGGGAGCGCGCTGCGTTATGTCGCTGGCGGCGTCAGCAAACATTCACATAAAGTGAGCTGTAAAATACCAGTTGTGTCGCTGCGGTTCTTGCTCGGTATTCGCCGCAAATGCGGACTGCCCCCCTCTTCCGCTTGCGGGGGAGGGCCGGGGTGGGGGCTTTCCAGCACGCGCGCAAATGACGCGTGGCCGCCTTGCTTCCTTCACAGCGCTGATTTTATATGGTGCGTCTGCCGCAGTGCGGCGTCCCGTATATGGCGGGTTCATTTTTCCGAGCTTTCGTGCAAGGATGCTTGCCGAACGTTCCGTTCCCCTTCCATTCGCCCCGAAATCAAGAGGTTTACGATGGTCAACCGCATGCAATTCTACATCGACGGCGCCTGGGTCGATCCGGTCGTCAAGAAGTCCACCCCTGTCGTCAACCCGGCGACCGAAGAGGCGATGTATGAGGTTGCGCTCGGCTCCAAGGCCGACGTTGACAAGGCGGTGGCCGCGGCCAAGCGCGCCTTCGAGACGTTTTCGCAGACCACCCGCGAGGAGCGCGTGGCGCTGCTCTCGAAAATCATCGACGTCTACAAGACCCGCATGAAGGATATTGGCGCCGCCGTCTCCGACGAGATGGGTGCGCCGTTGCCGATGGCGGAGAAGATGCAGGCCGGCGCCGGCCTCGGCCACCTCGCATCCACGCTCGAGGTCCTGAAAAACTATCACTTCGAAGAGCCGGTCGGCTCGGCGATGGTGGTGCGCGAACCCGTCGGCGTCATCGGCATGATCACGCCGTGGAACTGGCCGCTGAACCAGATCGCCTGCAAGGTCGCGCCCGCGCTCGCCGCCGGCTGCACCATGCTTCTGAAGCCCTCGGAATTCACGCCGTCGTCGGCGTTGATTTTCGCCGAAATCCTGCACGAGGCCGGCGTGCCGAAGGGCGTGTTCAACCTGGTCAACGGCCTCGGCCCCGAAGTCGGCGCCGCCATGAGCGAGCACCCGGACATCGACATGATCTCGTTCACCGGCTCGACCCGCGCCGGCGTCGACGTCGCCAAGCGCGCCGCGCCGACCGTCAAGCGCATCAGTCAGGAACTGGGCGGCAAGTCGCCGAACGTCATTCTTGAAGGCGCCGATCTGAACAAGGCCGTCGCCGGCGGCGTCGCGCACATGTTCGTCAACTCCGGCCAGTCGTGCAACGCGCCGTCCCGCATGATCGTGCCGCTGTCGAAGATGAAGGAAGTCGCCGCCATCGCCAAGGGCGTCGCTGAAAAAACCAAGGCCGGCGATCCCCGCGCCGAAGGCACCACCATCGGTCCGGTCGTGTCCCGCATCCAGTGGGACAAGATCCAGGCGCTGATCCAGAAGGGCATCGAGGAAGGTGCGACGCTGGTGACCGGCGGTCCCGGCCTGCCGGAAGGCGTCAACAAGGGCTTCTATGTGCGTCCGACCATCTTCGCCGATGTCACCAACAACATGACCATCGCGCGCGAGGAAATCTTCGGCCCCGTGCTCACCATCCTCGGCGCCAAGGATGAAGCCGACGCGGTCAAGATCGCCAACGACACGCCCTACGGTCTGGCCGGTTACGTCTCGGCCGACAGCGTGGAGACCGCCCGCAAGGTCGGCCGCCAGATCCGCGCCGGCAACGTCAACCTGCAGGGGGTGCCGAACGACCGCACCGCGCCGTTCGGCGGCTACAAGCAGTCCGGCAACGGCCGCGAGTGGGGCAAATACGGTCTGGAAGAATATCTCGAAGTCAAGGCGATCGCCGGCTTCAATGCCGCGTAAGCATTGAGATGTGAATGCGGCGCCGGAGCGGGGATTTATCCCGCTCCGGCGTTTTTATTTGTGGTCACTTTTGAACCAATGCCGGAGTCCGAGCGACTCAAGTCTTGCGGCTGAAAAAGGGCCGGGTGGCCGATCCCGTGCTGGTCTGGCTTCGGATGGGCGCGAGGAGATCGAGACATGGCGCCGAAACCCTTCGACCCCAATACCGCGCCTAAGGCTGTGATGACGGGCGAAGAACGCGCCGCCATCCAAAACGACATGAACAACCTCGCGCTCAGGCTGCGCGACGCCGCCGGCATCATCCTGTACGAATACAAGATCCACGATCTGGTGCCGTACTGGAATCCGTTTGGTTTTGATTTCAAGGCCGCTAGATGGCGGGAACTTCTAAAGGCGGCGAACGAAGCGAACGGACTGGGTTTCGATCCGATTAATATGCCGGGTGCTGACATGTGGTTGCGAGGCAACATCATGAGCAACGGCTTTACGCAAATCGGCAAGTCTCCGCATGTGCACCTCGATATTGCGACCAACCGGCCGGGACTGTGCCGGCTCTACCTTCTGGATGATGGCACGTCGCGACGTCTGGACACGTTGCGGCGCGCGGCGATTGTCAGCGAGCGGCAATCGGACGTTTTCAAGAAAATCTACCAGCGGATGAAAGGCCTCGGTATCGATCTCGACCACCACATCGGTTCGCATCTGGAAGCGGGCCGGCTGGTGCTCGACGGCATCAACTTCGTCGCCAAAGACCACAACCGCCTGCTGGCCGCGCTGACCGACCTCAAATACCCCGCCGGTGACAAGGTCTTTTTCCGCGGCGCCAAGTCGGCGCGGGGCCATTTCGTCGGCAACGCCTCTTTCCTGGCTACCGACGGTATCGGCTTCCGGCAAATCTGGCAGACTTTTCCAGCCGAGCGCCCGATCGCGGCGCCCAATGCCGCAAACAGTCCGGTCATGGATCCGAAAGCCTCGGCGCGCTTTGGAGATTCCCAGAACTTGCCCGATCTCACCTCGGTGCATTGCGCCGTGTCAAAGCGGATGTGCAACATCCACATCGACGAGATGGGATTCGTGGTGACGGACGCCAACGGCACCCGCATCGTCGATCCAGACGCGCTTCGGCACATTTTCGTCGAGCTGCTTTGGAAGACCGATCTTCAGGGCAAGCTGCCGTTCTGGGCGCTGGACGATATCAACTTCGTGATCCCGAGTTCGCCGAACGATTTCTCACGCGTCGGCGTGAGCATCGACGTGGCCAAATTCGGGCGAGTCAATATTGCGCTGAACGGAAGCTGCTCGACCGATGGCAAGATGGAAACCTCCGGCACCCTGACCCTTGGTTTCAAATTCTAGAGCATGATCCGGAAAAAGCCTGCCCCGCACTTGATGCGGGGTGGGTACCGGTTTTCCGAAAAGATCATGCTCAAACAAAAAGATAGAGCGGGATGACGATTCGAAGAAAAGTCATCCCGCTCTAGCTGTTTTCAACGACGAACTCGATCCTTTCTGCGGCAAAGCGGGTGTGCTTGGTCACCAGCGGCGTCCCTTCGGCGTCGACGTCGGTGCTGTCGACCACCAGCACCGGGCGCCCCAGCGCAAGGTCGAGCCGCGCGGCATCGGTCGCATCGACAATGGCCGCCGTGACGCGGGTCGAAGCGCGGCGATAGTCGCGGACGCCGTAATGTGCCAGCAGCTTTGTCATGGAGCGCATACGCTCATAGATCCGTCCGGCGTCATGAAAACGCTCTGCGGCGAGCCAAATGGTGCCGACGCATATCGGCGTGCGATCGGCCAATCGCAGCGCCTCGATCCGGATCAGCAGCGCGCCTGTCTTCAGGCCCAGCAGTCGCGCCAGTTCGCGGCTCGCAAGCTCCTGGGAAGCGTCAATCAATCGCCCGTCCGGCTCACGGCCGCCGGCGCCGACAATCTCGGAGAACCGCGTGCGGGAGCGGAGCGGATAAGCAAGCCGCGGCGCTTCCACATAGGTGCCGCTGCCGCGTTCGGCGCGCACCAGGCCACGCCCGGCCAGTGTCGCCAGCGCCCGGCGCACGGTGTGGCGGTTGACCCGATAGGTCTCGGCGATTTCGGTCTCGCCCGGCAGCCGATCGCCTGCGGCAAAGCGGCCGTCGGCGATGCCGCGCTCGATCCCATCGGCGACTTGCCGCCAAAGTGCCACGCCGGAGGCGGTGTCCTGCAGGCTCATGGCGTCGAAAGGCCGGGAAAAGCCATCGGAAAAATCATCCTGTGTCACGAAACAGTCATGGCGTTTCGTTATCAAGTTGTCTAATATCATAGACAACTTGATTTCGGCAAGGCTGATATGACCGCGGTACGGGAAAACGGCAAACAGGCGCGACGCCAAGCGGCGATGGCAGTGCTGGCGCATTCCGATGCGGCCGGGATTGCCAGCCGGCTCGAAGCGATCGCGGTGCCGGTCTACGAGAATCTGCGCAAGCCGGAGAACGGTCTGGTGATGGTGCGCGGTCGTATCGGCGGCGACGGCGCGCCGTTCAATCTCGGCGAGGCCACAGTCTCACGCGCCGCCGTTCGGCTTTCGACCGGCGAGGTGGGCTTCGGTTACACGCTTGGCCGCGATCAGCAGAAGGCGCGGATGATCGCGCTCTGTGATGCGTTGGTGCAATCGGACGAATTTATGGACGCGGTCGAATCAGAGGTGATCGCACCGCTGCGAATTCAGATGATCTCTGAACGGAACCGAACGGCTGCGGAGACCGCGGCGACGCGGGTCGATTTCTACACGCTGGTGCGCGGTGAGGGCTGAACGATGACGACGGTTGCCGAATTGCCAGCAGG
>WNFP01033906.1_pt1 | contig 10018 bp, 9 predicted proteins | sample 5400201 | NCBI WGS metagenome assembly WNFP01 (sample SAMN13153355, study PRJNA577476) | soil metagenome | isolation source: 115 cm saprolite under Madrone tree | place: USA:California | collected 2016-06-14
GTGAAGGTATGTAATAAAATCCGATAAAGATGAAAAAGAAAACGATGGCGATTTGCACGAAGTCCAGCACGGATTCCAGGTCCAGCGTCGAAGAATCCTTGTCTTGGTTCAGAAACACCGCGAGCGCGAAGAAAATCGACTGCGTGCCGAACAGGAAGCGCACCACCGAGCCTGTGGGAGGCTCGATACGCAGCGCGATTTCGTAATACATCCAGCCGGTGTTCGCCACACCCCACGCGGCCAGCCCGCATCCGACCAGCAGCCAGAATCGCCGGCTCAGGCCCCTGGCGCGCCGCGAGGCGAAGAACGCCGCCGCCACCGCCAGGCCGCAAGAGGTAATTTGCAGCAAATTTCCGGCAAGGGATCCCGCAGCAGACGTTCCGAGCGTCAACACCGTGACAACGTGCAACGCAACAACAGCCAGCGCCAACACCAACAGCTTTCGGAACATCCCAAGCTGCTCCTTCACTCGCGGCTCCGCTTTATGCTTACGATGAAAGTGTAAGGTAACCGCTTAACCCGCTGAAGCTCCGCGTACCCCTACGTTGCCCAAGAGCAAACATCTATCCCGCGCGAACTTCCCCGCGCTACAATCCGCGCCATGGATCCATCCACAGCTCCGCCTTCGGCCTCGCCCGGTAATTTTGGCCTTGCGTGGATTTTGCTGTGTCTGGCTTTCTGTAGTCACGTAGCCGACGAAGCGCTCACCGGTTTCCTAAATGTCTATAATCCGACCGTCATCGCCATGCGTGACCGGCTGGGCTGGTTCCCCATGCTGCCCACCTTCCAGTACCGCGAGTGGCTAGTGGGGCTCATCGTTGCCAATCTGATTTTGCTCGCGCTCACGCCCTTCGCCTACCGCAATGCTCGCGGTCTTCACCCGTTGGCCTATTTCTATGCCGGCGTCATGCTGCTCAATGGATTGGGTCACACGGTCTTCACGGTGCTGGGGCGCACCGTCGCTTCGGTCCAGTTCCCGCGCCCTGCTCCGGGCTTCTACTCTTCGCCTTTTCTGCTCATCACTTCGATCTATCTGTTCATGCGGCTACGCGCCAGCCGCAAGGCCGGGGCCGACTGAACGGCATTTCTTGAGTCGAGTCGCTAACGTCCTTCGAAAGGATAGCGATCCTGTGCTTGGATGGCCGCTGCGACGCCGCGCCGCAGCGCAATCGTGTCCACCGGCGCACGCTTGCCGAAACGCTTCAGCACCGCCATTTGCGTCGTCAACATGTCGCCTTCGTTCACCGCTGTGACCGCCCGCTTGGCTTCATGCTCCACGCGTTCCGCCGCCTCGGCGATAAACACCCGCGCCGCATCGATCATGATCTGCGTGGCGGATTCGCCCTTCGCCGCCGCCGCTTTCTGCGCGCGCAGCAGGCAAGACTCCATCGCGTAAATCTCCATCACCATGTTTGAGAGCGCGCCGATCAATTCCTGCTCCTCCGCCAGCTTTTCCCGGAATTTTTGCACCGCTCCGCCCGCAGCCTGCAAAAACATTTTCTTCGCGTTGGCCACCACGCGCGCCTCATCGGCGAGCACTCCTTCGGGCGCCTCCTCGAACGACGGACCGGCCAATATTTCATCCGCCAGTTTCATGGCCGCGGGAATCAGGGCCAGTTGCCCACCCATGGCCCGCTTCATCAGCATCTGAATGATCAGCATGCGGTTGATTTCGTTGGTGCCCTCGAAAATCCGGTTGATGCGCGAGTCGCGGTACGCGCGGCACACCGCATAGTCTTCATGGAATCCATATCCGCCAAAAATCTGTACTCCCTCGTCCACCACGAAGTCCAGCATCTCGCTGCCATAGACTTTGGCGATGGAGCTCTCGATCGCGTACTCTTCCAGCACTTTCATCGCGCTCTGAATCTTGTCGCCTCCGGAAACAGAAGCCGCAGCCATGGCCGCTTCAATATTTCCCGCCGAGCGGTACACCATGGACTCCACCGCAAAAATCTGGATGGCCATTTCCGCCAGCTTTTCCCGGATTAGTCCAAACTCCCCAATCTGCTTGCCAAACGCCTTGCGCTCCTTCGCATATTTCGACGAGGTCGACATCACGTTCTTCGCCCCGCCTACGCACGACGCCCCCAGCGTGAATCGTCCCGCGTTCAAAATGTTGAACGCCACGATGTGCCCGCGCCCGATTTCATGCAGCACGTTTTCCTTCGGCACTTTGCAGTTCTCCAGGAAAATCGGCGTTGTCGAGCTCCCGTGAATCCCCATCTTGTGCTCTTCGTTGCCCGGCTTGAACCCTGGAAATGTCCGCTCCACGACGAACGCTGTGAATTTCTCACCGTTGACCTTCGCGAACACCACGTACACGTCCGCGAAACCGCCATTGGTGATCCACATCTTCTGCCCGTTCAGGATGTAATGCGTTCCCTCGCTGTTCAGTTCCGCGCGGGTCAGCGAATTCTGCGCGTCCGATCCCGCTTGCGGCTCCGACAAGCAATACGCGCCAATCAACTCGCCCGTGGCCAACTTCGGCAAATATTTTTTCTTCTGTTCTTCCGTCCCGAAATAAACGATGGGCAGCGTCCCAATCCCCGCATGTGCCCCGTGCGTCACCGCAAATCCGCCATAAAGCGATAGCTTCTCGGTCAGCACCGTGGTCGCGATCTTGTCCAGGCCCGCACCGCCGTACTGCTCCGGCACACCCCCGCCCATCAAGCCCAGCTCGCCGCCCTTTTTCACCAGCGACGCCATCAATCCGGCTTTCTTGTTCTCCAAGTCCTTCGCCAGCGGCAGTACTTCCTTGACTACAAACTCCTCCGCCGTCTGCCCAATCAGCTTCTGGTCATCGGTAAGATCCGCCGGCGTAAACACGTCCCCCGGCAGCGGCGATTCCAGCAAAAAGCTCCCGCCCTTCGCCGCCGGCTTCGCTATCGTTGCAGTAGCCATCGAGATTCTCCTTATTTCCCCAGCGATGAGGCGTCCGCTGACTAGATTGGTCTGTTCCGATAGTTTACGCCCGTAGATGAGAGCGGAGCAATTGTGCTAAAGGACAGGTACGGGAAAGTGCGCGCGCATGCTTCATGCGTGCCCACATAATAAGCTATATAACAGCAGGCCAAGAACAAGCAGCGTCACCACCACATACTTCCAATCTCGCTGGTATAAAAACGCCACCACCGAAAACGCCACCCGCGCGATTGGTGTGGCGATCAGAATCAACAACCCAAGCTGAATCAGCCCTCTCCCATGCAGCGTCAGCGCCTCATGAAAAATCCCTGTGGCAGTGCGCAACTCCTCCGGCTCCCCTTGAAACACTCGATAATTCGTGGCCGGCGTCGAGTGTCGCGCTAGGTATACCGCGCCGCCGGCAAGCACAAACGCGGCTGCCAAAATTACTCCGGCCTGCAACAACCGGCCGATAATTTCGTCCATGCGTTGTTCGGCTTTATCCATCTCTGTTCCCTACGTCCTTACTCTCTATTTCACCGCGTTATAAATCATCTCCACGGCCAATACCGCAATCACGCCGCTGAAGACCATGCGCAGCACCTTCACCTTCGCTCGCTCCAGTATCCGCGCCCCGATCAGCGACCCCGCAAGCACTCCCAGCATCACCGGCATCGCCAGGCCCGGATCGATGTAGCCGCGCGCCAAATAAACTCCCGCGCCGGCCGCCGCAGTCACTCCAATCATGAAATTCGAAGTCGTGGTTGACACCTTGAACGGCAGTTTCATCGCCCTGTCCATCGCCAGCACTTTCACCGCGCCGGAGCCAATCCCCAGCAACCCTGACAGCACTCCAGCGACAAACATCAGCCCAAACCCTTGCGGCACACCGTGCACGTGGTAGCTTTCCAGTCCATTTTCCGTTGGATACGTGCTGTCCATCTTCAGCCAGGAGGCGATGCGATCCGGCCCGCCGTCTGCGCCGGCATGGGCGTGTTGGGTGATGGACCCGTATGCGGAATAGAGCAGCACCACGCCGAAAATGATCGAGATGACGGAAACGTGCAGGTGCAGAACCAGCTTCGCTCCTACCAATGCTCCCACCGTGGTGGCAATCTCCAGAAACATCCCCACGCGGACGTTGGAATATCCCTCACGCACATACGCTGCCGCCGCCCCGCTGGAAGTGGCAATCACGGAGACTAACGCCGCCCCGATCGCATAGTGAATATCCACATGGAACACCAGCGTTAGCAGCGCAGCGAACCCAAGAAACCGGCCAGCAGCGAACCCAATCCCACGAGCGCCGTGAATTCAATGGTATTCAATATCGTTCACGTTTTCCGCGGCCTTACTGCGTCGCAGGCGCCGGGGCGCTGTCTTTGAAGGAAATCAGCAGGAAACTGGAGCGGGTGCCGAGAAAATCGACGATGCGGCGGTGCTTGCCGGCCGGCAGCCATAGCACGTCGCCTCCATGAAGAAAGGAAGTGTGCTCGCCGCCGAGATTGGCGTCGAGGTTGGTATCCGTCAGCGCGACGAGCAGGGCATCGGTTTTGGGCGTTGCGTCGACGTAGTCATTGCCGCTGGATACTTTGTGCAGGTCGGCGCGAATCTCGTCGGTTTCAAAACAGGGAACATCCTCTGCTGTTGCCTTCGGCTCGGGCTGACCTTTCTTACCTTTGCCGTTTTCCACGGCGGCCGCCGGCGCTTCTGGACAATTGAGGGGAGCTCCCGGCAGCACTTCCTTGCAGAGATTTTTCGGTGTGCCCTGAGGATGCACCAGCTCGATGGTCACATTCTGAAACTGCACGCCGGAATCGGTGCGCGCGATGTGCGCAAAATGTCCCGGTGAGTAATGCGTCTCGCCGTCCTGCAAGATCTGGTGCAGTTCGGGCTTGCCTACGATGGCGTTGATGATATCCGCGGGACCCAAAGTGACATAGAGATACGGGAGATCGTGCTGATGCAGCAGCGTGGTGTCCAGCGGAGGAACCATCACGATGTACACGTGCGTGAAATCGTTCTGCAGCACCAGGCGGTGATGCGGCTCTTCGCTGATGGGAACTGGACCGAGCGGCGCCGTGGGATCCTGCAGAGAGAGACCGTAGGGCGGCGGTGGCGCTTGCGCTCGCAGCAAGGCGCAGACCAGCCCGCAGAGCATCGTGGCGCAAAGCACAAGAATGGCTGGTTTCATGGAGTCGAAATCGTACGATGCCAGAAGTCGCATGACAAGTTAAACGCGGTGGAACGATGGACCGTTACGGCCGAGGTCGCGATGGCGCCTTGCAGATATTTCAGGTTGAGGTCCTTCAGGCATCCTCGTCGGATGCCTTCAGGATGACAAGCTCCTCTCCCGCTAAGAGAAGCGCTCGAAGATGCCGGCGGCGCCCATGCCTCCGCCGATGCACATGGTGACCATGCCGTAGCGGGCGTTCTTGCGCTGCAGGTCGCGGATCAGAGTGGCGGTGAGTTTGGCTCCGGTGCAGCCGAGCGGATGGCCGAGGGCGATAGCGCCGCCGTTGGGGTTGACGCGCGCCGGGTCGAGTGCGGCCTGCTGGATTACGGCGAGAGATTGCGCAGCAAAGGCTTCGTTGAGTTCGATGACGGCGATGTCGCTGAGCGAGAGGCCGGCGAGCTTCAGCGCTTTGGGAATGGCAAAGACGGGGCCGATGCCGAATTCCTCAGGAGGGCAGCCGGCGGTGGCGTAGGCGACGAAACGCGCCACCGGCTTCAGGCCCAGGGCCTTGGCGCGGGCTTCGCTCATGACTACGGTGGCGGCCGCGCCATCGCTCATGGGGGAGCTGTTTCCGGCGGTGACCGTGCCTTTGGCGTGGAAGGCGGGCTTTAGTTTGGCGAGGACTTCGAGAGATGTATCGGCGCGGGGAAGTTCGTCGGTGTCGAAGAGAAACGTTTGCGTTGTGGGCTTCGGAGACGATTTGGATTTGGAAGACGCGCCATTGCCATTGCCAGGGAGCGAAGTGATTTTTACTTCAACGGGGATGGTTTCGTCCTTGAAATTTCCGGCGGCGATGGCGGCAACGGCCTTCTTGTGAGAGTTGGCGGAGAATGCGTCGGCTTGTTCGCGGGTGATTCCGAATTTGCGGGCGATATTTTCCGTGCCGAGACCCATGTTGATGTAGGTGTCGGGATGGTTGTCGACCAGCCAGGGATTGGGAGAGACTTTGTTGCCGCCCATGGGGACTAGAGACATGGATTCCGTGCCGCCGGCGACGATGATTTCGGCGGAGCCTCCGCGAATGCGCTCAGCTGCGAGCGCGATGGCTTGCAGGCCGGAAGAGCAGAAGCGATTGATGGTCATCGCGGAGGTTTCCACGGGGAGGCCGGCGCGGAGCGCGGCGATGCGCGCGACGTTCATGCCTTGTTCGCCTTCGGGCATGGCGCAGCCGAGGATGACGTCGTCGATTTGCTTGGCGTCGACGGCGGGAACGCGCGCGAGCGCTTCTTTGATGGCGAGGGCAGCGAGATCGTCGGGGCGCGTGGCCCGGAGCGAACCTTTGTAGGCGCGGCCTACCGGAGTGCGTACGGCAGAAACGATGACGGCTTCGGGCACGGGATCACCTCGCGGGCGGCGTTGAGCACCGCAAGGTTCATTGTTGGCCTCGCGGTTGAAAATTGCAAACTAGCTCAAAGCTTTCTTCAGGGGCTGAGCCCATCAGCGGGGGAGCCCTTCCTTACTTTAGGATGAACTAAGTCTCCGACCTCCCAATAAAAAGCGGGTTTCTCGCTCCGCTCGGAATGACAATTTGGAGGAAGCGGCGGTGAGATGTCAGAGGCCGAGGTGGTCGAGTTGGTAGCGGCCTTTGGAGATGATTTGGTCCTGGTCGATCCAGACGTCGCAGTTGCGGGTGAGGACGTCGACGTGGGTGCGGGATTTCCAGTTGGCGTGGGTCTGGCTGCCGTAGGGGTCGCCGAAGGCGATGTGCACGCCGGGAAATTTTTCGTCCTGGAGGAGGATGCCGATCATTTCGGAGAGGCCGAGGTTGGTGCCGAAGGCCAGCTCGCCGACGCGATCGCTGTTTTCGTCGGTGTGGCAGTAGTCCCAGAATTCTTCTTCCAAGTCTTTGCGTTCGCATTCGACGTGCCTTAGGCGGGCGCCTGCGATTTCGAGGACGAGCGGCGTGCGCTGGAGGTCGCCGTACTTGCCATTGAAGTGATCGCCGGCGGTGGCATCGCAGACGAAGGTGCCGTCGACGGTGGCCGGGGTGGTGAAAACTTCTCCGGCGGGAAGATTGGACCAGTAGCGTGGGCTGATGAGGCCGCTGGTCTTTACCCAGTCGAGGCCGCGATCGAAATGGGCGCCGAATTGCGTGCCGGCTTCGGTTTTAACAGTGAGCGTTTCGGCGCGGAGCATGCGTTCGCGGAGCTTGTCGCTGAGGCGATCGACCATGCGGTAGTCGGCGCGCATGCCCTGCTGCATGATTTCCGGCGTTACGCCGACCATGTGCGCGTAGCGGATTTGGCGGCGCTCGACGACTTTGACGCGGTTTCGAGGGCGTCGAGTACGGGAGCGGGGGCTGACTTAATCGGACGCGGACCAAATTCTTCCAGCAGCAGACTGGTGCATGCTGCATGTACATTTTCCATGGCGGCGGCGAGGCTGGCTGCCACGGTGCGGCTCGGCACATCAGCGATTAGCGCGACGCGCTCGCCGGGTTTGATGGCGAGGCAGGTTTCCACGGCGTTCTTTGCGCCGGGGAGCAGCTCAGGTGAGGCGGGGCCAAAGGTCATGCAGATATTTTAGCGCAGGATTGCGGCGAGATTAAGGGGGATGTGTTGTGGCGGTGCGAGATTCTCACCTGGTGCGATTGCGTCAAGTATCGCAAACCAAGCGTATCTGGCAATTCGGGGCGAATCAAGCACTGCCAACAATCAGTTGCTCACCGCACGCGGCGTCACGCGGAAGGCGGGGACTTGGCCGCCGCCGGACGTTACGTTGGCGAGGCCGGTGGCACTGAGGCGGGTGAGGAAGCCGCAGAGTTTGCCGCGGAATAAATAGGGGGCGAAATCGACGAGCATGTCGCGGAACTCGACGGTTTTGTTGGGCGTGATGTAAGGAAAAACTTCGCGGCGGATGGGGATGCGCTCCTGCACGATCCAGGCGGAGCCTTGTGCGCCAGGCTTGCCGGCGGAGACGGCGCGGGCGATGGCTTCGTCCCAATCGTGTTCGTTCGTTTCCCAGCCGAGGGTGACGCCGCTGCCGCCATATTCATCGCTGGGCTTGAGCACGAGGTTTTCACGTTTTTCGCGAATGAAGGCCAGGAGCTCGACGTGCTGGCCGTAATGCGCGGTGCCCGCGTCTTCGACGACGCGAGTCCAAGGAATGTGGCGGCGGATGACTTCGCGTTCTTGATGGGAGAATAGCGCGCCGTTGCGCTCGTCGGTGAGCACGGCGAAAAATGCCTTCACGTGGGGGATTTTGCAACGAAAAGTGTTGGCGACGCAGACGGCATTTGCAGCGTACGCTTTGACCAGCGCTTCGCACTCTTTAGCGCGCGCGACGATGTCGTTGATGAGCACGCGGCGATAGACAAGATCGATTTTCGTGCCGTGCGCGGCGAGCGCTTTGCCGTCGAAAACCAAGTCGCGGGGATCAGCGAGAACGACGGGCACGCCCATTTTCTCAAAGCGCTCTTTCAGAATTTCAAATTCGCTCCACGTGGGCACTTCGCGCCAATCAACGATGGCGATTTGCGGGCGTTTGGAGGTGCCGCCCCAATCGACGTAGCTCATAACCAGGGCGTCGAGCAGCTTGGCGCTGAGCGGATAACTATGCACGTCGTAGCGCTTCGAAAACTGAGCCATCATCGGGAGCGCACGGAAAATCTCCGCGAGCGTTTCGGCGTAGCCGGCGCCGGCGGGAGATTCGCCATTGTATTCGGCGAACTTCAGCGAATCGGGAAGAAGAAAAGCGTCAAGGCGGGATGCGGTGCTGGCGAAGCCATAACCGGCGTGGAGGCGCGCTAGGCGTTCTTCTTCGGGCCGCAGATGGAACTGAGCGAATAGAGCGCGATCATCCAGCGCGGCGGCGGCTACGCGTTCGCCGAAAGTGGCGATGGTTTCTGCAACGATGCGAACCTGCTGCTCCTCTTCGGGAGAGAGAAAAAAAGGGCGCAAGAAGGGGCAATGCACGCGATCGCCGAAGGTGAGCCTGGATTTGCGTAGACGCGCGAAAAACTGATCGGCGAAGCCGGGTGAATTGACGAGCACAGGCAGTAGCGCTTCGCGCCAATGCTCGGCGGGTTTGGAGGCCACCGGGAAGGGGACGGCGGCGGCGGTCATCTGACTTTCGCTCCGGACGCGGATGAGGCGGAGGTGGTGACCTGGCGCGAGGCCGTTTTTGGAGCAGCGGTGAATCCGGAGGCGGCGCCGAAGCCAAGCATTTCCTCCCAGCGGGGCCAAGTGTTGGCCACGTTGCCGTGCAGAGCGCGGTCGATCACCAGCTTGGCCATTTTTTCGACGACATGGTCGAAATAGAACTCGGTGATGCGGTCGCGCTCCATATCGGGAGCTGGATTGAGGAAATCGATGGCGTAGGGGATCTCGTCCTTGATGGCGAATTCGATGGTGTTCATTTCGTAGCCGAGCGCCTGGTTGATGGTTTGCGCGTCTTTGACGATGCGCGCGCCGAGCTCTTTGGAAAGATATTCGTGCTCGATGAGATAGCGGCGCTCCTTGGGATCGTAGCGGACGGGAGTAATGTCGTTTTTGCCGAAGGTGAAGCAGCGAACGTAGCCGGTGAAGTCGATGAATTCCTGCAAGGTCATGCAGTAGGGAGAGGTTTTGTCGTAGGCGGCGAGGAGTTCTTCCTTGTTGTTGACCTTGTAGACGTGTTTCCATCCGCCGCCGGAGAAAGGCTTGAGGATGGCCGGGCGGCCGACGTAATCGAGGAGGCCGTCCCAATCGATGGGGTAGGTGAGGTTGTGTAGAGATTCGGAAGTGATGTCGACGTCGGTGGAATAGCCCTTTTGCGGGAGCAGCACGGTTTTAGGGATGGCGATGCCGAGTTTTGCGGCGGCGGAATAATTGAAAAATTTGTCGTCGGCGGTCCACCAGAAGGGATTGTTGATGACGTAGGTGCCTTGCAGGACGGCGT